>LNFM01010316.1_pt1 | contig 13203 bp, 11 predicted proteins | sample 596031 | NCBI WGS metagenome assembly LNFM01 (sample SAMN04254537, study PRJNA301005) | activated carbon metagenome | isolation source: dual media filters at the Ann Arbor, Michigan drinking water treatment plant | place: USA: Ann Arbor
CGCTCGTCGGCGGCCCCTTGGCTCTGGCCTACCTCAATCGCGGCCTGTCGGAGAGCGGGGCGGGCAGCCCGGCGCGCTCCAAGGCCGATTTCAGGGAAGCGATCCGGATATTCAATGAGGCGATCAACGCCCAGCCGACCAATCCCTATCTCTACACGCAGCGCGGCGTCGTCTACCAGACCATCGGCGAAGCCGACCGGGCGATCATCGACTACAGCGATGCCATCCGTCTCGCGCCTCGGGAAACCTATCCGCTGATCAATCGTGCCGTCGTCCTCTACACCCGAAAGGACAATAATGAAGGCGCGATCGCCGACCTCAACGCGGCACTGAAGATCAACATCCGCGAGATCAGCGCCTGGATCAATCGCGGGATCGTGCATCGCAAGAAGGGCGACCTGAACAAGGCGATCGCCGATTTCACCGAAGCAATCAAGCTCCTGCCGCCCAAGATCGAGCCGGTGCGAGCCACCTTGCTGCCGGACGCGGTGACGAGTCAGCTGGCGCCGCAGGGCAAGGACCAAAACCGGGTCGCGCTGCAGGCGGCGTTCGTCTATTTCCAACGCGGCCTATCCTACTACGACAAGAATTCCTACGACCAGTCCATTGCCGATTTCAGCGAGGCGATCCGGCTCAACCCGAACGACGGCTCGTCTTGGGTCGGCCGCGGTGCCGCGTACATGTACAAAAACGACCTGAAGAGAGCGATCGCGGATTTCGACGAAGCGATCAAGCTCTCGCCGGGGCAGGCGTTCACGCATATGCAACGGGGAATAGCCTACCACCGGATCGGCGATGCCGACGCGGCCATGGAGGATTACACGGCCGCCCACAAGCTCACGCCAAAGGACCCCACGCCGCTCGTCAATCGCGGCATCGTTCTCTTCACGAAGAAAGGCAAGTTCGACGAAGCGATCGAAGACTTCGATGCGGCACTCACGCTCAACCCCAAGGAGGTGAATGCGCTGGTCAATCGCGGCGTCACCTATCGCCAGAAAAACAACCCCGATCGTGCCATCCTCGATTTCACCGAAGCATTGAAGCTCGGCATGCAGACCGCCGAGATCCTCCGGCTTCGCAAGGAGGGTCCGGGTGCCATGGACGCAGAGAAGGCGCAGGCTGCGGACCAGGTCGCGAATGCCTACTACCAGCGAGGCATGGCCCAGGTCGACAAGCAGGAATACGACGAAGCCCTCAAGGACTTCGAAATGGCGATGCAGATCAACCCCAAGGAGCCCCGCGCCTTCCTCGGACGGGGCGCGACCTACCTGAAGAAGGGCGATAGCGAGCAGGCTGTCAAAGACCTCGACGAGGCGATCCGGCTGGCCCCCGGCATGGCGTTCGCGTATTTCGAGCGCGGCACCGCCTACCATCGCATCGACGACTACGGCCGTGCGATCGCCGACTACACCGAGTCGATCAAGATCGACCCCAAGGAGCCGCTGACTTTCATCAATCGCGGCATGGCCTACGTTTTCCAGAACAAGGTAGACGCCGCGATTGCCGACTTCGACGCGGCACTCAAGCTCAGTCCCGACAATTTCAGCGCGCTTACCCAGCGGGGTTATGCCTATGCATTGAAGCGTGACTTCCCGCAGGCGATCACCGACGTCAGCGAAGCAGTGCGATTGAGTCCGACCGACCCGACTGCCCGCTACTATCTGGGGCTCGTCTACGCGCTTCGCGGCGATACCGCGCGCGCGTTGGAGGAACTGACCGATGCCATTCGTACCGACCCCGCGAATGCCCGCTTCTACGGCAGCCGTGCGAGCATCTATTCAGGGGCAGGCGACTACGACAAGGCGATCGAGGATCTCAGCCAGTTGATCAAGCTGCGTCCCCGGGATCCCGCCAACTTCCTCAATCGCGGGATCGCCTACTTCAGCAAGGGCGACTACGAAAAGTCGATTGCCGACTATACCGACGCGCTTCACCTGGACGCGAAGATGGTGCCGGCACTCAACAACCGCTGCATGGCCCACGCGGTCCTCGGCAAGAACCTGACCCAGGCGCAGGCCGATTGTGCCGAGGCCCTGAAGCTCGAGCCCAGGGATCCCTTCGTGCACATCAATCGCGGTCTCATCGAGCTGAAGCTGCACAAATACGCAAAGGCGATTGCCGAATACGACGCTGCGCTGGCCATCGATCCGCAGCGCGCCCGCGCGTACTTCGGACGCGGCCTGGCGAAGATCAAGACCGGCGACAAGGCGGGCGGTGAGGCCGACATCCTGACGGCCAAGGGCTTGCAGCCCAACGTCGCCGAGGAGTTCTCTCGATTTGGCGTCAATTAGGCCATCGCGGCGGTCGTTGGCGGATGGGGTGGGATTCGAACCCACGGTGAGCGTAAACCCACGCCGGTTTTCAAGACCGGTGCCTTAAACCGCTCGGCCACCCATCCAGAATGCGCTTGTTACTCCGTCCGGAGCGGCCGGTACATATCCCGATTGTCGCCATGAATCCTGCTAGAATTGCAGGGATATGGCTATAGTTCTTCCCGCCGCCTTCACCCCATGGGCGCTTATGATCAATCGACGGACGTTGTGCACCTTGGCTGCGCTCATGCCCCTGCCGGCGCTGGCCCAGACGAACGATGCCAAATTTGCCACATGGCTGCGCGGCGTACGCGCCGAGGCGGCACGCGCCGGCGTGGACGAGAGTACGCTCGCGTCCGCGCTCGACAATATCGAGGAGATCCCGCGGGTTCTCGAACTCGCGCGCAACCAGCCCGAATTCAAGATGACGTTCGAGCGCTACCAGGAACTCGTCGTCTCGCCCGAGAGGATCAGCCGGGGCCGCACGCTCCTGAAAGAGAACCGGAGCACCATCGACCGCTTTGCCGTGCCCGCCGGGATTCCAGCGTCGGTCGTGGTGGCGTTGTGGGGAATCGAGAGCAACTACGGCACGCGCCTCGGAGATTTCGACGTCGTGCCGGCGCTGGCGACCCTGGTCTACAATGGATTTCGCGCCCAATTCTTTCGTGCGCAGCTCATCGCGGCGCTAAAAATTCTGTCGCAGGGCCATGTCGGCCTGCAGGCGATGAAGGGGTCGTGGGCCGGCGCGATGGGCCAGTGCCAGTTCATTCCCACCAGCTTCATCGCCTACGCGGCCGACGGCGATGGCGACGGCCGGATGGACATCTGGACCAACAGGACCGACGTCTTCGCCTCGATCGTAAACTACCTCCGTCGCGTGGGCTGGCGGCCCGGCCTCGAGTGGGGCGAGGAGGTGCCGGCGGGAACGGTGGCAGGGCAGGGCACGCGCATCGTCCGCCCGGCCGGCGCCGGCGGGCCCGCCTTCCGGACCACCGAGAATTTCCGCGTCATCCTGCGGTGGAACCAGTCCGACTTTTTCGCCTTGGCCGTTGGCCTGCTCTCGGACCGGATCGCGGCCTGATTCCCTGAAACGGGGTGGCTCCACCCGCCGCCCAAGATGATGTATGATACCGCCATCATGCGGCTACCCCTAGTAAGCTCAAGCCTTGATTCCATGGTACTTCTTCGCATTTGTGGCGCCCTGCTGATGATGGTCTGCGTGGGTGCCTGCGGCTCGAGTCCGGGCGGCAAGGGGGGCGGAGCGACCGCGCAACGCGGCGCCTATAAAATCGGCAACCCCTATAAGATCGACGGTGTCTGGTACACGCCCAAGGAAGATTTCAACCATGTCGAAACCGGCGTGGCCTCATGGTATGGGCCGGGTTTCCACGGCAAATCGACCGCCAACGGCGAGCGCTACGACCAGAGCGACCGGACGGCGGCGCACCGGACCTTGCAGATGCCATCGATCGTCAGGGTCACCAATCTGTCCAACGGCCTGTCGACCGTGGTCCGGATCAACGACCGTGGCCCGTTCGCGAGCAACCGGGTGATCGACCTGTCGCGCACCGCCGCCCAGGAGCTCGACGTCATCCGCAACGGAACGGCGCGCGTGCGGATCGAACAACTCCAGGCCGAGAGTCTCGCGGTGAAGGATGTGGCGATCAACGGCGGCGGACCGGCGGAGCAGAACGACGCCGTCGCCCAGTTGGCCTCCGGCCGGCGCGCGCCGCAGCAGCAGCAACCGCAGCCGGTCATGGCAACTGCGCCGTCGGCGACGGCACCTCCGCCGCCTCCGGTTCAAGCCGCGTCGCCTTCGGGCAGGAGCGGGCCCACGATTGCCTCCCTGGCAACGACGGCGCCGGCACCGTCGGCAGGTGGCTTCTACGTCCAGACAGGCTCTTTTTCGACCGCCGAGAACGCCGGACGCCAGCGCGACGCGGTACGCAGCTACGGCGCCTCGGAAATTTCACAGGCTTCGGCCAGTGGCCGCGACATTTATCGCGTCCGGCTGGGGCCCTATACGACCTCCGACGCCGCCGGCATTGTTGCCGACCGGTTGAAGCGGTCAGGTTTCGGTGATGCCCGTGTTGTTGGTGATTGATCGACTGCGCCTTGCGATGGCGCTTTTCGCTGCGGCCATCCTCGTCGGCACCCCGACGGTGGGTTATGGTCAACAGGCGGATCCTCCGAAGCGTCAGCAGACGCAGCCGGCGAAGCCTCCCGCCAAACCAAAACCTCCGGCGGCGACCCAGGGCAAACCCGCGACACCGCCGGCGGCAAAGGCCGAAGCCTTGCCGCCGTCTCAGGTCGGCGTCGGCACCCACGCCAAGCAAGCTTTCATGGTCGACCCGCAGACGTCGACGGTGATGCTGTTCAAGGATGCCGAGCAGCCGATGGCGCCGTCGTCGATGTCGAAGATGATGACGATCTACATCATCTTCGAAGAACTCGCCGCCGGCCGCCTCAAGCTTGATTCGCGCTTCCGGGTGAGCGAGCGTGCGCGGGCGATGGGTGGATCTCGCATGTTCCTCGAACTCGGCAGCGAGGTCTCGGTCGAGGATCTGATCAAGGGCATCATCGTGCTGTCGGGCAACGACGCCTGCGTCGTCATCGCGGAAGGCCTCTCAGGTAGCGAAGAGAGCTTCGCCGAGCGCATGACCAAACGCGCGCGCGAGCTCGGCATGAACAAGTCGGTGTTCAAGAATTCCTCCGGCTGGCCCGCCGAAGGCCAGTACACCACGGCGCGCGACCTTGCGGTGCTCTCGTGGCGCACGATCGACGACTTTCCGAAGCTCTATCGCTACTACTCAGAGAGCAACTGGACCTACAACAACATTCGCCAGGAAAACCGCAATCGCCTGCTCAAGATCACCCCTGGTACAGACGGCCTCAAAACTGGCCACACCGAGGAAGGCGGCTACGGCCAGGCGACTTCAGCGGTACGCGACGGCCGCCGTCTGATCCTGGTGGTCAATGGCCTCGCCTCCATGGCCGAGCGTGCGCAGGAGACCTCGCGACTGATGGAGTGGGGGTTCCGCGAATTCACCAACACGACGATCTTCCGCGCCGGCGATACAGTCGTGGAGGCGCCGGTCTGGCTCGGCGCGCAGGATAAGGTGGCGCTGGTCGTCGGGCGCCCGGTGCAGATCACGGCCCCTTCGGGACAGGCCGTTTCGCCGCGAGTGGTGGCTCGGTTCGAAGGGCCGTTGCCTGCGCCGCTCGTCAAAGGCACCAAGGTAGGCATCGCCGCCGTTACGCTGCCCGATGGCAGGGTGATCGAGTATCCCCTCGAAATCGGGTCGGATGTCGCCCGCATGGGCGTCCTCGGCCGTGTTACCACGATGATCCAGCATTACCTGTTCGGCTGGCTGTCGTGAACGCCCCCGCATCGGGGCGTTTCATCACGCTGGAAGGCGGCGAGGGGGCAGGAAAGTCGACGCAGGTCCTGCGTCTCAAGAAATGGCTGGAAGAAAAAGGACATGAGGCTGTGGCAACGCGGGAGCCGGGCGGTGCGCCAGGGGCGGAGATGGTGCGCAAGCTGCTGGTCGAAGGGCCTGCCGAACGCTGGGACGGCGTCACCGAGGCGTTATTGCATTTCGCCGCACGGCGAGATCACCTGCGGTCGACCGTGTGGCCGGCCCTGAAGCGCGGCGCGTGGGTGATCAGCGACCGCTTCGCCGATTCGACCATGGCCTATCAGGGTTACGGACATGGTGCCGATCGCACGATGCTGGGTGAGCTTTACGATATGGCCGTCGGCGACTTCTGCCCCGATCTCACGCTGATCCTCGACCTGCCAGTCAAGGCTGGCCTGGCGCGGGCGGCAGCGCGGCGCGGCACGGAAACGCGATACGAGAGCTTGCCGGTCGCATTCCATGAGCGTGTGCGTGCGGGCTTCCTCGACATCGCCGCGATCGATTCCGGGCGCTGCGTCGTAGTCGATGCCAGCCATGACATCGACACCATCGCGGCGGCGATTGCCGAGACCGTGGCCCGCCGATTGGGCACCTGAGGCGATGGCCAGAGGCAAGATCAGCGCCGATCCGGCCGAACTCGAAAAGCTGGAGTGGCCCTATGGCTGGCCGCCGCCGTGGCGAGCCCAGCGTCTGGTCGGCCATGACGATACGGAAAAGACGTTGCTGGCCGCCCAGCAAAGCGGGCGTCTGCACCACGCCTGGTTGCTGACCGGACCGCGCGGCATCGGCAAGGCGACTCTCGCGTGGCGCTTCGCGCGTTTCCTCCTGTGCGGCCAGCAGCAGGGCGGTCTGTTCGGCGATGGCCCTGCGAGCCTCGACGTCGCACAGGACGCGCCAGGCAGGGGGCTCGTCGATGCGCGTTCGCATCCCGACCTTTTCCACCTCAGACGCTCCGTCAATCACGATACCGGCCGCATGCGTGCCGAGATCGCCGTCGATGACGTGCGCGGGCTCGGTGCCTTCATGCACATGACGCCGGCGATGGGCCAATGGCGCGTTGCCATTGTCGATTCGGCCGACGAGATGAATCGCAACAGCGCCAATGCGGTTCTGAAAATCCTCGAGGAGCCGCCGCCCAACGCCGTCCTACTGATCGTGGCGCACGCGCCGGGCCGCCTGCTGCCCACGATCCGCTCGCGCTGCCGGCGGCTTGCCCTGCAGCCGCTGACCGAGGAGACCGTCGTTCGGCTGCTCGGCGACTATACGCCGAACACCAAGCCCGAGGAGAGGATCGCCCTAGCGCGGCTAGCTGAAGGCAGCATCGGGCGCGCCTTGGAGCTCGCCGGGGCGGGGAGCCTCGATCTCTACCGCGAGATGATTGAGGTGCTGGCGACGCTGCCCGAACTCGACATGCCGCGCCTGCATACCTTCGCCGAGCGCTTCGCCAAGCGGGGTGAAGAGGCCAACGCCGACTGGCGGTCCCTCAATTATCTGTTCGACGGTTGGTCCAAGGGGCTTGCCCGGCACTGGGCGCTGGGCACCGAACCTGAAGCCATCGTGCCGTCGGAGAGCGGCCTGAACGGGCGTTTGCTCGCCGCCGCCAGCCTTGATCGCTGGATGGAGGCATGGGAAAAGGTCGCTCACCTGCTGGCCCGTGCCGATGCCGTCAATCTCGACCGCAAGCAAACGGTTCTCGGCAGTTTCCTGGCTCTCCAAACGGCGATGCGCTGAGGCGCTGAACCCGGCGCTCCCGGAGGAGCGTCACGGGAGAGGCGACGGTTCGGAGTTTGGTCATCATGTCGGGTCGCAGTACTTTTTACGTCACCACGCCGATCTACTACGTGAACGACGTGCCCCATATCGGGCACGCCTACGCGACGCTGGCGTGCGACGTGATGGCCCGTTTCAAGCGCCTCGACGGCTACGACGTGCACTTTCTCACCGGCACGGACGAGCATGGCCAGAAGGTCGAGAAGGCCGCCGAGGCTGCCGGGCTGTCGCCGCAGGCTTTCACCGACAAGGTCAGCCAATCGTTCCGTGACCTCATCGGCGTCATGAACTTCAGCCCCGATGGATTCATCCGGACAACCGAGAAGCGCCACTACGCCGCCTGCCAGGCGTTATGGGAGAAGCTCGTCGCCGCCGGCGACATCTACCTCGGCAAGTATGCCGGCTGGTATTCGGTCCGCGACGAAGCCTTCTACGCCGAGAGCGAGACCGAAGTCGGCACGGACGGCAAGCGCCGGGCCGGACCTGTCGGCAACGAAGTCGAATGGGTCGAGGAGCCGTCGTACTTCTTCAAGCTCTCGGCCTGGGGCGATCGGCTGCTCGAGTTCTACGACAGGAACCCGCGTTTCATCGCGCCGGAAAGCCGGCGCAACGAGGTCATCAGCTTCGTGAAGGGCGGCCTGCAGGATCTCTCGGTATCGCGCACCAGCTTCAATTGGGGTGTGCCCGTGCCAGGCGATCCCAAGCACATCATGTACGTCTGGCTGGATGCGCTCACCAACTACATCACGGAGTGCGGCTACCCCGACGAGAGCAACCCGCTCTGGCGGTTCTGGCCCGCCAACCTGCATGTCGTCGGCAAGGACATCATCCGTTTCCATTGCGTGTTCTGGCCGGCCTTCCTGATGGCCGCAGGCGTAGCGACGCCGCAGCGCGTCTTCGCCTCGGGCTGGTGGACGACGGAAGGCCAGAAGATCTCCAAGTCGCTGGGCAATGCCATCGATCCCGTCGCCGTGACGGCGGAATTCGGTGTCGACCCCTTGCGCTACTTCCTGCTGCGCGAGGTGCCCTTCGGCAACGACGGCGACTTCCAGCGGCGTGCGTTGATCGGCCGTCTCAATGCCGATCTTGCCAACGCCTACGGCAATCTGTGCCAGCGTGTGCTGTCGATCGTCGCCAAGAACTGCGACGGCAAGGTGCCGGCCAAGGGAACGCTGGTCGACGCCGACAATGCACTGCTCGATCGGGCCAAGGGGCTGCTTGCCGTTGTGCGGGGCGACCTCGACGAACAGGCATTCCATCGCGCGCTCACTTCGATCTGGGAGGTGATCGCCGACGCCAACCGCTACGTCGACGCGCAGGCGCCATGGGCCCTGGCCAAGACCGACCCGGTGCGCCGCGACACGGTGCTATGGGTCCTGGCCGAGACCATCCGGCGGGTGACGCTGCTGGCCCAACCTTTCATGCCCGACTCGACGGGCAAGATCCTCGACCAGCTCGCGGTACCGGCCGACGCGCGGGCCTTCGCCGCGTTCGATCGCGAACTCGCGCCGGGCGCGACGTTGCCCAAACCACAGGGCGTGTTCCCGCGGTTCGTCGAGCCGGCGGCTGCGGCGAGCTGACATGCTGATCGACAGCCACTGCCATCTCGACTTTCCCGAACTTGCCGGCGACGAGGCGGGGGTGCTGGCACGCGCCCGGACGGCGGGCGTCGGCGGCATGCTGACGATCGGCACGCGGCTCGACCAGTTCGAGCGCGTGCGTGCCATCGCCGAGCGTCATGATCACGTCTGGTGCTCGGTTGGCGTTCATCCGCACGAGGCGAAGGAGGAAGGGCAGCGCACGCCCGACCGGCTGATCGAGGCCACACGGCACCCCAAGGTCGTCGGCATCGGTGAGACCGGGCTCGATTTCTACTACGAGCACAGTCCGCGCGACGAACAGGTGGAGAGCTTTCGTGCCCATATCGCCGCGTCGCGCCAGACCGGCCTGCCGTTGATCGTCCATACGAGAGACGCCGACCACGAGACCATCGATGTTCTCGAGGAGGAGGCGGGCAAGGGGGCCTTTCCAGGCCTGATCCACTGCTTCAGCTCAGGCCCCGAGGTCGCGCGCCATGCACTGGCCCTGGGCTTCTATATTTCGATTTCGGGGATTGTCACCTTCAAGGCGGCCGAGGCGCTGCGCGGCATCGTTCGTGACATTCCCCTGGAGCGACTGCTGGTCGAGACGGACTCGCCCTACCTGGCGCCCGTGCCGAAGCGCGGCAAGACAAACGAACCGGCCTATGTCGCCCACACGGCGGCAAAGGTCGCCGAATTGAAAGGTCTGAGCGTCGGCGAGCTCGAGGCCGCGACCACCGAGAATTTCTTCCGGCTGTTTGCCAAGGCGGAGCGTCGACAGTGCGGGTGACGATCCTCGGCTGCGGCACCTCAGGAGGCGTTCCGAGGCCAGGCGGTAAGGACGGGAAGGGCGACTGGGGCGCTGCCAACCCTGCGGACGGGCGCAACCGGCGCCGGCGCTGTTCGATCCTGATCCAGGACAAGGGCAAGACTGTGCTGGTCGACACCTCGCCCGACCTGCGGTCGCAGTTGCTGGATGCCCACGTCGAACGGGTCGACGCCGTGATCTGGACGCACGAGCATGCCGACCAGGTGCACGGCATCGACGATCTACGGCCCTTTATGATCCGCCACGGCCGGATCGAAGCCTGGGCGGATAAGCGGACGCTCGGGATTCTGCGCGAGCGCTTCGGCTACTGCTTCGAGGCTGAAGGCGCTGGCGTCTACAATCCGATCTATCAGGCCAACATCATCTCCGGGCCCTTCCAGGCCGCCGGCGTGCCGGTAACGCCTTTCGTCCAGGACCACGGCCTGGCGCCGTCGATGGGCTTCCGGTTCGGGCGGCTGGCCTATGCCAATGACGTGGTGACGCTGCCGGAGAGCGCCTTTGAGGCGATCGCAGGCGTCGAGGTACTGATTGTCGACGCCATGAGGTATCGGCCGCATCCGACACATGCTCACCTGGAACGGGCGCTCGAATGGATTGCGCGGGTACAGCCGGCGCGGGCGTTTTTGACCAACCTGCATGTCGATATGGACTATGCTGAGATTGACCGGCTGACACCGCCGCATGTGCATCCTTGCCGGGACGGTCTAGTAATCGATGTAGATTGAGATATTCTTTCTAGAACAAACACTTGGAAGAACATCCTAATATGGTAAATGAAGCAAAACAAAAGGAGTCTGGCCGCAGATTGTTCCTCGCGACTGCCGGCGCCGCACTCTGTGTGGCATCACGGGCGCACGCCCGCGACAAGCTCGATGCCGGTGGCCTGACCTTTGGCGACTTCGCTACCTTCGACAACGGTGCGAGCTTTAACCGCGCTGACCCCATGATCGCGGGTGGCCCCAGTCCGCCCGTTGCCAGGGTCGTCGGCATCGACAGCGCCAGAGGCTTTGCCCGCATCCGTTTCGAGCAGATCCGGGTGAGCCTGTCCGTGCCGCTGGGTTGGCAGGCGACCGAGGATTGGGAGCGGGGCGTCGCCTATAGCAGCGACAAGCGCTACCGCCTGGTCGTCTGGCGGGTCGATTTCGACTACGAGAGCGTGAAGGACGCCGAGCACTATGCCTCGACCAAGGCCGGCGCCATCCAGGCGCGGCGTCCCGGCGTCAAGGCTCAGGCCCGTAAGCTTGGCGATGGGACCTTCCTCGTGGTGTTCGAGAACGCGCCGAAGGCCCGGGCCGATGCCGAACAGCGGGTGGTCTTCGATGTCATCATCCCGCAGCCGGGAAACCCCAAGCTTGGGGTGCTGCTGACGCTGGGCGTGCCGACGAGTGAGGCCGGTCGGGGCATTAAGTTGCTTGCACTCTTGAAGGAAAATATGAAAATTGAGTGATATATATTTGATATTACTTCAATATTAATATTTGTCATAATATATATTATACGATAACAAGATATCTGCTATGGAGCGACATGACCTCGAATCGTCCCACGGCCGACAGCCTCCCCGATGAACCTGTCCCGCGGCTCCTCGCCGTAATGGCTTGGCTGCGGGACCGGCAGCACGGCTGCCCCTGGGACATCGACCAGACCTTCCAGACGATCGCGCCGTACACGATCGAGGAAGCCTACGAGGTCGCCGACGCCATCGAGCGCAATGACATGCCGGCGCTCAAGGAGGAACTGGGCGACCTGCTGCTTCAGGTCGTCTACCATGCCCAGATCGCTCACGAAGCCCAGGCCTTCGGCTTCGCCGACGTGGCGGCCGCCATCGCCGAGAAGATGATCGACCGCCACCCGCATGTGTTCGGCGACGCAACGATTGACACCTCCGAAGCCCAGACCGTGTCCTGGGAAGCCCGCAAGGCTGCCGAGCGCGCGGCCAAGCAGACCGCCAAGGCCGCCGGTGCCCTGGACGGGGTGGCGCGCGCCCTTCCCGCCCTCCTGCGGGCCGAGAAGATCCAGAAGCGGGCTGCCCGGGTCGGCTTCGATTGGGCCGATACGGCGCCCGTCATCGACAAGATCGAGGAGGAACTGGGCGAACTGCGGGTCGAGATCGCGGCGGGCACCGTGGACCAGGCCCGGCTGACCGACGAACTGGGCGATGTGCTGTTTGCCGTCGCCAATCTTGCCCGGCACTGCAAGGTCGATCCCGAGGCGGCACTTCGCGCGACCAACGACAAGTTCGAGCGCCGCTTCGGCTACATCGAACGGCAGCTCGCCACTCAGGGCCGCAAGCCTGCCGACGCCAGCCTATCCGAAATGGAAGCGCTCTGGCAGGAAGCCAAGACCCGGACCTAAGATCGTGATGCCAGCAACGGCATCTGGACGATTTCGAACACCGCCCTCACCTCGGCCAGCGCCGCCTGCGAGGCCGCGCTGATGATACCGGCATTGATGGGTTGCGCTGGGCCGTAGGGCGCGCCGTCGAACCGCACCGAGGCGCCACCGGCCTCGACCATCATCAGGGCACCGGCGGCATGATCCCAAGGCTTGGTAATCCTATAGAGGCTGAAAGCCGAACGGCCCGACAGGATTTCCAGATACTCCGCCCCCGCACAGCGCAGCGTCGAGACCCGTCCCAGCCGCTTGCGCTCGGCCGCCGGCAGCTGCGTGTCGAACGCCTTGATGACCTTGTAACCGACGAAGCCATCGGGAGCGCGGGCAGATGCGGCGCCGATCACCGGAGCACCATCGAGCGCGACGCCCTGCCCTTTGAGCGCCACCGCCATGTGCCCGCGCGGCGCATCGTAGATCCAGGCGCCGACCGTTGCCGCGTTGTGAACCAGGCACACGATGACGGCAAAGGTGTCGTTGCCCGCGGCGAAGTTCGCCGTGCCATCCAGAGGGTCCACGACCCAGCACATCTCTCCCGGCCGGCCGATCAGATCGAGCAGACCGGGATCGCCCTCGACCGCTTCCTCGCCCACGATAGGCACACCGGGAAGAATCTTCGCAAGGCCCGCAGCCAGCCGCTGCTCTGCGGCGACGTCGGCGACTGTGACGACGTCGCCAGGCCGTTTCTGGCGGATATCGTCCTTGGAGAGGTTGCGAAACCGCGGCAACAACTCTGCCGCGGCCGTCTCCCGCATCAGGTCGGCGACCCGCGACGGGTCACCGTTGCCCAGCATCTGCTCAGCCAACGACGCCGAAGAGATCCTCTTCCTTGAGGATGACGTGGTCGACGCCGCCGATCTTGACCTCGGTGCCCGACCACTTGCCGTAGATCACCTTGTCGC
>LNFM01013568.1_pt1 | contig 13203 bp, 14 predicted proteins | sample 596031 | NCBI WGS metagenome assembly LNFM01 (sample SAMN04254537, study PRJNA301005) | activated carbon metagenome | isolation source: dual media filters at the Ann Arbor, Michigan drinking water treatment plant | place: USA: Ann Arbor
TGCGGATGCGCTGGACCGTGCGGGTCGAGGAATCCATCACCAGCGTATGGGTCGAGACGAAGCCGTCGGCGACCTTGACCCCGTCCAGCATGGCGCCCTTGGTTACGCCCGTGGCGGCGAAGATGGCGTCCTTCGATACCAATTCGTGCAGGTCATACTTGCGGTCCAGATCGGTGACGCCCGTCTTGGCCGCCCGCGCCCGCTCATCGTCGTTGCGGAAGATCAGCCGGCCCTGGAAATGGCCGCCGACGCATTTCAGCGCACTGGCCGCCAGCACGCCTTCCGGCGCCCCGCCCGATCCCAGATACAGATCGATGCCGGTCTCCGGCTCGGCCGTATGGATCACGCCCGCCACGTCGCCGTCGGTGATCAACACCACCTTGGCGCCCACCTCGCGCAGGGCGGCGATCAGATCCGCGTGCCGGGGCCGGTCCATGACGCAGACGGTGATGTCGGACGGCTTCACACCCTTGGCCGAGGCCAGCGAGCGGACATTGTCCTGGGGCTTCATGTCCAGATCGACCGTGCCGGGGGCGAAGCCGGGGCCGATGGCGATCTTGTCCATATAGGTGTCGGGCGCATGCAGCATGCCGCCGCCCGGCGACATCGACAGCACGCACAGGGCGTTGGCCATGGCCTTGGCGGTCAGGGTGGTGCCTTCAAGCGGGTCCAGGGCGATATCGATGGCGGGACCTTTGCCGGTGCCGACCTTCTCGCCGATGTAGAGCATCGGTGCCTCGTCGCGCTCGCCCTCACCGATGACGATCTTGCCGTCGATATCCAGCGCGTTCAGCGCCGTACGCATGGCGTCCACGGCCAGTTGGTCGGCGGCCTTTTCGTCGCCGCGGCCAATGCCGGCATAGCTGGCGATGGCCGCCAGTTCGGTCACCCGCGCGGCGTCAGCGGCCAGCGTTGAGGCGTAGGGAGCCGGATGGGCCATGAGATGTCTCCTGAGACGAGGGTTCCCGGATTCTACCGTCCGGGCGAGCGTATGATGAGGGTATCAGCGGCGGTCCACCGGCGGCGGGGCGCGGCCCCGCTCGCGCGTGCGACGCACGAAATCTTCAATTTCCGCGAGCGTTTCCGCGGTCACCGGGGCGACCTCGACCGAATCGACCCGCGCCTGGACTCCCGCAGCGAACTCCGCCGGATCCCCCGTGGTCTGCCAGTCGATGCGCGAGACCTCGCCCGCCAGCGCCCCGCCGGTCACCCGCAGGGTGTTGACCTGCGACGCGATCGCGACCGGTTCGGGCAGAGGCTCGACGCTGCGGGGAAAGTCCGCCCAGCGCGGATATTCGCGGTTGGCGTCGACCAGGGCCTGGACCCGCGGCGCGATCGGCGAAGTGGCGTCTGTGGCCGGATCGAACGAACCCACGCAGGCCGTCAGACCACCGCCCGCGACAGCGACGGACAGGGCGGCTGCAATTTTCCGGCGCGACGCGTTCATTTCAGGGGCTGTCTTATGCGATGATCGCGACAGGCGGAAGGGCGCGCGCGGCGCTTGCGACCGTTCCTGACGACATCCGGAAGCGCCGCCGCGCGCGCCGCGCAAGGCCGGACGCCCGACCTCGGCCAAGCCGCCGCGGCCCCGCGCCGCCAGGGCCGCGACCACCCCCGAACCGGCACCTCCGCCGCCCCCTTCGCCCGAAGCCGAAGCCCCCGCCGCTGAGGCCTTCGCCTTCGCCGGCGCGGACCAGCGGCAGATGCTTGAAACCCTGTCGATGAACCTGGCCAAGGCCGCCATGACGGCCCAGTCGGCCATCGCCGAGGCCGCCCTGTCCCAGGCCGATCGCCCCGCCGCCCTGTCGCCGGATCCCTTCCACGTCGGCCCGGCCATGAACTCCGTCATGACCAGCCTGGCCTCGCGTCCCGACAAGCTGTTCGCCGCCCAGGCCGATCTGTTCAACCGCTACATGGACCTGTGGGCCACCACGACCCGTCGCGCCGCCGGCGAGGAGACCGCCGCCGCCCCCTCGAAGGACAAGCGGTTCAAGGATCCCGCCTGGACCGAAAACCCCGCCTTCGACGTCATGCGCCAGTCCTATCTGGTCACCTCCGACTGGATGAACGGGCTGGTCTCCAGCGTCGAGGACGTCGATCCCCTGACCAAGCGCCGGGCCGAGTTCTTCACCAGACTGCTCACCGACGCCTTCTCCCCTTCCAACTTCCTCGCCTCCAACCCGGTCGCCCTGAAGGCTTTGGCCGACAGCAACGGCGAATCGCTGGTCAAGGGGATGCAGAATTTCGCCGCCGACATGGAACGCGGCGCAGGCAAGCTGAAGATCAGCCAGGCCGACTATGGCAAATTCGTCGTCGGCGAGAACGTCGCCACCGCGCCCGGCCAGGTCGTCTGGCGCGACGAGCTGTTCGAACTGATCCAGTTCGACCCGGCCACAGACAAACAGCGCGCCATTCCGCTGCTGATCTTCCCGCCCTGGATCAACAAATTCTACATCCTGGACCTGCAGCCCGAGAACTCGATGATCCGATGGCTGTCCAGCCAGGGCTTCACCGTCTTCGTCTGTTCCTGGGTCAATCCGGACGTCGACAAGGCCGGTTTCGGCTTCGACGACTATCTGGAAAAGGGCATCTACCGCTGCGTCGAGAAGGCGCTGGAGCAGTCGCAGGCCGACCACATCAACACCGTCGGCTACTGCATCGGCGGCACCCTGATGGGCGCGGCCCTCGCCCATATGGCGGCCAGGGGCGACAAGCGGGTCACCGCCAACACCTTCTTCGCCGCCCAGCACGACTTCGCCGAGGCCGGCGACCTTCTGCTGTTCACGGACGAGCACTGGCTGGGCGAGGTCGAGCAGCAGATGGACGCCGCCGGCGGGGTCCTGCCCGGCGCGGCCATGGCCGAGACCTTCAACGCCCTGCGCGCCAACGACCTGATCTGGTCGTTCTTCGTCAGCAACTACCTGATGGGCAAGTCGCCGCCGGCCTTTGACCTGCTGTTCTGGAACGCCGACCAGACCCGCATGCCCAAGACGCTGCACATGGACTACCTCCGCTCCATGTACGGCCAGAACAGGCTGGCCCGGGGCGAGTTCACCATCGGCGGCATCAAGGTCGACCTGTCCAAGGTGACCATCCCCCTGTATTTCCAGGCCAGCCGCGAGGATCACATCGCGCCGATGAACTCGGTCTATCGCTCGGCCCGCGCCTTCTCGAATGCCGATGTGACCCTGACCCTCGCGGGTTCCGGCCATATCGCCGGGGTGGTCAATCCGCCCTCGGCGCACAAATACCAGCACTGGACCAACCCCGCCCTGCCCGCGACGCTCGGGGAGTGGCAGGCGAAATCCGTTGAACATCCCGGCAGCTGGTGGAACCACTGGGCCGACTGGCTGCATGAAAAGTCCGGCGACTGGATCGCCGCCCGCGATCCGAAGACCGGCCCGCTCAAGCCGATCGAACCGGCGCCGGGGTCCTATGTGAAGGTGAAGAGTTGAAGCGTCTCGAACCGAACCTGCTGCTGGCCGTCACTACCGGCTTCGCCCTGGTTCTCGTGACCCTGACCGTGAGCGTCTTTGGCGCTGGCGAGCCGCTGCGAAACCTGCTTTTGGCGGTGATCTGCTCCGGCGGCTTCGTGCTGCTCAACCCCCTCCTGTTGCGGGCGATGAAACGCCCGCCGGGCTCAGCGATGATCCATTCCGATTCCCGATGGTGGTGATCGTCTGTGCCGCCATTCCGGTCTTCTGGCCGGGTCCCGACTATGGCCTGCTGGTCATTGTCGCCGCCGTCTGGTTCGGCGTCACGGTCGAGTCCGCGCTCAAGGCGCGGCGCGGTGGGCGTTAGTCCTTCGGCCCCGTCCGCCGGCAGGTGTGACAACGGCCATCCCACTGCTAGGCTTCCGGCATGAAACGTCTTCGCACACTCGCCGCCATCCTTCTCCTGTCCGGTGCCCTCGCCGCCCCGGCCTTCGCCCAGCAGCCGACGCCGGAGAATAACCCGGCGGGCGTGCTGTTCTGGTCGCCTGCCGATCGTGAGCGCGCCTTCCGCCGGATGGAGACCATCATGCCGCACGCGACCGTCGCGCGCGGCGAGACGCCGGTCCGGGCCCTGCCGCCCGGCGATCCGATCACGCTGAACCCTTCGGCCTATATGGCGGCGGAGAACGTCGCCGGCGTGCTGGTCATCCAGGACGGACGCATCCGGCTGGAACGCTACGGCCTCGGCCTTGGCGAGCGGGACCATTGGGTCTCCTTCTCCATGACCAAGAGCCTGACCTCGACGCTGGTCGGCACCGCCCTGAAGAGCGGTGCCATCGGTTCGCTGGAGGATCCGGTCACCCGCTATCTCCCGGCCCTCGCGGGCGGGGGCTATGACGGCGTCACCGTGCGTCAGCTGCTGACCATGACCTCCGGCGTGCGCTGGAACGAGGACTATTTCGATCCCAACTCCGACGTCGCCCGCTTCCTGCAGGAGCCCGCGCGTCCCGGAGAGGATCCCGTCGTCGCCTATATGGGCCGGCTGCCCCGCGCGGCCGAACCCGGCACGCGCTGGAACTATTCGACCGGCGAGACCAATCTGGTCGGTGCCCTGATCGCCGCCGCCGAAGGCCGGCCGCTGGCCGAACTCCTGTCCGAGCGAATCTGGTCGCGCGCGGGCATGGAGGCCGACGCCTTCTGGGCGCTGGATCAGGGCGGGCGCGAGATGGGCGGCTGCTGCGTCTCCGCCACCCTGCGCGACTGGGGCCGGATCGGCCTCATGGCGCTGGAGGACGGCCAGCTGGGCGGCGAGCGTATCGTGCCCGACGACTGGTTCGCCCAGGCCGTCGTCAAACAGGCCGAAACCGGAGAGCCGAACGAAGGCTACGGCTTCCAGTGGTGGACCCAGGACGACGGCGTCTACGGCGCCTATGGCATCTTCGGCCAGGCCGTCCGCGTCGATCCCGAACGCCGGCTCGTCATCGTCCTGCTATCGTCCTGGCCCCGCGCCGTCGGTCGCAGCCAGAGAACCGCCCGGGAAGCCTTCTTCCAGCAGGTGGCCGCGGCGGTCGACGCGGCCCCGCAGCATTGAACCGTCAGGCCGGACGGAAGGTCAGGGCCACGCCGTTGTTGCAGTAGCGTTTTCCGGTCGGCCGCGGCCCGTCCATGAATAGATGGCCCTGGTGTCCGAGGCAGCGGGCGCAGTGGTATTCGGTGCGCGGAATGCCGATGGCGAAGTCCGTCTTGGTGCCGATGTTGGCGGCGATGACCTCATAGAAGCTGGGCCAGCCGGTGCCGCTGTCGTATTTCCACTGCGAGCGGAACAGCGGCAGGTCGCAGCCGCGGCAGACGAAGGTCCCGCTGCGGTGCTCATTGTTCAGCGGACTGCTGCCGGGCCGCTCGGTCGCCTCGTGGCGCAGCACGTCATAGGCCGCCCGCGGCAGCCGCTCGCGCCACTGGGCGTCGGTGATCCGACGGAACGGCGAGTTGGCGAACTGGGCCTGGGACGCATCGGCCGACTGCGGCGTGCAGGCGGACACGGCGACCGCTCCGGCGGTGGTCAGAAGGGCGCGGCGGGAAAGGTGGGTCATGGTGAGAGATACGTCGGCAAGTTCGCGGAGGTTTCAAGACATCGTTCCTTCTCCCCTTGAGGGAGAAGGGTCACGAAAGGCCGATGCCCTCCTCCAGCCCCAGCATCAGGTTCAGGTTCTGCACCGCCGCCCCCGACGCCCCCTTGCCGAGGTTGTCCAGCAGGGCCACCAGCCGCACCTGTTCCCCCGACCGGTCGCCGAACACATGCAGGCGCATCCGGTTGGTCCCGTTCAGCCCCTCGGGATCGATCCCGGTCATGGCCTCGGTCGCCTCCAGCTCGGCCACCTCGACGAAGCGGCAGCCCGCATAGGCCTGAACCAGCGCCCCGTGCACCACCTCGACGGAAGGCGACGACGGCAGGGCCGCGAGCTGTAGCGGCACCTCGACCAGCATCCCCTGCCGCCAGGCCCCAACCGCCGGCGCGAACAGCACCGGCCGCTCCAGCCCCGTATGCAGCGTCATCTCCGGCACATGTTTGTGCTTCAGCGACAGGCCATAGGCGCGGAAGGCCTCCGCTCCACCGCCTTCGAACTCGGCGATCATCGCCTTGCCGCCGCCCGAGTATCCCGACACGGCATTGACCGTCACCGGCCAGCCCGCCGGAATGATCCCTGCTGACACCAGCGGCCGCACCAGGCCGATAAACCCCGTCGGATAGCAGCCCGGGTTCGACACCCGCGTCGCGCCTGCGATCTTCTCCGCCTGGGTCATCCGACCCGGCGCATGGGCCATTTCGGCAAAGCCATAGGTCCAGGCCGGATCGACCCGGTACGCCGTCGAGGCGTCGATCACCCGCACACCGGGGTTCTCGATCATCGCCACGGCTTCCCTGGCCGCCTCGTCGGGCAGGCACAGGATCACCGCATCGGCGGCGTTCAGCGCCTCGCGCCGCGCCGCCACGTCGCGCCGCCGGTCGCCGAGGGCGATGATCTCGAGATCAGAGCGCGCCTCCAGACGACGCAGCACGTCCAGTCCGGTGGTGCCCGCTTCGCCGTCAATGAAGATCGTATGAGACATCGAACGCATCTCCTTCCCTTCTCCCCTTGCGGGAGAAGGTGCCCCGGAGGGGCGGATGAGGGGTCGCACTGACCCCCAAATTCAGCGGATTTGAGACACCGAACGGCCAGACCGGCGCGACCCCTCATCCGTCAGGCTTCGCCTGCCACCTTCTCCCGCAAGGGGAGAAGGAAACAAGAAAAAGGGCGCTCCGGTTTCCCGAAGCGCCCCCAATCCAAACCGTAGTGAAACGGCCTAGCGCTTCGAGAACTGGAAGGACTTGCGGGCCTTGGCGCGGCCGTACTTCTTGCGCTCGACGACGCGGCTGTCGCGGGTCAGGAAGCCGTGCGGCTTCAGGACCGGGCGCAGCGCCGGCTCATAGTGGGTCAGCCCGACAGGCCCGAGCCCTGCACGGTGCAGTCGACGTCGAACTGGGTCAGGCGGTCGGTCACTTCCAGCGGCTGGGCGATCATCATGCGCAGGATTTCGCGGGCGAAATACTGCATCTGATCCTTGCCGTTGATGGTGATCTTGCCCGAGCCGGGCTTGATCCACACGCGGGCGATCGCGTTCTTGCGCTTGCCGGTCGAATAGGCGCGGCCCTGGGCGTCCAGCTTCTGGGTGTAGACGGGGTGTTCTTCACCCACGCCGACAGTGCCCATGCCACGCAGGGCGTCAAAGCCGGTCGCGGCGGGGGCGTCGTTCTCGACGACGGGCGTTTCAGCAGTCACGTCGGTCATGCTCAGACGCTCCGGGTGTTCTTGGAGTTGGCCGACTTGAAGTCGATCGTTTCCGGCTGTTGGGCTTCGTGGGTGTGCGCCGCGCCGGCGAACAGGCGCAGGTGCGTCATCTGCAGGCGAGCCAGCGGGCTCTCCTTGGGCAGCATACGCTCGACGGCCTTCTCAAGGACGCGTTCCGGGAAACGGCCGTTCAGGACCTTCTCCGGGGTCGTCTGCTTGACGCCGCCCGGGTGACCGGTGTGGCGGTAGTAGATCTTGTCGGTGATCTTCTTGCCGGTGAACACCACCTTGTCGACGTTGGTGACGATGACATAGTCGCCGCAATCGACGTGGGGGGTGTAGTCGCCGCGGTGCTTGCCGCGCAGACGGTTGGCGATGAAGGTCGCGAGACGGCCCACCACGACGCCTTCAGCGTCGATATGGATCCATTTCTTCGTGACCTCGGCCGGCTTCAGCGAAGCCGTGGTGCTCTTCAGCATTTCAAGGGTCCTGGGAGACGATCGGGTGCCCCTCCCGATGACGGGGACGAGCGGAAGGCGCGCTGATAGAGGACGGGGGAGCCGGGGTCAAGGTGGGACGTGTGCGGAGATAGCTATCATCATATTGAATAATCATGCTTTTTTAATTACGGTATTAAAATACCATACATATTTCCTTCCCCCATTTCGGGGGAAGGTGGCGGGCGAAGCCTGACGGATGGGGGCTGGTCAGGCTGCACCCGCCTCCCGCCAATCGCGACGCGGACAGGACCCCCACCCGAGCCGCTCCGCGGCCCACCTTCCCCCGAACTGGGGGAAGGGAATGCTGGAGATTCCCCGATTGTCAGCATATTCCGCGCCGCCAACCTTCTGACTTCGCTCATCTTCCAAAAATTACAGCGCCCCCAGCCCGCCATAGGAAGCCCGTCCGCCATACTCCCCCCGTCCCGTCGCAAGGGAGGCTCGCTCGGCCGGCGAACCGAAGCGGTGGCGGGAGCGGAGGGAGCGGGCCGCGACGGAGCAATCCGGGCGCGGAGGCCCGAGGGCTGCAACGCCCTCAGGCCATGGGACAGGGAACAACCCCCGTCCGGTCCAGGAGACGGTCGTCGCCGTCCCTGCCCGCGGCGCGCGGACCGGGTCACCTGCCAACAACAGGCGACGGCCCCGGCGCGTCGAAAACCCGCCGCGCGGAGCGTCTGTCTTTCGCCGAAACGGTATTTAGCTCTCTTCTCCGGGCGAAGGTCCGGGCGCTCCGCCATGCCTCCCACAACCGCTTTTGCCGAAGCGGCGATGACTCACGCCTTTCCTCGCGCTAAACCGCCGCCGAACCTTCAGGAGCCCTGCCCATGACCGTCGCCGCCCGCCTCGCCGAACTCGCCATCAGCCTGCCGGAACCCGCCAAGGCGGTGGCCAACTATGTGCCCTATGTCCAGACCGGCAACCTGGTCCACATCTCCGGCCAGCTGTCGAACGACGCCGCCGGCGGCATCAAGGGCACGGTCGGTGCCGACGTCTCGCCGGACCAGGCGAAGGACGCGGCCCGCATGTGCGGCGTCAACCTGCTGGCCCAGATGTCGGCCGCCTGCGAGGGCGACCTCGAGCGGGTCGTCCGCGTGGTGAAACTGGGCGGCTTCGTCCAGGCCGCCGGTGATTTCGAGGCCATCCCCGCCGTCATCAACGGCTGCTCCGACCTTATGGTCGAGGTCTTCGGCGACAAGGGCCGCCACGCCCGCTCCGCCGTCGGCGTCTACAAACTGCCCCTCGGCTTCGCCGTCGAGGTCGACGCCATCGTCGAGGTGCGGTGACGCAAACCTCTCATGCTTCCCGCGAAGCGGCTTCAATGCCCCGCCGGGGCTGGTTGGTTCATCACAACGGGCACAGCGGAATCACAACGAACACAACGGCATTTGCATCAGGCTCCGGCCCCGTCGTGTCCTTTGTGAATTCGTCGTGTTCGTTGTGATGAACTCGCTTCGCGGGGCATGACCATGGATTTCCGGGTTCAGGTCCACACCGCCGTCGCCGACATAGGCCGCGAGGCCTGGGACGCCTGCGCGTCCCCGTCCGGCGACCCTTTCCTCTCGTTCGACTTCCTCGACGCCTGCGAAGCCTCCGGCAGCGCCGTCCCCGCCGAAGGCTGGGCCGGCCGCCACCTGTCCCTGCGCGACGAACACAACCGCGTCCTCGGCGTCATGCCGCTCTGGCTCAAGGGCCACAGCCAGGGCGAATACGTCTTCGACCACAGCTGGGCCGACGCGTATCAGCGCGCGGGCGGTCGCTACTATCCCAAGCTGCTGTCCGCCGTGCCCTTCACTCCGGTCACCGGCCCGCGCTTCCTCGCCCATCCCGACGCCGACGCCGCCACCGTCCGTCAGGCCCTGCTGCAGGGCGCGATCGCCCTGACCGAACGGCTCGGCGTCTCCTCCCTGCACGTCAACTTTCCGACTGAAGACGACTGGACGGCCATGGGCGAGGCCGGCCTGCTGCAGCGTCAGGACATGCAGTACGTCTGGCGCAACGACGGCTATGCGACCTTCGACGCCTTCCTGTCCGCCCTGTCCGCGAACCGTCGCAAGACCATCCGCCGCGAACGCCGCGAGGCGCAGCAAGGGCTCGACATTCGTGTCCTCACCGGCGCGGGCATCACCGACGCGGATTGGGACGCCTTCTTCGCCTTCTACATGGACACCGGCGCGCGGAAGTGGGGCCGGCCCTATCTGACGCGCGACTTCTTCACCCGCCTCGGCGCGACCATGGCCGATCGCATTGCACTGGTGATGGCCTTCCGCGACGGGGTCGCCATCGCCGGCGCCCTCAACCTGATCGGCCGCGACGCCCTGTATGGCCGCCAGTGGGGCGCGCTGGAGGAGGTGCCCTTCCTCCATTTCGAGCTCTGCTACTACCAGGCCATCGAGTTCGCCATTTCGCGCGGCCTGTCGCGCGTCGAGGCCGGTGCCCAGGGCGAGCACAAGATCGCCCGCGGCTACCTGCCCTCCCCCGTCTGGTCGGGCCACTTCATCGCCGACCCGGCCCTGCGCGAGCCGGTCGCACGCTATCTCGACGGCGAGCGTCCTGCTGTGGCGGCCGAGATCGAGGCCATGACGGCGGACCTGTCGCCGTTCAGAAAGCGGGAATAGCCGTCAGTCGGCGCGCTTCGGGCTCTCGCCGATGAACCAGCCGGCGATCCAGCTGACGATGCCGGTGACGATGGCCGCGCCGATTCCGGCCCACAGGCCGTCGACCACGAACCCGCCCAGCAGACTGGCGACCAGACCGATCATGGCCGCATTCACCACCAGCAGGAACAGGCCGAAGGTGATGATCGTCAGCGGGAAGGTCACGAAGGTCAGGATCGGCCGCACGATGGCATTGGCGATCCCCAGCAGCAGCGCCGCCGCCAGCAGCGATCCGTTCGACAGGAAGTCCACACCGCTCACGACCCGCGACGACAGCCACAGGCCGAAACAGGTAACCAGAAACTGGACGATGAAACGCAGCATGGCTCTCTCCCGACTCGCGCGGCACGATAACGCGAAACCGCGCGCCGGGCTCCCCCCGTCGGCCACCCGTTGCTAGGGTGGCCAGAACCCACGGAGCCCACGATGAGCCTGCACGCGCCCTATGATCCCGACAACATCTTCGCAAAGATCCTGCGCGGCGAGATTCCCGCGGTCAGGGTCTGGGAAGACGACCATGTGCTGGCCTTCATGGATGTGTTCCCGCAGTCCGAAGGTCATGTCCTGATCATCTCGAAGACCTCGACGGCCCCGACCCTGCTGGAGATCGAGGCCGACGCCCTCGCCCGCCTGACCGCCGCCGTCCAGCGCACGGCGCGGGCGGTGGAAAAGGCCCTGCGGCCGGACGGCTTCCAGATCATGCAGTTCAATGGCGAGGCCGGCGGTCAGACCGTCTTCCACCTGCATTTCCATATCATCCCGCGCTGGAGCGACCGGCCGATGAAAGGCCATGGCCATGCGCCTATGGCCGACGCCGACGTCCTGCGCGCGCTGGCCGACCGGATCGCCGCCGCGCTTGACTGAGTTGCGCTGAGGGCGAAGCCGAAAGATTAGTCCGGTCGGAACTGGAGCTCGGCAAGACGGGCGTAGAGCCCCCCCTGTGCCATCAGCGACTGGTGGGTGCCCTCCTGCACCACCCGGCCGTCCTCCATCACCACGATCCGGTCGGCGCGCAGCACGGTAGCCAGGCGATGGGCGATGACGATGGTCGTCCGGCCCTGCATGGCCTGGTCCAGCGCCGCCTGCACCAGCCGCTCGTTCTCCGCGTCCAGCGCCGAGGTCGCCTCGTCCAGAAGCAGGATCGGGGCGTCCCGGACGAGCGCCCGGGCGATGGCCATCCGCTGCCGCTGTCCGCCCGACAGGCTCTTGCCGCGCTCGCCCAGAGGCGTGTCGAAACCTTCAGGCAGGGCCTCGACAAAGCCCAGCGCCTGGGCCTCCTCGGCCGCCGCGCGGACCTCATCATCGCTGGCGAGTTCACGGCCGAAACGGATGTTTTCGCTCGCGGATCCGGAAAACAATGGTGCTTCCTGCGACACCCAGGCAAAACGACCTCGCACCGCGACCGGATCGGCGGCGCGCACGTCCACCCCATCGACCGAGACGACGCCGGCCTGCGGATCGTAGAAGCGCAGCAGCAAACGGAAGACCGTGCTCTTGCCCGCTCCCGAGGGCCCGACGAGGGCGACGGTCTCGCCCGGCCGCACGGTCAGCGAGAAGCCCTTCAGAGCCGGCAGGTCGGGCCGGCCCGGATAGGCGAACTGGACCGCCGACATCGAAACCTCGCCCGTCGGCGGCTCGGGCAGGATCACCGGCGATTCGGGCGGCCGGATCGCGGCCTCGCTGCGCATCAGCTCGTCGATCCGCTCCATCGCCCCGGCAGCCTTCTGAACATCACCCCAGCTCTCGCCGAGCGCCCCGACCGCGCCGGCCACGAATACGGCAAGCAGCACGAACTGGAGCAGCGCGCCCGGCGTCATTCGGCCGCCGATCACATCCTGCGCGCCCAGCCACAGCACCAGGCTAACGCCGCCGAACATGACCACGATGATCATGGCGGTCATGAAGGCCCGCGCCCTCATCCGCACCAGCGAGACGGCAAACGCCGCCTCCACCGCCGCGCCGAACCGTTCGATGGCGCTGGCCTCGCGCCCGAAGGCCTGCACCGTCTCGATCGCGTCGACGCTCTCGCCGGCGAAGCCTACGGCGTTGGCGAACCGGTCCTGCGAAGCGACGGTCAGCTTTCGCACCGTCCGGCCGAACAGGAAGATCGGGCCGAGCAGAAGCGGCACCACCAGCAGCACCATGCCGGTCAGCTTGGGACTGACCACGAACAGCAGGATGGTCCCGCCGATGAGGGTCAGGAAATTCCGCAGGGCGAACGACACCGAGGTCGTCAGCAGGGTCTCGACCAGGGCGATGTCCGTGGTCAGGCGCGACAGCACCTCACCGGTCCGCATCGAGGCGTAGAAGGCCGGGTCAAGCGTCAGGATGCGCCCGAACAGCCCCTTGCGCAGGTCGGCGACGACCCGCTCCCCGGTCTTGGTGACGAAATAATACCGAACCGCCGTCGCGAAACCGAGGAACAGGGCGTTGGCGCCCAGCAGCAGAAACCACAGGTTCAGCTGCGCCCCGCCGTTCTCGAATCCGTTGTCGATGGCGCCGCGGGCTGCTGCTGTCAGGGCCAGCGAGGCTGAGGTGGACAGGATCAGCCAGACCGCCGCCATGGCCACATGGCCCTTGTGCCGCATGGCATAGGGGAACAGCCGTCCCAGGGGGCGAACGTCCCGGCGGCGGGCCCGGCGTTCCCCGGCCTCGCCCATCTGTTCGGCCAGCTGGGCCCCTGCGCCCGGCCGCCCCCGGATGTCGGCGGCGGCGTCGGGATTGGCGGTTGCATCTGTCATGGCGCGCGCCTCTTGCCCCGGAACGGCCCCCGGTGTAAACGCCGCCG
>LNFM01010317.1_pt1 | contig 13202 bp, 14 predicted proteins | sample 596031 | NCBI WGS metagenome assembly LNFM01 (sample SAMN04254537, study PRJNA301005) | activated carbon metagenome | isolation source: dual media filters at the Ann Arbor, Michigan drinking water treatment plant | place: USA: Ann Arbor
CCATCATCTGATGGTGCTTCGACATGTCCATGGGCATATCTTTCATGCCCGACATCCCTGGCATGCCCGCCTTGCCGTGCATGCCGCCCATTCCCTTCATGTCCTTCATGCCTTTCATCATGGCCATGCCTTCGTGCATGGATTTCATGTGCTCTTCCATCAAGGCCTGGCGCTCAACAGGCGTCTTGGCATTCATCATCTTGTCTCGCATGGCCTGCATGGCTTTCATGTGGTCATGCATGGCAGTTGACGCTCCCGACGAGGCTGCAGCGGCTTGATGCGCGCTGTGTTCATCGGCTTTGGCTGCTGTTGTTGCTCCGATGACTGGTGCGCTCTGGCTCGCGCAGGCCGTCAGCAACAAGGCGGTGGAGATCGCAAGGATGGTGTGGGAGGTTTTCATGGTGGTGTTGTGTGAATGAATAGGGGAGCCGCCGCTGCCGGCGACAGGATCGGAGAAGTCACCAACTTAGCGAGGAAAGAAAACGCAGGACTAGAGTGCAGAGGCACTCTTCGCAATGAGCTGCGATGCGATCTACAACGTCAAGCGATGCGGTCGTGCCGCGATGGGCGAAGTCAGGTGCATCGGTCTGGTGACCTGCACCCGGACTTTCGCGGCGATGGCCAAGGTCATGGCTGGACCCCACACCAGCTGCAGCTTGCCAACCACCCCTGGGCTGTCATCGGCAATGGGCTGATCCACCTTGGTGATGGCCAGGGAGGCTTCATCGCAAAACTTCAAGCATCCGTCATTACCGGGATCGGCTGTTTCGCCATGAAGGAATTCGGCGAAAGGAATCTCGTGTGGAGTTGCCGTCAACGATAGAGGACTGCTGGCGTTTGGTTCGGTCAACAGGCACGCATTGGCTACCCCCGCGGCCAACGCAAACAGCCACACGACCAGAATCATCGAAGTGGTATGGCGTAGCGAACGGCGGTGCAGGGTCATGTCAATCGAGCGAACAGTGGCAACGATCCAAGGCTAAACCCGAGGGCTTGACCAGCCTTGATGCAGATCAAGGAAGCAGGTCAAGAGACGATTCCGAGTTGAAACAGTGTGCGACCGAGCTCAGTCACGGTCGGTTCGTTTCCGAACAGAACGAGTTTCTCCAGGAAAAGTGCCCTTCGATGCACTCAGTGCGCCTCATGGGGAAATGACTAGACGGAATAAAGTTCGTCGGGTCGGAATAAAGTCCGTCGGAGCGGCAGCTGACAGGAAGGGCTGATGTGCAGCGGTGGACGTCCAGCGTGTTGTCGTCAACGAGTGCCGCTGGACGTAAAGCGGACCCTCGAGAAGGCCGGTATTGGCGACGATGCGGCGAAGCCTCTCGAAACCCGCTGCGCTCATCCACTCCTACTCGATAACCACGTAGAACGGATCGCTCTGACCTAGTAGAAAGTCATCGGATCTTCGGATCAGGAAGGCTTCCACCATATGGACGCCGCGGTACGACAACTGCTCCCACCGTACCGATGGCTCATCCGAGCAGTAGTAATCGCCACGGAGCGCGTTTGCACGTCGCGCGACTTCATCCGTGTTGGTCACGCGCCATTCGATCTTGTAAGTCGCTGGGAAAGGAAGCCCGAGATTGTTGCTGGCGTTAAAGCGGACCCAGCATCCGGACTGCGTGGGCGCAAGCGAGGCAAGCGAGTGGACCTTCTGCCCATAGCGGGATGTCCACAGTTGCGCACCAACATTCACGGTCAGCCGCGAACCGGCAGCTGATCGCCATCGTGGACGGCGCATGTGCGGCAGGCGATCGAATCCGCTGGGCAGCGCCGAGCGGCCGATCTTCTTCACCAATGCCACCAGATCGGCCACGCCAGCTGACATTGGGCTTCCCCGGACAACGGACAGCGCAGCTTCACTGACCTTGCCAGCCTTCTCGACGGCCTCCTGAACGGCAAAGTCCTCACCGAAGACACGCTGCCACTTTCCGATGCTTTCCTCTCTGTCTGGCTCATCGTAGGCGTCATCGATCCAGCCACGGTACAGATTGATCTTCGCTCGGAAGTTGGAATATTTGGTGTCGTCCCAGGCGGTGCTTTGGATCTCCTCGAACAATACAGGATTGCGCACCGTGGGCTTGCTTGGGTTGGCCTGCAACCAGTCATCGAGCCGACCAATCAGCGTCTTGAGAGTCGTGGGAACATCCACGAAACCCGCAGCCCCTTTGTCAGAGGCGTACACATGCTTGCCAAGTAGGGTCGTCAGGAGGAACGAGGGGCTGGTGAAGTTCGTCTTGATATCTCTGAGGTACTTCAGCAGCCGGGTGGCCTTGCGGAAGTTGTTGTTGCCGCAGATGCTGTTGCGCTCGATCAGCCAGTCCGTGTAGTCGAGCGGGTTGGACTTCTCGAAGAGATTGGTATCACGATTGCAAACCTCCCAGACACCGGTGTGAAGACGCTCCTTCACACAAGGCGCCACGTCAATCTTGCGCTCGCCGGCGTACTCAATGGTGATGCAATGCGAGTGGCGTCTGATCCTGTCCTTGTACAGACCGAGCTTGCCCATCTCCGCATAAAGCTCGTTGATGTAGTCCTTCGGTTCCCAGCCCGCGACCGGCTTCACGTAAACCAGCAGATCCGCATCGAATGGATCTCCAGGCAGGGGCCTGATGATGGTCTTGTGAGCCCAGGAGCCTTGTGCGGCGAAGCCGACGATGGAAGGCTTCCAGTCCAGCCCACGCACCGCCGTTTTGATGGCTTCGATACTGCTTTCGAGCTGATCGAAGCGCGTGCTGTTGAGGTTGACGGTGTCGTTCAGGAAGGCGTTGAAGTCTTGGACCAGTTTCATTCTTCTACCCGTCTTTAGTGCACGTTGCCGGACGCGCGCAGTTCTCGCACCCAGTGGTCCGCGCCAGCGTTCATCCGCTCTTCCATCTGTCTGCGCAACAGGCTGTAGACCCAGTCGAAGATCAATGGACTGGAGGCGCGGTGGTTGAAGATGGCATCTTGCAGCTCGCGCGACCGCATGCTGATCTCCTGTTCCGCCGCGCCACTGCGGGAGCGGTCCCAGAGCTTCTTTACTTCATCGTTCAGACGGTCCAGCAACTCAATGGTCGCCGCCTGTCGATTGCATTCTCTGAGCGCCCAGATCATCACCGGAGTCATCGGGGCCAGCGTCGATAGCACGAAGGTCGTCATGGTGTGGTCGATTGCAAGCGACGCGAATCCAGCCACGGCGATGAGCACCACGCAGCCGGTCAAGAGAACGCGCCTGTAGCGCTTGCGTAAAGCGCTGTCGTACCAGAGATTGGTGCGCTGGCACACCAGCCTTGCCAAATGGAGCGGCAGTTCCTTGACAGCGAGCGGGTACCAATTGATCAACCGTTGCTCGTCTTTGTCGCTGAGCTTCTTGCATGCGTCGGCAAAGACATCTTCGGGGTCGATCCGGCTGCCAACCAAAAAGGCGTTCCAGTCCATTTCCAATACCGTGCAGTCGAAATCCTCCTGCAGCTTGGCCGCGTTCTTGAGCTGCGCACGGTGCCAGCGATCAAGAAGCAGAACCTCCAGGAAGCTGAACATCAGGGCGGCGAATGCGATGAACGGCTTCGACGGGAGGAGCAGCGCTGACACGATCAGACCGACGATCGGGAAAACGAGCGAGATCACGAGGCCCGCAGCCTGGACATTCTTGGCCCGCCGGTAAATTAGTGTCCTGGCACGCAGCAAGTTGAGCATTCGCGGCTCCACCTGCCTTTTATCGATTTCATTCATGTTGCCCTCTGATCCTCGCATCATTGCTCTTCTCCTGCGGCCTCGGTCATCGATGTCTCAAGCCCAACGCTTCCTGCGTTGCTGCGGATGCTCGCCGCCGCCGGCCCACACTCCTGTGGTCAACCAGTCCTCGAAATGCCACAGCCACTCTGCGGTCCAGGCGATGTAAGTGTCGAGCAACTTCATCTGTGGCAGCCACTCGCGCTGCTTCGGCCACCATAGACACAGCTTGGTGCCGGGGCCGTCGTTGGGGTAGATGTGCGGCAGCGCGGCTTCGTCAACCAGGGTGGTCAGGTCAGGACTCAAGACGAACATTTCCGGTGGGCGCGAATCGGGTGTCAGGCGCAGCTCGCACTCGTAGACGCGACCGAACTCGCTCGGCGCCAGACGGAATCTATAGCGCAAGGCGCGGCCCGACAGAAATATCAGCCTGGCGCCATCGAGAGGCAGGGCCCGCAGTTCCATGGCTCGCTGGGCCAAGGTCGGTACGGGCGGGGCCGGGTACGGTGTCATCAGCGGCCGAAATATGTATGGGGCCGTGCTGCGACGCTGACCGGAGCGGCTGCCGCCGACGAGATCAGCGTCACACGGCCCGCTACACGGCTGCTTTGCCGACGCTGGCTCTGGTCCTGCTGGATGGCACCCGCGCAACGTGGTCCGAATGCGTCCTCCAGCGCCGTGATCAGCACATCCATTCCCTCATGATTCTCGATCGCTTGGAGGATGCGCTTCAGATCCTCGATGAGGCGACGATGCCACGAGAAAAACGCCTCCTGCCGCGCAGACGAATTCATGCTGGCCGCCAGGTTGTCTCGCGGGGCGGACGGGTTTGGCAAGACCCATTCTTCGGAACCATCGGACCGGGGAATCCGCCCGAAATGCAGCGGCATCCGCTCCACGATATCGAGCAGCAATTCCAGGGGACTCTCGTGCGGCTGAGGTGCCTCCACCGCATACGCCATTGCGGCCAACGTCGTTAGGAATACAGAGGGGGGCGCCATGTCCGGGCCGCCTTGCGCAATGCCGAAAGCCATATTGCGATGCAGCTTCAGCAGTTGCACCAGTCGGCACAGCAGCCGGTCGAATACCTCTTGCGCGTCGGGTAACGGCGCTACATCCGCGCGCGTCACCGAATCCATCCCCTCCGAAAAGCTCAGTGCCGCTGTGAAATTTGGAGAGATCGCGGCCGCGAGATCGAAATGTTTCGCGTACCCGCGTGGATTCGTGGAATCGAAGAGCCGCAGTTCCCGATCAGGGATCAGGCCGTGCGTGTCGCCGAACGGCGCGGCCAGCAGTGGGGAATCAATAACCGGCGCGATGTCGGCGCACATGCCTTCAGCGTACTCCAGTGTCGCGCAACGCTCCCAGCGACGCAGCCGAAGCCCGTGTGCATCTGCGTAGCGGGACAAGGCGCGATGCAAACGGTCGAGCAGCAGGGCCGGCCCTTGCTCGCCCTCGTATTGGCCACGTGCGCCCGACGCCAGGCGCGCGATCAAATCGATGTCGAAGCCCTCCCGAGTCCCATCCCGGGGCCGCACGATCGTGCCCAACTGCCGAGAACCATGGGCGTGGATCTGAATCAGGTCGCCTCGGAATTCCGGGCATGCCGAAAGGAACTCTCCGGTGCTGTTGTATGAGCGCTCCAGCGCCATCAACTGGGTGGAAGTGGGCTCGTGGGCCCGGGCGATGACATCCACCAAGTGGAAAAAGCGCGCCGACGAGCGCATGGAGATGCGAGGGCGCTGAGGGAGAGTCACAGGTTCGCGGATCACAGGGGCTCCTTGAAATTCTTGTCGATGACTGCCGGTTTCACCTGGACTCACCCAAGCTCAGCGTTTGTGCTTGGTGGGGTCCACCAGCTTGTAGCCTTGGCCTGGCCGCGGCGTCGGCGGCAGCGGCTTGCCCTTCACGCCGGTTACTTCATTGCCGGTGCCCGGGTTCTGGTACTGGCCAGATTTCGGTGCCGGCGTACCGGGCTTCAACGTCTTGCTCATGGTCGTCCCCTTTCAGGATCGGTTGGTTGATTGCGATATTCCGGCTCTTGACCTCTTCCCCCTGGCCGCGTTACCAACTCGGGGTTGCGCAAAAAGTTCGGAACTATCACAATAAAAATTGTGGACTTCAGAACTCCTGAAGTCAAGTACTTTTTTTATTGGAAATCCGAACAAGCATGCCAACACTGGGTGAGAAGGTCCGCGCACTGCGGAAGAAAGCAGGATTGACGTTGGAACAGTTCGCCGAACAGATCGGTGCGTCAAAGTCATCCGTATGGGAATTGGAAAACAAGGAAAAGGCCCGCCCGTCCGCAGATCGGATCAATGAGGTGGCGAAGGTCCTAGGCGTGACGCCCGAATTCCTGATGAATGACGACGTCGCCGAGCCCTCGATCGACGTGGCCGACGAAGCCTTCTTCCGCAAGTACCAGTCTCTGGACAACGGAGTAAAGCAGCAGTTGCAGGAGATCCTCAGCGTCCTCGATAAGAAGGCGGGCCCTTGATCGAGGCGCTTTCTCCAGTACGCGAAGCAATCAAGATGGCGCAGCTATGGCGCGCCGTCCATGGCCTCACGTTTCCACTCAACGCGGGAGCGCTGGCGCAGGAATGGTCCAGAAACGTGGTGCCCGAGGCCCCCATTGGCGAGTTGCATGCCCAAGAGCTGAAAGGTTTCGAAGGGGGGTTGTTCTGGCTGAAGGAGAGAAAGGTCTGGGCGCTGCTGTACCACCCGCACCCCGATCTGCCAGGTCGTTCCAACTTCACTGTTGCGCACGAGTTCGGGCACTACGTCCTGCACCGCAAATTGCAGGATGCGTTTCAATGCTCTCAGAGCGCGACACTGGGCATCACTGGTGCCAGGATCGAGCGCGAGGCAGACCAGTTCGCGTCGTACCTGCTTATGCCTATCGACGACTACACCCAGCAGTTGCGTGGGCGTCGGATCACCCTGGATCTGCTGGGCGAGTGCGCAGACCGTTACGGCGTCTCTCTCACGGCAGCGATTCTCAAGTGGTTGGAGTTCACTGATCAGGCCGCCGTTGCAGTCATGGGACGGGAAGGAATGCTGCACTGGTGGAAGGCCAGTAGCAGTGCGAAGAAATACACGTTTGGAACGCTGCAGGAGGGTATGGAACTACCTTCGGGTTCGATCGCTGTGAGCCCGGACCAAGCGCTTTCAACTGCGGACTATCGATCGGGCGTGGAGCACCCTGAAGGCGTCTGGCCCATCAGGTTGCCTGTGCGCGAGATGGTCGTGCTCTCTGACCGGTATGACATGTCTATTTCGCTGTTGATACTCGAAGCACCTGGAGTGGAGCATCCAGATGCACCAGACGAAGACATGACGACCAACTTGCCTTCGTTCTGATTCTCGACGCCAGCAGATCGGGCAAGAACACGGGCTGCACGCGCCAATCTCGTGTTGGCGCATACAGCAGGTCGATGAAACTGAAGCGCTGCAAACAGTCGATCTGCCAAGCATCGCTTTAGGTCACAGCCGAAATCCAGTGGGAGCACGTGTCATGAAGTTTAAGAATCGCAATCTCCGAGCGCTGGCCGAATGCGTTATCGGCGATGCGAACTACTTCTCGTACAGATCAAGCTCGCGAATCACTCAGTTCTTCGAGGAGTGCGATCTCGACTTTGAACATGACGGTTCGACACGTTGGGCTTGGACATCGGATCGGCTAGCTGAGCTTCTGGAGGATGCGCAACCAGCTCCCAACACGCTGCCCGAGCGGTTCATGAATGTGCTTCGGGTCTTGATGCAAAAGGCTGATGCGGAGGACGATGACCCAGGTCGGGTCAAGTCACTTGGGCTGCTCAACCAGCCGCTGAGTCGAGAAGGATTTGAGGCCTTCTATGGCGACGACAATCAGTTGTACGTTCGGCACATCGGGACGAAGACCATCTCGTCCCTTACGACGAACCCCCATCGGCCGTTTACATCAAACGAGATCAAACGCCGAGAGCAACTCAGTATGTATCTGGATGCCTGCTTGGAGGACGATCTCATCAACCAGGTGCTGCTGCCGCTATTCCGGCAACTCGGCTATCACCGCATCACGTCGGCGGGCCACAAGGACAAAGCACTGGAGTATGGCAAGGACGTGTGGATGCGATTCGTCCTCCCGACTCAGCATGTCCTGTACTTCGGGCTGCAGGCGAAAAAGGGCAAGCTGGACTCGTCGGGGGTGACACACGGATCGAACGCAAACGTAGCCGAGATCTATAACCAAGTGTTGATGATGCTGGGCCATGAAATTTTCGACGCCGAGACAAGCAAGAAGGTGCTCGTCGACCACGCATTGATTGTGGCCGGTGGCGAGATCACCAAGGCGGCAAGGAACTGGCTGGGTGGGAAGCTCGATGCGTCGAAGCGGAGCCAGATCCTGTTCATGGACCGGGAGGACATCCTTAATCTCTACGTGGTGAGCACCTTGCCGCTGCCCGCCGGCGCGGTGCCCAAGGTGCTGAACCCGTTCGACGACGACACCCCGTTCTAGGGTACCCTCGGTGCGGCAATGTTGAAGCTATCCGGTTAGGGAGGGAACATGGCGACGATCGAACAAGAATGCACGACTCGGAACATCGACAGACTGTTCCACTTCACCCCTGTCGAGCACCTCGACAGCATACTGAAGCATGGGCTTCTCACACCCAGGACGTGCGCAGTGCGCTCCGTTGCCTACAAAGCTAACGACGCAGCCCGCTACGACGGACAGGATGCGATCTGCCTGTCCATCGAATGGCCAAACTGGAGCCTGTTCTGGAGCTTTCGCCAACGCGATACGTCCAAGCACTGGGCGCTCCTGCAGCTCAAGCATTCGTTGCTTTGGGAGAAGCGCGTTTGCTTCAACTCGACAAACGCGGCCGACAACAGCATGAGTAGTCTTACCTTCCTGGCACGACAAGGCGTCGGCAAGTTTGTAGAACTCTTCGACGACTACGGGTTGAAGAAGCGGGTTGACCTGAACATCCCGGCCCACCAGACGACGAACCCCCAGGCCGAAGTTCTCTGCATCGATAATATCGAACCGACGTACGTCACCGATGTTCATCTGCTCGATGTTGATCTCTACAGAAGATACAAAGAGACCTATCCTGGAAAACACGTCACACATGGTTCCCAATACTTCAAGTATCGCGACGACTGGAACCACTGGAAGTAATGGCTGAACGTCCCGTCTTCGCTCCCGGCCTGACAGGTCCGACACTCGTTCGGACCTGGGACATCTCCTTCTCGTGGTCCGCCGGCATGTCGGTCAAACAGGCCCAGAAGAGCATCGACTCGTTACACGAGGCCGCGAAGCAGCGGATGAAGGTCGACAAGGTCCTGGAGATCTCATCCAAGTCGAAGGACCCGAAGGGTGTCAGGTTGAGTGCGTTCAACTTGATGATCAAGACGAGGAAGTACAGCCAGACGTTCAGCGTCGAGTGCGCCTACCAGTCGGCAAAGGTTTTTGAGCGCGGTGGGCCCTACAAGGATCTGCGCGAAAAGACCTCACGCGAGGCGAAGCTTGACCCTCGCCTAAAGACGAGCGGCGATCTGGTGAAGTTTCAGTTGTTCGATGCGGAGTGGGGGCTTGAGCCAAAGACGGCCTTCTACGACTGGCTATACATCAATGCGCTGCACAACGAGCCTGAACTAGCCGAGTACGTCCTTCAGCACCGCGCCTTCTCTGACATCGCGTTCAACCCGGAGAGGTCATTCAATTGTCAGGCGTATTCCGCCGCCCTCTACGTTGCACTGCATGAACGCGATCTCCTGTCGCCAGAGGTTCTGCGTCGGAAGGAGAGCTACCTTGAGGCGCTGAACGGGCTCCGTAGCGCTCAGGTGACCGAAGCCGTCAACAATCTGGACGACCCGTACGTGTCAGCACGCGACGCTCAGCCCGACTTCTTCGCCCGTACGCCACCTCCGGTCGAGGTGTTCGCGCCGGAGGCTGAGGCGCCCCCGCCGGCCGAGCGAAAACAAGCGACCATCAACCGGGCAGCGCTGCCCGCGACGTTCCCAACTCAAGGCCACCCTCCTGAGTTCTGGGAGCAGCTCGGTCGCACGATCGCCGCGTTCGGTTTTCTGGAAGAGACCCTCGGCAAGGCTATCTTTGCGTTCACGGCGACGACCGAGTACAGCGAAGACGACATCGACGGTGTCCTTGCCAAGTGGAATGATCAACTTCAGCATGCCTTGACGGATACGCTCATTCCGCTGGTCGATGTGTACGCGAATGTCGTTCGGCAGCACCAGGACTCGGACTTTTCGAATTTGGACGAGCTGGTGGAAGACATCAAGAAGGTCGCCACGATTCGCAACGCGCTCTGTCATGGGTCATGGCGGCAGCCAGACTCCGATGGCAGATCGCAACTCTACTTTTTCAACAAGAAGGTCGAGAGGTTCGATTCGCAAGTCGATGTCGACTGGCTACGCAAGTTGCAGGCAAATCTCGTCGACCTCATCAGCGCCGTCATTAACTCTGTCACGGTGATGGGTTGGCAGTTCCCAGGCGGCGCGGGTCCTGGTGAAAAAATATTGATGACCAGGGCGTGAGCAAGTGCGCTCTAGGACGCGGCGAAGATGTCTGGCGCGACGAATTCTCAGATGATCTAGTACCCTTGTTCATCCTGCGCACAAAGCGATAGCAAAGGGAAGGTGCAGGTGGACATCGACATAAGCGACCAGATCCTGGCTGGCTATGCGGATCTCCCGGACAGGGATATGAAACGCGTCCCTTCGACAGCTCCGCCCGAATTGCACCCGCAGGCGGCTGAAATGTTCGTATGGATGACGGCGCACGCTGTTGGACACATTGACAAAGGCGGCGCCGCCTACGTCGACTTCACCGTCCCTGTCACCGGATTGGCGCTCACCAGTTGCCTGGTGGCTTGCGAGCTGTCGGGCTACACGCCAGACTTCTCGAGGCCGCGTCGGCCCGATCCGTGGGTTCGTTCCGAATTCAACCGACAACTGATGGCCGAACTGAATCGTGAGCAGCATGCACGTTTGCAGGAGGGGATCTGGCGCTGCTGGTATAACCCGCAGGCCGATGTCACTCATCAGCGATTGACTCGGCGTCGACGTCTATCGGCGCTCACGCTGCTCGACGCCCGGGCGAAGACGGCATTGATTCAGTTCGTCACGAGCGGGCCCCTTGACGGCCTTTCGCCCGATGAGCTCTACCACGCGATGGCGGCCAGTCCGGAGCTGCTTTACTTCTTGACGCACACCGATCCCGCCGGATGGTCCCAGTTTGAAGCGGCCATGGGGGCGACCGACTTCGAACTTGCTGCCTTGGCGGGTTTTGTGGTGTTCTTGAACTTTGCCGAAGGAGTCGTGAAACATTCGTTTTGGTACGACGATGCACTCCTCACGACGCTCTGGAAAATCCACGTCGAGGCATTCCCGCAGTACGCAGCCATTCCCGAAGCCAAGTTGCTTGTCGCTTTGCACGCATTTAGCATGACTCCGACCGAGGCGTCGACATCGCTAATGCATCCGCCGTTCTACCGCCTCCACGGCAAGCTGCTGAGGAATCCTTGTTTCCTACTGGCGCACGACCCGATTGCAAGCCTTCTGACGATCGCGATACGGCGACACGTGAGCGCTTGGAGCAACACCCTCGGCTCGACACTCGCCCGCGCGTCTGACACGCTTGCATCTATGCTGGTGCCCGTGAAAAGGCTAGAGGTTGCCGTGCGTCGCAATTTCCCCGGCGGGGACGTCGATCTTGCGCTGTACGACACCGTGTCTCACGAGCTGCTGATCTGCGAGGTTAAGACCGTCTACGACAAGCATCGTGCCGACAGCCTGATGTCTCGCTTCGAAGAGGCGAAGGTAAACGTAGATCGCGCGTGTTTGCAACTGACGTTAACCGAAAACGCTATCGCGTCTGGGCAATTGACAATGCGCGACCTGTTCGGCAAGCGGCTGTCTTCGCCCGCTAGAGTTCACAAGGCATTGCTGACGTGGATCGATCCAGTCGATCTCACGATGGGAACATCGCGCGAGGCGATCATCTCGCTGAACTTCGCGATGTTTCTGTGCCTGATTCATGCTTCGCAGGGCGACATCTCTCTCATGACGAAGACCGTCCATGAACTTCGGAATCTGTGGCCAGTTGCTCGCAGGAGAGCTCTCGACTTGGGCCAGCCGGAATTGAAGGCGGATGTCGAGGTACAGATGAATCTTCTGGACGCACGCGACAGCCTCGCGCAGCTATCGCAATCGACGGCAGACCATTGAGTCGTGCAAGCCGCCCGGCTATTCCCGCCGCCAGCTCATCCTCGAGTGGCTCTGGCACGCAGTACGTCATGCGCCGTCCCCTGGTGTGGGTTGGGGATGAAGCATTCCGAGGCTTCTGATCACGACGGCCAAGGCCCGTGCATGGGCTGGCGTTCCATCCCAAGTTTCAGCCAAAGCGTTCATGAGATCGTCGTTTGCGGCAATGCTCGATTTATCGAGGAAGTGCACTGACTGATTCACATAAAAGCATAAGTCTCTCGCCAGCTTTGAGGAGGCAGATGTTCGACCGGAGAGGACTCGACTCACCTGAGACTGACTGGTATTTAGCTTTTTCGAAAGCCATTGCTGTGAGATGCCCAGCACTTCCATTTTGCTCTTGGCAAGAGCAACATCTGCTTCGAAGATCCCGTTGTGCATGCCAAGATTATGCATAAATGCATAAGTTTTAGAAGTCCGTATTTGATTTGATGACCCTGTGTGGGTATCAGCGGCAACTTCGCGGCCGAGCTCGCCGGAGGAGGCACTCAAAGTGCGGCGGCGGAGAAGGAACGCCGGCGTCCTCTCCAGCCAGAGCGACGCGGCCGAAAACGGTGCCGGCGAGAACGCCAAAGTTTTCCATTTACTTGGCTTCAATGTCTGCGGCGGCTTCTTTGAGAATGGCAGCGATGACCGGAAAGTAGTGGTCCGCCTCGTGCGGCTGATGTTGCTGCAGGATGTGCAGGGCGCGCAGCAGTTCCTCGGGGCGGCGTCCGACCAGGGCAAACGACTGACTGGCTACCAGAAGGCTCGGGATGACTTTGATTTTCTCTTGCGACAGTATTTGAAGAATAGATTGCACGTAGTCCTCGCCCAGCGCTGGGAACTCGATCGAGGTTGCTCGAGGACGCCGGGTCTCAGAAGCTGCGTTGCAATGTCACGAGCGAGTTCGGGGCGGTGGTAGACGTGGCTCATGGCCTGACTTACAGACTTTTAGTGACTGGGCATCCTGCAAAAACGGGCTGAACGCTTCAAGCGTTTGCATTCCTACTGCACCTTTGAGTCGCAGTTGTAGTGGACGGTAAGTCTCGTGTGAGAGGACAAATTGGTGGGACGGTACGGCTTGCACACTCCGTAGTGTTGCGCATGATCGCCAAGCCCGAAGCGATCAAACACCGTGTGATGCAGGGGCGCCTCAACGTTGATCTCGCGCGGCGTCTCGCTCCAAGTCCAGCGCCATGACTTGGGCCACCAACTTGGATAGGTTTCTCGCA
>LNFM01010318.1_pt1 | contig 13200 bp, 15 predicted proteins | sample 596031 | NCBI WGS metagenome assembly LNFM01 (sample SAMN04254537, study PRJNA301005) | activated carbon metagenome | isolation source: dual media filters at the Ann Arbor, Michigan drinking water treatment plant | place: USA: Ann Arbor
GTGGGGTGGTGGGGGCCAAAAACGTTGGCGGCGCCAGGAATCGAACCAGGGCCTCCGTCCAGCAGAGTGAGTGGTGGACGGCGCACTGCCACTGTGCTACGCCGACATGTCACACGCGGTGATCCGGGTGGGGTTTGCATTAGTCTTAAACTTGGGAAATTATCAATGGTGTCAGTAATTGAAATTCAGTTTGAGCATTGCAAGTTTAATTGTTTATTAATTCGTTTTCAGATTCATTAGATGTGGGTGCATCTTCATATCTTCATCCACGCTTACCACCCGGGGACGGTTCCGATGAGATGCACCAGTGCCGCCGCTGGTGGGTCCACTCCATATTGCCTTTGCCATTGGTTCCTAACCCCGTCGTACCCGGGGTGAAGCCGCATGTCGTAGTTTGCCAATTCGCGTTGTTGGTCGTAATCGTGCCCGTATCGGCGAAATCGCTCCTGCATCACGTCCTCGTCTGTTGTAAGGAACCTAATTGCGGCTTCTGACAGGTCGACACGTGATTCCATTGGGATGCGTGATGCTGGTCTCCCGTCGCGGTGGAGCGTGCCGTCCGTGCGGATGGGTGGTTGTCGCCTGACAAGATCGTCGAGTTGGTTTTGGTTTGCTCGGTTGATAGCGTTGACCATCTCCTCGTGAATCACATTTCGACGCACTGGGTCCATCTCATTATTCTCTGCCAGCCTGAGCTGATGCACGTGCGCCCAATCTCTGTCACGTCTTTGCTCGTCCTCGATTTCTTGGAGATATGCTGGCGCGTTCAGTTGGCGATGCATTCTCTCTGCCCATTCTGCTATTTCTGGATCGGGATTTTGCTGCGCGCGTGCGAGTACATCCTCCCGTACCCAATTCTGATCGATGCCCGCGGCTCGCAATGCCTCTTCGTGGCTGGGTCTGTATGGGGTCACTGAGATGGGTGCTGTGCGTGGGTAGCTGGGCGAGAAGCTCACTGCGGTGGTTCGCGGATACGACATGCTCCTGCTCCAGCCCGGTGGGAAATCGAATGGGCGTTGTGGTGCTGGACTTTCGCTTGGTGGGAGCGGGATGCTCCTCGAGTAGTCGCGTGGTGCGTTGGGCTCGTCGCTGTTCCATGGAGGCTGGAAGTGGAACGGATTCATTGAGATTTTCTTTGTGAGTGGGAATTAAATGTGACCAGAAATGGGAATGCAAATTACAAATGACATTGGTGTATGGTGACAACTTGAGATTAGTTCATCATAGATCATCATATACCGCCTCGGCTGCGGCAAATGTTGGGTCCAGCATTGCGACGCTGTACGCCTCTTCCTGCATTGCACCGAAGTTCCTTGGATACGGCACTGATCCTCCCCAGTCCGTGCTGATAAATTCAAACGCCAAATCCATGCATGCATGCAAACGCATTCGCATTGTCGGTGGCAGTGCGGCTTCGTTCTCGTACATCCATTCCAGCTCTTCTAGTGTTATTGGCCATAACCCAAGAAATGCGAGATGCGGGACTGGTCGGGTGGTTGATCTTGATCTTGTGGTTGATCTTGACCCTTGAACAGTCGACGATGGTGACCTTGGAAATGCGCCGGGGGTTGGTGATCTTTGTGGGGGTATGTTAGCAGCCGGGCTGGGGGACCGTCCGTAGTCAAGTGGTTGGTATGGGCGTGGTGGGTAGAACTGGTTGGACATTGAACTAAGATGGGTAATGTGAATTGCAATTTGGCAGTCAGATAAATTTTCAACATGAAATTTAGTTATCGTTAATTCCCTGGGAGTGTAAACGTCCCGTCCACTTCCATCAATGTGAACGTTGACACAAACGCCTCCACGTCAATGAAGTTGTTTGGGTCTGTCCATTCGTATGTCCTATCAAATGTGAAGGTTCCATTTGTTGTGTCGTTGTCTTGGATCAGATTGTCAAATGTGACCATGTAGTATAGTGAGAGCGTTTTGGTAAACGTATCTCCGTCCCATGGACTGGTTGCGTGGTCGGTGCCGATTGTCGCTGTCTCTTCAATGAAGTCATACGTTGCTACATTGCCTTCGTTGGAGTATGACGTGACTACTGCATCTGTCAGTGGCCGAATAAATGGTGTGAATGGCCTGTACAAATTGGTCCCTGTAATTTCAAAGATGGCGACATAGCGCTGTCCTTGTTTGATGGGGAGTGTGACTGTGACAGCTGCCTTGACGGTTGTGTCTGGTGCCTGTGTGTTGGTAATCGAATAGTTCGTCCACGATCCATCACATACGAATTGTGACTCGTATGGTATGTTGCCAATGTCCGTTGAGTTGTCGATTGTACTTCCCGCGCTTGCTCCAAATGGACTCCTTGGGTTTTCATTTGGTCCAAATATGGTCTGCAGCATCATGAATGGTAGTGCATCTGATTTGGGTTGTTCCTCTGGTGTGCGAAGTTTCCCCAGTACGACCGTGTAGGATGCCCATATTTCGCCAAGGATGAGTCCAATTGGGCATCCCTCCGTTGCCACTTGGAGGTACCCAGTGTCGTATGTGTTGATGAATTGTTTGTTCACTTCGCCAGTGCGTGTGTATAGTGTTTGGCCGTTCCTCAAGTTTGGCACGTCGAATGAAGTATTCTGTGTGACCTTTGTTGATGCACTGCAACGCGTGTTTTCCATTCCTCGCTTCGATGATAGTGGTTGTGCGGATGGATTTGAGACAAACGCCATCATTAGCGCGCCTGCTGCTATTTGGTTGCCAGGGGACACTAGTGATCTGAACTCGAATCTGAGTGCTTCGAATTTGTAGGTTTCGTACATCGATGCGAGGTTTGAGAGCAGTGGGAATGATGATGCGATGCCTGGGTTTGTGCTCATCACGGCAAGGGTTGTAAAGTCGGGTCCCGACGCTGTAAAATCCCCAACGTATTCGTTGAACTCGAATGTCAGTTCTCCACTGGTCGCGTTGGATTCTACTTCTGCAACGGCTGAGCTGTCGTACCGATGGCGTTGTGGTGTCGGTTTGAATATGTCTCGTTGGCGCTTCATTCTAATGTGGGGAAATGCAATGTGTTGACAACAATGGCGGCATGTAAATCAAATAGTATTTTGTAAGTTCAATGGGATTAGTTAATTGCGATCGTTACCGTTATTCTGGTTGAATGCCGAGAACGGCGGCCATGGGGTGTTGAATGTTGGGGTGTATGCACTTGCAGCTGCCAGTTGTTGTGCCAGGATTTCATTGTAGTCCGGATGGTTTGTTGCTGCATCAGCCGCTGCGCGGTACATTTGCTCGAATCCAGGGGGGCGACCATTTACGTTCCAGTCGGTTGTCATGAACTCCAGCCCATTCGCGGCATTGCGATGCATGTTGCGATCTTCTTCGAGCCATTGGCGCTGGTTGTTTAACGCCTGTCTTACATTATAATTCTCTGGGAGCATTGGCCACTGCGTCGGAGGCGGCTGTGACGATGCATTTGGTGCGAGCAATGAATTGCTTCGTGGAATTTCGCTCTCGGATGCGAACGGATTTGGGAGACCAAACATGCCTGATATGCGCATGGGAGATGGACTCATACTTTGTTGCGTTGATAGCGACTCACTTGTTACTGCGGTGGATGGATAGCTTTCGCTTCCAAATCGTGTTGGCTGCGGACTGAACCTGACTCTCCGATTAGTTGCAGCTGGTGAGGGAGATCTGGTGGTATCGCTGAAATGGGATGGCGGCACTGAGAATACACGGAATGCATTGCTTCTGGAGTAGTCTCGTGGGCTTTCGCTGGTGTACTGTGGTTCGCTATTAGTGTCGTCCCATGGAGGGCGGAAGTAGAACGGGTTGCCGTTGTTGGCCAGCCCTCGGTCGGATCCTCTTGACATTTGTGTTCTTATGGGTGTAAATGTTTCAGAATTCAGTGTGCAGGTTTCAGAATATGGTGGAAGTTTAAATTCAGGATTACGCAAGTATGCTTCTAATGATAAATTCTTCCCAGTCTAGGGGATTATTTGTGGTCTTCAGTAGCGCATACGAATCTGGGATCCATACCCCTAGTACGCTTGTGTTGTTGAACGCTTCGATCTGGACAACGCCTTTGGTTGGGTTTGCATTTTTATGTGGTGAGATTGTCCATTGTGTTGCTTCTACCGGGTCAATGCTTAGCGCTACCGAATTTGTGCTTGGTCTTGCCAGTAGATATGCCCCATCCCATGCTTTGAACAGCGCCTTCCCGCCGACGTCTTCGATCGTCCATTTTCCTTGGTTAGTCAGCGTTGTCTGAGTTAGAATTCTCCCATCAATTGCCGCGTACAGGTATTTTCCACTAAAATCGGTAATGGTGACCAGCCCCACTGGGAAGTTAACTTCTGATGCTTCAAGTACGAAGTCGTTGCTGACTTTGGTGAGCGACAGCATTGTCGACCCATTTGACGCCGAGTTGTATCTGGTCCCAGTCGAGTTGATCCATGTGAATTGCCGGTGGAGCTGCATTTTTCCAAACTTTGTGAAATCAATTGCCGTTTCAAACTCCATCAGGTAGTCGATTATAAGCACTTGTGCGAATTTTTGATCATATAGTGTCATGTGGTCGGTGCCTCTAACAGATGCCTGTGTGGTGTATGGTATCGTGCTGGCTTGTAATGTGCCGGTTGTAGCGACGATGATCGGATTTGCGATTCTGGTACCGACGGGAATTCCACCAGTAAACGACGACTGTCCCGTGTATCGCAGTGTGAGGAGAAATTTGTCTCCAGATTTAATGGGGAAATCGACAGATACGGTTGTCACATTGCCCAGCACGCTTGGTCCGCAAGTAATCGTTGGCACCCAGTCCAGTGGGAATTTGACTATTGTCCCTCTTCTTACTTCGCCTTGATCCATTGTAGTGTTGAATATCACACCTGTGTCAATGCCGAACACACTGCGCTTTTGGAAATTGGGCTGGTTTCCTCCTGCCAGAGTCGACGTCAGGAACATGCCATCGCCAATTCGCAAAGTTAGTGGCTGTGGACTTCTTAGCTTAGAGAGCCGTACCTTGTACTCCACCCAGAGCTCTCCAATGCTGAGTTCGTCGGGGCAGCCAAACGTCGCAATTTCCATGTAGCCCATGTCGAGTGTGTTTATGTCATCTGTTGTGAGCATATTGTCAGGGGACCTGACGTATTTAATTCCAAATGGGGATCGCTTGCAGTCGAATCCACAGTAGAGGTCCTCAATGACCCTTCCGGTCGCTCGCCCTGGTGCAATTTCAAGACCTCGCTTTGTTGTAATGGGAGGGGAGCTTGGATTGTACATCGGTATCATCATCATTGAGCCAGCGGCGATTGCAAGGCCTGATGTGGTTGTTGATTTGAACCGAAACACCAGCTCTTCGAATTCGTACAGTTGGAACAGCTTTGCGAAATTGGATAGCATTGGGAATGATTCTGGTATGCCTGGGTTGATTCGTAGAATGGCGACAATGTTGAGCAGCAGGTTATTGGGTGCAATGTCCATGATGTACTCTGCATTTGTAATGATGATATCGCCGCTCCTTGTGTGTGTGTAAGTTGGACACGATGTCATTTTTCTTTGTGGAAATTGGATAGATCAGTCGGCTCGCAAACAGAATGTGATATTGAAATTTTTAGATTAGTTGTGATTAGTTACTTGGCATTTGTGAGCTTTGAATCGCCATGCGCTCCCAGCCGTCGTTCCCTGCATTGAATTGGCGCCTGGCGTTTGCGTGGCGGGCTCCTGTTGCCTTGGCATCCATGAGCGTGCGGGCTAGCGCATGGTTTACCAAATTGGCGTCATCTTTAATGCCATTCCATTTCGCCACGTCGCTTCGTGTACTTTGTTGGTTGATTGGGGATGGAATAAGGGCACGTGATGCTCCATGGTGCAATGACGCCGCGTCGCCTTTGATTGTTGGGAGCTTTTCATTTCCGTACAGTGCCAGTTGTCGCTCGACGATGTTCGATCCGATTTCCGAGACTGCGTTACTGACGCGCGCGTGCCTGTCTTTGATTAGCATGCGGAGATTGAACATAATTTGGGCATCGGTGCTTGTATTTGGCTCGTCCAGTGCCATGTGCATGTTCCAAAGATCAATTACCAGACACGTTCCAGTCATAATCTTGACCAGGAGGTCCGCTGCCTCCATCTGGATGGTGTAACGACTATCGCCGCTGCCCGCTCGAAGTGTCTGTGCTTCAATTCCAATACGCTGCAATGTCGCTGGGGATGAAAGAGCAACAATGCACCCAAGCGCTCCAGTCAGTGTTTGCTTGTCGGCAATTGCTGATGGGCTGCTTGTGACATCTCGTGCTGACTCGTACATTTTCGAGACCCCCTCTTCGAGAGTCTTCGCAAATCCAAACGTAGCTGCGACATGGTGGAATATTAATACGAGAAGAACGTTGGCTGGTGTTGACGGGTCTTGCATCTCAAGTGCCATGACGGCCGTCATCGCCACCGACACGGCCGTTTTCAGCGTCTTTTTCCATAGCTCCTCAGTTGGGGTTCTGGAATCGGCAGTAAAGCCATTTATCCACGGACCAACGGCATTGACTGGGGGCCATATTGCAAATTGTGGAATCCATATTGCGGTAAGGAGATTGAAGTTGGTCACGTGTCCTTCGCTCACGCGAGTTTCCTTCCTTATGTAGTGATCCTTCGCGTATTGTGACACCTGCGAAGCTGGCGGTTCGATGCTCGACTCTCCCCAGATCAGTGCAGCCCACTTGGTGCTGATTGTTACCCACCCGTTGTAAACTCTTTTGAATGTGTCATTCAGGGTATTATCCCGGAATTCGTTAATTGTTAGGTAGTAGCGCAGGCCAGCTGAGTGGCCGTGTTCCGCTTGCTGTCGTTCACGTTCGTGCAGTGCGAGATCGAGCCTGTCGATTTTCGTGGGGGGGGCCTTCGATAGAACATTTGTCATCATCGATCCCCAGTCCAATGTGCGTTGTGGCATTCCGTCTTTCCGCGCCTCTGCCATAACCATATCAATCTTGCCTCCGAGTTCTCCCCGCACTGGAATGCTGCCCACCGCGCGCTTGTCAGTTGCAGCCGCAATATTGGCTGCCTGTGTGGTTGAGACCCGAAGAGCACTAGTGTCGTGCATCTCATTCTCTCCCTCATTCAGTGGGGCGACATCGCTGTTGGTTACGAGCGGGTTGGTCTTGACGGCTGGGTTGTATTCGATTCTCTTGAGTGCCGTCTTCTTCCAGCCATCATCAGGTGGGGCCATGATCGCCAAAACTGTCTGTGGCTGGTATTGGTTGTTGGTTATTTGGGCTTGCGGCATTGCCCGTGGAATTTCGGACCGCGCTCGTGCGACTGACGGTGAGTTGCCCCTGGAATAACCGGAGCCGAATGAAGACGGCTCTCTATTCGGCTCTCTATCGCGCTTTTGCCCGGCTGGCACTGTCCAGGTAAGGAAATTGTCCATTTGGTATTATTTCTTAAATCTGTTGTAGGGCAATGTAAGATGTCAGGGCGAATATCACAATTTCAACTAAATTCTAATTAATGTCTTATATTTTTATAATTGGTCGTTATCAGCATCATCACGCTGGCGTTTTCCACCAGTGAAGAGATGTCCACCTGGCTTCATACGCTCTGGAAGTTCCCGCGTCTCCGCTAGTTCGCGAAGTTCGGCTGGAGAGATCGCGCCCCGTTCGTTCATGTGCACCTGGATGAATCGTTTCTTGAACGCGGCAATGTCGTTGGGGATCACCCGGTGCCCTTCGTACACCTCATCGATAGACCAATTGCTTGTGACGATGATGCACTTTGGGCGCATTTGGATAACGCCCCCCTTGACTTCTCCTGGAAATTGGTACTTGTCACACCACTCCTTGAGCAGCGCACGATTTTCCCATGCCCATTGGCAGTCAATCTCGTCGAGGAGGACAACCGGCTGTCCCGAGTACATGTCCCACCACTTGGTCTTTGTCTTCAGCAGAATGTTGCGAGGACCAAACGCCTCACGCACAACATGTGACTTGCCAGTGTTGATGGGCCCGTAAATCCAAATGCCACAGCAATGATCCAAGTCATCGGAGCTGGTGTAGGAGTGGTGTGACAATTTCTGGATGGCGGTGAAGTACCGAAGAAGGTACGAGGCGTCGATCGATTCCACATCTCCTGCCTTTGCCTTTGCGACGATCGTCTCCCATTTTTCCTTTTGGGCATCTCCTCCGCCAGTTGGCCTGACGGGTGCGTCAACCGGTGGCGTGCCAACTTCCCACCAGGTCCCACCCTTTTTGCAATAGGTGATGTTCTGCTCTGCAGTTGCGCCTGCGTACGTCTCCTGTGCCCATACGCCGGGGAAGAATGACTTGACCGTGCCGTAGTACATTGGATAGTCGACGATCATGAACATCTGAAGATGCGGCGTTCCCGATTCGCCAACTTCCTCACCAGCAATTACATAGGTGATCACTTTCTGCGCGTGGTATTGCTCGCATCTCTCCTTTGCATTTGCTGGTGGGTTGTTCCACGTCAGCGACCACATTCGACTTCTCCGCTTGGCCGGATCTGTCGACGTTGTCGTCATCTTTGGTGGCATTGCTACAAGGGAAATTTCATAAATCGTCAGAACAAGATGCCATTCGTCAATACGAACAAATTGATTAATAGCAATAGCAATGGGTTAATAGCGATGGGTCCTATCGGGCGATGGCGAGTTTTCGCGGACTTGTGATTGTGAGACCTCGCGGACTTGCTGCTCCTCTGGTTCTGTTGGATCGCCTGTACTATGGTAGAACGCATTCTGCCGAACAAGCGGAAGCCCATCCATGTACTCCTCAATCATTTCCCTGGTGTCATCGACTGCCTGGCTTGTTTGGGGGGGGAATTCCGTGAGCTCCCCATCGTCACTTGCGACTCCCTCGCTGACCTGTAGACTAAGACCGTCAACGACTGCATGCAGCCTCCGAAGTGAGCGCATCCATTCCTCGTTTGACGCGTTGCTGTCTGTTTCGTCCATATGTGGTGCTTAAAGGAAACGGTTGAAGTTGTAATCAGAATCAAGCCAAAGAGAAATGGAATACAAGTTAGGATTAGAAACTCTCGTGAATGGACGCCAGCGCCTGTCTCGCAAACTGCATTCCAAACGGCATTAGGTCATTGCTGAGGAACGATGGATACAACTTGAGAATCACAACTGCTAGTGGCGATTCCGTGATGATGGACTGCATTCGAGTTGCGTTGTTTTGTGTCATGTAGGACGGGACCGCATGTGATCGCATGTCATTGAATATTCCGGAATAGATGTAGGCTGCGTGCTTGGCAAGTTGGTTTGCCTCGTCGATTGTGATGGGCGCTGCGGTTGAACTTAGCAGTATCGCAAACCGATCGATTTGCTGTTTTCTCTGCGTGAGACTCATCAGGGTTGCGTATTGTGACATGTTCTTCTTTGGCGGGGAATCGAACTCAACTTGACATTCATTTAGTTTAGAACATGGATTTGTATTTATTTTCAGCATAATCAAGAACTGTTTGTGGTACAATTATCCTTCCGTCTGGCCTCCGTTGCGGTAGGACGACCGTTTCCGAACTTTGTGTGGATGAAGTAGGCACTGCTGGTGGATCTTGGCGGATCTCAGAGTCCCACGTCACGCGAGCGTTGGGCTTCGTGGTGCGGTAGTAGCCGTCGGGGTCCGGGAAGATTTGGTGCCATGGCATTCGTCGCGAATGTCCGAGTCCCACTGGCAATATGGACACCACCGCCCGTGGGAATCGAGAGTGGTTGACTTCGCCATCGATGAAATCAGCGGCATTGACATCTGTAAATTCCTCATCCCTGAGCGCATCGAGCATATCGATGCCGTAGATGTCATTTTCTGCACGTGTCATCATGGCCGAGAGTAAGTCCTCGAACCGCTCTGCCATATTTTGCGACCAACTAGGTGGATTTTGAGACGGCGGGCGGCCCCGTGCGAGAACTGCAACCGGGAGCGAATTCCCCAACAGTAGGCTGTACTGTGCCTTGTTTAGGATGCGTCCTTCCTGCCAATCTCGGCTACCGTGTATGTCAGCCAGATGCCGGAGATCGGAAATTACCGCCATGTTCGCCCAGTACGAACGTAGTGCCATGTTGTAAATTGCCCACGCACAATTGTCGTCTGGCATGGCCGTCGTCGGGTATAGAAACGGGTTGTATGTCATTTGGTCCTTGTGGTGAAATTTTAATCATGAACAATCAAATTGACAAGTCAAATTCACCAGTCAATTCACTTTAGTTAGCATTGGTACGTGGCATGGTACGCTCCATGTTCCATCGAATCGCATGTCGCTCATTCGCAAAGTCACACCACAGACGCTGGCGCCGGGCGTGTTCGATGAGGATGTGGATCTCAATATTGATTTCAATCCGCTCCAGATCGCTTAGTAACGATAGGTCCTCTTCCATTTGAACTTGATTGGGGAATGGAATGCAACACGTGGAGCAATGGAATTGCAATTCAAATTTGCACGGGCAATTACTGTTATTTACTCCTCGATGACTGGTTCTAGCTCCTCATTTTCGCATTTGTCGTCCTCAATCTCCTCGACATCGGATGCGGCAATGGCAATATCCGATGGAGCATCATTCTCAACTGCAAATGTTGTCAGCTGTGACGCAATCGGGCAGTTATGTGCCAGTGCCATCGACTCGCCCATTAGAAACTTCAGGAACTGTGTCTTCGCATCAAGTTCCTCTCGCTTGATGTCAGATTCAGTGCGCCTGAGCTCGGTGGTGATGGTCCTTGTCGCATTCTCTCGATCCAGGTCACCGACTTCCCCCGGGAGGTTGTTGATCCTTCGCCGGGCGGTCGCCTGTGCCAGACTTATCTTAGTTGCAAATTCAGAGCAGATGCGATGCATTATGTGCTCGCCCCATGCACCAAGATTTGCCACCTTTTCATCGTAGGTGGCCTTGAAGTCCGCATGCCAGGATTCCATCGACATCTGGTTGTAGTCGTCATCGATTGCATGGGACAGCTCATCAAATCCCTTGACAAGACGCTGCCGTTCTTCGTCAATCTCCGACATCTCGTTATTGGCAATGTCAACTCCAAGCTCCCCGAGTTGGGCTTCAATCTCCCCGAGTCTGCTCAGCTTGTAGCTCTCGAAATGCTCCTTCATCTCTCGCAGCATGTTTCGCCGGTCAATTATGGCCTCGACTGGACGATCCCAGGAGATCGCCATCGCATTGTCCCTAAACGCGAACATTATCTCTTCGAACATTTGTCTTGTGGGGAATTCAATTGGTCGTGTTCAAATTTTGACAATCAAATTCAAGTTCAGTTCAAATTTAGGACATTCGATATTGTGATTACACATAATTTTCACCAACCAGCCAGTCACGCCACTCGTCTAGGCTCGCCGCAGGGCCGATGCGTCGCTCTGCGAATATCGCATGGAAGTCAACCACCTCCTCTAGCCATGGGGCATGGTACAGTGCAATTTCCCGCGTCTCGACGTCCATCCACATGTGGATGAGTTCGGCGAGATTGCTCAGGGGCAACTCGTCAAGGTTCACCCGGTACGATATTTCGTAAACTCGTGAATTGACCGCTTCCATTTGTGAACTTGAAATTTTAGGAGGGGGGGTGGGATTGAACCGTGGTTAATTTGCACATAATATTCAAAGTCCAATGTTATTCCACTAGGCCAATCACGCCTGACATGTCCCCACTCATGGCCAGCTAAATTGTTCGCAACATCCACCCATCTAAATTGAACCCGATTGGGCGCTGGAGTTTATTGCAACTGTCATGGCTCCTTGGTCTAATGGTATGATTCCCGCTTTGGGTGCGGGTGGTCGTGGGTTCGATTCCCGCAGGTGCCCGTTTTCAGTTCGAAGCTGCCAGACGACACTTCCTGGACAATAATTGCACCAGGTTATGCCAGCATGGCCCAGTTGTAAAACAATTGATTGAAATAAAATGATCTTGGATGAGCGTTGGTTCAAGTCCAGTTGTCAGTTAAATTTCCCATCACTTAGAACAAATGAAAGATCTCAGCGCGGACATTCGGATGTGCGTTGTCGAGGGTGGCGCATTCGATAAGTTCAGCCCCCGTGCGCTTAGGCGTGTAAGCGGCAAGCCGTGGATAGAGCTTCGCAACGTCCCGACATGGGTTCGGCATCGCCTCATTGATCGCCGATGGCGTGAAATGATCCAGCGTGAAAACGTGAGTGTCGAAGCAGCAAACACTTGGAGGGAAACGCAGCGAGCCCGCGTGGCCTCATTCCCAAATGTAGAAAGCAAGACCAAATTCCACATGGTTCGCATTCAGAATATAATGCGCGAGTAAGATTCAACTATCGATAAACTTTAAATTGCGATGCTCTTGTGCCAACATGAAAGTTGAATTGAACTCAAATTTCCCATCTTAGAATTCTAGAATGCAAATGGAAGCACGCGAGATGGAATGTCCCTGCTGCGGACGGGGATGGGATGTCCCTGCCACGAGTTGCTCAGATCCAGCAGCTGGTGAGCTGGAATGTCTCTGCTGTGGGCAGGATATCCCGTCTGCGGGATGCTGCGTCGATGTCTCTGACCCAGAAGCCGGATGTCCATACTGTGGGCAGGGGTGGAAGGTCCCTGTCGCATAAGATCATGCGCGATAATCTACAATGCTCCTGTGCTTATGATAAACTTTAAATTGCAATGCCCTTGTGCCAACATGAAAGTTGAATTAAACTCAAATTTCTCATCTTAGAATTCCAGAATGCAGCTCAATGACGACTCTGCTAGTGTCGAAATAATGCAACCGCTCGACATTGGCGATTCGGTGCTAGTGGAATTGGCACGTTCCAGTGAGATTGATGCCCCCCTTGTGAGTTGCGCCGCCGATGCAACTGTTGCCGTGACATGCACAGCTGTCGCCGATGTCCATTCCTCGCCACCACAGCCCAAGTCGTGCTCACAGGTCTGCCACATCGTGACGGGAGAGAAGCGTCCGCGCTCTAAGTTGTTCATTCGAACTGACTCAGGTGCGCTTGGACGGGCAGATGATGACGAAATCAAAAGCATGCCAGCGTCGCAGGTCACGGCCGTTGAACTTCCATGTACGATTCCACTCTACATGCTGACTTCGCCTGAATTGTTTCCAATGGGTAACGATTTCAGCGATGACGAGTAGAAATTCAAGTTCGAAATCTGGAAATCACCTGAAATTCAAGTTCGAAATCTGGAAATCACCCGAAATTCAAGTTCGAAATCTGGAAATCACCCGAAATTCAAGTTCGAAATCTGGAAATCACCTGAAATTCAAGTTCGAAATTTGGAA
>LNFM01010320.1_pt1 | contig 13199 bp, 13 predicted proteins | sample 596031 | NCBI WGS metagenome assembly LNFM01 (sample SAMN04254537, study PRJNA301005) | activated carbon metagenome | isolation source: dual media filters at the Ann Arbor, Michigan drinking water treatment plant | place: USA: Ann Arbor
AGATCGTGAACTACAACGTCATGGACGATTTCGGCATGGCGCTGAACCCGCTCCTGCTGATGGGCCAGATCCACGGCGGCATCGGCCAGGGCGTCGGCCAGGCGCTCATGGAAAAGACCATCTACGACAAGGACTCCGGCCAGCTCGTGAGCGGCAGCTTCATGGACTACACCCTGCCGCGCGCCGACGTGGTGCCGTTCGTCAACTTCGACATGCACAACAGCCTCTGCACCACCAATCCGCTGGGCGCCAAGGGGGCGGGCGAAGCCGGCGCCATCGGCGCGCCGCCGGCCGTGGTTAACGCCATCGTCGACGCGATCTACCCGCACACCGGGATCAAGCACGTCGACATGCCGGTGACGGCGGCCTCTCTGTGGCCAGTGATCCATGCCAACCGGGGAAAGAAGGCGGCGTAGCCTTCCGGTGTCACCCCAAGTTGAGGCCCTGCGGCGGCGCCTCGGCCGACAGCGGATCGTCGAAACGGTCCTCGGATGCCGAGGCTTTTGCCGACGCCCCGGTGTCGGGAAATTCCTGTCGGAAAATTCAAGGCGTTGATCGGCAAGGCTTTTTACTGGCCGTTTTCCGACACCCGCGTGTCGAAGAATGCGAACCGTGTCGGAAAATCTCCTCACGCCGTGCATCCACCTGCCGCAGCACGGCCCCTCATCCTCCAGGGATCGTAACCGGCGGGCGCGCCGGCCGGGGCATGGCCAAAGGTTCAGGTCGGCGTCGATCGAGGCGCCCTGGGCGGACGGCTCGGCGTTTCAGAAAGGCCTCACGCCCTGCGGCGCGGGACGTTTGCAGCAACCGGCACGGTCGCCGGAGCGAGCGCCTCGTCGAGCAGGCGCAGGGCGCGTGCTGGCAGTGCCTGCACGAGGAGCGCGGGCGCCCCCTTCGCAAGGAGGGCAGCCAGAAGCGCCCGCAGGAGAGCGAGGTCGAAGGGCATGGTAGTGTCCCGGAATGTGGTGATAAAAAAGGCCGGCGCGGTTAGCGCCAGTCTATAGGAAATATAGCCTATTTCCTGCTGAACCTGCAACTCTAAGATTGCATACCTGCCCCGCCCGAGGCTCAACCATCTCGGTGGCGCGAGAGAGAGCCACTTCGGCTTCGAATCCAGCGCCTACCGCAGCGAGTTCGCTAACTTTTTCTCTACGGTTAGCGTCGCAATGTGATCGGCGTCTGCGGCATGACGCAGACAAAACCGCGTCCCAAGCAGCAGAGGCTGATGGCGAAACAGCACCAGCACCCACGCCCAGATGGCATCTGGTTCTCCCCGCGTCATCGCCGCCGGCCGTCAAGCCCCCGATCGTCTCATATGGGAGGTCATCAATCTCGCGGCGGCGCTGACTGATAGACACCAAAGGCCATCAGAATCGTGAAGCGCCCCTTCGGCCAATGGCTACCTATTCGGTAACCGCCGTTCGCACTTCAAGTGCGGCTGGCCGGCGGGTGCATGTCGCCATGAGGACCAATCCTGCATTTCGTCCCGGTCGTCGTCGCGTCGTCGATAATGCCATTGCGATCGACCGTGAAATTGATCATGCAATTCGTGGCCCTAAAAAGAACCTGTGACTTCGGTCCTGTCACCGCCTGGTTGACGAACAGGTACCCAATCGCCTGACCACCGTCCGCCGTCGGGTAGTCGTGGTGAGGCTTTCCCCAGGACTGAATGAGGTGAGCGGAACTGTGCCCAACCCAGTCGCGGATGCTGAGATCCTTCACCGTCCCCGATGACATCGGCCCGCAGGCTCCCAGGGCAATGGCGGCGAATACAAGCGCCAAGTACTTACGAATGCCCATTACTCGATACTCCTCTTTCAATTTTACACGTGCGCTGTCTGACTCCATCAACGTCTCGCGGCAGTATTCGCCTGCATATTCCACGGGTGTTCTGCTGTTTGCTCTGCGCCATGATTTTTCGGTCGAGCGGCCAGACTTTGCAGACTTAGGCTAGGCCGTTGCAGTCCGCCGAGCGAGAGTCGGAAACTACTCAGAACTCTTACAGAATAGGCTAATCAAAAGTTGAGGTCTCAAGAGCGTCGTTGGCTCTTTGCACTTTCCCTGCTCATCCTGCTCATATTTATGCCAGATAGCGGCTGGCACGTTCGGTCAGGGTAGTCTGCAGGCCGACAGCAAGATGGCTTCTGGCGCGAGCTGTCCGATATCCGAGCGTCGAGCAAAGCCCGACACGGGGTTGCCGTGCTGCCGTGGTTCAGATTTTCGATAGAGAGATGGCTGACTGCTTATCCAAAAGGCGCAGCACCGGTGGGTCCCTAGGCGAGCAACTTCTGAGGTAGTTCTAATGACAACATCGGGCATCAGCTGGGTGCCCTACAGTGGAAGCACTCTATCCATCCCGATCGCCACTTATTGGATCTCGCCTGGTGCGAGGACTTAGCCAGAAAGCAGCGGCGAGCCTTCTCCGCCCTGCCGACATTGGGACCCCTCGAGCGGCGAGCGAACTTGCAGGACCGGAGCGAAACCGCCGCCGGGCGTGCGCATGTTGGTCGTCTGCCCCTGGTAGAGGCGAGCAGCTGCCAGCAGAACGGCTCCCGCGAAGGTGTACAGGCGCACATCGACCTTCAATTTGGCGCGCACTTCACCGAGCCGAACATTGCGCGTCCCCGGAGCTGCGTAGGATTGCGCGACATAGTCACGCTCCAGGATCTCGGTCCAGACTTTTCGCGTGACCTTGTCTCCGCGATAGGCTGCCTTACTCCCATGACCACGCGCCGGTTTGAAAAATAGATTCCGGCGATCTCGCCAAAGAGCGTCAGCATTGTCAGGCGCGACTATGACGGTCGTCGGTATAGTGGTCCGCAAAACATCGAGGTAGTTTTGCGCCAATCCCCAGTGTCCCAAACGTTCGGTATCCGACAACAGGGTTAGATTGCGTTTGTCGGCAAACATTGCATGCGCGCGTGGATTGGGTGTCACGACGACATTGCCGCCGACATAGGCGGCCTGAAGCGCGGCGTGTCGCGGCTCCTCAAGTGCGAAGTCGACCAGCCGGTTGTACACGAGATCGATCGGACGACCCTGGAACAGCAACGCCACTCCGTTGAAGAGCAGCTCGTTCGCATCGGCAATCACCGCCTCGAACCCGCGTTCTTCCAACAGGGCCTTGGCCAGTCTGAATTCCGGAAAGAGGTACTGCTCCTTAGGGGCATCATCGACGATCGCGATCGTCGTCGGGCGCCCGGCTCCTCGCTGACGCCGCCATTCGTCGATGAACATGTCGGTGATCTTCGATCCGAAGTCTTGCGAATGTAAGATCTCGAATGGAACTTGCGCCTCGGCGCAGCAAGCGCGTTGAGCCCGAGCCAGGGGCGCATTCAGGAAAGCTCCACCAGCGTTGGTGTTCACTTCAATCAGCTTCGGCCCGCTGGCCGTGACGTGGAAGTCATAGCCCATCAGGGCTCCGGCGAGGCCAAAGTCCAATCCGGCAATCGATGGCGCCCACGACAATGCCGCATCGCGGTAACCTAGCAACCGCGCCGCAGCTTCCACTGCATCGACCACCTGCTCCATCTCGGTCAAGAGTTCCGCCGGAACGAACGCAGGCACGTTGGAGAATAGCGAAGGATGAGAGTCGCTCAGCCCTTGCGCAAAGTCCTTAGAGCCGACCTCACGGTTCAAGGCGTCGCCGAGCGCAACACGGTCGATGGTTATGCAGAAACATCCCTGATTCAGCCGCTCCACCTTGCTGCCGACTTCCTCGACGACCGACATCTGCGCATCTTGCATATGAACACCTCAACAGGGTCGGGCACCTCAACGCCCGTCGATTTGCAATTACCGCAAAACCCTGGCCTCTCCGTTGAGGACTATGACGGGAAGTCCACCAAAGCGAGTCCATCGGCTCCACTCGCCGTTGCCAAGAGTGCTAAGCGCGTCAATGCCGGAAGAGACTTCGACCCCGTTTTCTTCATGATAGAGGCGCGATGGTTCTCGACGGTACGTTGGCTTATGCAGAGTTGCGCGGCGATGTTCTTGCTGGGGCAGCCAGCGAGAACCAGTTCCATAACCTCGCGCTGTCTTGGAGTCAGACCCGCAATGTGGTTAGCGGCGATCTTGCGCAATGCGATGAGCCCGCTCGAGGTACACGAGCCTGCGGGATGGCACCCACAGCTGGCGAGCGGATCACTGCTACTCATTGAAATGAAAAGCTTCGCATCTGCGGGACTATGCCTCGCGTTCTGCGGATCCTTGGATGCCGTGGGATGCGGCCCCGGCGATTTAAACATTTGGCTCTTAAGCACTGTCAGCTCCTGTTTGAGCGACTGCAATTCGTTCCTCGCTTCTTGAAGAGCATTCTTCGTAAGTTGGTGACCCTCTTTGGGGGGCGACGCTGCGTCGCAAATAGCCTTTTGCTTTCCCCTAGAGATCTCAAGACTGGGGACGGTTCCCTGGAGCACTGTGCCTTGGTGGCCAGATCGTTGTGTGTCCTTGCCGATACACTGGCGCTCAGTCTCGTCTCTATAGAGGCTGCTTTTCATCATTAGGTGCTCCTGCGCCCACGGGCAGTAGGGCGCCTGCGGAAAGCAGTTTGGAGGCTCCAACACCTGCCAATACCCATCTAGGGCATCCAATTGCAACGTGGAGGCCGAACTCAGGTTCCCCAAAATCGACGGTCAAACTTGACCATCGCCGCCCTCCCGCATTCGCCTTGCACTCGTTCCTTACCCATGACTGTGGGGAAGATATCCAAAGGCGCGGGCGTTTCGTAATCATGCGTCACTGCGCCAACGAATGAGGCCTGATTACGGATATTGCTCCCTCGGAGCCACTCCTATCTATATATCTGCGAGAGTGTTTGATGCAATTTTTGGGCCGGAATCCTGCACCGAAGCACGCCACTGGCATCGCGCCCGTTCAGCATGCAGAGTTAAATCGGCAGTTTGCTCATTTCACGACAATGCTTCGCGCAATCGCGGCAGGTCCGTGCGCAGAGTAGCATCCGTTCGTCATCCTTGAATGTCTCGCATTCCTGCGCGCAAGCATCGCAAAGTTGCGCGCTAGCGATGCAGACAGCGGCATGCTGCGACGAACGTCTGAGGAGAGAATTGGCCGTCTTCTGGCACATCTCGGCGCAGTCGGCCAACAGCGCCAGATGCGCCGGCATGACATGCTTGCCGCCCTTCTCGAGGCAGTAACGCTCTGTCTCCAGGCACATGACGTGAGTACGCAAGCAGCTCTCGATGCAATCCCGTGCGGTCATCACCATCCCCGGCATCGATGGCATCGTGCCTGTCGGCTGGGCACTGACATGGCGGATCGGTAAGGCGATTGCGGATATCATGGTGAGAGAAGCAAGAACCTGGCGGCGATCCAACATGTTAAAACCTCCTATAACCATTGGATGGTTCGGCATTCTTCGAAAAGATCGGAAGCTACGCTCCATCAAGTGACTACAGTTCCCCAAGGCGATCAAACACTGATTATGTGTATTGGAAGGGAAAGCAGAACGCCGTCAGCGCAGGAGCGCATTTCCAAAGCACTCGCCGCGGTGATAGCGACATCGTGATCGCTCGCAGTTTCCAGGTCGAGCAAATCGGATCGTTTGCATAGGAGTACCGGGCCGTTTTGGGGCTAGCCCATTCGACGAAATGTTCCATCGGCTCTTTGTGCCAGCGCATCAGCGAATAGCCGATATTTCACGCTAACGACGGAGAATTCGCGGCCCCAGCTCACCAGGTCACCCCACGGGTCGTTCAACTTGCCAAGTCCGACCACTATGGCCACAACCGTGCCGACCTCGATACGACCGTTCACCGCGAACCAACCGCCGACACCCAGCGCGACCGCGACCGCGAAGTAGTGCATGAGATTCATCAGAAGATTCATACTGTATTTGATCTTGTAAATGCCCATATTGAGCGAGAAGACCCGGTCAATCTGGGCGTCAACCGCGATGCCGGTACCGATCATGTCGCTGCTTACTTCACGTATTGTCTTGATCCGCGCTTCGGCGCGATGATTGATCGCCCGCTGCATCAGCGGCACGAATATCATCTGCGGAGCCAGGAACGCCAGGCTAAGGAGCGCCATGTAGGGCTCAAGAAAAACCATGTAGCCGATGACGCTGGCTAGAATTCCACCCTGCAGCACGGGCTCGGAAGTACTCATGCCGACAAAGCCGCCGATCGGTAGAGCTTCGTCGACCATCATGGCAACACGCGTGCCCGGCACATCCGTTTGGCCCGCAGGTAACACTTCGAGCGTCCTGCGCAGCCGACGGACCGCCGCTTCACTCACCCAGCCGCGATAGACGTTAAGGATCAGCTTGAGCCCTTGCTGGGCCAGCGCCACGCCGGCATAGGCCGCAGCCAACCAAAGGATGGTGTCGGTTGCGCCACTCTTGATCGCGTCGTTGATGATGCGCCGCTGCAGTTCGAGCGGAATCGCGCTGAGCGCGAAAACCGCCACTGATAACACAGCCAAACCGATTTGATGTTTACCCGAGTATCGGAAGACATAGCCCATGATCGTCTGCGGCAGGGCGGGCACTTCCATGAACGAGGACATCACTCGAGCCTAATTGTTCCATTGGCGCCTGCGGTCGCGCTCCACCTGCTCAAAACCCCATCGACATCAGTCACCTCATGCAAACTTTGAAGCACGGCGGTCAAAGACCCAAGGCTAATCCACGACAGGCTAATCCACGACAGAAACTGCCGGTTGGTGAACTCGCGCAGATAAGCCTTAGCGAATTCCGCCAATCACGAGGAACGCCGGCCGTCGATACACCCGAGGCTTGGAAACCTACTTTTTCATCCCGTCTGGCTTCATTCCCATGCCGTCCATCATGCCCTTGCCCATGCCCATGCCGTCCATCGGCTTTCCATCCTGCATCATCTTGCCATCCATCGTCATCGACTGGCCTTCCTTCATGTGCCCGTCCTTCATTTTCATCGTGCCATCCGGCATGATCGTGCAGCAGCCAGCCATGGCCATTTCATGGTCCATCGGACCCATCGCCTTGCCGTCCTTCATCATCATCATCTTGCCGTCCTTCATCATGACGCCATCCATGTCGGCGGCGGCGACGCTGGAGACAAGGAAGGACACGGACAAGAGCGCAACAGATGCGACTGTAAGGGAGTTGAATTTGGTCACGGGCTACTCCTTCGCTTTACTTTGTCGAGGGGGGAATCATCAGCTTCTCATCTAGTGCCGTGACCCAAGCGTGCGGTAGACTCGGAAACTACTCAGATCCTCACGAGAAATTTAGGTTCGCCAGGGGAACAAACACGGATGGCTCGAACAACGCCATCCGCCGACGGTCTGCGCAGCTTCCCGCCGCCCGCGCCGGCCTGAGTAGTTTCCGAGGCTACCGCTTGCGCATGGCCGACGGTCATGATGGTCGCCAAAACACGGACGACCTTTGATTTGCGGCCGGCATCAAAAAAAGTCGGCTAATCGGCGCCAATGCAGAGGCGTCGCTTTCGATCTGGCATCAGAAAAATCGAGGATTCATCCCATGAGAACTCGTTATCTTCGCTGTTTGCGCTTGTTCGTGACCTCTGTCGTGGCGGGAAGCTGTTTCACATCCTTTAGCTCCGACAAATTGCATGCGCAGACTCCCAATTCGGCCGCGCCCACAGTGACACACGTTGATCCTGCACTTGGGCAGCAGCTTTCGCAGTTGCAGGCAAGAGTTGCCCAACTCGAAGCCGCGCTCGCTAAAAGCATGCCTGCGATGGCTGCCCCTGCAGCGGGCGCAATGCCTGCTCCCGCGATGGCGGGGATGAGCGCCGGAGCCGCGCCCCCAGGCGGGGCGATTAACATGATGGGCATGATGGATAAGATGATGGGGATGATGGACAAAATGATGCCCCCGAGCGGCGGCGCGCCGATGCCCAGCGGGGGCTCGATGCTCGCCCCCGCGGCCAACATGAACAGCATGAGCGGTAGCGCCGGCTCCATGACGCAGTCGTCGGTACCCGGCGTCCCCGGTGCTTCGCACCTTTACCATATTGGCGTGACCGGCTTTTTCCTCGATCATCCGCAGCACATCACCCTCACGATGGAACAGCAAGCCGGGTTGAACAAAGCCAAGGAACGCGCGCTGCTCGTGAAGAGCGCTGCGGATCGCGCTGTAGATCAGGCCGAGCAGGCGCTGTGGTCGCTCACCGCCGCGGATCAGCCAGACGCCGCCCAAATAGAGGCGAAGATCCGCGAGATCGAGAAACTGCGCGGCGATGGACGACTCGCCATCGTCCGCGCCGTGGGCGACGCCAGCAAACTTCTCACCGAAGAGCAGCGCAAGATTCTCATCGGCTTCGCGCCACCCGCACCCGCGCCTGCGAATTCCATGACAGCTCCCGCTACCACCATGCCTGGGATGAAAAAGGACATGTGAGCGAGAAGCCGCCCAAGCTGGTCTCGAAATCGGAAACTACCAATGTCAGCTCACCGCCGCAGTCCATGACATTTTAGGTCCTTGCTCGTGCTGCTCTCCTCCAAGCGCCCCCGTGATATGCTTCTTGCTGCTCTGATCGCGGCGCTGATCGGTATTTCATTGACCGCTATTGCCCAGACCGATCCGGTAGATCACGGGGCTCACCACCCCGGAAGCGGAGCCCCGACAGTTTCCGCTCCGGCAACGCCGAGTCCGGCCCCGGCAGCTCCGCGCAGCGGCATGGGAATGGATGGCATCATGGGCGCGCCTCCGCCACCGATGCTGCCTCCAGCTGCGGGCGTCCAGGCTGGTGGCGGCTGCGGCGCAATGGGCTGTATGGGGGGTAGTGGGACGAAGCCATTCTACGCGGCCCTGATGGACATGCCCTCGCTGACGCCTGAGGCGCGCCGGTTTATCGAGGCGGAAGCAGGCAAGCGCCTCGGGTCTGGGTCGGAAGCGATCACCACTGGCCAGACGCAGCTGCATCACGCGCTGTCGGCCAACGACCCAAGCGCCATGCAGCGGGCCATAGCAGGCGTACGGCTGGGAGTCCTTCAGGCTGAAAGCGGCGCCGCCGCACTACTGGCCGTCAACGAGGGTCAACCACCGCGTCAGATCGCGCTCACCTGGTTCAAGGGGCAGACGAGCGTACCGGCCGCAGTCGGGATGTCGATGAACGACGGCCCGTGGGGACTGTCCTGGTATCACCTGACGACGATGGCGTTCCTGGTGGCGTTCATGCTCGGGGCGATCCTGATCCACTATGCACGATTGCGCAGGATCGACAGTCTCGTTCAGCGGCTCACACCTGGCGCGGCGCCCGCGCGCCCTTCAGCTCCGGCGACGCCGGCTCCTCCTCCCGCCCAGAAACCTCCGACAGCGGAGGCAACCGCCCCCGCTAAGGCTTCCAAGCGATGGTCAGGCGCGCTGCGCGTCGCCCAGATTTTCCGTGAGACCCCGTTCGTCAAGACGTTCAGGCTCATGGAACCCGAGGGCGGAACCATCCCGTTCAGCTTTCTGCCCGGTCAGTTCCTGATCTTCTCTGCCGAAATCGGCGGCAAACGCATCCAGCGATCCTACACAATCGCCTCTTCGCCGACGCAACGCGACTACGTCGAGTTCACCGTGAAGCGAGAAGACCAGGGCGCCGAGTCCCGCTACCTGCACGACAATGTCGCCGTCGGGGATCACCTCGACGTGTCCGGGCCGTTCGGCGTCTTCACTTACACGGGCACGGAGACCGGCAGCATCGTCCTGATCAGCGGGGGCGTGGGCATCACGCCCATGATGTGTGTCACCCGCTACCTGACAGACCGAAACTTTACGGGTGACATCTTCTTCCTCCATGGGGCGCGATCGACGCAGAACTACATCTTTCGGGAGGAATTGGAATACCTTCGGAAGCGCCATGAAAACCTGCATGTCGTGGCAACGATGGAATCTGCCGAGGGAACCGCTTGGACGGGAACGGTGGGACTCATATCGAAGGAGTTCATTGCACGCGCCGTGCCCGAGATCGCCCGCCGCCAAGTCCATGTTTGCGGCCCTCCGCCAATGATGGAGGCAGTTAGGAAGGCGCTGGCCGAGCTTGGGATACCGAACGGAAAAATCAAGACAGAGTCATTCGGCCTGGCGAAAGGCGCGGTACCGGCGCCAGACGCCGCAGTGCCGGCCGTTCCAGCAGCCCCGGCGGCTGCCGCCATTCCTTCCGCACAAGCCGAAGTCCAGTTCAGCAAGTCGGACAAGACCGGGCCGCTCGCCCCGGACAAATGCGTGCTGGAGGCCGCCGAGGCGATTGGCGTCGCGATCGACTATTCCTGCCGGGTCGGAACCTGCGGGATTTGTGTCGTACCGTTGCTCGGCGGCACCGTGACGATGGAGGTCGAGGAAGGACTGCCGCCCGAAGACAAGGCACGCGGCATCATCCTGGCCTGCCAAGCGAAGTCCGCTGGCAACCTGGTCGTGGACGCCTGAAGTGAACGACACCGAGAAGCTCACGGTCGGGGCGCTCGTGAGCGCTCTCGCACTCGTCGTTCCAGGAGTCCTGTTGCACGTGGCGCCGCGCTTTCCCGGGAGCCTAGCCGGTAGCCTGACCGGCATCGCCGGAGCCGTGCTGTTTATCCTGCTGCTCGCCTACTCGGCGGTCAAGCGTGGCGCCTGGGTGAAGGCGCAGGTGACCAAGCACGCGTCCCTGGGCGCCATCCTCTCATTCCATGTCTATGCCGGCGTCATCGGCGCGCTGCTCGGGATCATTCATAGTGGCCACAAATTCTACAGCCCCCTTGGGATCGGTCTCGTCTCGTCGATGCTGGTCGTAGTGTTCAGCGGTTTCGTCGGCCGCTACTACCTTGTCCAGTTAGGCACTGACCTCAGCGAGCAGCAGAGCATGCTGGCGGTGCTCCGGACACGTTATGATGCGCTCGCCGGAGCGCTCGCCGGCACCCCAGCCCCAACCGCTTCGACGGACGCACCGCTGCCCGGCCTGCTGGGCGCCATCGCGGACTTGGAATACGCGATCGGGGCGCGAGAGGTGTTGAAGCGCACTCTGTCGCGTTGGACGGTGCTGCACGTCGGCGCGGCGATCGTGATGTATGCACTCCTGGCGCTGCACATCTGGAATGGCATCTACTACGGACTACGGTGGCTCGATTGAAGATCACCGCAGCGATCTACCTGACGCTCGGCGTTCTTGGCCTCGCGGCCGCGGTGCTCGTGCCGGTCGTTATCTACTACTCCGGCACATCGGCCCTCCCGATCTGGCGCAGTGCTGCCAGTCCGGGCCCACTCTCATCCGCGCACGCCTTCCTCGGAGAGCAGTGCGAAACCTGTCACACGCCAAACCAGGGAATCAAAGCCGCGTCCTGCATCACCTGCCATGCACCCGATGCACTCGTGCTCGCCAAGCAGTCGACCGCGTTCCACGCGACGATAGCCACTTGCGCGAGCTGTCATGTCGAGCACCAGGGAGCGAAAGTACGACCGATCAAGATGGACCATTTGGCCTTGGTCGAGGCCGGGTTGCGGGCAGCGCAGGCCGGCATCGGCCCGGACCAACCAGCGGCGACCGGCATGGCTGCGCTTCGACGCTCCCTGGCAGCCGTCACCGGCAACGAGCCAGCGAAGATCGGCGAGGTGCTCGATTGCGCGTCCTGCCACAGCTTCCGCGACAAGCACCGGGCGCTATTTGGCCAGCAGTGTGCCGCGTGCCATGCGACAGAGACCTGGAAGATCGCGGGCTTCCTCCATCCCTCACCTAAATCACAGGACTGCAATCAGTGCCATCAGGCACCGCCCAGTCATTTCATGATGCATTTTGCGATGATGGATCAGAAAATCGCCGGGCAAAGCGGCGCTCGTGTCGAGCAATGTTACCTCTGTCACCAAACCGACTCCTTTAACAACATCAAGGGAGTGGGTTGGTTCAAGATACACTGAGCACGGCCGGCAAATTGCAGTCGAGTACGATTCACGAGGCGAAGCGGCCAGCCGCTTGGGTTTTAGCGGCACCAGATCCGTCGCCATGCCGCCCAGCACGCGCTCGGCGAGACGACCGCCCAGCCCATTGCCGTAGGGGCTGCGGTCGATCTCGCCCGCCATCGCTGCCGCCCGCTCGCTCGCGCCCTCGGGCAGCTCCGGCGTCGGCAGCTCGAAGAGCCTGAGATTCGGGCCAGCGCCAGGGTAACAGCGAGCGCGATCCCGACCAGGGGATCGACGCTGCCGCAGCCCAGGTCTTTGGGAAGCGCTGGCTATGGAGATCAGCAAAAAAGCCGCTCCGGGTAATTGAACCGGGCGGCCCCTGCAGTAGATGCACGTCATTGCGACGATATCAGAAATACAGCACAGAACCTGCTGAACCTGTCAAATCATCTTCGAACTTTCTCACGTGCTGGCATTTTGCCGGCAACGACCGTCGCGGAGGCCTATTCCTTGTGGCGGTTCTGAGGCGCGGCCACGGACCCTGTTCAAGTCTGGGCTATCGCAGTGTATCGTTGGCCATGACCTCCGACCCCAAGCCCTCTTCCGACCTTGCCACCGCCCTCGCCGCTTCGCTGAAAGCGATCGACGACGACTACACCGAGGAGATGCGCGAGCTCCGCGCGCTCTTCGAGGAGGCCCGGCACGAGGCGGAGAAAGACGAGCCCAACGGCCAGAAACTGAAGGCGCTGCTGTCCGACGCCAACGAAATGGCTCGCACCTTCGCCACCCTCGATCCGGCCTGGCAGGCCGTGCAGCGCGTCGCCCGGCTGTTCGGAATCCTCTAGCGCCAGCGATTTTTGTTCGCCCTGCGAGTTTTTTTCGGCGGTTTTGGCCGCAATTTGGCGTGTCGGAGGTGCCAGACGGCCAATATAATGAAAAGCTGTGATCCCAGAGTAGAGACGAGGAAGATCCGGGCCAACGGACAATCCGGGGACCGAAACGCGAGCGGAATGGACCAGAAATGACCGATATCAGCTACAGTTCACCGAAGACGATCGACGAGGCGGTCAGCGCCATGGTCGCGGCCAAGGGGGCCGGACGCATCCTGGCCGGCGGCACCGACCTTCTGGTGCAGTTGCGGGCCGGCTTCGTGAAGCCCGGCAGCATCATCGTCGACATCAAGAAGATCGCCGAGATGACCAGCATCGAGGACAAGGGCGGAGGCTCCTTCAGGGTGGGCGCCGCCGTCACCGGCATGCAGCTTCACGACCATGCGACCTTCAAGAAGGCCTGGCCCGGCGTGCTCGAGGCCATCAACCTGATCGGCTCCAAGCAGATCCAGGGCCGCGCCTCGGCCGGCGGCAATCTCTGCAACGCC
>LNFM01010323.1_pt1 | contig 13193 bp, 11 predicted proteins | sample 596031 | NCBI WGS metagenome assembly LNFM01 (sample SAMN04254537, study PRJNA301005) | activated carbon metagenome | isolation source: dual media filters at the Ann Arbor, Michigan drinking water treatment plant | place: USA: Ann Arbor
GACAGCGCGCTTGCGGGCAATCCGGACCATGGCGGATGCTGGCTGGGCAAGACACGCGCGCTTGTGTCGCTGCGTCGATTCGAAGCCGGTCTGTCAGCCACTTCCAGCTTGCTGCGTCTGCTCCCCGAGCATGCGCCCGCCTGGTGCCTACGGGGTCTATGTTTATCCGGCGTCGAGAAGCACGAGGAGGCGCTGGAGGCTTTTCGTCGCGCCCTGGCACGCGACGCCAAGCATGCCCAGTCCTGGTGTGGACAGGGACAAGCACTCGATATTTTGGACAAAGCGAAGGAGGCGGAGCACAGCTACCGAAGGGCAGTTGAGCTGGAAGAGAATTATGCGGACGCGTGGATCAATCTGGGTGTGTGCCTGCAGGGCCAGGATAAGCATGACGAAGCTCTTGCAGCATTGAGCCATGCTCTCACCCTTGCTCCTGCGGACGCCTGGGGCCGCTGGAACCTGGGCCTGGCCCTGCTTCGCCAGCACCGCTATACGCAGGCCTGGCCTCACTTCGAGTCGCGCTGGGAGGTCCCTGACCTCGACCTCAAACCGACGCCAAGCACCCGACCTGCATGGACGGGTGGAGCTGCTGTACAGCCGCTGCTGCTGTGGGGCGAGCAGGGCATTGGCGATCAGATCCTCTACGCCAGCATCCTGCCTGAGCTGGCCGGGCTGCCGCAGAAGAAGTACGTGGCTCTGGACAAGCGCCTGCTCCCGCTCTTTGGTCGCTCCATGCCCGGCTTCGAATTCGTCGATCTGGCCACCGTCAGCGACGCGCTGGGCTTTGCCGAGCAGTTGCCCCTGGGCTCGCTGCCACGACTCTTTCGCCACGATCTAGCCAGTTTTGCCAGCGCACGCCATCCCTACCTGCAGGCCGATGTCGGCCGCAGTACCGAGATGCGTCACAAGATCGCTCGGGAAGGCCAGTTGGTCTGCGGCGTCTCGTGGTCCAGCAGCCGCAAGAGCATCGGCCGCCACAAGAGTCTGAGCCTGGAGCAGATGCTGGCGCCCCTGGCCTCGCCGCGCCTGCACTTCGTAGATCTGCAATATGGTGATACGACTGCCGAGCGTCAGGCGCTTCAGCAGGCTCACGGCATCGAGGTGCAGCATCTGGACGAAGTGGACAACTTCCATGACATCGACGGCCTGGCCGCACTGATCCAAGCCTGCGACGTCGTGATCACCACCAGCAACAGTACAGCCCATCTCGCCGGCGCCCTGGGAAAAACAACTTTGCTCTTGCTACCATCGGGCAAAGGGCAGCTCTGGTACTGGGCCGAGATCAACGGCACCATCCCCTGGTATCCGTCCATTCAGACCTTCCGCCAGAAGGAGACCGGCAACTGGCAACACCCCTTGGAAGCCATCAAAGCCGCACTGGAAACACGCAAATGGAAATGAACAAGATCACCCTCGTTGTCGGCTTCGACCAACGCGAGGCCATCGCCTACCACACCTTCTGCCAGAGCGTGCTGGAGAAGGCCTCGCTACCCGTCCAGTTCATCCCCCTGGCCGAGAACACGCTGGCGGGTTACAAGGAAACACACACCGACGGCAGCAACAAGTTCATCTACTCACGCTTCCTCACGCCCTATCTCTGCAATTTCGAGGGCTGGGCCATCTTTGCCGACGGTGATATGGTCTGTCAGGCCGACATCAAGCAGCTCTGGGATCTGCGGGACGACAGCAAGGCGGTGCAAGTGGTGCAGCACGACTACCAGACCAAGGCACACACCAAGTACCTGGGCAACAAGAACGAGAACTACCCGCGCAAGAACTGGTCCAGTGTGATCCTCTGGAACTGCGCCCATCCGGCACATCGCCTGCTGACACCGGAATTCATCCAGAAGCAGAACGGAGCCTTCCTGCACCGCTTCAGCTGGCTTCAGGACGAGCAGATCGGAGCACTGCCCAGAGAATGGAACTGGCTGGCCATCGAGTACGAGGACAATCCGCAGGCCAGGCTCGTGCACTTCACGCTGGGCACGCCTTGTTTCAAGGACTATGCCGACACCGCCATGGCCGACGTCTGGAAATCGACCTATGGTCGCGTGATCGACGGCATGGGCGTCTGAACCGGAGAGCTCTCATGGAAACCCGGACCATCACCGAAGAATACCGCCGCATGCAGCAGGAGCTGCATCAGAACCCGAACTATGGCGTGGCCTCGCTGGCCTTCGCGCCACTGGTGGCTGACCTGATCCGGCAGGCCAACGTACGCTCGGTCTCCGACTACGGCGCCGGCAAGAAGAACCTACTCAAGGGTCTGGCAGAAGCCGGCATCCAGGGTATCGCCTACCATCCTTACGACCCGGCCTTCCCCGAGTACGGCGCACCGCAGCCGGCCGACCTGGTCTGCTGCATCGACGTGCTAGAGCACATCGAACCCGAGCTGGTGGACAACGTGCTGGCCGAACTGGCACGCATCACCACGAACCTGGGTCTCTTCTCGATCCACATGGGGCCGGCGATGAAGGTGCTGTCCGACGGGCGCAACGCCCATCTGATCCAGAAACCCAGCTCTTGGTGGCTGCCCAGACTGACGGAGCACTTCGAGATCCTGCAGCTGCAAACGCATAACACCATGGGCCATGGCATCTGGGTCATCGTCAAGCCCAGGGAACAGGCCAGCTGAGCAGGCTATAGTTCAGGTCTTCTTCACCGCAGCCTCTGGATATACACCATGAACCGCTGTCCCCGTCCGATTCTGCTCCTTGCCGCGAGCCTGTGCCTGAGCGGCCTTCATGCCGGCGCCCAGGAGCTGGCCGTCCCGCCGCCACAACCCCTGCCTGCGTTGCAGGATCTGCCGCCTGACGCGCAGCGCATCCCGCCGATTTCAGCCAGGGCCAAGGCCGGCGTTCTGCGCATCGTCAATCCGCCCGATGCCCTGCTCGATGGCAAACCGGCCCGGCTTTCGCCGGGTTCGCGCATTCGCGGCACCAACAATCTCATGGTCATGTCGGCCACCCTGGTCGGCCAGGACCTCAAGGTTCTCTACACCCTGGAACCCACCGGGCTGGTGCACGAGGTATGGATCATGACGATGCGCGAGATCATCGCCCACACCCCGCCCAAGCCGCTGCCCGCGGACTACTGAGCGGACGCATCGCGTCAACGCGCCCCTACGGGTGCAAGCGAGATCTTCTGCGGTCTCTCAGGAACACAGCATGAGCAAGAAAGTTTTCATCAAGACCTTCGGCTGCCAGATGAACGAGTACGACTCGGACAAGATGGCCGATGTGCTGGGCGCGGCCCAGGGCTACGAGAAGACGGACGACCCGGAGCAGGCCGACCTGATCCTTTTCAACACCTGCTCGGTGCGCGAGAAGGCGCAGGAAAAGGTGTTCTCCGACCTTGGGCGCGTGCAGCACCTGAAGAAAAAGGGCGTGAAGATCGGCGTCGGCGGCTGCGTGGCCAGCCAGGAAGGCGCCGAGATCATCCGCCGCGCGCCCTATGTGGACGTGGTCTTCGGCCCGCAGACCCTGCACCGCCTGCCTGAGTTGCTGAGCGCGCGTGACGCGCAGCAGCGCCCGCAGGTGGACATCAGCTTCCCCGAGATCGAGAAGTTCGACCATCTCCCCCCCGCCAAGGTCGAGGGCGCCACCGCTTTCGTGAGCATCATGGAGGGCTGCTCCAAGTACTGCAGCTACTGCGTGGTGCCCTACACACGGGGCGAAGAAGTGCACCGCCCCTTCGAGGATGTGCTGGTGGAGATCGCCGGCCTGGCCGACCAGGGCGTGAAGGAAATCACCTTGCTGGGTCAGAACGTCAATGCCTACAAGGCCCCCATGGGCGACACGAGCGAAATGGCCGATTTCGCCACACTGATCGAATATGTGGCCGATATCCCGGGCATAGCCCGCATCCGCTACACCACCAGCCATCCCAACGAGTTCACGCCGGCGCTGATCGCGGCCTACGACAAGGTGCCCAAGCTGGTCAGCCACCTGCACCTGCCCGTGCAGCACGGCAGCGACCGCATCCTCATGGCCATGAAGCGCGGCTACACGGCCATGGAGTACAAGAGCACGATCCGCAAGTTGCGCGCGATCCGGCCCGATCTGTCACTGTCCAGCGACTTCATCGTCGGCTTCCCTGGCGAGACCGACGAGGATCACGCCAGACACATCAAGCTGATCGAAGACCTGGACTTCGACAACTCCTTCAGCTTCATCTTCAGCCCACGCCCGGGCACGCCGGCCGCCAACCTGCACGACGACACGCCACACGAGGTCAAGCTCAAACGGCTGCAGGAGGTGCAAACGCTGATCGAGGCGAACATGCGACGCATCAGCGAGCGTCGTGTGGGCACGGTGCAGCGCATCCTGGTCGAAGGGCCGTCCAGGCGCGACCCGGGTGAACTCATGGGCCGCACGGAATGCAACCGTGCCGTGAATTTTCAGGGGCCGGCGCGACTGATCGGCCAGATGGTGGATGTAAAGATCAGCCTGGCCTACCCGCACTCACTGCGCGGCGAAGTGCTAACGATCTGACGCTAGCGCATAGCATCGCCATCTGCCAGATATCTGAAAATCGTCGCAAACTGTCTTATTCATGTCAACTGAGCAACTGCTGGCCTACTACATCAATGCAGCGCATGCCAGCAACCAAAAGCAGGACTACGGCGCGGCCCGAGAGTCCGCCCAGCTTGCTGCCGCAATCGCACCTTCAGTGCCCGAGGCCTGGTACAACGTTGCGATCGCCGAAGCGGGTCTAGGTCGAGTCGAACATGCTGCCATCGCGCTCGAAAGAGCGCGCGTCTGCTCTCAGAGATCGTCAGACGCGCAAAACAGCATCGGCCTCAAGTTCATGGAGCTTGGTCACCTGGCGGCGGCGGAAATCTGTTTTGAACGCGCATTGGCTTTATCTCCCGAACACGTGATGGCGCGCTCGAACCTCGGTCAACTACGTCAGCACCAAGGTCGCCTATCGGAAGCCGAATCGCTGCTTCGGGCGGCGCTGGATTCAGCACCTGATTTTTCACCGCTCGCGGTAAATCTCGGCAGCGTCCTGCACGAGTTAGGTCGCTATAACGAGGCAGAGGCCGTTCTCAAACAGACGGTAGAGCGCGATCCCAAGTCGGAACATGCATGGAAGAACCTAGCTGTGGTGTACACAAGCATCAGGCAGGATCGGGATGCGCTGAATTGTTATCAGCGAGTGCTCGATTTAAATCCTGGTAACTCAGAGGCTCATTGGGGGATCGCCTTGCTGCAAATTAAGTCGGGCGATTACAAAAGCGGCTGGGTCAATTTTGAGCATCGCTGGCGCGTGACAGCACTGGACTTGAAGCCGATCCAAACCAGGAGACCAAAATGGAATGGGCAGCAAATGCCTGGAAAGCTTCTGCTTTGGGGCGAACAAGGAATAGGCGATCAAATAATGTTCGGTGGCCTCTTGCCCGAGGCTCTTTCCCGCGCTGACCACACCATTGCAGCCCTGGACCGGCGTCTCATCCCGTTGTTCCAGCGATCGATGCCGGAGATAGAGTTCGTGGGTCTCGCCCAAGCGAGCGATCAATTGAAGTTCGACGCCCAACTCCCGCTTGGCTCTTTACCACTACACCTGCGGCAAAGCGCTGATGATTTCCCGGCTGCGGGCCACCACTACCTACAACCGGACCAAGCAAGAGCCGAGGCATTCCGACGCAGTATTGCGCGACAGGGAAAGCAGGTGTGCGGAATCTCGTGGCACAGCAACCGCAGGCAACTCGGTCCGCACAAAAGCATTCAACTCAAACAACTCGCTTCCGCGCTTGAAACAGCGCAGCACCATTTCGTCACACTTCAGTACGGGGACACCCAGTCAGAACGCCAATCATTGCTGAAGTCGGAGGGAATCGAGGTCCAGTCACTTGAGGATGTCGACTGCTTCAACGACATAGATGGTCTAGCCTCTTTGATCGAGGCCTGTGACGTGATCGTGACCGTCAGCAACTCCACGGCCCACCTAGCAGGTGCCTTAGGCAAGAAAACCCTCCTATTGTTGCCCTGGAGTGAAGGACGCCTTTGGTACTGGGCCAACCACCACGGAGCCAATCCCTGGTACCCAAGCATTGAGATGTTTCCTCAGCAAGCCATGGGCGACTGGTCAGCACCATTGCGAGCAGTTAGGCTTCGGCTAGAGCAACTTCGGCAGCCACGAGGCTGACCGACATCTCAAAATGGCATGCCGGGCATGCCCTTGCCCTTCATGCCACCTAGGCGCTTCATGAGTTTCATCATGCCGCCGCCCTTCATCTTCTTCATCATGTCCTGCATCTGCTCGAATTCCTTGAGCAGGCGGTTCACGTCCTGAACCTGCACACCCGCGCCCGCGGCGATGCGGCGCTTGCGTGTGGCCTTGATGAGTTCGGGCTTGCGGCGTTCCAGCTTGGTCATGCTCTGGATGATGCCTTCCTTGCGGCGCAGGTCGCGCTCGACCTTGTCGGTGTCCACCTGGCCGGCCTTGGCGGCCATCTGGGCCGGCAGCTTGTCCATCAGGCTGGACAGGCCACCCATCTGCTTCATCTGCTGCAGCTGGCCCAGAAAGTCATTGAGGTCGAAACTCTCGCCGCTCTTGACCTTGGCCGCCAGTTTCTGGGCGGCGGCCATGTCCACGTTGGCCGTGACCTGCTCGACCAGGGCCACGATGTCGCCCATGCCCAACACACGGCCCGCATGGCGCTGGGCGTCAAAGACCTCCAGACCGTCGATCTTTTCGCTGGTACCGGCAAACTTGATGGGCACACCCGTGACGGCGCGCACCGACAGCGCCGCGCCGCCACGTGAATCACCGTCGGTCTTGGTCAGGATGATGCCGGTCAGCGGCAGGGCCTCCTTGAAGGCCTTGGCGGTGTTGATCGCGTCCTGGCCCTGCATGGCGTCGACGACGAACAGGGTCTCCACGGGATTGAGCACCGCGTGCAGCTCGCGGATTTCCTTCATCAAGGCCTCGTCGATGGCCAGACGGCCGGCCGTGTCGACCAGCAACACGTCGAAGAAATGTTTCTTGGCGTAGTCCAGCGCGGCGCGCGCGATGTCGGCCGGCTTCTGCTCGGGCGTGCTGGGGAACCACTCGGCGCCGGCCTGGGCCGTCACGGTCTTGAGCTGCTCGATGGCGGCCGGGCGGTAGACGTCGCCCGAGACCGTGAGCACCTTCTTCTTGCGCTTCTCGATCAGGTGGCGCGCGAGCTTGGCCGTGGTGGTGGTCTTGCCGGCGCCCTGCAGGCCGGCCATGAGGATGATGGCCGGCGGCTGGGCCGCGAGATTGATGTCGGCCACGCCCTCGCCCATGGTGGCGGCGAGTTCGCGGTTAACGATGCCCACCAGGGCCTGACCGGGCGTGAGCGAGCCCATGACCTCCTGGCCCAGGGCTTTTTCCTTGACGCGGGCGACGAAGTCACGCACCACGGGCAGGGCCACATCGGCCTCCAGCAGGGCCATGCGCACCTCGCGCAGCATGTCGGCCACATTGGATTCGGTGATGCGGGCCTGGCCACGGATTTCCTTGACCAGGCGGCTGAGTTTGTCGGTGAGGGCGGAAGCCATGGGGTGTATTCCAGTCAGCAGGTAGGTGAGGTGCGCGCCGACCGGAAGAAAGTCAAGAAGGCAAAACGCTAAACTGTGGCCATGATTTTACCCAGTGCCTCCCCTGTCAGCCTGGCCCTGGCCGTTCTGGCCGCGGCGGCCTACGCCGTCCCTGCCGTGGCACGCCGATCCCCGGCATTTGCCCGGGCAGCGGTGCTCATCGCCTGGCTGCTGCACGGTGTGCTGCTGGGCTGGAGCCTGTTGGGCGAGGCGCCGCGTTTCGGCTTTGCGCCGGCCCTCTCGGTCACGGTCTGGCTGGTGGCGGCGGTCTACGCCATCGAAAGCCGGCTCTACCCGCAGTTGCAGACCCACTGGACGCTCTCGGTCCTGGGCGCCGGCGTGGTGCTGCTGGCCCTGTTCTTTCCGGGTCAGACGCTGCAGACCAGCGCCTCGGTCTGGCTGCCCTTGCACTGGGCCCTGGGCATTGCGTCCTACGGCCTGTTCGCCGTGGCCGTGGTCCATGCGCTGCTGATGCTGCGCGCCGAGGACCGCATCCGCCACGCGGCCGAGCCCGGCAGCGGCCTGCCCCTGCTCACGCTGGAGCGCCTGACCTTCCGCTTCGTCGGCGCCGGTTTCGTGCTGCTCTCGGCCACGCTGCTGGCCGGCCTGCTGTTTGATGAGCTGCTTTACGGCACGGCCTGGAAGTGGAGCCACAAGACCGTGTTCTCCGTGCTGTCCTGGGTGGTCTTTGCCGTGTTGCTGCTCGGTCGTGTGCGCTTCGGCTGGCGCGGCTGGCGCGCAGCACGCCTGCTGTTCACGGGCAGCGGCCTGCTGCTGCTGGCCTACGTCGGCTCGCGCTTCGTGCTCGAAATCATCCTGGGGCGCAACACGTGAAGTTTCTGCTCTTCCTGGCCATCGTGCTGCTGCTCGTCTGGCTCTGGCGCTCGGGTCGGCGCGAGACCTCCTCGTCTGATCAGCCGGACCGCGCCGACCCGCCTCCCGGCCCGCAGGAGATGGTGCGCTGCGCCCGCTGTGGCGTGCACCTGCCCCACAGCGACGCCGTGGTGGGACGTATCGGCCTGTACTGCAGCCCCGAGCACCGGCAATTGGCGGAGCCCTGAAGGTGCGCGACAGCGAGCACTCCTGGTTCGGCCCTTCGCTGCTCGACGAGCGACGGGAGGTGCCCGAAGACCAGCAGGAGTTCAAGCGCCTGTGGCTGGGCTTCATGACGGCCCGCGCCATGCTGGCGCTGGTGCTCTTGCTGCTGCAGGGTTCGCTCTATCTGCTGGGGCAGCACAGCAATGCCTGGCTGGTGCTGCTGTGCCTGGGCTATTTCGCTGCCACGCTCATGGTACGCATGGCGCCGCAGCCACGTCGGCTGGGTCAGACCTTCGACCGCTTCTGGCTGGTCAGCATAGGCGTCGACCTGCTGGTCTTCACGCTGCTGCAGCTGCTGCACGGCAGCAGCATCAACTACACCCCGCTCTATGCCCTGCCCGTGCTGCAGGCCGCGGTGCTGGGTTCCCTGACCCTGGCCATGGGCACGGCCGCCAGCATCACATTGCTGCTGCTGGTCTATGGCGCCTGGCTCTACCAGCGCACGGACGAGGTGGCGCCCTTCGTCCAGGCCGCGCTCACGGGCGCCGGCAGCTTCGTCGTGGCCTTTCTGGCCCACCAGCTCTCGGCCCGCCTGGCCACCGAGCAGCAACGTGCGCGGCGCAGCCAGCACGCCATGCGCATCCAGCAGCAGGTCAACGACCTGGTGATCGATGCGCTGACCGACGGCATCCTCGTGGTGGACGTGCGCGGCACCGTGCATGCGGCCAATCCGGCGGCGCGCCAGATGCTGCAGGCCGATGAGCGCCCCTTGCGGCACACCCCCTTCAACCTGGCCGACGAGCCGGGCTGGCAGTCGCTGGCGGAACTGGCCTTCCAGGTCTTCACGGGCCGCGGCGACTTCCAGCATGCGGACGTGGGCGTCGAGCACCTGGGCCAGGGCAGCCGCCGCCTGCGCGTGCGCACGCGCATGACCACGGCCCACTGGGGCGAGAGCGAGATCCTCTGCGTGATGTTCCTGCAGGATCTGCGCGAGATGGAAGCCCGCCTGCGCACCGAGAAGCTCGCCAGCATGGGCCGCATGTCGGCCGCCGTGGCGCACGAGATCCGCAATCCGCTGGCCGCGATCGCCCAGGCCAATGCCCTGCTCGAAGAGGAGCTCAAAGACCCGCAGCAGCTGCGCCTGACCCAGATGGTGCGCCAGAACACCCAGCGCCTGGACCGCATCGTCGACGACGTGCTCAACATTGCGCGCGTCGGCCAGCTCACGGCCAGCCTGGAGCCGCGCGTGCTGGAGCTCAACCAGAGCGTGCAGCGCATCGCGCAGGACTGGTCCCAGCAGACCGGCAGCACCCACCGGCTGGGCCTGCATCTGGCCACCACGCCCCTGGCTGTGAACTTCGATCCCGAGCACCTGCGTCGCGTGCTGGTCAATCTGCTGGACAACGCCCGTCGTCATGCCAGCCCCCAGGCCAGCGCCATCCAGGTCCATGTGCGCGCCGATCCCAACGGGCAGGCCCTGCTGGCGGTGTGGAGCGATGGGCCGCCCATGGACCCCTCGGTCGAGCAACACCTGTTCGAACCCTTTTTCTCGTCGGAAAGCCGCTCCAGCGGCCTGGGGCTGTATATTTGCCGGGAATTGTGCGAAGGACACGGCGCCGCCATCGGCTACCACCGCGCCCGGCGCATCGCCCGCGACACCCTGAGGGACGGCAACGAATTCTTCATCGCTTTGCGCCGGTCTGCTGCGAACCCTGCAGCCCTCACACGCAGCGACTCTGCCCCATGACGACAGCAGCCCCCGGCACGAACCCCAGCATCCTGGTCGTGGACGACGAGCCCGACCTGCGCACGCTCTACGAGCTGACCTTGCTGCGCGAAGGCTACCGCGTCGACGTGGCCGAAACCGTGGCCGACGCCTGGCAGCAACTGCTGGAGCGCCGCTACGAGGTGCTGATCACCGACATGCGCCTGCCCGACGGGCTGGGCATCGAGCTGATCCAGCGCCTGCGCGCGCTGCAGCGCAACGAGCGCTGCGTGGTCATCACGGCCTATGGCTCGGCCGAGAATGCCGTCGAGTCGCTCAAGGCCGGCGCCTTCGACTACCTGAGCAAGCCGGTGGACCTCAAGCAGTTCCGCACGGTGATCGCCTCGGCTGTACAGGATGCGCTGGCCGCGCGGCAGGCTCCACCGCCCAGCACACCCGCGCGCCAGAGCGCCAGCACACCGTCGTCGGCTGCCGAGGTCTGCCTGCAACGCCTCGTGGGCAACTCACCTGCCATCCGGCAGGTGCGCGAGCGTATCGTCAAGGTGGCGCGCAGCATGGCGCCGGTGCTGATCTGCGGCGAATCCGGCACAGGCAAGGAGCTGACCGCCCAGGCCCTGCACGCGAGCAGCCATCGCGGCAGCGGCCCCTTGGTGGCGGTCAATTGCAGCGCCATTCCGGAAAACCTGCTCGAGACCGAGTTTTTCGGCGTGAAGAAAGGCGCCTACACCGGCGCCAACGCCGACCGTGAAGGCTATTTTCAGGCCGCACGCGGCGGCACGCTCTTCCTGGACGAGATCGGCGACCTGCCGCTGTCCATGCAGTCCAAGCTGCTGCGCGCTATTCAGGAACGCTGCGTGCGCCCGGTCGGCGGCACACTGGAAGAAAGCGTGGACGTGCGCATCATCAGCGCCACCCACCGCAATCTGGCGCGCGAGGTCCAGGAAGGGCGCTTCCGCCAGGACCTCTATTACCGGCTCAATGTGATCGAGATCGACATCCCGCCGCTGCGCGAGCGCCGCGAAGACCTGCCCGCCCTGTGCGAGGCGCTGCTCGCACGCATCGCCCAGGAATCGGGCCTGCCCGTGCCGCGCCTCACGTCGGCCACCCTGGGGCAGTTGGCCCGGCACCCGCTGCCCGGCAATGTGCGCGAACTCGAGAACCTGCTGCACCGCGCCGTGGCGCTGAGCGAAGGCGGCGAGCTCAGCCTGGACAGTGTGGACACCACGCCCGCGATCTTCGATCCGCTGGATCCGGAAATCACGCCCACCGTCCCCGGCGTGCTGCCGCCCAGCGCCAGCGCAACGACCCCGTCCACCCTGAGCGAACTGCCTTCCGATCTGCAAGGGCATCTGGACCGCCAGGAGCGCGACATCCTGATCAAGGCCTTGCAGGAGACCGGTTTCAACCGCACGGCCGCGGCCGCCAAGCTGGGCATCAGCCTGCGCCAGATCCGCTACCGCATCGCGCGCCTGAACATCGAGACGCCGCAGGGCAACGACGCCGGCGCATGAAACAGCTGACCGATGCTCCGCACCCCGGCCTCTGGGAGGGCGGCTGGTACCGCTATGCACGCCGTCTTGATTCACCCAACTTCGGTCCGCGGCCAAGCGGCGCACAGATCGACCTGATCGTCGTGCACTCCATCAGCCTGCCGCCGGGCCAGTACGGTGGCGACGAGGTGCAGCGCCTCTTCACCAACACGCTGGACTGGAACGCCCACCCCTACTTCCAGGCCATCACCGGCATGCAGGTCTCTTCGCATTTCTATATCCGCCGCCAGGGTGAGCTCTGGCAGTTCGTGAGCTGTGCCGACCGCGCCTGGCATGCCGGTGTGTCCTGCTACCGCGGCCGCGAGAACTGCAACGACGACTCCATCGGCATCGAGCTCGAAGGCCTGGAAGGCGGCGCGTTCGAACCCGCGCAGTACGAGACCCTGGTGAGCCTGTGCGCCGCCCTGGGCCAGCGTTACCCGGTACAGCACATCGCCGGGCACGAGCACATCGCACCGGGACGCAAGGCGGACCCGGGCGCGGGCTTTTCATGGCCTGAACTCCAGCAGGCCCTGGGCTGGCCATCTCGGTATTTTCCCGAGGGCACACGCTAGGCACACGCCCGCGCCACCCCTGCACGGCGCACGCTTTTTTGCGCCGGCACGCCTGCATGCGGCCTGGGCGCACAAATACGGCGCGAGGCCGCATGTTTGCTGGCTCCGTCAACTCGCGCCTCCATCGTGCAAGGGCTGCGCCACCGCTGTCGGACCGAGCGGCGCGCGCCCTGTGTCGTGCAAATTTTTACGCGCGTGCCCGAGTGCAGCGTGTCTGCGACGCTACACTACAGGTAGTGGCTTGTATTCGCAGTGCACCCCATATATAGTGTTTTCTGCCCGCCGCCCCTGCTGCCCCGCAAGGCGCTCGCAAGCCCCAAATTCCGCTCCACAAGATCAACAGATTTGCTGACGACGAGGAAATAAATGCAAACCGCCTTGAACCCCGCCTCCCCCCCTCTACACACCGGTGTCCTGACCATGCAAACCCAGGAAAACACGGCCGCCTCCCCGCTCAACCACTACCAGATCATCCGCCGCAACGGCGCGGTGGTGCCCTTCGAGCCCAGCAAGATCGCCGTGGCCATGATGAAGGCCTTCCTGGCCGTGCACGGTACCCAGGGTGCGGCTTCGGCCAGCGTGCGAGAGGTGGTCGACAACCTGACCCAGGGCGTGGTGCGCGCGCTGATGCGCTCGCGCCCGGGTGGCGGCACCTTCCATATTGAAGACGTGCAGGACCAGGTGGAGCTGGGCCTGATGCGTGGCGGCCACCACGAGATCGCCCGCGCCTACGTGCTCTACCGCGAGCGCCGCGCGCAGG
>LNFM01010325.1_pt1 | contig 13190 bp, 13 predicted proteins | sample 596031 | NCBI WGS metagenome assembly LNFM01 (sample SAMN04254537, study PRJNA301005) | activated carbon metagenome | isolation source: dual media filters at the Ann Arbor, Michigan drinking water treatment plant | place: USA: Ann Arbor
CATCCGTGCCGAGCCAGTAGGTGGTGGCGCCGTCGCCGGATTGGGACCCTGGCTCCAGCCGCCCATCCATGATGTCCAGCACCGCCAGGTCGTAGGGATCCTGCGGCGAGATGAAGGGGGCCAGGATCGCCACCAGGATGATGATGGAGATCACCACCAGCCCGCCCAGGGCGAGCTTCGATTCGGCGAATTCCGAGCAGAAGCGCCGGAACGGCGTTTCCACCTTGATCTTGGCGGGGTCCTCGATGGGCGCCCCCTGGCCGATGACCGCGCTCATGCCGTGCCCCCCTTCACTTGCTGTCCAGCCGCACGCGCGGGTCGAGCACCGAATACATCAGGTCCACGATCAGGTTGATGGTGATGAACATCAGCACGACGATCATCAGGTAGGCGACGATCACCGGGCGATCGAGCACGTTGATGCTGTCGATGATCAGCTTGCCCATGCCCGGCCAGGCGAAGATGCTTTCCGTGACGACGGAGAAGGCGATGGTGCTGCCGAACTCCAGCCCCGTCACCGTGACGACCGGGATCAGGATGTTCTTGAAGACATGCACGAAGGTCACGCGGAAGGGGCTCAGCCCCTTGGCGCGGGCGAATTTCACGTAGTCCATCAGCATCGTCTCCCGCACGCCCGCACGGGTCAGGCGGATGACGAGGCTGATCTTGAACAAGGCGAGGTTCAGCGCCGGCATGGCCAGGTGCGCAAGTCCGTCCAGCGTCAGGAAGGACCAGCGCATGCCGAGGATCTCGACCGTATCGCCCCGCCCGGTGGACGGCAGCCAGCCAAGCTGCACGGCAAACACCATGATCAGCATCAGCCCGACCCAGAAGGTCGGCAGGGAGAAGCCGAGGATCGACCCGGCCATGATGGCCTTGGAGCCCACGCTGTTCGGCCGCAACCCGGCATAGAGGCCGAGCGGCAGGCCGATCAGGATGGCACCGAAGGTGGCCACGAGCGCCAGCTCCAGCGTCGCCGGCATGCGCTGGAGGATCAGTTGCAGCGCCGGTTCGTTGAACACGAAGGACCGCCCGAGGTCGCCCTGCACGGCCTTGCCCAGGAAGATCAGGTATTGCTGCCACAGCGGCAGGTCGAGGCCGAGGGCGGCGACCGCACGCTCCCGCTCGATCTGGTCCGCATCCGGGCTGATCAGGATCTCGACCGGGTCGCCGATGGCGAAGACACCGATGAAGACGATAAGCGACATCGCCAGCACGACGCCGGCGGCCTGGATCAGCCGCCGCAGCAGATAGACGCTCATGCCGGTTCCCTCGCCCGTTACGCCCGGTGGATCGCTTAGCGGGCCGCGGCCGGGCGCGTATCCTGCGCCCGGGTCAGTTCATCCACGCGCGCCTGGTGCGTGAAGCCGCGGCGCATCGCCCAGATGTTGGTCTGGATGTGCAGCGGGATCACGGCCACCTCTTCCGCGGCGATGCGCTGCGCGCGGATCAGCAGCTGTTCGCGCTTCGGCTCATCCAGCTCCACCAGCGCCTCGGTCAGCAGGCTGTCGACCTCGGCGTTCGAGTAGCGGCCGCGGTTGGATGCGCCCCAGCCCCGCTCGCGCGAGACGGTGCCGAGGATGTTGCGCAGCGGATGGCTGCCATCCGGGTTGGAGCCCCAGCCGATCAGGAAGGAGGAGAATTCCTGGCGGCCGGCGCGGCCGACGAAGGTGGACCAGGTCTGCGCCTCCACAGCCGTGCGGACCCCGATGCGCGTCCACATCTGCCCGATCGCCTGGATGATGCGGCTGTCATTGATGTAGCGGTCATTCGGGCCGGCCAGCGTGATGCGGAAGCCGTTCGGGTAGCCGGCCTCGGCAAGCAGGCGGCGCGCCAGGTCGGCGTTGAATTCCGGCGCCTGCACATCCGGCACATGGCTGAAGGTGCCCGGCGGCAGGAACTGGCCGGAGGGCGTCGCCGCCCCTTCCATCACCCGCTCCGCAATCGCCTTGCGGTCGATGGCGATGGACAGCGCGCGGCGCACCCGCACATCCTGCAGCGGGTTGCGGCCCAGCGGCCGACCTTCATTATCCGTGATATGCGGCGAGTTCTCATTCGCCCCGCGCAGATGGTCCAGGCCCAGGAAGACCAGGCGCAGGCCCACCGTCTCCGCGACGTTGATGTTCGGGTCGCGGCGCAGGCGCGCCAGGTCGCTGGTCGGCACCTGGTCGATGATGTCGAGGTCGCCGGACAGCAGGGATGCGGTACGCGTCGCATCATTGGTGACCATGCGGTAGTTCACCCGCTCGAAACCCGGCCTCTCGCCCCAGAAGCTGTCGCTGCGCGCGAACTCGATCCGGTCGCCGCTGCGATGCGCGACCATGCGCCAGGGTCCGGTGCCGATCGCGGCGCGGCCATTGTTGAATTCCTCGGTCGTCGCATTCGCATGCGTCTCGGCATCGAGGATGCGGACATTGGTCATGTCCAGCGGCAGCAGCGGATAGGGCTCCCGCGTGTGGAAGCGGATGGTCAGCGGATCGACGATCTCCATCCGCGCGATCGGCCGCGAATAGGCGGCGAAGGAGGACGGGCTGTTCGGCACATTCGGCAGGCGGTTGATGGTGAAGACGACGTCTTCCGCCGTGAAGGCATTGCCGTTGTGGAAGGTGACGTTCGGCCGCAGCTTGAATTCCCAGGTGGTGGGCCCGGTGGCGCGCCATTCGGTGGCCAGGCCCGGGATGTTCCGCGCCGCGGCATCGGTGTTGACCAGCTTGTCGAAGATCATGTCGCTGACGGCGTTGTTCGGCGACAACTGGTGGTAGTGCGGATCGATCGACGTCACCGGCGATCCCACACCCATATTCAGCGTCTGCGCCTGTGCCCCGGACAACCCGACAGCCAGGACGGATACCGCGACCGCGGCCGTCTTGCGGATGCTGTTTCGCATCACTCTCTCCTCAACAAAGCTTCCCCGAAGCGGTTCATATAGCAGCCTGCTTCACGAGCGGCTAGGCTGACAGCCTGTTCATGTCTTCCCGGAGTGCTCCTGCATGAGTTTCGTTCCCATGCGTATGGGAAGGCCCCGCCTGTCCGCGAGCGTGCTTTCCGCCGCGCTGCTCTCTGCCGGCCTGGCCGCCGGCCTGTTGGCTGCACCCGCTCTGGCGCAGGATCGCAACCTGACCATCGGCATTGGCGGGTCGCCCACCTCGCTCGACCCGCATTTCTACAATGCCTCCCCCAATATCAGCCTGACCATGCATCTGTTCGACCGGCTGGTGGAACAGGATGCCACGGCGCGCATCCAGCCGGCGCTGGCGGAAAGCTGGCGCGCCATCAGCCCGACCACCTGGGAATTCAAGCTGCGCGCCGGCGTGAAGTGGCATGACGGGCGGGATTTCACCGCCGATGACGTGGCCTTCACCATCGGCCGCGCGCCCAATGTGCCGAACAGCCCGGGCGGCTTCGGCGGCTTCGTCCGCGCCATCACGCGCGTGGAGGTGGTGGACCCGCTGACCATCCGCTTCCACACCGCGGCCGCGCATCCGTTGCTGCCAACGGAACTCGCCTCGATCCAGATCATCTCCCGCCACGCCGGCGAAGGCGCGGCGACGGAGGACTACAATGCCGGCCGCGCCGCGATTGGCACCGGCCCGTATCGCCTGGTGTCCTACCGGCCCGGCGACCGCACCGAATTCGCCCGCAACGACGCCTATTGGAAGGGCGCCGAGCCCTGGTCCCGCGTCTCCTACCGCTTCATCGCCAATGATGCGGCCCGCACCGCGGGCATCCTGGCCGGCGACCTGGACGTGATCGACCAGGTACCGTCGACCGACATCGCCCGCCTGCGCCGCGACAGCCGCCTCAGCATCGCGGAGATTCAGGGCCTGCGCCTGATCTACCTGATGACCGACTATTCCCGCACCGACACGCCCCCCGTGCTGGTCAGCGACAATGAAGGCCGGCCGCTGGAACGCAACCCGCTGCTCGACCCGCGGGTGCGCCGCGCGCTGTCGATCGCGATCGACCGGGACGCGCTGGCGGACCGCGTGATGGAAGGCACGGCGAAGCCCACCGGCCAGTGGCTGCCGCCTGGCTCCTACTCCTACAACCCGGCCGTGCAGACGCCGCGGCATGATCCGGACGGCGCCCGCCGCCTGCTGGCCGAGGCCGGCTTCCCGCAGGGCTTCCGCCTGACCCTGACGACGCCGAATGACCGCTACCCGAATGATGCCCGCACCTCCCAGGCCGTGGCGCAGATGTGGAGCCGCATCGGCGTGCGCACCGCGGTGGAGGCGCTGCCCTGGACCAGCTACGCCGCGCGCAACGCCCGGCAGGAATTCAACGCCCGCCTGGCCGGCTGGGGCAGCGTGACGGGCGAGGCCAGCTACATGCTGGTGAACATCTTCGGCACCTACAGCCGCGAGCGCCGCACCGGCGCCTCCAACAACTCCCGCTACTCCAATGCGGAGCTGGATGCGCTGACGGCACGCGCCGCCGGCACGCTGGACGATGCGGCGCGCGAGGCGCTGTTGCAGGAGGCGGTGGCCATGGTGGACCGCGAGACGGCGATGATCCCGCTGTTCCAGCTGGTGAATTTCTGGGCCACCCGCCGCGGCATCTCCTATGAGCCGCGGATGGATGAGCGCACGGTCGCCATGGGCGCGCGGCCGGCGAATTGAGCGGCAGGCCCCTCACCCCCCCGACACGCGGGGGGAGAGGGCCAGGCGGAGTTTGGACCTATTCCTCCTCCGCCTCCGCCACCGGCAGGATCGCGGTTTCCTTGGGCGAGGCCAGCGCCAGGATGGTCTCGGTCCGCGCCACGCCCGGCTGGCCGCGCACGGATTGCGAGACGAAAGCCTCCAGCGTCGCGATATCCGGCAGGCGCAGCTTCAGCAGGTAGCACCAGGCGCCGGTGACGGTGTGGCATTCCAGCACGGCTTCATGCTGGCGCATCGCCGCCATGAAGCCGGCATCGCCATCGCCGGGATGCATGGCCACGAAGACGAAGGCCAGCAAGGGGCAGCCGGCGGCGACGGGGTCCAGGTCGATCCGCCAGCCGCGGATCACCGCCCGTTCCTCCAGCCGCTTTACCCGCTCCGCCGTGGCGGAGACGGACAGGCCCGCGACCTTGGACAGTTCCGCGAGGCCGGCCGCCCCGTTTTCCTGGAGGGCGACGACGAGGTTGCGATCGATTTCATCCATGGCGGCAGGCTAGAGCATTTTCGGGCCGTGCGGAATCGTGACGGCGTTGGAAAACGCGCCCCGCCTTGCGCGCCCCACTCAGCCCTGACGGCGATAGACGCCCAGCAGGCATTTCTCGGGGTAGTCGATGCCGATCGCGCGCAGCCCGCGCCACAGGCTGAGCTCCAGCGTATTGAGCAGCTTGAAGCGCAGCGTGGTGCGGGTATCCGGCAGGGCCTGGAAGCTCTCCTCCGCGAAGCCGGCGGCGGACATCAGGCGGTCCAGGCGCCGGCGGGTGTTCATCAGATAGGCGGTCGGGAAGGTGTCCTTCTCCTCGCCATGCCACAGCAGGGCCTTCATGCGGTGGTGGAAGGCGATCGGCGTCAGCGCCGACACCATCGAGACCGGCGACCATTTGTCGACGGTATAGATGACCACATGCCCACCCGGCCGGCACAGCCGGGCCAGCGCCGCCGTGGCGGCCTCCGGCTGGGTGATGTGCTCCACCACCATGCGCAGCGTGATCAGGTCGAAGCCCTGCGGCGCGTCGAACGCCTCCAGCATGCATTTCGCACGGTGGTCCAGGTAGGGGTTGTCATCGATGTTGTCGCTGGGATCGAGGCCGGTCAGCGAGGCACAGCGATCCGCCAGCAGGCGCGCCGCCGCCTGGTTCGAGGGGAAGATATCCCGGCCGCAGCCGACATCGAGCCAGTCCGTCTCCGGCCGGACCAGGCTCCAAACTTTCGCCTCGTACAGATCATCCGGCGTGAAGTATCCAAACCGGTCGCGCAGACGCGGACCCCAGCCGGCCTGGGTCAGATCACCGTATTTGAGCGCTGTCACCTTGGCGAGCTGATCCGATACCATGGCCTTCTCAAATCCGTGACAAACGGCGGTCTTCCGGACAGCCCGTAGCACGGCGCGAAGCCTGGTGCGATCACCGTCGCAACATGTAAAATCCCAGCCCGATCCATTCATGGACTGCAAAGAAACTTGCCTGCCAGGCGGATGGGCGCGGCACGAAGTCGCCCAGATTCCAATCCGGAAAGGCGCTTGGGCGCAGCGGTGCGGGCACCGGGTCCAGCCCGGCGCGACGAAAAGCCAGTAACGCTCTGCGCATATGCCAGACATGGGTGACCAGCAGCAGGCGCTGGATGCCGGCCTCGTGAAGAAGCGGGGCGGTCAGGGCGGCATTCTCCCAGGTGTCCCGGGACCCTTCCTCCCGCCAGCGCACGGAGACCCGGAAATCCTCCTCCAGGCTGCGCGCCATCATGGCGGCGAGCGGGGTGGTGGCGCCGGACACCCTGCCGCCGGAGACCAGGATCGGCAGGCCGGTGGCACGATGCAGGGCCGCGCCGCTGCGCAGCCGATCGAGCGTCAACGGCCCCGGCTCCAGCACCCCGTCCCCCGCCCGGCGCAGCACGTCGCCCGACAGGATGACGATGGCGGCGGGTGGCGCGCCGCCGGCATCCGGCGAGGGCGGATCCAATGACAGCAGCAGAAGCTTGGAGGTGGCGGGCATGCCCAGCAGCAGCAGCAACGCCAGCGCCAGGCCCGCCATCCGGCGCCCCCACCGCGGCGGCAGCAGCATGAGGGCCGCAAGGCCGAACAGGACCAACCCGCCGGGTGGCAGCAACAGGTCGGCGAGCGTGGATCTCAGCACGGCCCCGTCCCTTCAGCTGGCGCGGGCCAGCAGCCAGTGCGGCGGGCAAAGGCCAACCGCGCCGGATGGGATCAGATGTAGTGTTCGGCCAGCGGGCGGAAGCCGTTGAAGGCCTGGCTCGCATAGGTCGTCACATAGGCACCCGTGGACAGCAGCTGCACCTGGTCCCCGGCATCGAGCGCCATGGGCAGGCGGTAGTTGGACCTCTCATACAGCGTGTCCGTGCTGTCGCAGGTCGGGCCGGCGATGGTCACGGGGCCTTCCGCGGCGCCATCATGCGGCGTGCGGAATTCGTAGCGGATGGCCTCGCCCTCCGTCTCGGCCAGGCCACCGAAGCGACCGATGTCGAGATAGACCCAACGCACCGGGTCCTCATCGGACTTGCGGGAGACGAGCACGACCTCAGCCGACACCACGCCGGCATCGCCCACCATGAAGCGGCCCGGCTCGATCAGCATCTCCGGCAGCGCATTGCCGAAATGCTCGGTCATGGCGCCCATGATGGCATCGCCGAAGGCGTCGATTTCCGGCACTTCCGCGCGGTAGCGCACCGGATAGCCGCCGCCGAGATTGACCATGCGCAGGTTGATCCCGGCATCCTTCAGATCGGTGAAGATCATCGCCACGCGCGCGATCGCCGCCTCATAGGCACCGGTCTGGGTCTGCTGGCTGCCGACATGGAAGGAGATGCCATAGGGGTCCAGGCCCCATTCGGCTGCCTTCACCATCAGCGCCTTCGCCATCTCGGCCTCGCAGCCGAATTTGCGGGACAGCGGCCACTCGGCGCCCTTGTTCTCCACCAGGATGCGGCAATAGACGCGCGCGCCGGGGGCGGAGCGGGCGAGCTTGCGCAGCTCCGGCTCGCTGTCGAAGGCGAACATGGTCACGCCGGCGGCGAAGGCGGCCTTGATGGCGGATTCCTTCTTCACCGTATTGCCGAAGGAGATGTCGGAGGGCAGCGCGCCGGCGTCCAGGCAGGCCTGGATCTCTTCCCAGGATGCCGCGTCGAAGGAGGAGCCAAGCAGGCTCAGCCGGTCCAGGATCGGTGCGGCCGGGTTGGCCTTCACGGCGTAGTAGACGCGCGCCAGCGGCAGCGCGGCCTTCAGCCGGCTGTAGTTCTGCTCGACGCGATCCACATCCAGCACCAGGCATGGCGTGGCGGGCGCGTGGTCGCGCAGATACGAAGCGATTTTCGGGTTCATCGCGCCCGTACTCCCCTGATAACAGTGGAGACTGCCCCTGTGGGGACTGCCCCTAGATTGACGAAACGGTCGAACGAACCAGCGACCAAAGTGAGGCCGGCGGGGTGAGCCGCCGGGGTTGCCAGAACGCTGACGTCGTTGCGTTAACCTTGCGCCGCGGTGACCCGGTTCATGAGACTGTCATGATCGGGTTCCGTGGGCCTGGGGCCTTCGGCACGTGCGTACTGCGTCTGCGGCGCATATAGGCGCCGCCCGCCAGGGGGGAAAGCGGAAAATTGCCCCCCGGCCGTTTTTTTTCCGCGAGAGGCCACAAAGCGCCGGAAAGCCCCCCCGTTGCCCCCGGGGGGCGGCCGGGATGGCTCCTGAAAAACCTGCAAGGTCCAGGCGAATCCGCCTGTATCGGGTTTCGCGCCGCGCCGGGTCACCTCGGCTTGTCGCGCAGCCGGCTGCTGCATACGATTTGGGACCCGCCATCTGAGGTCGCCCCGATGCCGTACAGCCTTCCGCCTGCCCTTCCCGCCGCGTCGCGCACGCCCCGGATCAAAGCCGCGCTGCTTCTCGCGCTGCTGGCCGGGCTCGGCGGCTGTGCGCAAATGGAGGCAGCACAGCGGGACCGGCTGCGGGCCGATGCCACCAGCATGCTGTCCAGCGGGCCGCCCACGAACACGCGCGAGCTGGTGCAGGCCGCCCTTCGCCAGCATCTGTCCCGGCCGGATACCTTCGTGGATGGCCTGATCGGCCCGCCGAGGCCGGGGAGCCAGAACGTCGTCACGGTCGTGCGCGGGCAGGCTATCGAGTCCTCGCGGCGGACCACAGCCGTCGGCTGGGTCGTATGCACGCGCTACGGCGCCCGATCCGTCTTCGGCCGGGAGTTCCGGGAGAATACCGCCGTGCTCATCAGCGCCCAGGGCGAGGTTACGGCGGTCGAGCCCTATGCCTCAGCCTGCGCCCGGATGCCGGCAGAGATGATGGAGACGCTGACGCTGTAGGGCGCAACCGGGTCGCAGGAATTCCGCGCCGCACGCCCACGCCATGAAGCGCTGGCACGGTCTCAGCGGATCAGCCCCGAGACCGGGCTGGAGGGATCGGCCGCCGCGCTGCGCGGCATGCGCCCGGCCAGATAGGCATCCCGCCCCGCTTCCACCGCCGCCTTCATGGCGCGCGCCATCCGCACGGGGTCCCGCGCATGGGCGATGGCGGAATTCAGCAGCACGGCATCGCAGCCCAGTTCCATGGCGAGGGCAGCGTCGGAGGCCGTGCCGATGCCGGCATCGACCAGAACCGGCACCTTGGCCTGGGCGATGATCGCCTTGATCATGAAGGGGTTGGCCACGCCGAGCCCGCTGCCGATCGGCGCGCCGAGTGGCATGATGGCGACGCAGCCCATCTCCTCCAGCCGCTTGGCGGCCACCGGGTCATCGGCGCAATAGACCATCACTTCGAACCCATCGGCGAGCAGCGCGGCCGCTGCCTCGAAGGTCGCGGCCATGTCGGGGTACAGGAAGGGCGGCGGGCCGAGCACTTCCAGCTTCACCAGGTTCCAGCCGCCGGCCTCCCGGGCCAGGCGCAGCGTCCGCACGGCGTCCTGCGCGGTGAAGCAGCCGGCGGTGTTGGGCAGGTAGGTGTAGCGGTCGGGGGGGACGAAATCCTGCAGCATGGGCTGCGAGGCGTCCGAGAGGTTCACCCGCCGCACCGCGACGGTGACCATCTCGGCGCCCGAGGCCTCGATCGCCGCCTGGGTCTCCGGCAGGTCCTTGTAGCGGCCGGTGCCGACGACGAGGCGGGAGCGGAAGCGGCGCCCGGCAACGGTCCAGCCTTCATCGGCCTTGTCTTCCTGGGACTTCACGATTCCGTCCATCTCAGCCACCCCCGATGAAATGCACGATCTCCAGCCGGTCGCCCTCGGCGAGCGGCGTCGCGGCCCAGGCGGAGCGCGGCACGATTTCCAGGTTGCGCTCGACGGCCACCTTGGGCGCGGCGAGGCCGATCAGCGCCAGGAGATCGGCCACGGAGGCGCCCTGCGGCACCTCACGGCGCTCGCCATTCACCTCGACCCCGATCTGCGTTGTCATTGTGCTTCCCGTCATGCCTCGAAGATGGCGGGGGTCGCGATGCCGGACAAGACGCGGCGCTTGCAAGGCTGGCATCGGCCGCGGTCAGGGGCAGCATCCGGAGGCCCGCAACCATGCGTTGTAATACCCCGCCGCGACCGCTACCTTCATTAGAGTTTCGACATGAGGGACGCCATGACCCACGCCAAGCCGACCGGCACCGCCGTGGCTGCGCCCGAGGCGCTGTCGCCCGGCCTCTCGCGGCGGCAGGCTGCCGCTGGACTGACCCTTGGCACGCTGGCGCTGGCCGCCGCGGCGAAGCCCGCTGCAACCCAGGCTGCGACACCGGGCGCGAACGACGCGCAGCAGGTTCCAGGCGGCATCAGCTACCGTTTGATCGGCCGCTGGGACACGGCGCGGCTGAACCGGATCCTGACAACGGACACGCCCGCCTTTTCCGGCTTCCAGGTCCGCTACACGCCGGCCCAAAGCGGGGTGCGGCTGTATCGGATCAGCTACCCCAGTCTGTCGCCCGAACGCGGCAATCGCCCCGTCCTGCTCACCGGCCTGCTGGCGGTGCCGGAGGATGCGCCGCCGCGGCTGCCGCTGGTGTCCTACCAGCACGGCACGGTCTACGGGAAACAGGAGGTGCCCTCCTTCCCCGAGACCTCGCCCGAGACGCAGTTGATGATCGCGCAGTTCGCCGGCCAGGGCTACGCGCTGATCGGCGCCGACTACATCGGCATGGGCGAATCGACCGAGCCGCAGGGCTTCATGGTGAAGGGCAGCCACCAGCAGGCAACGGCGGACCTCATCCCCGCCGCACGCGCCGTGATGCAGGCGCTCGGGCTGACCGATAGCGGGCTTTTCCTGTCCGGCTGGTCGCAGGGCGGCTGGGTGACCATGGCGCTGCTGGAGCGGCTGGAGGCGATCGGCATGCCGGTGCAGGCAGCCGCCACCGCCAGTGCGCCAATCGATCTGTGGCTGTCGCTGAACGGATTCCTGAACTTCCCACGGCCGATCGACGCGCCCTGGACGACGACGCTGTTCATCCTGGCCTCCTTCTCCTTCGAGAATTACTACGGCATGCCCGGGCTGGCGCGCTCGATCCTGAAGCCGGCGCATTACGACCTGGCGCTGCGCGCCTATCAGGGCCAGCCCTTCGATCCGGCGCAGGTGCCGACGAAGCTGCCGGACCTGGTGGAGGAGGCCTATTTCGATACGCGATTCTTCGGCGAATCCGCCTTCGGACGGCAGATGGCGGCGAATCACGGCTATCGCTGGGTCATCCGCACCCCGGTCCGCAACCACTACGGCGAGATGGATGAGGCCATCACCCCCGGTGTCGGCCGGCTGGCCATGAATTTCCAGGCAGCCATGGGGAATGACAAGGTCGAGGCGATCTCCGCCGGCGCCGATGCGACCCATCGCGGCACCTATGCGCGCTCCGTCCCGGCCTGGAAAAGCTGGTTTGACCAGCTGGCGGCGCGCTGACCAGGAGGGGACCAGGGGCGGACCAGTGGCGGACCAGGGGGGGGCCGAGGCGCGCGGCGGGCCTCGGCTTGCCCCTGCGGATCGTGCCGTGCTAGCCGGAGCGTCCCTGTGAACCTGGGACTCCCCCGTGAACCCGCCGCTGATCGTCGTCCTGAACGGCCCGAACCTGAATCTGCTCGGCACCCGCCAGCCGGAGATCTACGGCGCCGCGACGCTGGACGATGTTGAGGCGCTGTGCGCCGAGACGGCGGAACAGCTTGGCCTGGCGATCGATTTCCGCCAGACCAATGGCGAGGGTGAGCTGATCACCTGGGTGCAGGAATGCCGCGGCCGTGCCGCCGGCATCATCATCAACCCGGCCGGCTACAGCCATACCTCCATCGCCCTGATGGATGCGCTGAAGGCGACCGACCTGCCCATCATCGAGGTCCACATCTCGAACATTCATCGCCGGGAGGAATTCCGGCACCTCAGCTATGTGTCCAAGGCGGCCACGGGTGTCATCGCCGGGCTCGGCATCGGCGGTTATGCGCTGGCGCTGCAGGCGATCGCGGACCTGGTGGCCGAAGAAGGAGAGCCCTGATGTCGGGCGTGAATTTCGACGCGGCGGCGATTCGCGAACTCGCCAAGATCCTGCGGGAAACCGACCTCACCGAGATTGAATTGGTGGAGAAGGACAGCCGCATCCGGGTGGCACGGCAGATCACCGTGACCCAGGTGGCGCATCTGCCGGCCGCCGGCGCCTCGGTGGCGGCAGCCCCGCTGGCCGCGGCGGTGGTGGCGGAGCCGGTCGCGGATGCCGCGCATCCGGGGCTGATCGCCTCCCCCATGGTGGGCGTCGCCTATCTCTCGCCGGAGCCGGGGGCGGCCGCCTTCGTCACGGTCGGCGCCAAGGTCAGCCAGGGCCAGACCCTGATGCTGATCGAGGCGATGAAGACCTTCAACCAGATCCGCGCCCCCCGCGCCGGCACCGTCACCCGCATCCTCGTCGAAGGCGGCTCGCCGGTGGAATACGGCGAACCGCTGATGATCATTGAATGATGTTCAAGAAGGTTCTCATCGCGAATCGCGGCGAGATTGCGCTGCGGGTGCATCGCGCCTGCCAGGAAATGGGCATCCGCACCGTCGCCGTGCACTCCACGGCCGACAACACCGCGATGCATGTGCGCCTGGCGGATGAGAGCGTCTGCATCGGCCCGCCCTCGGCCCGCGACAGCTACCTGAACATGGCGGCGATCCTCTCGGCGGCGGCCATCACCGGCGCCGAGGCGATCCACCCCGGCTACGGCTTCCTGTCCGAGAACGCGAATTTCGCCGAGATGGTGGAAGCCCACGGCCTGGCCTTCATCGGCCCGACGGCGGCGCATATCCGCATGATGGGCGACAAGATCGCGGCCAAGGACGCGATGCGGAGCCTCGGCGTGCCGCTGGTGCCCGGCTCGCTCGGCGCGCTGGACAGCCTGGAGGAAGCCCGCGCGGTTGCCGAGGAAATCAAGTACCCGGTGCTGATCAAGGCCGCCGCCGGCGGTGGCGGGCGCGGCATGAAGGTGGCGCACAGCGCCGAGGAGCTGGAGGAAGCCTGGCGCGTCGCGCGCACGGAATCCAAGGCCGCCTTCGGCGATGACAGCGTCTATATGGAAAAGTACCTGGACCGCCCGC
>LNFM01010326.1_pt1 | contig 13189 bp, 12 predicted proteins | sample 596031 | NCBI WGS metagenome assembly LNFM01 (sample SAMN04254537, study PRJNA301005) | activated carbon metagenome | isolation source: dual media filters at the Ann Arbor, Michigan drinking water treatment plant | place: USA: Ann Arbor
CGCCGAGCGCGGGTGATCCGCCTCCACCTCGGACGTTCAACATCAGCGTCACGAACGTGATCGAGGCGCCGGTAAACACGGTTGCGCCCGTCGTGTCTGGCGCGCTGAGTGTTGGATCGACCCTATCGTGCACCACCGGCACCTGGACGGACATGGGCGCCGGTTCCTACGCCTACCAGTGGAAGGACGCGGCAGACGACAGCAACATATCCGGAGCGACGGCGAGCACGCTGCTGCTGACCGGAGATCACGTTGACCTCGATCTCTACTGCGAGGTCACAGCTACCAACGCAGCCGACAGCACGGCTGAGCCGAGCAACACAGTCGGGCCTGTCACGGCAGCGCCAGACGTGACGGCGCCCACGCTATCAGACCCCACGGCGGTCGAAGACGGCGACGATGCGGCTGATCTTACCGTCGACACGAATGAAGGCAACGGCACGCTCTATTGGGTGGTGACGCAGAGCGCCACGCCGCCGAGCGCCGCACAGGTCAAGGCCGGGCAGAACCACGCTGGCGCTGCTGCGGATGATGCCGGCAGCGAAGCCGTCGTCGGCACGGGCGAACAAGTCGCCGCAGCAACGGGCCTCACGGCAGAGACCACCTATTACGCGCACTTCATGCACGAAGACGCGGCCACCAATCAATCAAGCGTGGTGAGCAGCGCGAGTTTCACGACGGAGGCCGCATCAGCGTCAGCCGGAGAATGGAACGTAAATTGGTTCTGGAGATAACCTGACATGGCCAACAATCTTGGCGTTTCCACGGGCGCAGACGCCAACGTAAAGACGACCGATAACGCAGGCGTTCACACGCCTCATCATAATGTTGACAGTCTGCCGGCGCTTCCGGCCGGTGAGAACCACATCGGTCAGGTGAAGACTCCCCTACGCTGGGTAGACGTCACGTTGTCGATAGACACGGCGGCGTATGCGTCGGGCGATCTTATCGCTGACGCACAGGTCGTCGCGGCATGCTGTCGTGCGAACGACGAGCTTGCAATGCTGCAGAGCCTCACGCTGATCGACGAGGCGGATCAGAAAGTGGCTCTAAATATCTTCTTTGCCTCAGCGTCAAACTCTTGGGGCTCTGAGAATTCAGCGCCATCGATCTCGGACGCCAACGCGGCGGAAATCCTCGGGCCGCCCGTCCAGATCGCAGTGGCCGACTACTTCGACTTGGGCGGCGTGGCTGTTGCTGGAAAAGACAACATCGGGAAGATCATCAAGCCCGCGACGGGAACCGACGACATTTATGTGATTGTCGTGAACGGAACCGGAGCGCCCGACTACGTGAACGCAACTGACCTGAAACTTCGCCTGGGGTTCATGGTCTGATGCTTGGCACGCAACGCTCCCTGCTGCGCCCGCGCGCAGCGCCGATCTTCAGTGAGAAGGTACCTCTCGGCGGCCTTACAGCGTCATACTATCCGAACCAGTTTCATGCATACACGGACAGTCAATCTATAGCGACATGGGAAGACTCGACTGAGAACCGATACGACCTGACGCAGGCCACAGTTGGCTCTCGGCTGGCGTGGGGCGTGACTGAGCAGGCCGTCATTTCAGGCGGCGGCCAGTTGATGACCAACGCATCGGTCCCTTATGACCGACGCTCGCTAAGCGTTCTCTGGGTAGGCTCCCTATTCACTGTTGAGAGCGACAGCAATCGCCTAGTTTCATTTAATGGTCTCGGGCTCATACTTAGAATACTGGAGGGATGCATCAGCGTTTGGCGCGGGTCTAATACATCAACCACATTCCGCCCGCTATGTTACCAGCGCATTGCCATCCTCATGACGTGTTCGGCGTCGGGCGTGTCGATCTATGTGGATGACGCAGCCAATGTGCAAAGCATATCTGCGAATGGCGCGTCAACCGGCACTCAGTTTGAGATAGGCAACACGGTTAGCGGCTCTGCTGCTCAAAATGTCGATGAAATTCATATTTGGCCGTTTGCACTGGATGTCACGCAAGCCGGTCAGGTGCTCGACTATGCCGCGGCAAAGTACAGCACTGGCAAGGTCGCGGCTTCGTCGCCGACCGGCCACGTCATCATTGATGGCGATAGCGTCGCGCACGGCGTCGGCCACACGTTGAATCGCAGATGGGGACCGGCATTAGGCCCGTTTGGGGGGTGGTGGCCGCATAACTTCGGCGTCACAAGTCAGCGTCTTGATCAGATGGATGATGACGCAGGAACAGACATCAATACGCCCTTCGCGAACTCGACGAATTGGCTGCTTGTGCTGGCGGGGAACAATGATCTCAGCGCAGGTGACAGCGGCGCGACGGTCGACAGCGAACTCGCTGCTTACTGCAATGCAGCCATAACGGCCGGCTTTGATAAGAGCCACATCGTTGTGTTCACGCTAACTACATCCAATGTATTTTCCGGCCGACGCGACGACGCCAACACGGCCATCCGTGCCAACTACACGAGTTATGCAGGCTGGCTGGTAGATGTGGCGGCAGACGCCAATCTAGGCGTCACGCCAGGCGGCGGGTTTCTGAATAGCTCCTACTTTGTAGATGCCTTTCACATGAACAGCGCCGGTCAAGCGCTTCTTGCCGCGCTCGTCAAATCGACTGTGACGCTGCCATGGGAGTGATCGGGTCACCACTGACGTTCAAGCCAGTCCTCGTCTCGCTCGGCGATAGCCTTGTACTCCCATGCCTTGCCGTTCCATCGCCGCAAGAGCGTGTCGGTGGTGAAGGCGTACAGCCGTCCGTCTATGAGGCGAACAGGCCAGAGCTTCGTGCATTCGTGCCAAAGGCGATCGGCCTCTGTGATCTCGCGCTTCCAGAAAAACATATGTCCCCCTACCCAATCTCCCCATCCCACCACTGAGCGAGTCCTGACGCAAGATGGAAACTGTGATGTGAGCCTTGACGTTGAGTTTTGTTGCGAATATTCACTGAGTTGAATGCTCTTCGGTGGCCGATCACGTAGCGGGGTGCCAGACCCGCAGATCGCAAGCCACCCTTCCCCCGAAGTGTCCTTTTGACGACGCACGCCTAACAGGCGGGGGAATCTGGCATGAGCGACGCTGCTGATCTTGAAACCGAAGAGGCTGCGCCTCGGCAAGAGGCGAGCACGCTGCCTGATGAGCGCCTTTTCGAGACGCTGCAGGCCTGGTTCCTGTACGACCAGCAGCATTCGAGCGAATGGCGCAAGCAGGCGAAGAAAGACCTCGATTTTGCGACCGCGACGAAGGGCGAGGAGCAATGGGGCAAGGCGGCCGAGACGCTGACGGACGAGCAGCGCACGCCGATCGTGTTCAACCTGGTGCAGCCGATCCTCAAGGCCGTTGCTGGCGTCGAGATCAACACACGGCAGGAGCAAGTCTATCTGCCGCGAAATGTCGAGACGGACGATCTCGAGGCCAACGAGGGGCTTACTGAGGCCTCGAACTGGATGGCCGACGGGTGCAGTGCCTCGCAGCACGAAAGCCGCGCGTTTCAGGATGCCGGCAAGTGCGGTATGGGCTGGGTTGAAGAGCGTCTCGACTATGAGCTAGACCCGGATGGCAAGTACGTCGAGGAACGCGTTTATCCGCTCGAGATGTACTGGGATGCGGATTCGCGCCAAATGAACTTGGCGGACTCTCGCCGCCGCTGGCGCGCGAAGAACATGACGCTAACCGACGCGCGCGCGCTATTCCCGGGCAAAAAAGACGAAGAGCTGCATTGCTCGTGGGCGCTCGGTATTGATACGGGTGCTGGCGAGGCCAAGCCGATCGAGTTGCGGCGCCTCAAGCAGGGTGAAAGCGAGGAGATTGCGGCCGGCAAGGTCACGGTAACGATCATTCAGTGCCAGTGGTGGGAGCGCGAGGCCTATTGGCGTGCGGCGGATCCCTTTACGGGCGAGCTGAAGAGCTACAGCAAAGAGGAATACAAGCAGCTCGAGGCGCGCGTCAAAGCGGCAAACGAGGAAATGAAAGCGGTCGTCGATGCTGCCGGCAATCAGCCGCCGCTGGCCACTGGCGGCGAGCTTGGCGGTATGCTGGCGCCTGCTGCTGAGCCTCTGACGTATGAGCCGATCGAGATCGACAGCGTCCAGCAGGTGCGCCGCGTCTACAAGACGGCTTTCATTGGCTCGAAGATCCTCAAGCAGGGCCCGAACGCGCGCGCCGACGGCTTCACGTGGCAGTGCGTGACGGGTGAGGCGATCGACACGAAGCGGATCTTCGTCGGTCTCGTCGCGGCGATGCGCGACCCGCAGATGATGCTCAACAAGTGGCTCTCGCAGGCCACGCATATCATCAACTCGACGGCAAAGGGGGGCATCCTCGCGGAATCCGATGCCTTCGACGATATCAACGAGGCTCAGAAGACGTACGCACAGCCGCAGGCGATCACGATCGTCAAGAAAAACGCGATTAGAGACGGCAAGATCATGGCCAAGCCCGGTGCAGGTTTGGCGGCTCCGTATTTCAACCTGATCCAGCTTGCCATGGATGCCATGCCGCGCGTTACGGGCATCAACATGGAGCTGATGGGCCTGCGCGACGCGAACCAGCCGGGGATTCTCGAAGCGCAGCGGAAACAGGCGGCGATGACCATTCTCGCCACGCTGTTCGATAGCCTCAAGGGTATGCGCCTCGAAGTCGGCCGGACGCGCCTTAGCTTCATTCAGAACCATCTGGCCGACGGCCGCCTTATCCGGGTGCTCGGCAAGAATGGGAAGCACAAGGTCGTCAAGCTGATGAAGGACAAGGTCGTCGGCGACTATGACGTGATTATCGACGAGGCCCCGTCGAGCCCGAACCAGAAAGAGCAGACGTGGGCCGGCCTGCAGACGCTCGTGGCCGTGCCGCGGGTGCAGGAGATGATGACGCCGGAGATCGTCGTCGAGCTCTTGGACTACGTGCCGGGCATTCCGCAGAACCTGGTGCAGAGCTTCCGGAAGATGCTCGAGAAGCCGCCCAACCCGGACGACGTGAAAGCGAAGCAGATCGCTGAGGGCAGCGCGGTTGCGAAGATCGACCGCGACAAGGCCGCGGCGGAGAAGGATCGGGCGGCGGCCAAGGCATCGGGGGCGAATGTGGTCCTGGACATGATGAAACTGGCCGGCGAGCACGTCCGCGACCAGACGGATCAGATCCGCGCGGTGGGCGAGCTGCAGGAGATGGTGCAGAACGGCATGGCAGACGCGGCCGCCATGTCCGAGGAGCTGGCCGTTGGGCCGATGGGTGATCTCGGTATGCAATTGCCGGTGCTGCCGTCGGTCCCGACAGAGGCGCCGCGCCGCGCGCCTGACGTGATGGATGTTGAACCGGGCGTTGTTGAACCAACTACAGAGGGGGTTGTCTAACATGGGTACGGACGACGAATTCACAGCCGAGGAAATGGCCTACATCGAGAGCGGTGGTAAGACGCCGTTGCCGGAGGTTACGCCGTCTGATCCGCCGGCCGGCAGCCAGCCGGCGCCCGACGCTCAGCCTGACGCTGCTGCGGCAGCTGCTGCACAGCCATCGGGACCGCCGGAGGTAGGCGTCGACGAGGCCGACGGCGACGAGGTGCTTCCGTCGAACGTGCGCGCGGTCCCGGGCAAGGATGGCCGTATCCGGCTTGTCGACGAGTCCGGCAAGTTCGTGAAATCGGTTTCGCATCGTGCTCTTCACAAAGAGCGTGAAGGTCACAAGCAGACTAAGGCGGAGCTGCAGAAAGAGCGCGAGCTGCGGGCGCGCATCGACGAGCGCGTTGCGATCCTCAACGAGGCTTTCAACGCAGCCCGCACGGGCGCGCAGCCGCCAGCACCGAATGGGCAGCCGCCGCAGCCTGGGCAGGGCGCCGAGCAGGGTCAAAATCCATTCGAGGAAGCGGATATTGATCCAGAAGTTGATTTGTTCGCGGCTTTCAAGCAGCAGCAGCGCCGCAACGCGTACCTGCAACATCAGATGACGAGCTCGACGCAGCAGCAGACGGTGCGCGAGACGTTCAACCACGTGCAGAACACGTATCGCAGCGATGCCATTCGGCTGGCTCAGGAGAAGCCGGAGTTCACTCCCGCCTACAACTTCCTCGTGGCCGGTCGTCATGCGGAGCTGGAAGCGCTCGGCGTGACCGACAAAGCGCAGCGCGACAAAGAGATCGCGCGCGATGAGGCCGCGATCGTGATCAACGCTCTGAAGGCCAACAAGTCGCCGGCCCAAGCGGTGTACGATCTTGCGGTCGCGCGTGGCTTCAAGGCGGCTGCTGCATCGGTGCCGGCGGCCAATGGTTCTCAACCGCCAAGTCAGCAGCACCGACCGACGGCGAGCGCTTCTCCGGCAGCAGCAGCGGCCGAGAAGCTGAAGCAGATCCGCGCGGGGCAGACGGCGGCCGCGACGCTGAGCAACTCAGGTGGAAGTCCGCACGAGGGCTTGACTTCGGAAGCGCTCGCGAATATGAGCGATGAACAGTTCTCGGCCGCTGTGGACAGATTGTCCGAGTCGGACCTGAGGAGCTTGATGGGTCGATGAGTGAGCGGCGTGCCAGCGCCGCGGTGATCTCCAGAACCCGCCCTTCCCAACACTGCGTGTAGACGTGCGTTCGCTCAAGGCGGCGACACGCCTTTTCGGGCTGGTCCTCCGGCAAACGGACCACGGCACAAGTGCCCGCCGCGCGACTCCCTGGGGCCTTTCCGCTGAGCGCAGCGATACAGCGCGACAGATCAACGGAACCCGGCAGCAGGGAGAATACTGCCATGTCTGAATTCGGTGTCAACGACGCCAACGCAGCGAAGATCTGGAGCAAATTCATGGCGAAGTCCGAGAAGGACTCGCTTGATATTTCTCCACTGATGGGCACGGACGAGCGTGCCATCATCCACGTCAAGGAAGAGACGGAGAAGGGTGCCGGCGACCAGGTCAAGTTTAACCTGCGCGCTCGCCTCCAGGGTGACGGTATCTCCGAGTCCGAGACGGCCGAAGGCTCCGGCGAAGCCCTGACCTTCTATCAGGACGCGATCTATATCAACGAGCTCGGCCACGTGGCTTGGACGAAGTCCGAGCACACGATCGACGCTCAGCGCGTGCCCTTCGAGCTGCGTGCCGAGTGCAAGAACGGCCTCACGGATTGGTGGGTGGATCGCAAGTCGGTCTCATTCTTCAACCAGGTCTGCGGCAACCTCACGACGCCGAACCTGAGCCCGAAGTATACCGGCAACAACGCGGTTACCGCGCCCGCCGGCACCTCGGACCTCGTTCGCATCGTGCGGCCCTCGACGCATACCGACGACCAGTCGATCACCTCGAACGACGTGTTCACCACGGCGCTTCTTGATCGCGCTGTGTCGGCGGCGGCTGTCGGGACTCAGGCTGTGCGCGAGGTGATGGTGGGCGGTAAGAAGAAGCGCGTCGCCTACATCTCCGAAGGCCACAAGAACTCGCTGCGTTCCTCGACCGGCTCGGGTAGCTGGACCGATATCACGAACTTCGCCTTCTCGGGCGTCGATCGTGCGTCGAACCCCTTCTACAACGGCGCCGTCGGCGAGTTCAACAACACGATCCTTCGCGTCTCTCAGGACGTGCGCCCCGGCGTGCACGGCTCGACCGGCGCTGTCGAGACGGACGTGCGTCGCGCGGTTCTGCTCGGTGCTCAGGCAGCCGCGTGCGCCTACGGGCGCAAGGGCGATTACAAGGACAAGAAGTATCGCTGGAACGAGGAGCTCCTCGACCACAAGCGCAAGCTCGAGGTCTCGGCATGGCAGATCTGGGGTCTCAAGAAGACGGTCTTCAACAGCGTCGACTATGGCGTCGTCGTCATGTCGGCCTACGCCCTCAACTAAGGAGACAGATCAATGGCGACTGGAACCGCGGGCGTGGTCTCGCAGCTCTACCACACCAACCAGGTGCACTATCAGGACGTGCGTATCACGTTCGCCGACGACGACAAGGTGATCAATATCGGTCCGAAGCTTCCTCCGGGGGCGTGCGTGACAGATATTATGGTGCAGGTCGATACGGCATTTTCGGCCAACTCCGTGCTCGATGTCGGCACGGCGGCGGACCCGGATGCTTATGCCTCCGCGATCGTGATGACGACCGCCGGCCTCATCAAGGACGTCTCGACGAATCCGCTCGTTTCCCACGACGACCGCTCGACGTCGGCCGTCCAGCTCGTTGCGTCGCTCACGTCGAGCGGCACGATCTCGGCTGGCGTCGCTTATGTCATCGTCGCCTACGTCATCCTTGGCCGCGTGGCCCCACGCTGACGAACGAAGGGGGGCTTCGGTCCCCCTTCCCACTTTAGGGGCAGATCATGACCACACTCACGGCCATGAAAACGCGGATCCAGCAGGAGCTGCGGAGAACGGACCTCTCGACCGAGATCGCCAACGCCATCGGCACGGCGATCGAGGCCTATAAGTACGAGCGGTTTTCGTTCAATCAGGCGAGCGTGGTCTCTGCGCCCGCGACCGACGGCGAGACCGGCAACGCATGGATGACGGATGCCGAGCACCTCATCCGCTCGCGGGCCAAGCTCGAGATCATCGTCAATGTCCTGAAGGATCCGGACAACGTCGACGTCAAGCTGCTGCAGGCAGAGATCGAGGCGGCGATTGCCTCTCTCAAGCTCGACAGGACGACTGGCGCGGTTGTCGTCGCCGATACGCTCGGCTTCATGAAGAATCGAATTGCGCGTGAGATCAAGCGCTCCGGCCTGGACTATGAGATCGAGAACGCGATCCGCGACGCGATCAAGGCTTACGACGATGAGCGGTTCTACTTCAATGAAACCCGCTCTTTCACATTCAACACGGTGAACGGACAGGCGCGCTATACGGACGCCGACGTACCGAACCTCGCTAACATCATCAAGTTCGACTGGATGACGATGGTGATCGGCAGCCAGACGTTTACGGTGAAGCAGCGCACGGCGGAATTCTTCGAGGACACGATCAACATGTCCAGCAACTGGCCGTCATATTTCGGCTGGTATGACGAGACGCTCGTACTCTATCCGACGCCCAACACAGCCGTCCAAATCCGCATTGCCTGCGTCCGCAAGCTCGCCGCGCCTGCCAACGACTCGGAAACCGGCAACCGCTGGATGAGCGACGGCGAGCGGCTCATCCGCAACCGGGCCAAGGGCGAGCTCTACGCGCATGTCGTCGAGATCGCTGATCCAAAGCTTTCCGCGCAGTACATGGCGCTTGCCGAAGAGGCGCGCGAGCAGCTTGGCGAGAAAACGACCCGTATGACGAAGACCGGGCCTTACCTTGTGGAGCCGTACTGCTGATGGCGACGCTGGCATTTGGCGACTATCGTCCTGACATCAGCAATCTCGACGGCACAGCCCTCGTGACGCTGCTTAATGTCGTGCCGCGCGCCGATGGATATGGGCCTTGGTTCTCGCTGGAAGCCTTGACGCAGGCGCTGCCGGCGCCGTGCCGCGGCTATTTCTACGCCCGGGTGATGAGTGACGGAACGGTGGTGATCTTTGCCGGGACGTCAACTGATCTGTACATGCTGAACAATACCACCTTGGCGTGGGAACTGGTCTCGAAGAGCGGCGGGCCCTATACGGAGCTGGAAACCGGCGCGAACTGGCAGTTCGATCAATTCAACAACTATGTGATTGCGGTGCAGGCCAACGCCGACCCGCAAGCCTTCATTATCGGTACTGACGTCGAGTTCGATGACCTCGGAGGCTCGCCGCCGCGCGCCGCGCATATCTCGATCGTCAACCGCTTCGTGATGCTCTCGCATCTCACGTCATTCCCGAACCGCGCGCAGTGGTCGGGCCTGAACGCACCGACGGTATGGACCGCGGGCACCAACTCGAGCGATTTCCAGGATCTGCCGGACGGCGGCATTCTGAGGGCGATCGTCGGCGGTGAATTCGGTCTCATGCTGCAGGACGCATCAATCCGGCGCATGACGTTTTCGCCGGGCTCCGAAACGATCTTCGATATCCAGCGCCTAGCGGAAGACGTCGGACTCATGGCGCCGTATTCCGTCGCCTCGGCCGGCGATCGGGTGTTCTTCCTGAGCGCCAAGGGCTTCATGATGGCGACAGGCACGGGCGAACCGCTGCCGATCGGTGAGGAGTTCGTAAACCGCACGTTCTTCGCCGATTGGGATGCGGACGCGCCGCAGTTCATGATCGGCGTTGCTTCGCCCAAGCGCAATATTGTGCTCTTCGTCTACAAATCGCAGGGCAGCAGCGGCGAGCATTTCGACAAGGGCCTGATCTACAATTACGTCCTGCAGAAGTGGTCTCCGATAGCCATAGAAGGCCAATATGCGGTGTCTCTGGCACCTCCGGGCCTCACGATGGAGGGCCTCGACGCTGTAGCGCCTGGCGCCGCGACCATTTCCAATGCGGCTGACAATGGTTCCGGGCTCATTCGCCTGACCGTCTCGAGCACGTCGGGATGGACAACGGGCGATTGGAAAACGATTTCCGGAGTGGAAGGCACGACCGAGGCCAACGATACGTGGCAGATCACGGTTATCAACGGCACGACGATAGATCTGCAAGGCTCAACGTTCTCGAATGCCTATGTGGACGGCGGTCTCGTCGCGGGCTCGCTCGACGAAATGGAAGGCTCTCTGGACGCAATCGCGGCCTCGTCCCTGCCTGATCTGTCGGCCTGCGATACCAGTGGCGCGGTTAGCATGTTCTCCGGTCCCCCGGCCGAAGCGATCCTCGAAAGCACAGAGCAGAGCGGCGATGGCCGGCGGCTTCTAGTTCGTGGCTTTACGCCGCTGACGGATGCCGGCGAGGTCTATGGCTCGCTGGCGATGCGCGAGAACCTCAACGCTGATCCGACCTATTCGGCAGAAAGCCAGATGGATACGGGCCGCGGCTTTTGTCCAATTCTGTGGTCGACGCGCTACGCCGCGGGCCGCATCCGCATTCCTGCGGGCGTGAACTGGACCTACGCGCGCGGAATCCGGCCTGACGTCATGCTGCAGGGGAGGATCTGATGAGCGGAACCGTCCCCGGCCCGAACGATACCGACCTGCGCCGCATCGTGCGGGGCATCCGAGATCTCTTCGAGGGACGCTCGAATGCGGTGGGGCGGTTTACCTGCGAACTCAGCGTCGCAACGACGGTAGTCGACGCTCCGAACTGCGGCCTCGAAAGCGAGGTCTTTCTGCAGCCTGTGACGGCGAACGCGGCCGCGGAACTCGGCGCCGGCACGATCTACGTCTCGGCCGTCGCGCAGGGCGCTTTCACGGTCACTCACGCCAACAATGCAACCGCGAACCGGACGTTCGCTTACAGGATCGCGTCATGATCGACGTCGTGAAGGTGCCGCAGATCATGGTCGGGCTGGTTTGGGGGAGCGCCTGTCCTCTGCTGCTGCGCGGTGTCGCTGAAAATCCGCGGCTCACGATCGAGCAGACGGTCGTCGGCCTTACGGAAGGCGATCTCGACCTGTGGCTGATCTTCAAGAATGGAGATCTGACCGCAGCCTTCCTGACGCAGATCGACGATGACGCGCTCGATGTGTTCTCGCTCGCTGGAGAGGGCGCCTTCGCTTGGGGCAAGGTGCTCTCCCGCAAGCTCATGGCATTCGCTCGAGACAGCGGCTGTGAGCGTATCAAGTTTGCCGGCCGCAAGTCGCATCAGCGCGTGTCGGACTATTCGGGTTCTCTGCGTGTTGCGGGCGAGATCGCGCCCGGCATCCTGCAATACGAGGTGAGGCTATGAGCTTCGGCGGCAGCACGAGCAGCCAGAAGAGCAACACGAAAACCGAGCCTTGGGCGCCAGCGCAGCCCATGCTGAAGGATATTCTCGGCGAGGCCTCCGGGCTCGTCAGCGGTGCTGGCGTTACGCCTGGGCAGCAGACGGCTTTCGATCAGCTCAAGGCCAACGCAAATGCGGGCAACCCTGCTGCGCCCGCTATCCGTGACGCAGCGACAGATGCGCTCGGCTATGACGCCTCGCCTCTGAAGCAGACGGTGGGCGATGCTTATTCGGGCCTGCAGGAAAGCCTCGGGAAGTACGCGAGCGGCGACTATCTCGACGTCATGAATAATCCAGCGCTGAAGGAAATGATGGATGTGGTGGGCACGGACGTGACCGATCGCATCAATCGGCAGTTTGCCGGCGCTGGTCGTGACTTCTCGGGCTCGCACTTCGGAGCCGTGGCGAAGGGCGTGACGTCGGCTCAGCTCCCGCTTCTGCTCGACCAGTTCAACAAGCAGCAGGACAAGCAAATCGGCGCCGCGGGGCAACTGTTCGGCGCCGGCACGACGACGGCGACGACGCAGGGGCAGCTTGATCAGCTCATGCAGGCGATCCGCGGCGGCGGCATGGATTTCAGCGAGAAGGCCTTGCAAGCCGAGAACTACGGTCCGAATGCGATCCTCGCGCTGGAGCAGCAGATGAAGAACCTGCCGGCGGAGGACCTGGCGCTGCTGGCGTCGCTGGTGACGCCGATCGCGGGTCTCGGTGGCACGAGTAACACCAAGGGTTCGTCTTCGACTCTCGGCTTCAAGATCGGGTGACGCCATGGCAATGCTCGACGACCTGCTTGCGGAAGATAAGGCTAGCGGTGCCTTCGACGAAAGGTCTCTGCTTGGTCAGCTCACGCGACTGCCGAAGGGGCATCCCTCTCAGATGCTCCGCGATTTGCGCGACATGATTCCGCAAGTTCAGGCCGACGATTCGTCGACCGCGAGCGGCATCGCCTCACGTCTCGGTCGCACTGCGACGGCACTTCCGCGCGGGGCCTTGGAAACCCTGGCGAACTGGCTTGAGGGGACGCATAACTCCGAGGCAGTGCGCGTCGGCCCTGACACGAGCGCTCCGTTCGGACTTGCTCCAATGGGGATGGCTGGACGAGCTGCCGGCGGAGCCGCTCGCGCAAGCGACGCTGCGATCGCGGCCCGACTTGGTGAGCAATTCCCTCATGAGATTGGCGGCGGGAATCTATCCCGTCAGTACATCGCAGGCGGCCCCCGCATTGGCGTCGTCGGCGATGACGGCATGACACCGCTCACGCGCACTGACGGTGCCATGACCCGCGCCGGCGATGCATCACGCTTCAGTCCAGACCCCAATGCATTTAGAGGCGCAAATTACGACGGTCCTTATGCAGTTACAGTCGACGGCATGAGGATAAACGATCTCCTCTCCGACAACGCCCGTTCCTCCGTACCGGGGACTGTCGTCAATGCAATGGGGGAGCAAAGAGCGTACAATCCCAACACAAGCCCGTACTGGACGCACTACCGAGACGATGC
>LNFM01010327.1_pt1 | contig 13188 bp, 12 predicted proteins | sample 596031 | NCBI WGS metagenome assembly LNFM01 (sample SAMN04254537, study PRJNA301005) | activated carbon metagenome | isolation source: dual media filters at the Ann Arbor, Michigan drinking water treatment plant | place: USA: Ann Arbor
CAGTTCCACGAGGGCGAGCTTGTCCTGTGGGCGCAGCAGGGCGGCGGCGAGGGCGGGGGAGCCGGGATAGCCGCCATCGGCGCGCACCAGGGCCAGGTAGTCGGCCAGCGGGCCCTGCGTGATGCCGCCAAGCCGCCCGATGCCGGATTGCCATTCGCCGGTGCGCTGCGCCTCGTCGCTGTCGAGGTCGTAGCGGCCGATGCCGGCGTGGGTATCGAGCACGCGGAAGGGCGTCTCCTTCCGGGCCAGGGCGCGGAGGAGCCAGACGAGGAGGGCGTGCTTCATGCAGTCGGCGAAATTGCCGGCGTGATAGGCGTGACGATAGTTCATTGAGGGGCTTTGCCCCTCAAACTTCCCAGGTTCATGCATCTCCGAACGAATGGGGGTGCAGGGGACATGTCCCCTGCTGGGGGAGCACGAGGGGGCAAAGCCCCCTCGTCACACGCGCAGCGTCGCGCCATGCGCAAAATCCTGGCCCAGCAGCGCCAGGATGGAAGCGCCCACATCGCCGGGCTGGCGCAGCTTCGCCGGGTCCTCGCCCGGAAAGGCCGCGGCGCGCAGATTGGTGGCCACGATGCCCGGATCCACCAGCGCCACGCGCAGCGGCGTCATCGCCACCTCGCTCGCCCAGCACTGCACCAGATGCGCCTGCGCGGCCTTGGCCGTGCTGTAGAGGCTCCAATAGGGCGTGGGCTCGGTGGCGTGCGCATCATGCAGGAAGAGGGCGCGGCCAGCGGGGGCGGCGCGCAGCGGTGGGTCGCAGGCGCGGATCAGGCGGTAGGCGGCGGTGGCGTTCACGGCCAGGCTGTCGCCCCAGTCGCGCGGCGGGATATGCGCGGCGGGCGTCAGCTTCGCCAGCAGGCCCGCCGCATGCACCAGGATGTCGAGCCGCCCGAAGCGCTGCACGACCGAGGGGCCCAGCATGTCGAGCTTGTCGGCCTCCTTGATCAGGTCCAGCGGCAGCAGCGTGGCGCTGCCGCCTGCGGCGCGGATCAGGTCGTCGGTTTCCTCCAGCCCGCCCTGGCTGCGCGCCGTGAGCACGACATGCACGCCGGCCGAAGCCAGCGCCAGCGCCGTGGCACGGCCGATCCCGCGCGAGGCGCCGGTGACGAGCGCAACCTGACCCTTCACGCGCCGGCCTTCAGCAGGCTGCCGCGCTGCTCCGCATTGTCGGTTCGGTCGGTCAGCGGGATGGCGTAGTCGCCGGTGAAGCAGGCATCGCAATAGGCGGGGGCGGCGGGGTCACGCCCCTCGCGGCCGAGGGCGCGATAGAGGCCGTCAATCGAGATGAAGGCCAGGCTGTCCACGCCGATCAGCTTCGCCATGGCAGCCAAGTCATGCTGCGCGGCGAGCAGTTCGGAACGCTCGGGCGTGTCGATGCCGTAGAAGCAGGAATTGGTCGTCGGCGGCGAGGAGATGCGCATATGCACCTCGGCCGCGCCCGCCTGGCGGACCATCTCCACGATCTTCTTCGAGGTGGTGCCGCGCACGATGCTGTCATCCACCAGGATCACGCGCTTGCCCTCCAGCATGGCGCGATTGGCGCTGTGCTTGAGTTTGACACCAAGGTGGCGGATCTGGTCGGTCGGCTCGATGAAGGTGCGGCCGACATAATGGTTGCGGATGATGCCGAGCTCGAAGGGAATGCCGGCCTGCACGGCATAGCCCATGGCGGCGGGCACGCCGCTGTCGGGCACCGGCACCACCACATCGGCGGCCACGTCGCTCTCGCGCGCCAGTTCGGCGCCGATGCGCTTGCGGGTTTCATAGACCGGCGTGCCCTCGACCACCGAATCCGGCCGCGCGAAGTAGATGTATTCGAAGATGCAGAAGCGGTTCTCCGCCTTCGGGAAGGGCTTCACCGAGCGGATGCCGGCATCGTCGATGATGACGATCTCGCCGGGATCAATGTCGCGCACGAATTCGGCGCTGACGATATCGAGCGCGCAGGTCTCACTCGCCAGCACCCAGCCATCATTCAGGCGGCCCAGCACCAGCGGGCGCACCCCCAGGGGGTCACGCGCACCGATCAGCGCGCCATTGTGCAGCGCCACCAGCGAGTAGGCGCCCTGCACCTGCTTCAGCGCGTCGATCAGCCGGTCCAGCACGGTGGAATAGAGGCTGATGGCGATGAGGTGGACGAAGACCTCGCTATCCGTGGTGGACTGGAACAGGCAGCCGCGCCGCACCAAAGCGCGCTTGAGCACGCCGGCATTGGTCAGGTTGCCGTTATGGCCGACCGCGAAGCCGCCGAATTCGAAATCGGCAAAGAGCGGCTGCACGTTGCGCAGCGCCGTCTCGCCCGTGGTGGCGTAGCGGTTGTGGCCGATGGCGACGCGGCCGGGCAGGCCTGCCATCACCTTGGCATCGCCGAAGATGTCGCCCACCAGGCCCAGGCCCTTGTGGGAGTGGAACATGCCCGCATCATCCAGCGTGACGATGCCCGAGGCCTCCTGCCCGCGATGCTGCAGGGCGTGCAGGCCGAGTGCCGTCAGCGCCGCGGCATCCTTGTGCCGCCAGATGCCGAAGACCCCGCATTCCTCGTGGAACTTGTCGTCGTCATCAGCGGCGGGAAGGGGCATGGGAGGAACCTTCAGCTTCGGTTGCGGGCAGGCGGACGCATCAGGTCCTCCTGCGTGGGCACGCGGCGTTCGGGCGGTGCGGCGATGCGGGGGCGATACTCCTCCGGCATCAGGCCGACAACCCATCGGGCGCCGTCCACGACATAAGGCAGGGAGCGGGCCTCCTGCACGGCTTCCGGCCAGCGCTCGATGGCGGGGACGAAAAGCCCCGCCAGCACATAGGCCAGCACCGCGATGAAGGCGCCACGCGCCAGCCCGAATATGGCCCCCAGCGAGCGATCCACACCCCCCAGAGCGCTGCGCTGCACGCGCCCCGCCAATGCGTGGATGATGAGCTGGAGCAGCACCAGCACCACCAGGAAGACGCCACCGACCGCGATCCCATCGGCCAGCCAGTCGGGCTCGACCGTGCCTTGCATCAGCGGCGCCACGTCATCGCGCAGGGCGAAGCCCGCGATGGCCGCGCCGATCCAGGCGGCCACGCCCAGGAATTCCCGCACGAAGCCGCGCAGGAACGACAGGATGGCGGAGGCCACCATCACAAGGAGAAGGATGCCATCCGCCCAGGTCATGCTGCACTGCCCTGTAGCGGGGGGCGCGAGTCCTGTCACCTGAGCCCCGTCCCGCGGGTGCGTCCCCTTGCAAGCTTTTGGGTTGCAATCCCATTGATCGGTTGTTACCCCTTCACACGCATAAGTTGCCGGCAGAAACCGAGGGCCGTCATGAGCACGCCGACCCCGGCGCGGCCTGAACGAGGCCGCTCCTTCCGAAGCTTGATGGTGCGCGCCGCGCTGGTCGTGGCGCTGCCCCTCTTCGGCGTCGCGCTGCTGAGCACCCTGGACGGCGTGCGACGCGAGCGGCTGCGCTTCGAGGAACAGATGGCGCAGACCGCCCGCGCCATGGCCATTGCGCTGGACGGCGAAATCGCCCGCGTCGAGCATGGCGTGCGCAACCTGGCACGGACGCTGGAGCGAGACACGCACCTCACCGATGCGATGATGGAGCTGGCGGTTGGGCGTGAGGTCGGCGCACCCGCCTTGGGCCTGGCGCTGGGCCCCGAGGGCCAGAAGCTGGCGGTGGGCATGGCCTGGCCGGAGTTCCCGCCTGGCGTGCTGGAGGCTGAGCTCGGCCTGGACCCGGCCTTCCTTGCGGCTGCGCTCGACGCGCCGGGGACGCTCCTCTCGGATGTGCTGAGACTGCCCGGCGGGACCTTTGCGGTGGCGGCCGCGCGTGCCCTGGCGCCCGGGCAGTCGGCCGCCCTCGTCGTGGTGGTGGTGCCTTCGACGCGGCTCGGACTGGTGCTGCGGGCCCAGAGCCTGCCCGATGGCTGGATCGCTGCCGTGGTGGACCGCCAGGGCCGGGTCGCGGCCCGCACCCGTGGGGAGGCGGAGTTCGTGGGCGCCATGGCCATGCCGCGGACCCTGGCGATGCTCGCCGAGGCCGAGGCGGGCGTGCTGCCCAATTCCACCACCCATGACGGCATGAACAGCACGACGGCTGCCGCCCGTGCGCCGCGCAGCGGCTATGCCGTGGTGATGGCGGCCCCCGCCCCAGGCGCGTTGCAGGATTTGCAGTCGGTGCTGGGACTGCCGGCGCTGGCGGGCGCGCTGCTGGTGGGGGGCGCCATCTGGGGAGCGCAGCGCGTCAGCGCCCGCTTCCTCGCCGGGGTGGCCTCCCTGGCACCGGGTGCGCCCCCCAACCCCTCCGGCGTGCTCGAACTCGATGACGCCGCGGCGCGGCTGCGTGCCGCCGAAGCCGCCCAGGCCGCGGCCATGGATCGGCTGGAGCGCAGCGAGGCGCGCTATCGCATCGCGACCGAGGCCTTCGCCGGCGGCATCTATGAATGCCGGCCGGGGCGCAACCATGTGACCCGCAGCCCCGGCCACATCACCATCCTGGGTGAGGAGACCGATGAGCCGGTGCGGGAATGGTGGTTGGACCGCATCCACCCCGAGGATCGCGACCGCCTCGGCGAGGCGCTGGCCGCCGTCCGGACCGGCGCGACGGACCGGTTCGAGCTGGAATATCGCGTGCGGCACCGCCAGGGCCATTTTATCTGGGTCTGGCACCGCTCCATCGCCCACCGGGACACGGCGGGCGAGGTGCGCATCGTCGGCTCCGTCACCGACATCACGACCGAACGCACGGCCCGTGACACGGAGGAGCTGATCGCGCGGGAAATGGACCACCGGGTGAAGAACAGCTTCGCCCTGATTGCGAGCCTGGTGAGCCTGACGGCCGCCAGCTGGCCTGAGGCGGATGAATTCGCCGCCGAGTTGCGCCAGCGCGTGCTGGCACTCACGGCCGCGCATGAACTGGTGCGCCACGGGGCGCAGGGCGCCACGCTGCATGGGCTGATCCGCCAGATGGCGGCGCCCTATGAGCCGGCCAGCGGGGCTTCACGGATCCATCTGCAAGGCGATGACGTGGCGCTGCGCCCGGGCATGGTGCCCCAATTCGGCTTGATGCTGCATGAGTGCCTGACCAACGCCGCGAAATACGGTTCGCTCTCCGTGCCAGGCGGCCATCTGCGCATCGCGACGCACCGCGAGGGCAGGGAGATGCGCCTCGAATGGGAGGAAAGCGGCGGCCCCGCCATTGTCGAAACACCGGAGGAGATGGGCTTTGGCTCGGTCCTGCTCGCCTCCACCATCCAGTCGCTGGACGCCAGGCTGGAGCGGGATTGGCGGCCCGAGGGGCTGCGCTTCACCCTCGACCTGCCGCTGGATCAGCTGGAGGCGACGCCCGTCAGGCCCGCTCACGTTTGAGCGTGCCGGCGGCGAAGGGCGCCACCAGGTCGGCCAGGTGGCCCACCTCGGTCAGGCGCAGCCCGTCGATCGCAGCGGGCGGCTTGTTGCCGCGGGCCACGCGGCGCGGCAGCACGGCGGCGGAAAAGCCGAGCTTCTGCGCCTCGCGCAGGCGCTGCTCCGCCTGGGACACCTGGCGGATTTCGCCGGAGAGACCGACCTCGCCGAAATAGACCGCATCGGGGTCGGTTGGCCGGTCGGTGATGGCGGAGGTGAGCGCCGCCGCCACCGCGAGATCGGCCGCTGGTTCATTGATGCGCAGGCCTCCGGCGATGTTCAGGTAGACATCGGATTGCCCGAAGCTCAGCCCGGCGCGGGCCTCCAGCACGGCCAGCAGCATGGAGAGCCGACCGCCCTCCCAGCCCACCACCTGGCGGCGGGGGGAGCCGCCATTGCTGGGCGAGAGCAGCGCCTGCACCTCCACCAGCACCGGCCGCGTGCCCTCCAGCCCGGCAAACACCGCCGAGCCCGAGATGTTGCCGCGACGCTCGGCCAGAAACAGCGCCGAAGGGTTGGTGACCTCGACCAGCCCACCCTCTGTCATCTCGAAGACGCCAATCTCGTCGGTCGCGCCGAAGCGGTTCTTGGTGGCACGCAGGATGCGGAACTGATGCCCGCGATCGCCTTCGAAATAGAGCGTGGCGTCCACCATGTGCTCCAGCACGCGCGGGCCGGCCAGCGTGCCTTCCTTGGTGACGTGCCCGACCAGCACGAGGGCGAAGCCGCGCGCCTTGGCGCAGCGGATCAGCTCGGCCGCGCAGGTGCGGACCTGGGCGACGGTGCCGGGCGCCGAATCCAGCGCGTCCAGCCACATGGTCTGGATGGAATCGATGACGACGAGCGTCGCCTCATCCTCGGCCTCCAGGCTGGCGAGGATGTCGCGCAGGGCGGAGGCGGCGGCGAGCGCCATGGGGGCATCGGCCAGGCCCAACCGGCGGGCGCGCATGCGGACCTGGGCCACCGCCTCCTCGCCGGAAATGTAGAGCACGCGCTTGCCCGCCATCGCCATGCGGGCCGCGGCCTGGAGCAGGATGGTGGATTTGCCGATGCCGGGATCACCGCCGACCAGCACGGCCGAGGCGGGAACGAAGCCGCCGCCCAGCACACGGTCCAGCTCGGCGATGCCGGTGAGGTGGCGCGGCGGGGGCGCGCTTTCGCCAGCGAGGCCCACGAAGCTGATGCCCCGCCCGGGCGGCGCCTTGCCGGCGGGCCCGGGGCTGCGGGGGGCGGTGCTTTCCTCGACCAGGGTGTTCCATTCGCCACAGCCATCGCAGCGCCCCTGCCATTTCACATGGGTGGCGCCACAAGATTGGCAGGTGAAGCGGGATCGGTCCTTGGCCATGGTGGTGGAACATAAATAGAACAGTGGCGGATTGCAACCATGGCGGCCGATCGGCGCTCCCGATAGGTGGCCCAGGCAGGATGAATTGGCCGCGCGCGCCGGCGGCGCCTAGGTCTTGTTCATCGGCCCGGAAACCCGCGGGCCGACGAAATGCCCCCCGCGTCGGCGCGGAAGGCTCATACTCCGGATGGGTCCTCGACCCCGGCCCATCCGCGAAGGCCGCCGCGCAGCCTGACCCCGGCGCGGCGGCACCCCGGCGGGGCTTCCCCCCCCCATAAGGTCCCGCCGGGGCCCCCCATCAGCCCAGCCGGCAAGAGGCGCCGAGCGCGCGGATCAGCCGCTCAGGCGGCAGGCCGGCATGCTGGTCGGCCGGCAGGCGCAGGGCGAAGGTGGTTTCGCCATGGCGCATCAGCATCATGGGCAGGCCCTGCTGCGGGCGGCCCTCGGTCATCAGCAGGGGTTGCAGCAGGATCGCCTCGTTGCTGCGATTGGCGACGGCAACCCGCAGCCCGATGGCGGCGCGGCCCGGTGCATGCTCGTTCCATTGCGGGCTGACCGAGAGAAGCTCGACCCGGCCACCGCACAGCGTGCCGCCGGAGCCGAAGGCGGGGCTCGCCAGCAGGCAGACCAGGGCGGCGAGGGAGAGAATGCGGCGCATGGGATTGCTCCATCCATATGAGAATGGTCGCGTTTTACGGGATGGAGGTTAATGCTGGGCTAAAGGGCCTCCGGCGGCTGGGGCCGAAAGGCCCCAGACCCCAGGAATTGGGGCAGCGCCAAATTCTCGGGGTCCGGGGCCCCGGCCCCGGCCGCCGGAGGCCCGTTTTTCATCCCTCCAACTCTTCCCGCAACATTTCCAAACGCAGCCATTCTTCCTCCGCCGCCGCCAGCGCCCCTTCGCGCTCGGCCAGCGCCGCGGTGCGCTGCGCGAAGCCCTTGGGGTCACGGCTGTAGAGGCCGGGGTCGGCCAGCCAGTTCTGCAGCACGCCGATTTCCTTCTGCAGCTTTTCCATCGTGGCTGGCAGGGTGGCCAGCGCGTGCTGGTCCTTGAAGCTCATCTTGCGCGGGGCCGCGGTGGGCGTGGCGGCGCGGGGGGCGGCGGCCTTCTCGGCGGCCGCCCGGGCCGCACTGCGCGCCGCGACACCTTCACCGCGCTGGGTCAGCATGTCGGTGTAGCCGCCGGCGTAATCCTGCCAGCGCCCATCCCCCTCGGACATGATGATGCCGGTGCAGACGCGGTCCAGGAAATCACGGTCATGGCTGACCAGCAGCACCGTGCCGGCATATTCGGCCAGCATGTCCTCCAGCAGGTCCAGCGTTTCGAGGTCGAGGTCGTTGGTCGGCTCGTCCAGCACCAGCAGGTTGGAGGGCGCGGCCAGGGCGCGGGCCAGCAGCAGCCGCCCGCGCTCGCCGCCCGAGAGCTTGCCCACGGGGGTGCGCGCCTGCTCGGGGATGAACAGGAAATCCTGCATGTAGCCGATGACGTGGCGCGGCTTGCCGCCGACCCAGACCTGGTCGCCGCTGCCATCGGTCAGGGTATCGGCCAGCGTCCGGTTGGGGTCGAGCGTCGCACGCAGCTGGTCCAGCGCCGCCATGGCGATGTTGCTGCCGAGCTTCACGCTGCCCTCATCGGGCGCGAGCTTGCCGATGAGGATGTTCAGCAGCGTCGTCTTGCCCGCCCCATTGGCGCCGACGATGCCGATGCGGTCCCCCTTGATGATGCGGGTCGAGAAGTTCCGCAGGATGCGCTGCTCGCCCCAGGACTTCTCGACGCCCTCGGCCGTGATGACGAGCTGGCCGGAGGAGGAGGCCTCGGCCGCCTGCATCTGCACCGTGCCGGTGGGCTTGATGCGCTCGCGCCGCGCCTGGCGCAGCGCCTGCAATTCGCCCACGCGGCGCAAGTTGCGCTTCCGCCGGCCGGAGACGCCGTGGCGCAGCCAATGCTCTTCGCGCACGATCTGCCGGCCGAGCTTGTGGGCCGCCTGCTCTTCCAGCTCCAGCTGTTCCTCGCGCCAGGCCTCGAATTCGCCGAAGCCGCGATCCAGCCGCCGCGTGGCGCCGCGATCCAGCCAGAGCGTGGCGCGCGAGAGGCGGGAGAGGAAGCGCCGGTCATGGCTGATCAGCACCAGCGCGCCGCGCAGGGCGGAAAGCGCGCCTTCCAGCCATTCGATGGCGGGCAGGTCCAAATGGTTGGTGGGCTCATCCAGCAGCAGGATATCGGGCTCGGGCGCCAGCGTCCGGGCCAGCGCCGCGCGCCTTGCCTCGCCGCCCGAGAGCCGCGTGGTGCCCTCCTGGCCGGTCAGGCCGAGACCCTCCATCAGCGCGCGGGCGCGGTGGGGGTCATCCGAGGGGCCGAGGCCGGACATGACGTAATCTTCGACCGTGGCATGGGCCGAGAGATCGGGCTCCTGCGGCAAATACCGCATGGTGGCGCCGGGCTGGAGGAAGCGCGTGCCGCCCTCGGCCTCCAGCTCGCCCGCGGCGATGCGCAGCAGGGTGGATTTGCCGCTGCCATTGCGCCCCACCAGCGCGAGGCGCTCGCCCGGCGAGACGGAGAGGCCGGCCCCGGAGAGGATGGGCGAATTGCCAAGCGTGAAGCGAATGCTGTCGAGCAGAAGAAGCGGGGGTGCGGCCATGCGGGGGCGATGGCCCGCCCCGCCCGCAAGGTCAAGGCTGGACAGCGCGCCCGGCCCGGCTTTCCATGGGCGCGGCAGGGAGCCACGCCATGTCCGACAATGCCAATGACCCGGGTGCCTCAGGCTGGAGCGGCAGCGCCGGCAGCTTCACCGAGACCACCACGCAATCCTGGTTTTCCCGCCTCGGCGGCGCGCTGGGCGGAATTCTCATCGGGTTGATCCTGCTGCCGCTGGCCGGCTGGGGCCTGTTCTGGAATGAGGGAAGGGCGGTGCAGACCGCGCGCTCCCTGGCGGAAGGCGCCGGGCTGGTCCGCAGCGTCCCGGCCGAGCAGCCGGACCCGGCCAATGAAGGGCGGCTGATCCATGTCTCGGGCGCTGTGCGCGCCGGCAAGCCGCCCGGTGATGCGGCGCTGAACATCGCAGCACCCTCCGGCGCGCTGCGGCTGCTGCGCCAGGTGGAAATGTACCAATGGCAGGAGCAGACGAGCAGCGAGACGCGCACGAAGCTGGGCGGCGGGACAGAGACGGTCACCACCTACAGCTACCGCCGTGTCTGGCAGGAGGGGCTGATCGACAGCAGCCGCTTCCGCCAGCCGGAGGGCCACCAGAACCCGCAGCCGCGCCATGCCTCGCGCGCCTTCAACGCGCCGGATGTCATGCTGGGCGGTTTTCGCCTGACTGACGCGCAGGTCAGCGGCCTCTCGGGCGGCGAGCCCTTCGCGCCCCCGGGCGTGCCCGGGGATGGGGTGCTCTTCCTGGGCGCGAATGCCGAGGCGCCGCGCGTGGGTGATCTGCGCATCACCTGGCGCGTCATCCGGCCGGAGGCGCTCTCCATCATCGCGGCCCAGTCGGGCGATGGCTTCGCGCCCTATCCGACCCGTGCGGGAGACCGGCTCTTCCGCCTGGACCAGGGCCGCATCCCGGCGGCGGAGATGATCCGCGCCGCCGAGGCAGAGAATGCCCTGCTCACCTGGATCCTGCGCCTGGTCGGCACGGTGGTGATCTTCATCGGCTGGCTGCTGCTCTTCAACCCACTGAAGGTGCTGGCCGATGTGATCCCGCCGCTGGGCTGGGTGGTGGGCCTGGGCACGGGCTTGATCGCCGGCGTGCTTACGCTGATCCTGGCGCCCACCATCATCGCCATCGCCTGGCTCGTCTACCGGCCGCTGGTCGGGATCGCGATCCTGGCCGTCGGATTCGCCCTCGCCTTCGGATTGACAAAGCTGCGCCGCACCAGGCCAGCGCTACAAGGAAAACCCGCATGAGCTTCGATTTCACCGGCAAGCGCGTCATTGTCTGCGGCGGCAGCAAGGGCATCGGCCGCAGCGTGGCGCTGGGCTTCGCCCAGGCCGGCGCCGCCGTCTCGATCTGCGCCCGTGGCGCCGAGGCGCTGGCCGCCACCAAGGCGGAACTCGGCCCCAAGGCGCATGCCGGCAGCTGCGACCTGGGCGATGGCGCCGCCGTGAAGGCCTATATCGCCGAGGCCATCGCCGCACTCGGCGGTTGCGACGTGCTGGTGAACAATGCCAGTGGCTTCGGCATGACCGATACCGAGGAAGGTTGGGCCGCCAGCCTGAACGTGGATGTGCTGGCCACCTTCCGCGCCACCGCCGCCGCCCTGCCGGCGCTGAAGGAGAGCCGCGGCAACATCGTCAACCTTTCCTCCATCTCGGGCTATGGCCCCTCGGTGCGCGGGCCGGCCTATGCGGCGGTCAAGGCGCTGCTGATCAACTACACCCAGTCCCAGGCCGCGAGTTATGCGCCCGATGGCATCCGGGTGAATGGCGTCGCACCCGGCTCCATCGAATTCCCCGGCGGCAGCTGGGAGAAGCGCAAGACCGAGAACCCAGCCCTCTACAACAAGACGCTGGCCTCCATCCTGTTCGGCCGCATGGGCAAGCCGGAGGAGGTGGCCAATGTCGTGCTCTTCCTGGCCTCGCCGCTGGCCGGCTGGGTCACCGGCCATACGGTGGTGGTGGATGGCGGCCAGCTGTTGAGTTGAGGAAGGGGCTCGACACGAAACCAGGGGTTGTGTCTTCTGCCTTTGCTATGCTGAAGCCTGAGGGAGGAAGCGGCGCGATCAGTGCCGCCTGACAAAGGAGGCCCAAGTGACCCGTGATCTTCTCTTGACTGCTGGCGCCATTCTGCTGCTGGCCGGGCCGCCAGCCCCGGCCCTGGCGCAGGGCAATGTGGACAATGAGACGCGGGAGCTGATCGAGCGCCTGCGCCCGACGCCCGAGCAGATGCAGCAGACCCGCGGCATCCGCATGCCGGCGGCCGATCCGGGCACGGTGGCCCCCACCGCCCCGGTGCTGGTCCCGGCGGTCCCCGCGGCCGCCGGGACGCCGGCCCCGGCCAGCCCCGCGCCCAGCACCCCGCCGCCGCGTCCCGCCGCGGGCACCACGGCGCCGGCCGGCATGGCCGCGGCCTCGATCACCGTGACCTTCGCCACCGGCTCCGCCACGCTCTCACCGCAGGCGGTGCAGGGGCTGACGGCGCTCGGCCGCGCGCTCGCTTCGTCCGAGCTGTCGGGCTTCCGCTTCCGGATCGAGGGCCACACCGACACGGTGGGCGATGCGGAATCCAACATGGCGCTCTCCCAGCGCCGCGCCGAAGCCGTGCGGGAATTCCTGATGAATGGCTTCGCCATCGCGCCGGCGCGCCTGACCGCAGTCGGGCTGGGCGAAGGGCAGTTGCTGGTGGTGACCGGCGACAATGTGAATGAGCCGCGCAACCGCCGGGTCCAGGTGGTGAATCTCGGCGGCTAGCCGGGAATGGATGAGGAAGAAACCGTCCGGCTGCCGCCGCCCGCAGCCCGCGTTGCGCCGGCGCCGGCGGCCGGGCGCCGGGCCGCGCTGGGGCTTGGGCTGGGTGTGGTTCTCCTCGGCGGCGGTGGGGCCGCCTGGTGGTGGGGGACGCGCCCGCCCCCCGCCGCGCCGCCGGCCCAGCCGGTCCTCGCCCAGCCCGCGCCGCCGCCACTTCCGCCGGCCCCGCCGCTGCTCGGCATGGAGGCGATGCTCGCCCACCGCGCCACCGTGCCGGCCGTGTTCCGCTGGGCCGACAACCCGCTGGTCTGGGTGCTGGATTTCCCGAGCCTGGAGGCCCAGGGCCAGGCGCTGAACCGCGCCGCCGCGCTGATCGAGAAGGGCTCCACCCCCCGGGACCGCCTGCTGGGGGATGAGGAGCTCGCCGCCGCCATCGCCGCGGATTCGCGCAGCGCCGCCGATTGGTATTTCGGCCACAATTACCGCGCCGCGGATCTGCGCCGGATGTTCGCGCTGGCGGATGCGCAGGGCCTTCGCCTCAACCCGCTGGAGCTTTGGGTGCGGGAGCAGGTGGCGCTGGCGCATCGGCTGGAGCGCGCGCGGGACGCCGCCTTCATCTCCATCCCCGCGGCCGGCGGGCCGGTGGATGTGGAGATGCGCCGCTCCATCCTGCGGCACGAGCTCTCGCACGGGCAGTTCTTCACCCTGCCGCTTTTCGCCGCCCATGTGATGCGCGTCTGGGAGCGCGGCTTCACCGAGGCCGAGCGCATTGCCTTCCGCCGCTTCCTGGCGGCCGAGGGCTATGATGCGGGCCAGGATGAGGTGATGGCCAATGAGGCCATGGCCTATCTGCTCTTCACCCCCGACCGGCGCTTCTTCGACCCGGCGCGGGACCTCGGCTGGTCGGATGCGCAGGCGGACCGGCTGCGGGCCCTGCTGCGCGAGGGGGCGCCGGACGCGCCCTAGGGTCGCGACTCAATCAGGTCCACCAGGTGATGGCCGAGACGAGCGCGACAGCTGAGGCGAAGTTGCGGGCGAGCCTGTCGTAGCGCGTGG
>LNFM01011025.1_pt1 | contig 13188 bp, 9 predicted proteins | sample 596031 | NCBI WGS metagenome assembly LNFM01 (sample SAMN04254537, study PRJNA301005) | activated carbon metagenome | isolation source: dual media filters at the Ann Arbor, Michigan drinking water treatment plant | place: USA: Ann Arbor
CGACCACGTCCACGCGGTTGAGCAGTTCCTGGATGAAGGTCTGGGGGATGGCCACGGGGGTATTCTCTCGCACAGGCCCAAAGAGCCATTCCCATCAGGAGACAACCGCCATGACCAGCATCTTCGACCGGGACCTCCCGCGCAACGAGGCCAACTTCGCGCCGTTTTCACCGCTTTCCTTCATCGAACGCACCGCCGAGGTTTACCCCGATCGGCTGGCGGTGGTGCATGGCGACCTGCGACAGACCTGGGGCGTGACCTACGCCCGCTGCCGGCAACTGGCGAGCGCCCTGCAGCGCGCGGGCATTGGCAAGAACGACACGGTGGCGGTGATGCTCCCCAACACGCCGCCGATGGTGGAGGCGCACTTCGGCGTGCCCATGGCCGGGGCGGTGCTCAACGCGCTCAACACCCGGCTGGACCCGGAGGCCATTGCCTTCATGCTCGACCACGGCGAGGCCAAGGTGGTGATCGTGGACCCGGAGTTCTCGCCCACGCTGAAGAAAGCGCTGGCGTTGCGTCAGGCCGGCACGCCGCTGCTGGTGATCGACGTGGAAGATGCGCTGTTCTCCGGCACGGCTGAGCGCATCGGCAGCAGCACCTACGAGGCTTTCCTGGCCGGTGGCGACCCGGCGTTTGACTGGAGCCTGCCGGCCGACGAGTGGGATGCGATCGCGCTGAACTACACCAGCGGCACCACGGGCAATCCCAAGGGTGTGGTCTACCACCACCGCGGCGCGGCGATGAACGCGGTCTCCAACGTGATGGAGTGGGACATGCCCAAGCACGCGGTGTACCTGTGGACGCTGCCCATGTTTCACTGCAATGGCTGGTTGGCCGCGCGCGCAGGGGTGAACGTGTGCCTACGCCGGGTGGAAGCACAGGCGATTTTTGATGCCATGCGCCAGCACGGCGTGACGCACTACTGCGGCGCACCCATCGTGCACGGCATGCTGGTCAATTCACCACCCGCCATGAAGGTGGGGCTGCCGGCGGGCGTGAAGGCCATGGTGGCAGGTGCGGCGCCGCCGGCTTCGATGATCGAAGGCATGGAGCAGATGGGCTTTGACCTCACCCACGTGTACGGTCTGACCGAGGTCTACGGCCCGGCCACGGTGTGTGCGAAACACGAGGCCTGGGACGCGTTGGACATTGGCGAGCGCGCGCGCCTCAATGCGCGCCAGGGCGTGCGTTACCACCTGCAGCGCGACGTGCGCGTGCTCGACCCCGAAACCCTGTTGCCGGTACCGCAAGACGGCGAGACCATGGGCGAGATCATGTTCAAGGGCAACATCGCCATGAAGGGTTACCTGAAGAACCCGAAGGCCACCGCGGAAGCATTTGCCGGTGGCTGGTTCCACAGCGGTGACCTCGCGGTGCAGTACGCCGACGGCTATTTCAAGATCAAGGACCGCAGCAAGGACATCATCATCTCGGGCGGCGAGAACATCTCGTCCATCGAGGTGGAAGACGTGCTGTACCGCCACCCTGCGGTGCTGGCCGCTGCGGTGGTGGCCAAGGCCGACGCCAAGTGGGGCGAGACGCCGTGCGCGTTCATCGAACTCAAGGCCGGGGCCGACACCACGGCCGAGTCCATCGTGGCCCACTGCAAACAACACCTCGCCGGCTTCAAGGTGCCGCGCGCCGTGGTGTTTGGCGAGCTGCCCAAGACCAGCACCGGCAAGATCCAGAAGTTCGAGTTGCGCAAGAGGGCGGGCTCGGCCGCCGCCATCGACGTTTAGCAACCTGACCGCTTCGCGAGAGACGGTACAAGTTTTCTCAGGCCTGCCCCAACGTCAGCCATTCTCCGCTGGCGTAGCGTTCCATGTGATCGGGCCCAAAGCGCCACAGGTGCAGCCAGCCGTTGTTGAGCAACTGCTGAAGCACCTCGTGCTTGCCGATCACCCGGTCGATGGCGGCCCGGGGCGCGTCGATCACCACGGTGAGGCGCAGCGGCTCGTGCACCCAGCGTTCGCCGTCATGCAGCGACTGGCGCGACAGACCGATGCGAAGATCGCCGCCGTTGCCCTCGAACACGCCGATGTGGCCTCCCACCACGTTGTGCAGCACCTTGTTGCCGCTGCCCAGCCGCAAGGGATCGCAGGTAGAGGCGTGGTACTGCCAGTTGATCCAGTGTGTGACCAGCATGGGCGCCGTCATCAGGAGCTCGAGCACGCTGCCGTCGGCGTCGTTGGCGGCGTCGTAGTCGTGCAGGAAGCTGCGTCCGTCCAGCGTCACGCCGCGGCTGCGGTGGCGCGGTGCGATGAGGAATGCCGCGTTGCCGGCAAGGCCCCACTCGGGGCGCGTCTGTGCGCCGTCGTTGGCCCGGCGACGAAACTGGGTGAGCAGCTCGGCGTGCGCTGCACGGGGGCTCAGGCCCAGACTGGGGGCGCGCTCGCGGCGCACCTGATCGCTGGCCTGCGCCCACACCGGCTGGAACTGCTGCCAGTGGTTCTGGGCCCCGGGTGGCAACAGATCGAGGTCGAACCCCTCCAGTTCGTCGGTGGTGGTGTTGTGCAACGCGGCCACGAACCAGGTGGTCTCTGGAATGTGCACGCCCTGAGCCTGCAGGCCTTGACGCACGGGAGGTTCGTTGAGCATCTGCGCCAGGCTGCGGGCGTTGACCTCGCCGGTTTGTCCGCAACAAGCGCCGCAGTCGAGCGCAGCGGCGTGGGCGTTGTTGCTGGACTGGCTGCCGTGGCCCACCAGCAGCACCAGGGGTGCCATGGGCGTTTGCGGCCGGTCCAGACCCATGGCGTGCAGCACCCGGGCCGACATGCCGACCTTGTCTTCAAGACCCAGGCCGTTGATCTGCGGGCGGCACACAGGCCGATAGCGCGCAGGCAGACCGGCCTGGTCGTCGTTGACACGGCCGTCGGTTGATGGTCGAAGCCATTGCCACAGCTTGCCCAGGTAGCCTGCACCAGCTGCCTCCACAAAAGAAAACGCCGTGCCTGGCCATTGGTTGGTGCTGCGCCACTGGGCCGCCAGCGCCAGGCGGTCGGTTCGGGCGCTGATCACGCTCACGTGAAGATCGGCATCCACCCCTTCCGTGACTTCGGCTGTGGGCGCCAGCAGGCCGGGCAGTTGTGGTCGCCGGGCCGCTGTACCCAACGGCGTGTAGGCAACCGGCAGACCAAAGAAGCCGGCGAAGCCGATGGTCTGTACGGCGGGCCACACGGCCTCGAGTGCGCGCCGGATCGGTTCACTGCGCACGTCGATGCAGAACGCGGCCTGAACGTCCGGCGCACCCGCGTCGGGCGCTTCACCAAAAGCACCAGCGAGGCGCAGCCTGAGGTTTCGCTGGTAGCCGCACTCCAGCGCGGTTTGCCATACCTCATCGATCAGCAGGTTGTCTTCCGCGGCGGTGAGCAGCCGGGGCGACTGTTGCCAGGCGTTCTGCAGCGCGGAGAACACCCGGCTGGTGGTGGCGTCGTCCTGACTTTCCAGCAGGATGGCGCCCCACGCGAGGCGGATGGCGAGCAGATCACGCAGGTGCTCGTCGGTACGCCCCTCCAGGCGCGCCTGCCATCCGAGGTAGGCACACCAAGAAGCCCAGCCGTTCACCGTGAGCAGCACGGCCTCAAGATAGTCGGCCCACACGAAGGGCGGCAGTCCCAGACGCTGCAAGACCCAGCGCTCGGCATCTTCGCGGGTGGGCGGCAGGGCCTTGAGCGTGGAGCCCAGCCGAGGCAGGCCCATCAGCAAACCGATGCCGTGGTCGTGCTGAAGGGTCTCGTGCCAGAAGGCGTACAGACTGGACTGCCGCAGGGGTTGCCAGCTGGCCTGATGCGCGTCGAAGTAGGCGGCGCAGGTCTGGCTCACCTGGTGGGAGACGGCTTGTCGCCATGAGAGTCGGTGGTGGCGCCGGGGGTCGGTGTCCAGCGCATCGATCAGCAAGGGCAGTCGACGGATGCTTGCGGGGCGTTGCAGGGCGTCAACGCACTGGTCGGGCGTCAGCCCGGCAACACGGGCAGCGGGCACCTCCGACAGGGCTTGCAGCAGGTCGGCGCGGGTCGTGCGTTGCTGGTCCCATGCCAGCCGCTGGGTGGCGCGAGAAGGAAACACCTGCACGTCGCCGAGTACCGCCATTCGGGCCGCCACCCGGCGCACTGGCATGCCGATGCGCGACCAGTGCGGGTTCACTGCGATGGCGCGGTCCAGTGGCCAGGCGGGCGCAATCATCTGGCAAGCCTGAGCACAGGCGGACTCGATCTGCTGTTGCAGCTCGGGCGGGATCAGTCTGGCGCGACTGTCCAAGTGGTTGGCGTCCAGGGCAGCGCAATCGTCGGTTGTGATGGTCATGGTGTGTCCTGTGAAACGTCAGTCGGAAAGCTTGGTCGGCGCCAGGGGCGGGAGCTGGGGGCTGTATGACGGTGGCTGGTCAGTGGTCCAGCGGGTGGGCCACAGCCACAACGTGAGCCGGGTGTAGTGCTCGTCCAGATAAAAACCCGCGTAGCTGCGGCGACGCCAGGCTTCCAGCGCGTTTGGCTGTGTATGAAGCAGCACCAGAAAGAGGTAGAGCGCGGCCATGCCGACCAGTGCCACGGCACCCAGTGCGTGGTGCGGTGCATCCTGAAGGTTCAGCGGCAGCGCGTGGGCCAGCAGGGTGATGCCGGTCAGGCCGGTCACCATCACGAGGCCCGACATGGCCAGGCGCAGGGGATGGCCCCCGTTGGGACTGGAAGTGGTGGGGAGCCACAGCAGAGGCGCCCAAGCCAGCCCCAGCACCAGACCCCACCACAGGGGCCACGCGCCCGGGCTGATGGCCATTTGCAGACCCAGCACCACGCCCACGGTTGCCAGCGGCGCCAGCCAGAGGCTGATGGCCAGCGGTTTGCGCGGTTCGTGGAGCGCTTGCAGCCGCGTGTAACGCACCGCGCTGGACGCCGCCAGGAAGGCGTGCGCCTTGTACAGCGAATGCCCGATCAGATGAAGTGCGGCCAGCGTGTACAGGCCCAGCCCGCACTCAAGCGCGAGAAACCCCATCTGGGCCACGGTGGACCAAGCCAGCCGTACCTTGATGCTGATGCGGGTGAGCATGACCAGGCCCGCCAGCACGGCGGTGCCCAGCCCAAGCACCACCAACAGGGTGCGCGCCAGCGGCGCCTGCTCCAGCAGCGGGGCAAAGCGGATCAAGACGAAGCCACCCAGGTTCACCACACCGGCGTGCAACAGGGCGGAAACCGGCGTGGGCGCCTCCATCACCTGGATGAGCCAGCCGTGCACTGGAAGCAGCGCCAGTCGCATCACCACGGCCAACACCAGCAACACTGCGCTCGCCTGCAGGACGGTGCTGGCGCCTTGGGTAGCCACCTGCTGCATGAGTTCGCTCAGCGAGCCGCTGCCCACACTCCACCAGGCCAGGCTGGCGGCGGCCAGCAGAAGTGCATCGGCCAGTCGGTCAGCCAAGCGCTTTTTGTGCGCCGCGAGGAGGGCAAAGGGCCGGTCGGGGTAGAAACACAGCAGCGGCTGCAGCGCCACGCCCACGAGTGCCCAGGCGCTAATCAGCAGCAGCCAGTGGTCGGCAATCAGCAAGGCGTGCACTGCAGCCAGTACACCGGCCAAAGCCGCCACGAAGCGCGCCTGCGCGGCTTCACCTTCCAGGTAGCGGGTCGAAAACACGCCAATCACCAAGCCCAGGAACTGCACCAGGATCGCCAGCGCGCCTCCCAGCGCGGTCACGGCGAACCAAGGGCTGAGGCTGGCCGTGCCCGGCAGGAAGATGCCGATCAGCGTGAGGGCCAGGGCGAGCAGGGACAGACCGTTCATCGCTGCCCACAGGCGTGAACGCGCGAGCGCGGGTGTATGAGACGCCAGCATGGCCAGCAGCATGGCGGCCAGCATCAGGACGGCTGGAGCGACGGCGACTGCGGCCGGCAGGAAAGGATGGAAAAGCATGTGGGAACCGGGTGTGTGGCGATACCCAGGATCATGTTTTGAAGCGCTTGTTCTGTAAAATAGATTGATCAGAACAATTCAATGCCAAAAACAGAATAATGAAGCTCGAGCAGTTCAATTTCCACCATTTGCTGTACTTCTGGCAGGTGGCCAAGCACGGCCATCTGACGCGCGCAGCCGAGGCGCTGAACACGTCGCAGTCGGCGCTGTCGGCCCAGATTCGCCAGCTCGAAGACAGGCTGGGTGAGCCGCTGTTCACCCGGGAGGGCCGGCGCCTGGTGCTGACGGAAACGGGTCATCTGGTGCTGTCTTACGCCGAGAACATTTTTGGACTGGGCCAGGAGCTGTTGGGGCGGCTGGAGGGACGAGACCAGGGGATCACCCGGCTGCGCGTGGGCAGTGTCGCCACCTTGTCGCGCAACTACCAGGAAAACTGGATCCGGCCATTGCTGGCCGACCCTGCCGTGGTGTTGACGCTGGAATCTGGCCCGCTGGAAGGGCTGCTGCAGCGCCTTGCCCAGCACCAGCTGGACGTGGTGCTGGCCAACGAAGCTGTGCCGGCCGACCCTGAGCGCCCGCTCTACTGCAAGTTTTTGGGCAGCCAGGCGGTTTCGCTGGTGGGGCCGGCCGGGCGCTGGGCTGCCGGCAGCCTGCGCGTGCCGCAAGACTTGCAGGGGGTGGACATCGCGTTACCCGGCCCGCGCCACGCGGTGCGTGCGCAGTTCGACGCCTTGTGTGCGTCGGAGGGCATTCGGCCCCGCTTGCGTGCCGAGGTGGACGATATGGCCATGCTGCGCCTGATTGCGCGCGACAGCGGATGGCTCACGCTGCTGCCCGGTGTGGTGGTGCAGGACGAACTGAGGTCGGGCACGCTGGTGACGGTGGGTCAGTTGGCCGAACTGCAGGAGCGCTTCTACGCCATCACCACGGTACACAGGCACCGGATTGAATTGCTGGAACGTCTGCTGTCACCGGTGGCGGCAGCGCCGCGGGGAACCGCCTCGTACGCCCACCCTGCGAATGTTTGACGTGAGGACTCAGTCGCCTGCGACGATGCCTTCGCGCCGGGGGTCAGCGCCACCGAGCCATGCGCCGTTGTTGCGAACGAGGGCCTGTGCGCCGCTGGTGAGTTCGCCCTGCTGCACGGTGTGGCCGCGCTGCTGCAAAGCCTGTACCGTCGCCTGCGGGAAGCGCCCTTGCTCCAGCACCAGCGGCCCGCCCAGCGTACCGAAGTTGGGCAGGTCCACGGCCGCCTGTGGCGACAGGCCCCACTGCAGCACACCGTGTAACACCTTGGCGGTGTAGTGAATGATGAAGGCCCCGCCCGGGCTGCCGGTGCTCATGAGCAGCTCTCCGGTGGTCTTGTCGAACACCAGTGTGGGGGACATGGAGGAGCGCGGGCGCTTGCCGGGCTCGACCCGGTTCGCCACCGGTTGGCCTTGCGCGTCGCGCGGCGCAAAGCTGAAGTCGGTGAGTTCGTTGTTGAGCAGGAAGCCGCCGGGGCGGGATGGGTCGGTGCTGACCATGAGGCGCGAGCCGAAGGCCGATTCGATGGTGGTGGTCATGGACAGGGTGTTGCCGAAACCGTCCACGATGCTGATGTGGCTGGTGCCGAATTCAGGCTGGTCGGGCATGGGCGCCCAGCTGCTTTGCAGGCCGCCCGGCTGACCTGCGGGTGCCTGCGGCATGCGCGCCGACGTGATGAGCCTGGCGCGGTCGTCGAGGTAGCGCGCCTCCAGCAGGCTGGCCCAGCGGCCGGCGGGGGGTGCCACGAAGTCGGGGTCGGCCACGAACTGCGCACGGTCAGCGAACGCGAGGCGCGACGCTTCGGTGTAGCTGTGCAGCCAGTCAACGGCAGGCAGGCCATTGCTCAATGGTGCAGTGGCTTGCGGCGTGCGCGCGAGCAGGCCGAGGATCTGGCCAATGGCAATGGCGCCTGAACTCGGCGGCGGGAAGCCGCAGATGCGCAGCGCACGCAGCGCGGCGGTGTGATCGAAGCAGATCGCCTCGCGCTCGCGCGGCTGGTAAGCCTTCAGATCGTCCAAGCTCAGCGTGCCGGGCAGGGTGGGGTGCTGGCGCACCTTGTTCACAATGGCGCGCGCGACCGGGCCTTCGTGCAACGCGAGAGGGCCGATGGCGGCGATGTTGCGCAGCACCTGCGCCAGCTCCGGGTTGCGCAGCACATGGCCCGCCGGATGGGGCTGTCCGTCGGCGCGGTAGAAGTAGGCGGCTGCCACCGGGTCGGCTTTCAGGGCCGCGTCGGCCGCCAGCAAGGTATGCAGACGCGGGCTGATCGCAAAACCTTGTTCGGCGAGCCGTATGGCAGGATCGAACAGTCGAGTCCACGGCAGCTTGCCGTGTTGGCGGTGGGCCAGCGCCAGCATCATCACGGTGCCCGGAACCCCTACCGAGCGTCCGCTGGCCACGGCTGTGGCGAATGGCAGCGGTTGACCTTGTGCGTTCAGGAAGAGTGTTTCGTCCACCGCGGCAGGGGCGGTTTCGCGGCCGTCAAACGCCTGGAGCTTGTGGCCGTCGTGGTGCAGCAGAAAAGCACCGCCGCCAATACCACTGGACTGCGGCTCCACCAGCGTGAGCACCATCTGCACCGCAATCGCCGCGTCCACGGCGCTGCCGCCCATTCGCAGGATCTGCGCACCTGCTTCGGTGGCCAACGGGTTGGCGGCGGCCACGGCCTGGCGTTGAAAGGTCCAGCCGGGTTTGACGGTGAGGCCCGACGCGGCTTCGGGTTGCTGGACCGGGGGCGGTGCGGTGCAGGCGCCCAGCAACGCCAACCCCAGCGCGGCGAGCAGAGGCTTGCAAGCGTTCATGCGGCGGCCTCAAAGGTTCAGCGTGGTGCCAGGCGGATCGCGCCGTCCAGGCGGATCACTTCGCCATTGAGCATGTCGTTCTCGATGATGTGTTTGGCCAGCTTGGCGTAGTCCGCCGGGGTGCCGAGGCGGCTGGGGAAAGGGACGCTGGCGGCCAGCGCGTCCTGCACCTCTTGCGGCATGCCGAAAAGCATGGGCGTGCCGAAGATGCCGGGTGCGATCGTCATGTTGCGGATGCCGTTGCGCGAGAGGTCGCGTGCGATCGGCAGCGTCATGCCCACGATGCCGCCCTTGCTCGCTGCGTAGGCTGCTTGCCCGATCTGGCCGTCGTAGGCGGCCACGCTGGCGGTGCTGATCATCACGCCGCGCTCGCCGGTGGCTTCGGGTTCGTTCTTGCACATCGCATCGGCCGCGAGTCGGATCATGTTGAAGCTGCCGACCAGGTTGACCATGATGGTCTTGGTGTAGACGCCCAGGTTGTGCGCACCGTTCTTGCCCACGGTTTTTTCGGCCGGCGCGATACCCGCGCAGTTCACCAGCCCCATGACCTTGCCCATCGACAGCGCCTGGGCCACCACGGCCTGGCCGTCTGCCTCGCTGCTCACGTCGCACTTCACGAAGGTGCCGCCGATCTCCTTGGCCACCGCTTCGCCTTTTTCAACCTGCATGTCGGCAATGACGACCTTGCCGCCGTTGGCCGCCAGCATGCGTGCCGTGCCTTCGCCGAGACCCGATGCGCCGCCGGTGACGATGAAAACCTTGCCTTGAATGTCCATGGTGTGCTCCTGTGTCGTTGAAGGAATGTTTGACGTTGACGTAAACGTCAACCAGCGTTGGATTATGCGGCAGGTGTCCGTCATGAGGCTGTCATCGGCCGGGTCCAATCTGAGGGCTTTTGCCCTCACGGAGTCCCCCATGTTCGACAGCCAAGACGAGTTGCTGCGCCGCATCCACACCGACTTGATGGATGGATACGACGAAGAGATGGAAATGGAGATGGAGGACCGTGTCGACGAGCCGCAGGACGCCGAAGCCCTGAAGCGGCACAAGGCCGAACGGCAACAGTACTTTCGGGAATTGTTCCGCCTTCAGGCCGAACTGGTGAAGTTGCAGGACTGGGTGGTCGCCACCGGTCACAAGGTGGTGATTGTTTTTGAGGGCCGCGACGCGGCGGGCAAGGGTGGCGTGATCAAGCGCATCACCCAGCGCCTGAACCCGCGTGTGTGCCGCGTGGCCGCGCTGCCTGCGCCCAACGACCGCGAGCGCACTCAGTGGTACTTCCAGCGCTACGCGGCGCACCTGCCTGCGGCGGGCGAGATGGTGCTGTTCGACCGCAGCTGGTACAACCGCGCCGGCGTCGAGCGGGTGATGGACTTTTGCAGCGACGAACAGTACGAGGAGTTTTTCCGCTCCGTGCCCGAGTTCGAGAAGATGCTGGTGCGTTCGGGCATCCAGGTCATTAAGTACTGGTTCTCCATCTCCGACGAAGAGCAGCACCTGCGCTTTCTGGGCCGCATCCACGACCCGCTCAAGCAATGGAAGCTCAGCCCCATGGACCTGGAAAGCCGCCGCCGTTGGGAGCTCTACACCAAGGCCAAGGAAGTGATGCTGGAGCGCACCCACATTCCCGAATCACCCTGGTGGGTGGTACAGGCCGACGACAAGAAGAAGGCGCGCCTCAACTGCATCCACCATCTTCTGCACCAGATGCCCTACGGCGAGGTGGAGAGGCCGACTATCACGTTGCCCGATCGCGTGCGTCACGAAGGCTACCGGCGCCACCAGGTGCCCGGCGAGATCCATGTGCCCCAGGTGTACTGACGAAGAAGGCAAAAGGCCTGCAATCGCGGGCCTTTGAATTGAAGCGGCTGGGCTTACTTGTAGCCGACTCGGTCCAGCATCTGCTGAACCTTCGTCATGTTTTTTGCCACGGAAGCCAGCGGCACCGTTTCGGCCTTGAAGTTGTCACCGCCCATGGCCTTGATGGCAGGGTTCGCGACCTTCAAGCCCTTGACTGCGGGGAACTCGTTGTTGCCGTTGGCAAAGTAGTCCTGCGCGAACGGGCTGGCCAGGAACTCCATGAACTGGATCGCGTTGTCTCGATTCTTGGCATGCTTGGCCACGGCGGCGCCAGCGATGTTCACATGTGTGCCGCTGGTGGACTGGTTGGGGAACACAATGCGCACCTTCTCCATCACGGCGCGGTCTTCTGGCTTGTCCGACTTGATCAGGCGGGCTATGTAGTAGGTGTTGCTCAACGCCACGCCGCATTCGCCAGAGGCCACGGCCTTGATCTGGTCGGTGTCGCCGCCCTTGGGTGCGCGCGCCATGTTGTCCACCAGGCCTTTAAGCCAGGCTTCGCCCTTCTGGCCACCCAGGCGTTCGATCACGGTGGCGAACAGCGACAGGTTGTAGGGGTGCGAGCCCGAGCGGGTGCAGACCAGGCCCTTGAGCTTGGGGTCGGCGAGTTGTTCATAGGTCGCCACGTCGGCGGCCTTGACACGCATCGGGTCGTACACGATCACGCGGGCGCGGGTGGAGAAACCGGTCCAGGTCACGCCGCCTTCGCCGGGAGCGGCGCGCAGGTTGGCCGGGATGGCAGCGTCCAGTTTGGCCGACTGGATGGGTTGGAACAGACCCTGGCTGTCCGCTGATGCCATGCGCGCAGCGTCCACCAGCAGAATCACGTCAGCGGGCGATGCAGCACCCTCAGCACGCAGCCGCGCAACGATGCCGGCGTCGTCGGCGTCCACGCGGTTGATCTTGATGCCGGTGGTTTTGGTGAAGGTGTCGTACATCACCTCGTCTGTCTGGTAGTGGCGCGCCGAGTACAGGTTGAGCACCTTGTCCTGGGCCACGGCCTGGCCCTGGAGGCCGAGTGTTGCGGCCACAGCGGCCAGAGCAATCGAGAGTTTGCGAAACGCAGTCATGATGATCCTCTTGGGAGTTGCAAGGTGGGAAACGAGTGGTGCGCGAAAGGCAATCGCGCTTGTGACGTCCGGGATAATGAAGTGATGCTAACACTAACGCGAATTGTTCTCAATAAGTATTGCGGCACTTGGGGTCTTGTGCTGAGCCTGGCCTTTCTTGCGGCCTGCAGCACGCCGCAAGGTCCTGCGACTGCGCCTGCGGTGTCTTTGACCCAGGCTCAGCCAGCCGCTGTCGCACCGCCGATGCGGGCACCGCGTCTGGGACTGGCGCTGGGTGGAGGGGCTGCGCGCGGCTTTGCCCATGTGGGTGTGATCCAGGTGCTGGAAGAAAACGGCATCCGCCCTGACGTTCTGACCGGTACCTCGGCGGGCAGTCTGGTGGCCGCGCTCTACGCCAGCGGCAAAACCCCCACCGAGTTGGAGCGGGTAGCCATGAGCATGGACGAGGTGACGCTGACCGACTGGGCCTTGCCCATCCTGGGCCGTGGCCTGCTGCGCGGCGATGCGCTGGCGCGTTACGTGAGCCAGGCGGTGGACGGCCGCACGATAGAAAGCATGTCGCTGCCCCTGGGGGTGCTGGCCACCGATCTGGGCACGGGGCAAGGTGTCCTGTTCCGCCGTGGGGATGTGGCGCAGGCTGTGCGGGCGTCAAGTGCGGTGCCCGGGCTGTTCGCTCCGGTCGGCATTGCCGGTCGCGAGTATGTGGACGGCGGCTTGGTGGCTCCTGTGCCGGTGCAGCAGGCGCGCGACATGGGGGCCGAGGTGGTGCTGGCGGTGGATATCTCCAGCGCACCCGAAGGCAATCTGGCGGTGGGCAACATCCGGGTGCTGCTGCAGACCTTTGCCATCATGGGCCAAAGCATCAACCGCCATGAGCTGGCCACCGCCGATGTGGTGGTGCGCCCGGCGCTGGCTGGCGTGGGCAGCGCCGATTTTGCTTCGCGCAAACGTTCCATCGATGCGGGCAGGGTGGCCATGCTGGCGGCGCTCCCTCAGCTCAAGACCCAACTGGCCCGGCTGAAACCGGTCAACGGGGCTGGTGGCGCACGACCATAAAAAAAGCCCCCAGCCTTGAGGCAGGGGGCTTAAGGGGTCCGATGAAATCGAATTTCGAAAAGGACCCGAGGAGACAACCAAGAGAACGGGTTTGATCTGAAACCTGTTCCCGTTTGGGTCAGGCAGATCGTGGATTGATCCTAGTTTGCGGCTTGAAGCGATTCTTCAAGTCGCCGATCAACGGCACGATCAACCGGTTGTTCAGCGCTTTTTGGCGACCGACTTCGAAGCGTTCACAGCCGAAGCTGTCACGGTGTTGAAGTTGGCCTCGGCCATTTCGGTGGCTTGCTTGACAGCTTTCTGCACCGATTCCATGGCATTGTTGGCGGCGGACACGGCGCTCTTCATCACGGCCACGGCGGTTTCAGAACCGGCTGGTGCGTTCTTGGAAGCGTTGTCCACGACGGCCATGAATTTCTTCTGGGTGTCGCTGGCTTGGGCTTCAGCGGCCTTGCCGAATTCGGCGGTCGTGC
>LNFM01012529.1_pt1 | contig 13186 bp, 13 predicted proteins | sample 596031 | NCBI WGS metagenome assembly LNFM01 (sample SAMN04254537, study PRJNA301005) | activated carbon metagenome | isolation source: dual media filters at the Ann Arbor, Michigan drinking water treatment plant | place: USA: Ann Arbor
CCGACCCGCTGGTCACCTTCAAGACCTACAAGGACACCACCTTCGCCATGATGCGCGAGCTGCAGAAACGCGGCCACACCCTGGCCGCCTGCGAGCCGCAGCACCTGCAGTGGCAGACCGGCCAGCCGGTAACCGCGCTGGTGCGCCGCATCGAACTCACCGGTGCCGCCGACGACTGGTACCGCGTGCTGCACCAGGGCCGCGAAGCCCTGCACACGTTTGACGCCGTGCTCATGCGCAAGGACCCGCCCTTCGACAGCGAATTTTTCTACGCCACGCACCTGCTGGAGCAGGCCGAGCGCGAAGGCGCGAAGGTGTTCAACAGCCCGCGCGCGCTGCGCGACCACCCGGAAAAACTCGCGCTCATGGAGTTCGCCCGGTACGCGCCGCCCACGCTGGTGACGCGCTCGCCCGAGGCCATTCGCCACTTTCACGCCGAGCACAAGGACATCATCCTGAAGCCGCTCGACGGCATGGGCGGCATGGGCATCTTCCGCGTCGGCCCCGACGGCATGAACCTGGGCTCGATCACCGAAACGCTCAACCAGGGCGGGACGACCAGCGTGATGGTGCAGGCGTATTTGCCCGCCATCGTGGATGGCGACAAACGCCTGCTGCTCATTGGCGGGAAGGTCGCGCCTTTTGTGCTGGCGCGCATTCCGCAAGGCAGCGAGATCCGGGGCAACCTCGCCGCCGGCGGCAAGGGCGTGGCCCAGCCGCTGAGCGACACCGACCGCGCCATCGCCGAGGCCATCGCACCCACGCTGGCGGCTCGCGGCCTGCTGCTGGTGGGGCTGGACATGATCGGCGACAAGGTCACCGAGATCAACGTCACCAGCCCGACCTGCTTCCAGGAAATCCAGCAGCAGACCGGGTTCGATGTGCCGGGGATGTTTGTGGACGCGCTTGAAAAGGCCATGGCGTGAGTGACGAGACGCCCAAGGAACAAGTCGGGAACCCGCTGCACGGGTTGACGCTGGAAGCCATCATCACCGCGCTGGCCGACCACTACGGCTGGGAAGAGCTGGGCCAGCGCATTCCGGTGCGCTGCTTCAACGTGGACCCCAGCGTGGGGTCGAGCCTGAAGTTCCTGCGCAAGACACCGTGGGCGCGCGAGAAGGTCGAAGGGCTCTACCTCTTCATGCTGCGCGAAGAGCGCCGCGCCGGCCGGGGCTGAGGCGGACGGCTGCGCTCAGTGCGCCGTGGCCTGGGAGAACACGTTGAGCACCACCACCCCGGCGATGATCAGGCCCATGCCGATCAGGCCGGCCAGGTCGATCCGCTGTCCGTAGAGCAGCCACGCCACGGCGGTGATCAGCACGATGCCCAGGCCCGACCAGATCGCGTAGGCAATGCCCACCGGCACACTCTTGAGCACCAGCGACAGGCAGTAAAACGCCACGCCATAACCCACCACCACGACCAGCGACGGCACGAGTCGCGTGAAACTCTCGCTCGCCTTCAAGGCGGTGGTGCCGATCACTTCGGCCACGATGGCCAGTCCGAGCATCATCCAGGCATTCAATCGGTGGTCTCCTTCTGCGGTGTGTTGGTTCGGGAAGATGGACTCTGACACAGGAGGGTGTTGTCTGTCAGCCTGCCGTCGACGCAGCGTTACCGGCAGATCCGGTACGGCCCCTGGTCCAGGTGGAAGTGATCGCGGTGGGCGGCGTTGTAGTCGGGGCCCAGGGTGCCCTTGAAGAAGCGGCATGCGCCATCGCGCACCTCCCGCAGAAACGTGGCCTGCGCGCCTTCGCCAGCCCAGTGCTGGACCAGGCCGATGCGCTGCCCGTTGCCCAGCCGAAAGCCCGCCACGTCGAAGGCGTTGGCGGTGGCGTGCTGGCTGCGCCGCTCACCTTCGCCACCCGCGCCGCGCACGTTGCGGCAGGCGTAGCTGCCGAAGTGCTCGACACGCGTGACGGGTTGGCCAAAGTGCGCCTGCGCCGCCGGCTGCAAGGCATGGCGCTCCCACATCGCCAGCGACAGCGCCGCGCTGCAGGACAGCGTGAACGCGGGCGCAAAACGCGCATCGTCCACCCGCACGGCATCCGTCCAGCCGCAGCCGTCACCCGGGTCGTTGTCCGGCACCGCGGTGTGTTTCAGCGTCGACGCCGCCAGCACGGCGCTGCACAGGGCCGGGTCGGCAGCGGTGCGTTGCAGCCTGTAGCCCGTGAGCCAGTTCGGCGGCTCGGCCACCTTCAACGGTGCCCACGGGTTCCAGTGGGGCGGCACTGGGATGCGGCCGCTGTGCACGGCCCACACACCGACCACGGCGGCGACGACGATCAGGGCGAGCAGGATGCGGTACGGGCTCATGGGGGTTGCGGCAATTGGGAAGTGGGCAAGACCCGCATCTTGGGCCCCAAGCCCTGCCGTGCGCGCAGTGGCCTTTTTTGGAGGCGTGGCGCAGGCTGCACGCCCTCACGTCAGGAGCACCCATGACGAGCAAAAACACCGTCTGCCTCTGGTACGACAGCGCAGCCCTGGACGCCGCCCACGTCCTGCCAGATCACGCCGCGGGGCCTCACCGAAGCGATCGAGGCGGCGCGATCGGGATCGGCCGCGTCCTGAAGCGGCGTCAGTGCACCGTGGCGCTCATCGCGCGCACCGCCTCCGCACGCAGCGGCACCGCGTGGCTCAGCGGTGCCAAGGCGGCCTGGATGCGCGCCATCTGCGCGTTACTCACCAGGCTGCCCAGCGCTTTCTCGAACCGCGGCTCCAGCGTGCCGGAGACGATGTACTGCCAGCGGTAGGCCTTGAGCAGCGTGGCGTGGACCTGTGCGGCGCGCTCGCCATCCGCGGTCATGCCGCTGACGTCCAGGAAGTACGCCGCGTCGGCCCGGGCCTGCGCTTGCAGGATGCCGTCGACGCCACCGACCAGTGCAATCAGGTCGTCCACCGCCGCGTCGCGCCGGGCGTCCGAGGCCAGCTTGGCGTCTTCTCGCGCCCACTCCAGTTCGTCGATGACGGCGTGCTGCGATTCCTCTTTCCAGTGGAACAGGAACACGTCCTTGAACAGCGGCGACAGGCCCTCGGCGGCGTCGATGCTGGCGCGGTAATGCGCCTGCGAGAACAGCTCGATGTGGCAGGTCAGCGCCAGCACGGCCCAGGTGGACTTGCCCAGCACGAAGTTGGCCACGTCGTTGGGCGACACATCGAAGCGGTAGCCGGGCGGCATGTCGACCGCCACCAGCTGTTCGATGCGGCGGAACAGTTCCTGGTGCTTGAGTTCCTCGTCGGTCAGCCGCACGATGGCTTCCAGCGCGGTCTGGTCACCGAGCCAGTGGTCGCGGCTCACGTCCAGCATCTTCGCGCTGATGAAGCGCTCGACCAGGCCGAACATGTTGGCGTAGGTGCGCCCTTGCACCTGGCTCAGAAAGCGGTGCTCGCCCGGGCTCAGGAACGTCAGTTCGTCGGCCAGCGACAGCCCGTCGGGCAGGAAGGTGTGGGCCAGGTCGAAGCGGCGGCCGCGGATCACATCGCGGTCGATGTCCCAGCGGATGCGCTTGGAGACCTCGATGGTCCTGGCGTAGCGCGGGATGTCCAGGGCGGTGGGTTGGGTTTGCATGGTGGTGCCTCTCGGGTGGTGTCCGTCACATCGACGTGCTTCAAGGATCGACCGGCGCCCGCACCTGCGCATGAGGCGGATGTCCCGCTTCCCACGGCGGGGGGACGTCACCCGCGCAAACATGTGGGACCACCGACCCACGCGCGAGACAATGGCGCATGCCTGCTGTGCCGAGTGCCACCTCGAACCTGCGTCAGAGCCTGCGCTTCTGCAACGCGGCCGACGGCACGCGCATCGCCGTTGCCGCCATCGGCTCGGGGCCCCCGCTGTTGCGCGCCGCGCACTGGCTCAGCCATGTCGAACACGACCTGCACAGCCCCGTGTGGCGGCCCTGGCTGGCCGAACTCGCGCGCGACCACCAGTACATCCGCTACGACCAGCGCGGCTGCGGCCTCTCCGACAGCGCCGTGGCCGACTTCTCGCTCGATGCCTGGGTCGGTGACCTCGAAGCCGTGGTCGACAGCCTCGGCCTGCGCCGCTTTCCGCTGATCGGCATGTCGCAGGGCGGCGCCGTGGCCATCGCCTACGCGGTGCGCCACCCCGACCGGGTGTCGCAGCTGGTGCTGCACGGTGCCTACGCCCGCGGCGCCCAACAACGTGCCACCAGCGACGCAGAGCGGCTCGAGGCCGACACCCTGGTCAACCTGATCCGCCTGGGCTGGGGGCGCGACAACGCGGCTTTTCGCCAGGTGTTCACCAACCAGTTCATCCCCGGGGGCACTCCCGCGCAGCACCAGTGGTGGAACGAGCTGGAGCGCCTGACCGCCAGTCCCGAGAACGCCGCGCGCACGCTGGAGGCCTTTCACCGCGTCGACGTGACCGGGCTCGCGCGCCAGCTGCGTGTGCCCACGCTGGTGCTGCATGCGCGCGGCGACGCACGCGTGCCGTTCGAAGAAGGGCTGCGGCTGGCGGCGCTGATCCCGGTGGCGCGTTTTGTGCCGTTGGACAGCGACAACCATGTGTTGCTGGACACCGAGCCCGCCTGGCCCGCCTTCCTGGGTGAACTGCGTGCCTTTCTCGGCCCCGCAGCGGCCGATGTGCCGGGACGCGACGCGGCGCTGACCCCGGCGGAACGCGATGTGTTGAAACTGGTGGCGCTCGGCCTGGACAACGCGGCCATTGCGCGGCAGCTGAAGAAGAGCGAGAAGACGGTGCGCAACCAGGTGTCGAGCATCTTCGACAAGCTGGGCGTGCACACGCGGGCCGAGGCGATCGTTCTTGTGCGCGACCGCGGGGGCTGATCTGCGGTGTCATCCTTGTCCTGCAGCGAGGCGTCGCGAGGGCTTGCGTCAAGCCGCATGCATTCCCCTCAAGATCGGAATAGCATCGGTCAACCAAGGAGCCATCTCATGAACACCATCATTTACATCGTCGGCCTCGTCGTCGTCATCGGCATCATTCTGAGTTTCTTCGGCCTGCGCTGAGCGTTGGGCGACAGGTCAGGCGGCCCAAGGGTTGCCTGTCGGTCCTCGCGATGGTCCTGCCCGCGTTGATCACAGCTTCTCGGTCTCGCCGACCTTGGGCTGCCATTTCATCAGCCGTTTCTCAATGCGGCCGACCACCGCGTCCAGCACCAGTGCAAATGCGGTGAGCACCACGATGCCTGCCATCACGGTGTTGATGTCGAAACTGCCTTCGGCCTGCAGGATGAGGTAACCCACACCCTGGCTCGAACCCAGGTACTCGCCCACCACCGCGCCCACAAAGGCCAGGCCCACGCTGGTGTGCAGCGAGCTGAACACCCAGCTGGTGGCGCTGGGCAGATACACATGGCGCAGCAGCTGTTTCTGGCTCGCGCCCAGCATGCGCGCGTTGGCCAGGATGACCGGGCTCACTTCCTTCACGCCCTGGTAGACGTTGAAGAACACGATGAAGAACACCAGCGTGACGCCCAGCGCCACCTTGCTCGCAATGCCAAGGCCGAACCACACCGCGAAGATGGGTGCCAGGATGATGCGTGGCATGGAATTCATGGCCTTGATGTAGGGCTCCAGGATGGCCGAGGCCATGGGCGAGAGCGCCAGCCACAGGCCACCGCCCAGCCCACCAAGCGCGCCGATGGCAAACGCCAGCACGGTCTCGGTGAGCGTCACGCCCAGGTGGGTGTAGATGTCGGCGTCGGTGACGAACCAGGCCCAGATGCGCTCGGCCACGCGCAGCGGCTCGCCAAAGAAAAAGGCGGCCTGGCGGTCGTTCTCGAACATGAAGTTCGGCAGCAGGCCGGGCGTGGTCATGGCGTACCAGAACGCGATGAGCGCAACCAGCAAACCGAGCTGCCACGCGCGCAGGGTCTTGGGCTGCGGTTTGATGAGGTTCCACATGGCTCAGGCCACCTTGAGTTGTTGCTGGTAGCCCTTGAGCACTTCTTCGCGCATCACCGCCCAGATGGCGGCGTGCAGTTCGATGAAGCGGGCGGTGGTCTTGATCTCGGCCACGTCGCGCGGGCGCGGGATGTCGATGCTGAACTCGCCGATGGGGTGGCTGGCCGGGCCGGCGCTGAGCACCACCACGCGGTCGCTCATCGCAATCGCTTCATCCAGGTCGTGCGTGATGAACAAGACGGCTTTCTTTTTGGCGGCCCAGAGGTCCAGCACCTCGTTCTCCATCAGCTGACGCGTCTGGATGTCGAGCGCGGAAAACGGTTCGTCCATAAGGATGATGTCGGGGTCGAGCACCAGCGTTTGCGCCAGACTCGCGCGCTTGCGCATGCCGCCGCTCATCTGGTGCGGGTAGCGGTCGCCGAAGCCGCCCAGGCCCACGCGGCGCAGCCAGTCCTCGGCCTGCGTGCGCGCATCCGCGTCCGTCGCGCCGCGAAACGACAGGCCCGCCATCACGTTGCCCAGCGCGGTGCGCCAGGGCATCAGGCTCTCGGTCTGGAACATGTAGCCCGCGCGCGTGTTGATGCCGGTCAGCGGCTCGCCGAACACATTGACCGTGCCGGTGCTCGGCGAAAGCAGGCCGGCCGCCACGTTGAGCAGCGTGCTCTTGCCGCAGCCGGTGGGGCCCACCACGCTGACGAACTCGCCGGCGCCCACGGTCAGCGTCACATCGCGCACGGCGGTGTAACGCTGGCCGGGGTCATCCTTGCTGATGAAAGTGCAGGACACGCCCTGCAGGTCGATCGCCGCACTCGTCACATCAGCCTTTCGGGTACTTGGCGTTGGCCTTTTGCACGAAGGCGTTGGTGTAGACCGCGTTCAGGTCCAGCTTGGCCTTGGCCAGTTCGGCGTCCACGCTGGCCAACGCGCGAAACGCCGTGTCAGCGCCCTTGGTGGGAAAGCTGCCGTCGGGCGAGAGCGCGCCCTTGGCGGCCATGAAGGCGTCGATGTACACCGCTCGGTCGCCGAGCAAAAAGCCCTCGGGCACCACCTTGATGATGTCGCCCGGACCGGCGGCCTGGATCCACTTGTTCGCGCGCACCATGGCGTTGGTCAGCGCCTGCGCGGTGTTGGGGTTCTTGTCCAGGAAAGGCTGGGGCGCGTACAGGCAACCCGCGGGCATGGGGCCACCGAACACCTTTTCCGACTCGGCCACGATGCGTGTGTCGGAAATGATCTTCATGTCGCCCGAGCGCTGCAGCAGCGTGACCACCGGGTCGAGGTTGCTCATGGCGTCGATCTGGCCCGAGCGCATGGCGGCCACCGCCCCGCTGCCCGCACCCACACCGACGATGCTCACGTCGCCGGGCTTGAGGCCGGCCTTGGCCAGCACAAAATTGACCATCACGTTGGTGGAGCTGCCCGGCGCGGTCACGCCGATCTTCTTGCCCTTGAGGTCGGCAATCGTTTTGTAGCTCGCCATCGTCTTGGGGTTGACGCCCAACACGATCTGCGGCGCCAGGCCCTGCAGCACGAAGGCGCGCATGGGCTGGCCCTTGAACTGCATGTTCACCGTGTGCTCGAACGCGCCCGAAACCACGTCGGCGCTGCCACCCACCACCGCCGCCAGTGCGCGCGAACCACCCGCGAAGTCGGCGATGGTCACGTCCAGCCCCTCGGCCTTGAAGTAGCCCAGCTGCTCGGCAATGGTGAGCGGCAGGTAGTACAGCAGGTTCTTGCCGCCCACCGCGATGGTGACCTTGGGCTTCTCCAGGCCTTGCGCGAATGCGAACGGGGGCAGAACGGCCGCGGCGATGCCGCCGGCCACGAGGTGTCGTCTTTGCATGGATGTGTCTCCTTCGTTGAGGGGGTGAGCGGCGGGTCGCGCAAGGCGTCCGTGCCCGTTGCATGGTAGCCCGGGGGAGTACCCGGTGCCACCCGGGAAATCACGGCAGGGGCAAGCCGTCCACAAACACCTTGAGCTCGTCGGGCTTGAAGGCGGCCCACTGCTCGTTGCTGGTCAGCGGCGTGGTCACCACCACCGCGGCGCGGTCGCCGGGGTGGTTGAGGTCGGCGAAGTTCACCGTCCAGTCCTGGTCCATCAGCGTGGCCTGGGCAAACGGGTGCTGGCGCACCAGCCAGTGCAGCTTGGTGCTGCAGTGCGCCCACAGCGCCTCGCCGTTGGAGAGCAGAAAGTTGAAGGTGCCGAACTTTCGCACCTGGGGCACAAGTTCGCGCAATGTAAGGGTGAGCTCTTCCACGCTGGGCAGGGAAGCGTGGGACTTGGCCAGCTCCTGCATCAGCCAGCAAAAGGCGCGTTCGCTGTCGGTGGTGCCCACCGGGCGAAAGTGGCTGTGCAGGTGCGGAAAGTAGTCCTTCAGATCACCGTTGTGCGCAAACACCCACTGGCGGCCCCAGAGCTCACGCACGAAGGGGTGGGCATTCTCCAGCGACACCTCGCCGATGGTGGCTTTGCGCACGTGGGCAATGATGTTGCGGCTCTTGAGCGGGTAACCCTGCAGGAAGGTGGCCATGGGCGACTGCGACGCACTTGCGTGGTCCACAAACAGGCGCAGGCCCTTGCCTTCGAAGAACGCGATGCCCCAGCCATCGGCGTGGTGGTCGGTCTTGCCACCGCGCTGGCAGAAGCCGGTGAAGCTGAACGAGGCGTCGGTGGGGGTGGCGCAATTCAGGCCGAGCAATTGACACATCGGTGGATTGTGCCGCCTCAGGCGGTGCTGCAGCGGTGAGATGGGCTCAAGTGAACCCCATGCCGCGTGCCTCGCGCACCTCGGGTTTGATGCGGTGCTCGGCTTCGAGCTGGGCGATGAACTCCTCGGGCTCCAGCACTTCGGCGAGGATTTCCACCTGCCGCTTCACCGCAGCGAAGTCACCGGGGCACAGCTGGTCGAGCTTGAGAAGGCGGGTGGCGTGTGCCGCGTCCAGCCGCGTGGCGTCGCCACCCAGGGCTTCCACCACAAACATGGCTTCGCGCTGCTCGGCCGTGAGCGGCTTGAAGCGGATCTTGAAGGTGAAGCGCCGCAGCGCCGCCTGGTCGATGCTGTCCATCAGGTTGGTGGTGCAGATGAAGATGCCGGCGAATCGCTCCATGCCCTGCAGCATCTCGTTGACCTCGGTCACTTCATACGTGCGCTGCGCGCCGCGGCGGTCCTGCAGAAAGCTGTCGGCCTCGTCGAGCAGCAGCACCGCCTTCTCGGCCTCGGCCTCGCGGAACATGGCCGCCATCTGCTGCTCGGTCTCGCCCACGAACTTGCTCACCAGATCACTCGCGCGGCGGATCATCAACGGGCGTTCGAGCTGCTGAGCCAGGTGCTCGGCCAGCGCGGTCTTGCCGGTGCCGGGCGCGCCGTGGAAACACAGGCACCCATGACCGCGCGCCTTGAGCGCAGCAATCACCCGCGGCAGCTCGTAGCGCGACTCCACGTTGAGCATGTCCAGGCTGTACTGGGTGACGCTGGGTCGCTGCACCAGGTCGGGCTTGCGACCCAGGGCCAGGTCGGCGTTTTTCAGTTGCCGTTCAATCAATTCGTCGAGCAAGGGCGCGGCTGCCGCGCGCGCCTTGGCGCTGCGGCGGGCGGCCGGTTTCACGGGGCTGGCCGCCAGTTCGGCAAAGCGCACGGCGGTGCGGATCTGCGCGGGCGTGAGGCCTTTGCGCTCGGTGAGCCGCGCCACCAGCGCGTCGGACACGGGCGCGCCTTCGAGCGTCTTGCGCACGAGCTGCTCGCGCGCACCGGGCGGCGGGCTCTTGAGTTCGAGGTGGTAAGCGAAACGGCGGCGAAACGCCGGGTCGATCTGTTCGATGCGGTTGGTGACCCAGATCGTGGGCACGGCGTTGGTCTCCAGGATCTGGTTGACCCAGGCCTTGCCGCTGACGCTGCCGGTGTGCGACGCAGCCACGTGCTCGGCGCGCGCCATGATCTGCGCCGCCTCGCTGGAGATTGGCGGGAACACGTCTTCGACCTCGTCGAACAACAAGGCCGAATGCGCCGTGCCTTTGAGGAACACCTGCGCGATCTGCAGCGAGCGGTAGCGGTCGCGGCCCGAGAGCGCGTTGCCATCGCGGTCGGCGTACTCCACTTCAAAGAGTTCCAGGCCGGCGGCCTGCGCGACCACGCGCGCCAGCTCGGTCTTGCCGGTGCCGGGCGGACCATACATCAGCACGTTCACGCCAGGCTCCTTGCGCGCCACGGCTTCGCGCAGCAGGCCGCAGAGCAGGCGCACGTCTTCGCCCACGTAATCGAAGTCTTTCGGGCTCAGCGCCGAGCGCGCGGCCGGGCGGGTGAACACCGCCATGAGTTCGCTCTGCGTGCGGTACTCGCGCATGAGCACCGGCGGCAGTTTTTCGCTCACCTTCATGAGGTCGGCCAGGTCGGTGATGTTGTGCTCGGAGATCAGGTTTTCCACCATGCCGATGCGTTCCAGCCGCGAGCCGGCGCGCAGGGCCTCGCCCACTTCGCTGGCTTTCACGCCGGCCACGTCGGCGATCGCCGCGTAGGCCTCGGGCGCGTTGTTCACTTTGAACTCCACCAGGATGGAGCGCAGGTCGCGTTGGTAGCGCGCGAGCGTGCCGTAGAGCAGCAGCGCCCGCTCGGCGCGGTTGAGCTGCAGCAGGCCGGCGAGCGCGTCGATGTTTTTCTCCACCAGCGTGGACTGCTTCTTCAGCGCGTGGCTGAGCCATTCACCAGTGACGGCGAGCACCGCGAGCAGGTCTTTGGGCGATTCCTTGGCGTACTCGTCGAGGTAGAAGAACAGCGTACCTTCCTCGTACGGTCCGCGCCACACGCCGTAGCGCTCCATGAAAGCCGTGGTGGCGAGCGCGTGGTGGCCGCTCCAGAGTTCGTTGTCCTTGCAGCGGCGCTCCAGAAACTCGCGCAGGCGCAGCAACACAGTGTGCGGCCACACCAGGTGGCGGCCGGCGAGCGAGAGCAGGGTGTTGAGGTCGCGCCGCACGTTGAAGCGTGGACCCTGGCGTGCGGCCAGCGTGAGCACGAAGTGCGAACACATGAGATCGAGCACGGGGGCCTGACGCAGGCCGTGCGGTACGAACACGCGCCCTTCGCCCAGGAAGGGCGTGCGGCCCTCGCGCGGGTCGGTCGGGGTGCGGCCCGCGGTGACTGCAGGCTGCACGGAACGCTTGCTCATCCAGACACCTCCAGAACGTGCTTCCAGTGACGCCGTACCGGGACATCCGGTATTCAAATGGACCATATTTGTGGGATTTGTCCGGCTTTAACTCCGCGCGTCCCGCCGCCGCCGGTTCACAATCGCGCGATGCTGGAACTCAAAGACATTCAAGCCGCCGCCGCCCGCCTGGTCGGGCAGGTGCTGGACACCCCCTTCGTGGAATCGCGCACCATCTCACAGCTCACCGGCTGCCAGGTGTTTCTCAAGTTCGAGAACCTGCAGTACACGGCTTCGTTCAAGGAGCGCGGTGCCTGCAACAAGCTCGCCCAGCTCACAGCCGACGAGCGCGCGCGCGGCGTGATCGCCATGAGCGCGGGCAACCACGCGCAGGGCGTGGCTTACCACGCACAGCGCCTGGGCCTGCGCGCGGTGATCGTCATGCCGCGCTTCACGCCGGGTGTGAAGGTGGAGCGCACGCGCGGCTTCGGCGCCGAGGTGGTGCTGCACGGCGACACGCTGGACGAGTCGCGCACCCACGCGCGCGAACTCGCGGCCCGAGAAGGTCTGGTGTTTGTGCACCCCTATGACGACGAGGACATCGTGGCCGGTCAGGGCACGGTGGCCCTCGAAATGCTGCGCGAGCAGCCCGACCTGGACACGCTGGTGGTGGCCATCGGCGGCGGCGGCCTGATCGCCGGCATGGCCACCGCGGCCAAAGCCGGGGTGCAAACCGAACGTTTTCCCGCCATGGTCAACGCGATCAAGGGCACGCACCTGCCGCAGGGCACGAGCACGATTGCCGAAGGCATTGCCGTGGGCACGCCGGGCGTGATCACCGAAGCCATCGTGCGCCAGAAGGTGGACGACCTGCTGCTGGTCGACGAAGGCGACATCGAGCAAGCCATCGTGATGCTGCTGGAGATCGAGAAGACGCTGGTGGAAGGCGCGGGTGCGGCCGGGCTGGCCGCGCTGATCAAACACCCCCATCGCTTCGCCGGCAAACGCGTGGGCCTGGTGCTGTGCGGCGGCAACATCGACCCGATGCTGCTGGCCTCGATCATCGAGCGCGGCATGGTGCGCGCGGGCCGGCTGGCGCGCATCCAGGTGAACGCGCGCGACGTGCCGGGCAATCTGGCGCGCATCACCGCCACCGTGGCGGACGCGGGCGCCAACATCGACGAGGTGCACCACCAGCGCGCCTTCACGCTGCTGGCGGCGCAGAACGTGGCCATTGAACTGGTGCTGCAGACGCGCGGGCGCGAACACATCGCGCAAGTCATTGAACGCCTGCAGCAAGCGGGCTTTGAGACCGCGTTGCTGTGATCCGCCCGGCCCTCCGCCATGCATCGAAGGCGCCTGCATGAGCTCCACCCCGGTGTCCGTTGAATCGCTGCAAGCTTTGTTGTCGGCCTGGTTTGCGCCCTGGGTCCAGGCGCTGGGCCTGCAGGTCGAGTCGTTCGCCGACGGCGAAGTCACGCTGCGGCTGCCGCAAAACGACCAGCTCTCCCGCGTGGGCGGCATGTTGTGCGGCCAGGCCATGATGTCGGCCGCCGACACCGCCATGGTGCTGGCCATCGTCACGCAGCTCGGCGAACGCCCCATGACCACGGTGCAACAGAACACCAGCTTCCTCAAACCGCTCTCGGGCCAGGACGCTCGCGTCACCGCGCGCGTGATCCGCGCCGGCAAGAACCTGGTGTTCGGCGAAATCGACATCTGCGGCGCCACCGACGGCCGCAGCGTCTGCCGCGTCAGCACCACCTGCGCCTTGCTCTGAATCGTCTGCCTTAAAATTCTCCGAGTTTTGAACCATCCAGCGGAAATCACCATGTCCCAGCACGACCACCACACCCCCAGCGACCAGCCCATCGACGTGGTTGAGTCCATCGTCCCCATGATGCCCATCGTGCTGCCCATCGCCGGCGGCGTGCTCATGTTCCTGCTGGCCTTCATCGCCGTGTTCATGGCCTGACGCACCCGCCTTCGGCGCAACGGCCGGATGTCCCCTTGGGGATGTCCGGCCGTTTTGCTTGGTGAGATGGACGCCATGGGCAGACCGTTCAATGCATCACGTTATGCGGGTTTTGCATGTAACCAGTTCGTAACCCGGCGCCCGGTTTCATAAAATCGGCATCAAGGACGACACACGGACCGA
>LNFM01023186.1_pt1 | contig 13186 bp, 9 predicted proteins | sample 596031 | NCBI WGS metagenome assembly LNFM01 (sample SAMN04254537, study PRJNA301005) | activated carbon metagenome | isolation source: dual media filters at the Ann Arbor, Michigan drinking water treatment plant | place: USA: Ann Arbor
GCTACGAGGTCGATCCGGTGCTCGCCGGCATCAGCAACCGCGACTGCTACAAGGTCTTCAAGGACCCGCGCGAAGCCTGCGCCGGCGCCGACCTGGTCACCACCGACGTGTGGACCAGCATGGGCTTCGAGGCTGAGAACGAGGTTCGCCGCGAGGCCTTCAAACGCTGGTGTGTGGACGAAGACATGATGCGCCAGGCCAAGTCCGACGCGCTCTTCATGCACTGCCTGCCCGCGCACCGTGGCGAAGAAGTGAGCGCCGAAGTCATCGACGGTCCGCAGTCGGTGGTGTGGGATGAAGCCGAGAACCGGATGCACGCGCAGAAGGCGCTGATGGAATTCCTCCTGCTCGGCCGCCTGGCTTGATGCAGGCCCTGCTCGACGCCATCGCGCGCATTGAACCCGGCACCGACGCGCGCCGGGTTTTCCATGGTCGCGGTGGCCTGCACCCGGGCTGTGAGCACTGGACGCTCGACGCGTTTCCACCGGTCTGGCTGCTCACCAGCTTCCAGCCGGTGCCTGACGACACACTCGCCGTCATTGGTGAGGCCTTGGCAGCGCGTTGGAGTGAGATCGCACCGGGTGAGACGCTGAACTGGGTGTTCCAGTGCCGCGGCGAAGGCCAGGCCGACACGGTTCTCATGGCCGGCAGCGTGCCCGAACCGCATGTGGTCAGCGAACGCGGCGCGCGTTACCTGGTGCATGTGCTCAAAGGCCAGAACCACGGTCTGTTCCTCGACATGGCCGAAGGCCGCCAGTGGGTGCGCGAACACGCGACGGGCCACAAGGTGCTCAACCTGTTTGCCTACACCTGCGCGTTTTCGGTGGTGGCCTTGCAGGGCGGTGCGAAGCAGGTGGTCAACGTGGACATGAGCGCCGGGGCCATGGCCATTGGCCAGCAAAACCACCCGTTGAACGCCCTGAAGGAAGGCGCGAGTTTCCTCGTGCACGACATCTTCAAGACCTGGGGCAAGAGTCACCAGAAGGGCAGCTTCGTGGCCACCCAGGACTACATCAAACTCATCCGCCGCCTGCCCGACCTGCTGCGGCCCGAAGGCCGCGTGCTGCTGTGCCTGAACGCACCCCAGCTCAGCCCGGCATTCCTGATGGACCAGATGCAGGAAGCTGCGCCCGAGCTGGTGTTTGAAGAGCGCCTGGCCAACCCGGCGGTGTTCGCCGATGTGTCGCAAGACCGGTCGCTGAAGGTGCTGGTGTACCGGGCACCTGCGGTGGTCAAGACAGCAGCATGAGTGCCTGCACCAGTTGCGGCGCCTGCTGCGCCTGCTTCCGCGTCGACTTCTCGGTGCACGAGATGCAGGACCTGGGCGGCTCGGTTCCCTCGGGCCTGGCGGTGGACGTGACCGGCAGCACCATGCGCATGCGCGGCACCGACCATTCGCCACCCCGCTGCGCGGCGCTCACTGGCACGCTCGGCGACAAGATCGGCTGCGGCATCTACGAATGGCGCCCCTCGCCCTGCCGCGAGTTTGAAGAGGGCAGCGACGCCTGCACCCGCGCCCGGCAGCGCCACGGTTTGCCGCCGGTCGACGGCGCGGACTGAAACCGCAGTTACTTCAGGTCTCAAGCATTTTTGAGGCCTGTTGGGATTAACCGACACCACGGGTTTTTTCACGGTGCTACCTTCACCGCACCATGAAAAAACTCTGGGACATCTCCCCACCCGTGCACGCCGCCGCCCCGGTTTTCCCGGGCGACACGGCCTACACCCAGACCTGGGCCGCCACCATCGGCCCGGGCTGCCCGGTCAACGTGAGCGCCATCACGCTCTCGCCCCACGTGGGCGCACACGCCGACGCACCGCTGCACTACGACGCCAGCGGCGCGGCCATCGGCGAAGTCTCGCTCGACGCGTTTCTCGGCCCCTGCCGCGTGATCCACGCCATCGGCTGCGGCCCGCTGGTGAAGCCCGAACACATCGCACACGCTTTGAAAGGCTTGCCACAACGCGTGCTGCTGCGTGTGTATGAACGCCAGCCGCAAGACGCCTTCGACAACGACCTGCCCGCCTTCGCCCCCGAGACCGTCGAACAACTCGCCGACCTCGGCGTGCTGCTGATCGGCATCGACAGCGCGAGCATCGACCCGGCCAACAGCAAGACGCTGAACAGCCACCAGACCATTCGCCAGCGCGGCCTGCGCGTGCTGGAAAACCTGCTGCTCGACGACGTGCCCGAAGGCGACTACGAGCTGATCGCCCTGCCCCTGAAACTCACCACCGCCCCGTGCTCCGGGAACTGCCATGACCACCACCCTTCAAGACTGCCGCGCGCTCGACGCGCAAGACCCGCTGCGCGCCCTGCGCGAACTCTTCCTGTTGCCCGAGGGCACGATCTACCTCGACGGCAATTCGCTCGGCGTGATGCCACGCGCCACACCCGCGCGCGTGGCCGACGTGGTCACCCGCGAATGGGGCACCGACCTGATCCAGAGCTGGAACAAGAACGGCTGGTTCACCATGCCTGGCCTGGTGGGCGACAAGATCGCGCGCCTGATCGGCGCCGCGTCCGGCACCGTGGTGGCCACCGACAGCACCTCGATCAACCTCTTCAAGGTGCTCTCGGCCGCCATCAACCTGAGTGCCGCCGACCACCCACAGCGCAAACGCATCGTGAGCGAGCGCAGCAACTTCCCGACCGACCTCTACATCGCCGAAGCGCTGTGCAAGGAGCGTGGTTTCGAGCTGGTGCTGGTTGAACCCGAGGAGATTGCTGCCGCCCTCACACCCGAGGCCGCCGTGCTCATGCTCACCCACGTGAACTACCGCACCGGCGCCATGCACGACATGCCCGCCGTGACCGCCGCCGCGCACGCGGCCGGCGCGCTGATGCTGTGGGATCTCGCACACAGCGCGGGCGCGGTGCCGGTGGACCTCACCGGTGCGGGCGCCGACTACGCGGTGGGCTGCGGCTACAAGTACCTGAATGGTGGCCCCGGCGCCCCCGCTTTCGTGTGGGTCAACCCGCGCCACACCGACCGTTTCTGGCAGCCGCTGGCCGGCTGGTGGGGTCACGCCACGCCCTTCGCCTTCACAAAGGACTATCAGCCTGCACCCGGCATCACGCGCTACCAGTGCGGCACGCAACCCATGATCAGCCTGGCCGCACTGGAGTGCGGCGTGGATACCTTGCTGGCCGCTGAAAGCCTCGGCGGCATGTTGGCGCTGCGCACCAAGTCGCTCGCCCTCACCGACCTCTTCATCTCGCTCGTGGACGAGCGCTGCCAGGGCCACGGTATCGGTCTGGCCACGCCGCTGGAACACGCGCAGCGCGGCTCGCAGGTGTGTTTGACCAAGGACGAAGGCGCCTACGCCATCGTTCAAGCGCTCATCGCACGTGGCGTGGTCGGCGACTACCGGGCGGGTGACCCTTCGACAGGCTCAGGGCGAACGGGGTCGAAGGACATCCTGCGCTTCGGCTTCACGCCGCTCTACATCGGCTTCGAAGACGTGTGGCACTCGGTCGAACACCTGAAACAGGTGCTGGAGAGCGGCGAGTGGCAGCGCGCCGAGTTCAACCAGAAACACGCGGTGACCTGAACATGTGCCCGCACACCCCATCCGAGTCGCAGAAGCCCGAAGACATCGTGCGCGAGGAAGGCGCGCAGCTCGACTTCAGCCGCGACATGAGCTACGGCGACTACCTGCAGCCCGCGCACGACGAAATGCTCTTCATCGTGCAGCACCAGACCAGCGAACTCTGGATGAAGCTCATGCTGCACGAACTGCACGCGGCCATTGGCCACGTGGCGGCCGACGAGCTGCAGCCCGCGTTCAAGATGCTCGCGCGTGTGTCAAAAATCATGGAGCAACTCGTGCACGCCTGGGACGTGCTCGCCACCATGACGCCGCCCGAATACAGCGCGCTGCGACCCTACCTCGCGCAGTCCAGCGGCTTCCAGAGCCACCAGTACCGCTGCATCGAATTCGCGATGGGCAACAAAAACGCGGCCATGCTCAAGCCGCATGCACACAGCCCCGAGCGGCTGGCCGTGGTGCAGGCCGCGTTCGAAGCGCCTTCGCTGTACGACGAGGCCCTGCGCCTGCTGGCGCGCCGAGGCATCACGGTACCGCAGAGCCACACCGAGCGCGACTGGACCCAACCGTACGAGGCCAGCGACGCGGTCGAACAGGCCTGGCTGCAGGTCTACCGCAACCCCAGGGACCACTGGGACCTGTACCAGCTCGGCGAAGAACTCACCGACCTGGAAGACACCTTCCGCCTCTGGCGCTTCCGCCACGTGACCACGGTGGAACGCGTCATCGGCTTCAAGCGCGGCACGGGTGGCACGGGGGGCGTGAGCTATCTGCGCAAGATGCTGGACGTGGTGCTGTTCCCCGAGATCTGGCGGCTGCGCACCTCGCTTTAGGCACCGCGCCGCTGCGCGTCGTGGGCCTGGCGCACGCGCTGGAACGCGGCCTCGCCCAAACGCTCGCGCAGCCCGGCCAGCGCCGGTCGCACCAGGTTCGCGGCCAGCTCCTTGCCGAGCAAATCGCCCAGTGTGACCCAGGCCGAAGCGAGGCGAGCGTAGGCGTCCTGCGCTTGCCCTTGTTGCTCCAGCAGGCTGGCCGCCTGCACGGAGGCGGCAAGGTAGGAGGTGGCGTCGCCTGCGTCCAGCGCACCCTGGCGAGCGAGGGCCAGGCGTTCCAACGCGAGCTCCGGCTGATCCAGCGCCAGCGCAATCTGCGCACCCACGAGACCGCGCCGCGCGGCTGCCGATCCATCTCGCGCGGGCTGCCGGTCGACGCCTTGCCAGATCGCTTCGGCCGCAGGCGCATCCACCAACAACAGACACGACGCAGCAGCCAGCCGGGTCGCCTGCGCATCTGCGGCAAGCCCGAGCGATTGCATCAGCGCAGCAGCGGTGGAGAAATCCGCAGCGGCGCCCCGCTCGTCGCGCGCAGCCAGCGCGGCCGCGCCACGGCGCTGCAGCACCACCGCGCGCAGCGGGTCGTCGAGGTGCTGGCCGTGCTGCTCCAGCAATGCGGAGAACCGCTCGCGCGCCAACGCGGCATCACCACAGGCCAGCGCCTGCTCGGCGAGTTCCATGTCGACGCCGCGCCGCAAGGCATCGGGCAGGGCCAGCGCCCCGGCGCAGCGGATCGCGTGCGCAGCCGCGTCCATGGAGCCCGCCAGGCGCAGCGTGGACGCAGCCAGCAACCAGCAGGTGCCCGCACGCTCCGCGTTGCCCGATGGTTGCCACGAGAGCGCCGCCTGCTCCAGCAAGCCGGCAGCGCCGGACAAGTCAGCCTCGGCCAGGCGAGCACGGGCTTGCCGCTCCAGTTTCTCGGGGCCTTCATCGCTCTTCACAACAGTCGGCTCGCTCATCAAGGCACCTCGTTGGCAGACAGGCCCATGGCCTCGTAACTGCCGAGGGCCCGGGACACCGCATCTTCGCGCGCCTGGCGGTGTTGTGCTGCCCAGCCCTGCAGCTCGGCCAGCAGTGCGTCGTGTGCGCCCTGCGCTTCGGTCTCCGAGTCTTCGGCCGCGCGCCGCTCGCGGGTGGCCAGTCCGTGCGTGGCTTCGGTCTCGGCCAGGCTCGCGGCGTTGGCGGCCCCCAGCTCGGTGAGTGCGCTGGTGCCCTCGGCAATGTCCGCATCGGTGCCCACACCCACGCTGGCCACCGCCTCGATGCGTTCGCCATCACCCTCGATGGCTTCGCGCCCCGTGCCCACCGCCGCCTGGGCCGCGTCGGCGTCGCTCACGCGGTTGAGCGTCTCGATGAGGCGCGCCGAATCGTTGCGCGCGGTTTCGGCGCGTGTGCCCAGCTCGCCGGGCAAATACGAGAACAGGTGGGCCATGCCGCGAAAGGCATCGAGGCTGACGACCAGGCTGCCCAGCGCAGAGGCTTCGCGCGAGCTCTCGCCCAGCGAGTCCCAGGCCTCACCGGCCTGCGTCAACATGCTGTCGTTGGTGCCCGAGGTGGCGTCCACCTCACCGGTGTGCGCCTCGCGCCCGGCCGTCAGGTCTTCGCCCACCACGGCCGCCTCTTCCAGCCCGGCGGCGTGCTCGCGTTCGGTCTCCGCGTGGGTGGCCATCTCGGCCTCGGTGCCGCTCAGGTCCTCGGCGGCGTGGCTGGCGGTGTCCACCTGGTCAAGCAGTGCGTCGAGCTGTTCCGGCGTGCCCGGGGGCGCGGGGTAGGCCGGATTGATCGGCAGCTCCATCGACTCGCCCGGCGCGAGGCCGGCGACGCTCACCGCATACGCCGGGCCGCGCTCGCCAGCAGCCGACGAGGATTCGGCCGCCGCAGCGGTGCGCGCCTCGTCGCGCCCGACGCGCGCGCCCACCGGGGTGGTGCGGCCGGCCAGCGCGGCGGCCGTCTCGTCGATGCGGCGCGATGCGGCCGCGCGGTCGGCTGTGAGCACCGCATCGGCGTCCACCCGCGCGGCGGTGGACGCCTCGGGTGTGTCGCCCCCCGCGCGGATGCCGGTGCGGGCCTCGAAATCGGCATACGACGCGTAACGCTGCGTGGCGGGCCGCCCACCCGGCAGCGTGGTGGTCACCTGCAGCGGCAGCGGGCTGGTGGGGTCGTACGCAAAGCGCGTGGCGCCGAAACCCGAGTGCGTGCCATCGGGGCCGTAGGTGGGAAAGTGCAGCTCCGATTCCACCCGCCGCCCGGCGGGGCCTTCGCCGTGCTCGAACGCCAGCACGCCGATGTCACCGTTCGCCTGCGAAGGTTGCGACACCAGGCCACGGCCCGCCGCATCGGCCTCCACCGGATGCGAGTGGTACACCAGCGAGAGCGGGCCACCGGCCGAGGGCGGGCGCACCGAACCGCTGTCGCCCTGCATCACGTAGAACGTGCCGTCCGGCCCGCGCCACACACCCGATTCGCGGCCGGGGTCGGTGCGGATCTGGTCGTGGTACTGCGCCATGGCAGCGGCGCGGTCGGTCGTGCGCACGGTCTCGGTGTGGGGTGCGTAGCGGGGTGGTGTGCCTGTGGGAGACACGGCGTCCGGGGAGGTGCGCCGGGGTGAGGATGCGGCGGGGCCGGAGCCGGGTGCCGGCGGGATGACTCGGCCGGTGGCGGGATCCACTGCGGGCCCGCGCCCGGGCGCCGCAAGCCCGCCGCCCCGCAGCGCGTCGATGTCGCCCTGGCGGTAGGGCGTGTTGGCCGTGACCCAGGCCACATAGTCGGCAGCGTCCAGATGACCTCTGGGCGTGAGCGTGCCACCGGTTGCCGCCCTCGACCGCTCAACCGCCGCGTCGATGATGCGTTCCTGCGACGTGTGGCGCGTGCGGGTGCGGGTACGCGTGGCCCCGGTGACGGGATCGACGTCGGTGACCGAGGCGTCCAACCCCATGCCACGGCGGCTGTGCAGATCCATCATCGGCTGCGTGTCCCAGTCGGCTTCGCGTATGCCCGATTCGACCGCGTTGCGGGCCGCTGCCGTGTGTCCCGCCTGAACCTCGGCGCCGGTCATGCCCGTGGCGGCCCGGTGCCCGCTGGCCTGATCGTTGGCGTACGCACGCGCCGTTTCACGGGTCCAGGGCGTTGCTCGCCTGGCAAGCGCCGGTCGGGTGTCGGTCAATCGAGCTGCAAGCTCCGGACTGGCATTCAAGTCGGCGACCACGTGGTCGAGATCGCTGAAGTCGTCGGGTGCGACCGGTCTCCGCGCGGGCGATGAAGCCACCGGCCCATCCACGGCTGCAGGCCTTGCGGCCGTGGTCGGTGCATCGGGCCGCACCGCCACCGCGCCACCCGGCGCCTCGGGCATTTCCACATGCACGCGCGGCCCGGGGCCGGCGGCAGCGCTCATGGCTGGCCGCCCGCCGGTGCGCCGCGCCGCCACCGCACGGCCCGCGCGGTACAGCCCGGCACCGCCGCGCGTGCCGATGTGCCCGCCCGCGCGACCGCCGAGCGCACCCCCGGCGGCGCCCGTGAGCTGTGCGGCTGCCGAGGACAACGAAGCACCCGCCGCCTCGACCGCCGCCGGATCGCCTTGGGCCTCGAACGCGTGCAGCGCGCGCAATGCCGTGACGGCCGGACGCACCGCCACGTTGATGATCACGCCCACCGCCGTGGTGGCGATGCTGATGCCCGTGCCGATGGCCGAGAGTGTGAGCGCCAGCGGTGCCAGCGCACCACCCGAGACCACCGCCCCCACCCACATGCCCACCGCGATCGCACCGCAAATGCCGCCCACGATGTCCATGAAAGTGCAGGCCATGTCCAGCGCTTCGGCAATGCCCTCCAGGTCGTTCGCCAGGCCTTCGTAGCCCTCACCCGTGCCCACGCGGCCGATGGTGTCGAACGACGCGCCCCAGTCGCGTGTGAACAGGCCGGCGATGGCCATCACGCCGCCGATGGCGGGGCCCAGCCCGGGCACCGGCACAGCGGTGGCGCCGCGCGACACCGCCAGCGTGGCCAGCCGCCGGCCCGCGATGTGGCCCAGCGCGCCGCCGGCTGCACCCATCACGGCACCCATGCCCACGCCGCCCCAGAACCCGGCGGACGCGCCCTCGCCGGCCTGATCGAGCAGGAAGCGCGCTCGCTCGTCGCTGCCCGCTGTGCCGAGCGCGCCGAAGGAGCCCGCCCAGCGCTCGTGCTCGGCCAGTTCCTCGTCGATCAGCGCGGTGTCGTCCAGCGCCGCCATGGCGGTCGGGTCGCCGCTCAACAGATCGGTCAGGGCAGGCGCGACGCGGGCACCATCGACCACGGGTTCGCGTGCGCCCGCTGCCGTGTCTTCGGTGGCCTCGTCCGCACCGGTCCCGGGGTCGGGCACCCCCGCGACCTCCGCTGTCTCGGCCTCGGCATCCTCGCGCTCATGCGAGTCCTCATGCGCCAGCTCCTCGCGCCGGTCCGGGCTGGTCTCCAGTGCCTCGGGTGCGGCACCGTGCGCCGGCACGGTGTGGGCTTCGGCACGGGGTGCGTCGGCGTGCCCGCCGTGCTCACTCGCCGGTCCGGGTTCTGATGCAGGCACGGATTCCCGCGGTGGTGGCAGGCCGCGTTCCCCGGGGCCGAGCTCCAGGTAGCGCGGCATGCCGGCGGGCGGCTCGATGTCGGCCTCCCGGGTCGCGCGGCCCTCAGCCCTCTCGGCCAGCGGCTCCAGCGCGCGCCGCCGCGATGCGGCCCGTGTGGCCAGGGCATCGCGGCGTGTGGACGAGGTCAGTGCCGTCAGGCCCACGGCGTGGCTCCGGTGTGCAAGCCGGCGGGCATCTGGCGGCCCAGCTTGCGGTACTCGGCGGCCACCGCGTCCAGCACATCACCGAAATGCAGCGGCCGCGCCTGCGCGAGCGCACTCGCTGCGGCGCGCAGCGTGGCGTTGCGCACCTGGCCCCCCGCGAGGTCACACGCCGCGGCCAGTTGGTTGAGCTGCGCCTCGCTCAGGCCGGGGCACTCGCCCAGGTGGGCACGCCAGAGACGGCGGCGCTCGTCGGGCGCTGGTGCGGGACATTCCAGGATGGCATCGAGCCGGCGCGTGAACGCCGCGTCGAAACGCGCGCGGCTGTTGCTGGTGAGCAGCGCGATGCCTTCAAACGTTTCCATGCGCTGCAGCAGGTAGTTGGTCTGCGTGTTCGCGTAGCGGTCGTGCGCGTCCTTCACGTCGGTGCGCTTGCCAAACAGCGCGTCGGCCTCGTCAAACAGCAGCACCACCTCGCTGTGCTCGGCGCGGGCAAACAGGCGTGCGAGGTTTTTTTCTGTCTCGCCGATGTACTTGCTGGTGACCGAGGCGACATCGACCCGGTAGAGCGGCAAACCCAGCCGTGTGGCCAGCCAGCCTGCGGCCAGCGTCTTGCCGGTGCCCGAAGGCCCCACCAGCAAGGCCCGCACGCCGCGAGGCCTTCACGCAAGCGGCAGCGCGCCAGCAGCGATTCGAGTTCGCGTCGCAGCGGGGTCGCCAGCACCAGCGCATCGTCTTCAATCGCGTCGCTCACCAGCTCGGCCAGGCTCCCCAGCGCACCCGGTGTGCCGGCGCGCAAGGCCAGGCGGGCGTGGTCCGTGGTGGGCGGCGCACCACCATCACCACCCAGGCGCGCGAGGTGGCGCGCCTGGGTGGCCAGGTGCTCGATGCTGAAGCTGCCACCCCGGTGCTGCGCAGCCAGCGAGGTTGCCAGGGCATCGTCGCCCAGGTGTTGCCGCCACAGCGCCTGCCGTTCGGGCAAGCCGGGCAGCGGCAGGCGCCACTCGGGTGGCGCATCACCGCGCCAGGTCACGCTGCCGTCCACCCCGGTGGCCACCAGCACCGGCCCGCTGTGGCCGGGCAGCTCGGGCACATCAAACACCTCGCCAGGTGCCAGATCGGGCACGAAGACGGGCACGACCTGGACGAAATCGGCCCATGCGCCCAGCCCTTCGGGCACCGCGCCTTCCAGCACCGCCATCGAGCGGCCCAGCGCCCGCGCGATGGCCGCGCACGCCGCGCGCGCTTCACCGGGGTGCTGGCTGCGCACCACCAGCACGTCGTGGGGCTGCAAGGCACGTGCCTGCTGCACTGCTTCTGCGCGCACCGCAGCGGTGAGCCAGTCCATGCCACGCGCGGTGTCTTGCACGCCAGGCCAACGCTGGCCATGGCCTTGCAGCGCCATCACCAGCGGCAGCGGCATGTGCAGCGTGGCTTCGGGCAAGGTGGTGTGCGGCGCGGTGTCGATGCGCAGCACCTGGGTGGCTCGCGCCGCACCTTCGAACAGGCGGGCCTGCGCTTGCGGAATGTGCAGGCAACCGGCAATGCGGGCCACCAGCCCCACGCGCGGACGGGACCCGGCCAGGGGCGCCTGCAGCCAGGCGATCGCGCGGCCGACCATGGCATCGGTCTCGCAGGCGCTCACCAGCGAGAGCGCGATCAACTCGACCAGCGCCAACCGGTGGCGGGCCACCAGATCCAGCAAGGGCTGCGCGGCTGGCGGTGGCGTTCTCAACCAGCCGGCCAGCACATCGGTGGGCTCGCCGGTGCTGCAGCGCTGGCGCAGCCATTGGGCTTCGGGACCGGGCGCTGCGTCGTCCGGCGCCAGCAGCCCGAGCAGGAGTTCGTGCAGGGCGGGCGCAAGCATCACCGACGGTGGCACGGCGGCGTTCATGTGGGCGGGTCCTCGCGGTCGTAATGAAAGCTCACCACCCGCTGCAGGCCATCGACCCAGCCGGGGTTGATGTCGAGCGCGGCCCGGCGCACGCGGATGTCGGCATCGCGCTGCGAAAAATGCACATCGATGTGGGTGGCGCTCCAGTGCACCCAGCCGGGGCGCAGCACCAGGCTGGCCAGACCGATGCGCAGCTCGCGACGCGCGTGGCGGCGGCAAGCCTGCAACCACTGCGCGGCAGGCTGGTCGAGAACTTCGGTGGCCTCCGATGGGGCGGGCAGGCTCGCCAGCATCGCCCAGACCGGGTCGGTGTCGGGCACGCGCAGGCGTTGCAAGGCCCGGCTCAGCACGCGCGGCCCCAGCCACGTGTCGGGGTGGTCAGCGTCCCACGCAGCGAAACCGAGGCGTTCAAGCACGGGCCACAGAAACAACACGCCCCCGGCGCCGGTGGCGTGCGCTTCAAACGCCAACCCGGCCGCGATGGCCCCGGGTGTTTCAAAAATCCGCTCCGGCTCCACGACCTCGCCCCCGGCGGCCTCGGGCGTCGCCGCAACCGGCACGGTGCGCGGCCCTGCATCCCCGGCACGCCACGAAGGCCCGTTGCCCGCGGGCGGGAGCGTCGGTCCGGTCGGCTTCTCGCTCGCGGCGGGCGGTCCCTTCACGTGTGCTGCGCGGCGCGCGGAAGCGCTGCGTTCGCTGCGGTGTGGCGGGTGTTCGTTGTGCACCGCGCTGCCATCGGTTCGCGTGGCTTCTTCGGCCGCGCGCACGGCCGCCAAGGGCACCACGCCGCGCCCGGGCCCGGCATCGGCCCGGACTTCCGTGGTGTCTGATGGCGCCACCGCGCGCCGGGTCGTACCCACCGGTCGCTGCCCTGGCAACGCGGCATGCGCGAGGCGCTCCCGCCACGCCAGCGGCAGGTGTTCGCGCCACCAGCGCTGCGTGGCCGGTGCCTGCACGCTGCCCACCAGCGCTGGCAGGGCGGCTGCGGCCTCACGCCATTGCGACACAACGTCGAGCAACTGCGCCACAAACACCGCCGGTGCCGCCTGCACCGCCATCCCCGGCAAGGCCAGCGGCCAGTACCACGCACCCAGCACTGCCCCCTGCGCGCGCCACCGCAGCGCGGCCTGCGCGGCCTGCAGGCGGCTGGCAAAAAACACCGTGTCGCTGTGCGCCGCGCGCTCCTCGACACCATGCACCCATTCGCCACCCACAGCCGCCACACACTGCTCGATCAACAAGCTCAGGCTCTGCGACGACAGGCTCTCGGGCAGCCGGCCCAGGTGAAGCCGGCGCACCAGCAGCACACGTTCGCCCGCATCGGGCAGGCTGGCGCAGCGCAGCGCGTCTTCGAGCCGGTGCACCGCGTGCGCTGCGGCCTGGGCGTTGGGCGCGCGCAGGTGCAGGTGTTGAACGGTGCGGTCGGCGGCGCCCATGGTGGACGGGCCCTGATCAGGCCTTGAAGAGGTGGGTCTTGCGCGCCGAGGCGCTGCTCAGCACCTTGGCCTGGTCGAAGTGCACGCGCACGTCGGTGTCCAGGTCGATCTGCGCGCTGCTGGTGTGCACCAGCCGGGCCGACACCTCACCCTGCCCCACGTCTTCCACCGTGGCGCGCGCCATCAAGGTGTTGCCCTTGTAGATCATGGCCTGCATGCCCACGCGCAGGCGGCTGTTGTCCAAGGCGGTGAGCGGGATGCGGCTGCCCACGCGCACCGCCGTGGCCGGTCGCGGCATGCGCCCGGCCACGATGCGGCCCACCGGCGCGTGGCTGGCCAGCAGCAGCACCATGCGCACCACATCGTTGATGAGCGTCACCGCAGCCTCGTTGGTGGGTGGCACCTGGTCAAACAAAAAGTCGACATAGGCCTGCATCTGGCGGCGGTCCACGTAGCCGATGCTGCTCCAGCGCGGCAGGCCACCCAGGTTGCGCAGGTTGGGCGCTTCGTCGAACTGCGACATGACCTCGGCCCACTCCAGCCGCACCGCCGGCAGCACCCCGGAAAACTCCGCGTGCAGGCAGGCACACACGCCCGCGATGCGCTCGAAGAGTTCACTCGCGCGGCGCGACACCTCGCCCTTGCCGTGGTCGCCGTCGATGATGTCGCCCAGCGAGATCACGGCCTGTGCTTCGCGCTGCACCGTCTGCCACGA
>LNFM01010330.1_pt1 | contig 13185 bp, 13 predicted proteins | sample 596031 | NCBI WGS metagenome assembly LNFM01 (sample SAMN04254537, study PRJNA301005) | activated carbon metagenome | isolation source: dual media filters at the Ann Arbor, Michigan drinking water treatment plant | place: USA: Ann Arbor
CTCGACGATCGGATATATGAGCCCTGTGGAGTTCGAGCGGAAGGCCGGATTAGCTTAAGCGGGTGTCAACCGAACCGGGTGCAGGCCAGGTTGTATTTGTCCGCTAAGGCTGACGTCTTATCGGTCGCTTTGCCGGAGCTTATAAACACGAAATTGATTGTGAAGTTTTGTTTCCGCCAGTATTCAAATTCGTCGCCAAGGGTTGCAATTTTTAAGTTGGTTGTCTTGCGTGCGTCCAAGTAATTGCGATCTTTCAAGAGCCCGTATGTTGCAAAGAACGATTTCACTTCGTCTTCTGGAATGGGATCATTAGCGGCAATTTTAGGATGCTTACATTGAAGTAGATAGATTTCTTCTGTTTCTTTAGACTCGAAGATCACGTCGATATTGAAATCATCGCCCCGTATTACAAACTGCTGAAGTTCGTTTTCTGCGGTGGGATATCGCTCGGCGAAGAGATTAAAACACCAATCTTCAAATGCCATTCCACGTTGCTTCGGATTGTCAAATTTCCACCCTCTGTCGTCACATATGAGTTTGAGAGAGTTGGTCAGTTCGCTTTTGAAATCCTGAATTTTCATGTCGATTGCCTGATACCCCGGAGTGTATTTTGATATTGTCTATTTGCGCGCTCATATCGGTGGAGTCTGGGTCCGAGGTATTTCCCAGTCTAGCCATCAGTATTCTGACGGGTCGCCGCGGTTTTCCAAAGGGGGGATGGTAATTTAAAAAAATAAGCCCGCCATCGGCGGGCCTTAAAAATGGTGGGCGGTATAGGGATTGAACCTATGACCCCACCCGTGTGAAGGGTGTGCTCTCCCGCTGAGCTAACCGCCCGGCCATTTCGGCGCGATATAAGGAGGGCCTCGCTTGGGTGTCAAGCGAAGCCCTTGTATGACGCGAAAAACATGGATTTTTCTGGATTCCGGGTTCGCGCTGACGCGCGCCCCGGAATGACAAAAAACCCTAGTTCGGCGCTTTCGGCTCGTCCTCAGGTCCAACGCGCGAAGCGTGGGTTTGCAGCGCGCGGATGCGGTCGGCGAGGTTACCGCCGGCAGGCTGGATATCGGCCAGGCCGATCTCAGGATTGCCGCCGACCACGGTAAGCCCCGGGCCGCGGTCGCGTGCGGTCTCGGCCGCCAGAATGGCGTCGATCGGCGAGTTGGGACCTTCGAGCGCGGAGGCGAGGCGGGCGACTTCGGCCGCGACGTCATTGATGCGCTCGCGCAAGAGCGCGTTCTCGACGCGCTCGGAGGCCCAGCTTTCCTCGGCCTCGCGCTTCATCTTGTTGAATTCGGTGGTGACACGGTCGCGCTCGGCCTTGGCGTGGTCGATCTCGGCCTTGAGCTGCGCATTCTCGGCGCGCAACTGCTCGGTCGCGGAATTGGCGCGGCCGTCGAGTTCGGCGATCGCGGCGCGCAAATCGGCTTCGGTCTTGCGCGCGGATTCGTATTCGTTGCGGATATGCTTGAGTTCGTTTTCACTCTCGCCAAGTGCGCGCGACTGCTCGCCGAGGCGGATTTCCAGATCGTGGGCGCGGCGGCCGAGCAGTTCGGCTTCGGTGGTCTGCGCGACGAGGGCCTGTTCGAGTTCGGACACGCGGCGTCCGAGATTCTCGACCTTGCCGCGCTCTTCCTGCAATTCCTGCGTCGCGGCTTTGAGTTCGACGCGTTCGGCGTCGCGGCGGTCTTCGACCAGCTTGAGGTCGTTGGTGGCGCCGGACAGGCGCTCCTTCAGCGCATCGACCTGCGTCTTCAGCGAGACGATATCGACCTTCTGCGCTTCCGCCGTGCTGGAGCGTTCGTCGAGCGCTTCCATCAGTCTGGCGAGTTCGGCTTCCTTGGCCCCTAACACGCGCTGCGCATCGAGCATGGCGCTGGTCTTGACCGAATATTCTTCTTCCGTGGTGCGCAGCTGGTCGCGCAGCGCCTTGTCGCGCGCTTCCAGTGCGAAAATGGTGGCGGTCTTTTCGCCGAGCTCGATCTTGAGCCGGTTGATGGCGTCGCCCTTCTTGCCGAGTTCGGCGAGCTGGCTGGTGCTCTTGGTGCGGAGGTTTTCGACGCTGACTTCGAGCCTTCGCGTCGACATGGCGAATTCGGCGCGGAGCTGATCCTTGTCTGCCTGAATTTCAGCCATCGACAACGGCGTCGCGGCCTCTAAGCGGTGCATGGTCAGGCGCACGGCGCGGCCATGAACCAGCGGGATGACGACGAGCCCAATCAGGGCTGCGACGAGAAATCCGATCCCGAAATACATGACCGGTTCAATCATGGCACGACGCCTCCAACGTGACCCTCGCCCGCAATATCCCCGTCCTATGCCATGACATGGCCGTCCGGGTGCTGCCAGCGAAGGTTTAGATTAACCTAAACTGCGACGCGCCGCTCACGGTTTGTGAACGGCGCGTCTCATCTAGATCAAAAACGTTAAGAGCAGATCAGGAAATCCGGTTAAAACGGGTTCCAGGTCGCCTTCGGCGTAAATTTCAAATAACCGATATTGGCGCCGAGGCGCAGGCCGACGCCAGAGCGGATCGGCACCAGCAGGATGTTGCCGGACGTCAGCGCCGTCATGCCGAAGCCGCCGATGAAATAGGCCGAACCGTCGACGCCGGCGAAGCGCTGGTAGATCGCGTCGGTCTCCGGCAGGTTATAAACCAGCATCATGGTGCGGGCGCCTTCGCCGCCGGTGTCGAAGCCGATCGACGGGCCTTCCCAGAACACGCGGCGGTCGCCGGCATTCTTGGTGTAGAGCGTGCCGTCGCCATAGCGCAGGCCGACGATGAAGGCGCCTGAACCTTCCTGGCCGAGCACATAACCGTTCGGCTGGCCCCATTTGCTGAACGCCGTTTCCACCACTTGCGCGAGGCCGCGCGACACCGAGCCGAAGAACTTGTGGCCCTGACCGACGATCTCGTCCGTGGTGAAGGTCCCCGGCCGGCTCGGCTGAATCTGCTGCGGCTGCTGATTTTGCGGCGGGCCGGGCGGCTGGTTCTGCGCCGCGGCTATTTCCGGGCCGAAAGCCAGCAGGCACAGGCTCAAGGCCGCCAGGCTTTTGACGGTCAAGCGCAAGGGTGCGCGCATTGAATGCTCCATGTGAATGTCGAAACCCCGTTCCCGCTTAACTTTATGCTCACGCGGACGACCGTATTGTGGCGGTGGAAACCCTAAACGGTGCGAATCGCCGCCATGCCGCCACGAACTATGACCACACGCCGCCCGCAACGGAAGCCGCCCGTCAGGCGCAGCCGTTTGCCGATCACCCATTGGGCGCTCGCCGCCGCGGTTTGCCTGTCGGTCTGGGCCGGTATCCAGGCGCCGAGCGCCTCGCAGAGCGACCGCCTGGTGGTCAATCCGGCCAGCGGTCTAGCGATCAGCGGTTTCGATCCGGTGGCCTATTTTACCCAAGGAAAGGCCATTCTCGGCCGTCCCGACCTCGAATTGACCCAGAACGGCGCGGTCTGGCGCTTCCTCAATGAGGGCAACCGCGGCGCTTTTGCCGATCATCCGGAGGTCTATACCCCGCAGTTCGGCGGTTATGACCCGGTGGCGATCGACCGTGAAGCGTCGGTGCCGGGTCACCCGCAGATCTGGGCGGTGGCGGGGGAGCGGCTCTATCTCTTCTATAATGACAAGGCGCGCGCGGCTTTTCTCGACAATCCCGGTCGCATCGTCGAGAGCGCGCAGCGCAAATGGCCGGACGTCGCCCGGACTATCGGGCGGTAGAGTGTTTTCGAGCGAAGTGGGCACCGGTTCGCGTGAAGAAAACGCGATAAAACAAGAATCTAGAGCCCCGGCTTTGATTCTATCAAAGCCGGAAAGGCTCTAGAGTGGCTTGGCCATCGCTGGATCGCCCCAGGCGATAAAGCCCGGCACCAGAAACTTCGCGCCGACATTACCGAAAGGCAGCAGTCCGCCATCCGGCGCTATTGTTCGTCCCCCGGCCGCCGCCAGAATGGCGCAGCCGGCGGCGATGTCCCATTCGCAGGTCGGCGACAGCCGCGGATAAAGATCGACGGTGCCTTCGGCGATATGGCAGAATTTCACCGACGAGCCGCACGGATAGCGTTTATCGACCGATAGCCGCGACAAAAAGTCCTCCGTCGCCGCGTCAAGATGGGTGCGCGATGTCGCTACCGTCAGGCGCGCTGGCGCCGTGCGGGCGCGGATGAATCGGCGCTCGGCGGCCTTGCTCGGCGCTGCGCCTGGCTTGAGCTGCAAGCGTTCGGCCTTGCCGCCGATAACGCCGCGCCACAGCAACCCTTGCGCCGGCGCGGCGATGACGCCGGCGATCGGGACGCCATGGCTGATCAACGCGACATTGACGGTGAATTCGTCGCGGCCGGCGAGAAATTCCTTGGTACCGTCGAGCGGATCGACCAGCAGAAAGCTCGCCCCCAGCGGGCCTTGCGGCGCCAGCCGGCTGACGCTTTCCTCGGCGATCACCGGCACGCCGGGCAAAACGCGGGCGAGGCCTTCCAGGATCACGGCTTCGGAGGCTTCGTCGGCTGCCGTTACCGGCGACCTGTCGTCTTTCAGCCGATGCTCGACCGATGAAAAGGGAATGGCGAGAGTGGCTTGCGCGGCACGCGAAACGATCTCGCTCAAGGCCTCGAGAACCTGCTCGGCCTGTTGCGGGGTGATTTCCGGGCCGTTTGTCACTGATCGCACACGTAGGTTCTCGCCCCTTTAACGAACTTCCAACCTTGGCGGTCGCGGATGCGCGGTGTATCACGCCCGCAAGGCCGATACGTCAAGCGATTCGCCCTTGTTTGGCAGCTTTTGATTCCTTGCACGCCAGCGGAGACAATCCCCTATGTCCGGATCCCCCATCGCCGCGCTCGATCTCGCCGCTCTGTTGTGCTCGCGGGTCTGTCACGACCTGATCAGCCCGGTCGGGGCCATCGTCAACGGCCTGGAAGTGCTGGCCGAGGACAAGGACGAGGAAACCCAGGCCTTCGCACTTGAACTGATCAAGAAGAGCGCCAATACGGCGTCCGCGAAATTACAGTTCTGCCGCATTGCCTTCGGCGCGGCCGGCTCGGCCGGTTCGCAGATCGACACGGGCGACGCCGAAAAGATTTCGCGCGGCTTCCTTGAAGACGACAAGACCAAGATCGCCTGGAACCTGCCGCGTATTCTTCTCGCCAAGAACCGGGTCAAGCTGCTGCTCAACATGCTGCTGATCGCCAGCCAGGCCATCCCGCGCGGCGGCCAGCTCACCGTCGATCCGATCGGCGAAGGCGACACGATGGGTCTCAAGGTCCAGGCCACCGGCACCAATGCCAAGGTTCTGGCCACCGTGCCGCCGCTTCTGGCCGGCGAGATGGGCGCCGATGGCCTCGATGCGCACCGCATCCAGCCCTATTATGCCCATCTTCTGGCTGAAGCCTGCGGCCTGAAAGCTTCGGTTTCGATGGAGGGCGACACCGTCGTGGTGGTCGCGCAGTAACCGACATTGTCCGCGGCGCGTTGCGGTTAACGAAACGTAAATGCCCGGCAATCATTTAGATTTCCGCAACCAAAATTAAACGCTTCATCGACACACTGGCCGCGCTCCCGACGGGGAGCAATGGCCGGGCGCTTTCGCCCGTCGATGAAGGCGTTTTCCATGGACGACCTGCTGCGGGAATTCGTGACCGAGACCAACGAGAGTCTCGACGTCGTTGACGTCGAACTCGTTCGTTTCGAGCAGGACCCGAACAACGCCAAGATCCTCGATAATATTTTCCGCCTCGTGCACACCATCAAGGGCACCTGCGGTTTTCTCGGCCTGCCTCGCCTGGAAACCTTGGCGCATGCCGCCGAAACGGTGATGGGCAAATTCCGCGACGGCATGCCGGCGACCGCAGAAGCGGTCACCGTCATTCTGGCCACCATCGACCGCATCAAGGCCATTCTTGAGTCGCTTGAGCGCGACCAGCGCGAGCCGGACGGCGCGGACAACGATCTGATCGCCGATCTGGAGCGCATTGCCGAACGCACCAAAGCGGCTGCCGAGCGCGAGAAAATGGCGGCGGCGGAGCCGGAACGTGCGGTGCGGCGGGGCGAAGTTTCGCTCGAAGAACTCGAACGGGTATTCCGCGAAACGCCGGTCGATCCGCCGGTTGTCAAAGCCGCGCCCGCCAAGCCGGCGCCGGTCAAAGCCGTTGCCGCCGAAGATACCGTCAAAGACGACGACAACGCCAAAGGCGGCAACCAGTCGATCCGCGTGACGGTCGATACACTCGAACAGCTCATGACCATGGTGTCGGAGCTGGTGTTGACGCGCAACCAGTTGCTCGAAATCGTGCGCCGTCACGACGATTCGGAATTCAAGACGCCGCTGCAACGGCTGTCCAATGTTACCGCCGAGTTGCAGGAAGGCGTGATGAAGACGCGCATGCAGCCGATCGGCAATGCCTGGCAGAAATTCCCGCGCATCGTGCGCGACCTGTCCAACGAACTGGGCAAGAAGATCGACCTCGAACTGCAAGGCGCCGAAACCGAACTCGACCGCCAGGTGCTCGACCTGATCAAGGACCCGCTCACGCATATGCTGCGCAATTCAGCCGATCACGGGCTGGAGACGCCGGCAGAGCGGCGCGCCGCGGGTAAATCCGAGCACGGCCATATCCGCCTGTCGGCTTATCACGAAGGCGGCCACATCATTATTCAAATAGCCGATGACGGCCGCGGTCTTAACACCGACCGCATCAAGGCCAAGGCGATCGCGCAAGGCCTGGTCAATGAAGCCGAGGTCGACAAACTGTCCGAAGCGCAGATTCACAAATTCATCTTCGCGCCCGGCTTCTCAACCGCCACGACCGTCACCAACGTCTCCGGCCGCGGCGTCGGCATGGATGTGGTGCGCAATAATATCGACCAGATCGGCGGCGCCATCGACGTCAAGTCGGTAGCGGGCGTTGGTTTGAACTTCACCATCAAGATTCCGTTGACCCTGGCGATCGTCGCCGCGCTGATCGTCGAGTCGGGCGGCGAGCGCTTCGCCATTCCGCAATTGTCGGTGGTTGAGCTGGTGCGCGCGCGCAAGGGCGGCGATCATCGCATCGAGCGCATCAAGGATACGACGGTGCTGCGGCTGCGCGACAAGCTTTTGCCGCTGGCGCGCCTGAGCCGGCTGCTCGGCGTCGAAACCGATGCCGGCCTCGACTTCGAGGGCGGCTTCATTGTCGTCACTCAGGTCGGCAGCCAGACGTTCGGCATTGTCGTCGACAGCGTCTTCCACACCGAGGAAATCGTCGTCAAGCCGATGTCGAGCAAGCTGCGCCACATCTCGATGTTCTCCGGCAACACCATTCTCGGCGACGGCGCGGTGATCATGATTATCGATCCGAACGGCGTCGCCCAGGCGATCGGGTCCACCGTGACGTCGCAGATGACCGTCGAGACGGTTCAGGACGGCCGTATGGACGACGCATCGGAACAGTCGACGTCGCTTCTGGTGTTCCGCGCCGGCTCGACCCAGCCCAAAGCGGTGCCTTTGTCGCTGATTACGCGGCTGGAGGAAATCGATGCCCGCAAAATCGAGCTTTCGAACGGCCGCCACATGGTGCAGTACCGCGGCCAGCTGATGCCGCTTATCGCCATGAATTCCAATGTGAACGTGAAAGGCGAGGGTGCGCAGCCTTTGCTGGTGTTCTCCGACGGCGCGCGCTCGATGGCATTGGTGGTCGACGAGATCATCGACATCGTCGAAGACCGCTTGACGATTCAGGTATCGAGCGGTGCCGCCGGTGTGCTCGGCTCCGCCGTCATCAAGGGCCAGGCAACCGAGATCGTCGACGTCGGCCATTTTCTGCCGATGGCGTTCGAAGACTGGTTCCGCCGCAAGGATCAAGCCGCCAGCGACCGCCCGCGGTCGATCCTTCTGGTTGATGACTCGCCGTTCTTCCGCAACATGCTGACACCGGTTTTGCAGGCGGCGGGCTATGCGGTCACCGCTGTCGGCTCGGCGCGCGATGCGCTGGCGATGCTTGAGGACGGCCGGAGCTTCGATGTCGCCGTCACCGATATCGAAATGCCCGACATGGACGGCTACCAGTTCGCCGAAGCGCTGCGCGCCACGCCGCGCACGGCTGAGTTGCCCATCATCGCTTTGTCGTCGCAGATCTCGGCCGACTCGGTCGAGCGCGGCAGGCAGGCCGGCTTCCACGATTACGTCGCCAAGTTCGACCGCCAGGGATTGATCGCGGCGCTCATGGAGCAGACCGACGTCGGTCGCGCGGCGTGAGGGACATCATGAGCAACGACAACTGCGAACTCAACCTCAGCGAATACGTCACCGCAATGGTCGGCGGCCAGTTGTTCGGCCTGCCAATTCGCCGCGTGCAGGATGTATTCATCCCCGACCGCCTGACGCGGGTGCCGCTGGCGCCACCGGAAATCGCCGGCGTGCTCAACTTGCGCGGCCGCATCGTGACCTTGATCGATCTGAGCCTGCGGCTCGGGCTCGAACGGCAGGACAATGGCGGCCCGACCATGGCGGTCGGCGTCGAGTTTCGCGGCGAATCCTACGGTCTCCTGATCGACAGCGTCGGCGAGGTGATGAAGCTCAACGCCGGCGCGCTCGAACGCAATCCGATCAATCTCGATCCGCGGCTCGCCAGCGTCTCGGCCGGCATCTTTCGCCTGGAAGGCCAGCTTCTGATGGTGGTCGATGTCGATCGCATTCTCGATATTCCAACCCACGCGGCGGCATGAGTTAGTCAACATCAACAAGCGCGAGCTTGGCAAGATTTGCCAAGACGCACCGGGAACTGAACAAGAGGCAGTGAAATGAAAACGTGTTTGGTCGTCGACGATTCCAGCGTCATCCGCAAGGTGGCGCGGCGTATTCTGGAAGGCCTCGAATTCACCATCGAGGAAGCCGAGGACGGCGAGCAGGCCCTTGCCGCCTGTCAGCGCAAGCTGCCCGAAGCCATCCTGCTCGACTGGAATATGCCGAAGATGGACGGCTACGAGTTCCTGCGCATGCTGCGCCGGCTGCCCGGCGGCGACGGCCCCAAGGTCGTGTTCTGCACCACGGAAAACGATGTCGCGCATATCGCGCGCGCGCTGCATGCCGGCGCCAACGAATACATCATGAAGCCGTTCGACAAGGAGATTGTCGAAGCCAAGTTCCAGGAGGTCGGTCTGATCTGATCGCCGGCGCGCCGCCGTAATTTTCCAACGCGTCAAAATCAGACAGGCCCGATGACTCTCACCGCTTCAGCCTCCACTGCCACCGTCGCCGCCGGTCAGCGTATCCGCGTCATGATCGTGGATGACGCCATCGTCGTGCGCGGCCTGTTTTCGCGCTGGGTCGAGGCCGAAGCGGACATGGAAGTCGTCGCGTCGCTGCGCACCGGCCGCGAGGCCGTTTCGCAGCTCGAGCGCGCCGATCCGGATGTGGTGGTGCTCGATATCGACATGCCGGAAATGGACGGCATTGCTGCGTTGCCGCTGCTGCTCGCCAAGAAGCGCGACTTGATTGCCATCATGGCCTCGACGCTGACGCGGCGTAACGCCGAGATCAGCCTGCGCGCTTTGTCGCTCGGCGCCACCGATTACATTCCGAAACCGTCGAGCAACCGCGAAGTCTCGGGCTCGCCGGAGTTTCACCGCGACCTGATCGAGAAAATCCGTCATCTGGGTTTGCGCGCGCGATCGCGGCGTCCTATTGCGTCGCCGCCATTGGTGCCGAGCGCCCAGCCGGTTGCCGCCGCGCCGAATGTCCGCGTGCCGCTCGCCGCCACAACGTCTTCGCCGCGCCCGCTCATTCCGGTCAGGCTGATCCACACGCCGCAAGGCGAAGCGCATGCGCCGATCGTGCTGCGCGCCATGCCGCTGACGCCGCCGCGTGTGCTATTGATCGGCGCGTCGACCGGCGGGCCGCAGGCGCTCAATGCCATTGTGGCGGAGATCGGCGCCCTGATCGACCGCGTCCCGGTGCTGATCACCCAGCATATGCCGCCGACCTTTACCACCATCCTGGCCGAACATCTCGGACGTTCGGCCAATCGCCCGACGCGCGAAGCGGCCGATGGTGAGGAGATCAATGCCGGCACGATATACCTGGCGCCGGGCGGCAAGCACATGACCGTGGCGCGCCGCAACGGCGTCGCGGTCATCGCCATCGCCGACGGACCGCTGATCAATTTCTGCAAGCCGGCTGTCGATCCCTTGTTTTCGTCCGCCGCCGATGTCTGGGGACCGGCGGCGCTGGCGCTGGTGCTGACCGGAATGGGATCGGACGGTCTGCTCGGGGCACAGGCGATTGCCGCCGCCGGCGGGTGTGTACTGGCGCAGGACGAGGCGACCAGCGTGGTCTGGGGCATGCCGGGCCAGGTCGCGCAAAACGGACTGTGTTCGGCCGTGCTGCCGCTCGACCATATCGCGCCGCGGCTGACGCGCATTTTCGCAGGGGACCGCTCGTGATCCCCGCCGATTTCGATTATCTGCGCAAGATTTTGCGCGACCGCTCCGGCCTCGTTCTGTCAGCCGAGAAGCAGTATCTCGCCGAAAGCCGCTTGCTGCCGGTGGCGCGCCGCCATGGCCTGATGACGTTGGCCGAACTTGTGGCGCAGATCAGGCAGCGACCGATGTCGCCTTTGGCCGCCGATACGGTGGAGGCGATGACGACCAACGAGACGTTCTTCTTCCGCGACCGGCTGCCGTTCGAGAGCTTCCGCGACATCATCATGCCGGCGCTGCTGGCGGCGCGGGCGCGCGAAAAGCGCATCCGCATCTGGTGCGCCGCCGCCTCGACCGGGCAGGAGCCTTACTCGCTGGCGATGGCGCTTAGGGAAATGGGCGCGACCGTGGCCGGCTTCCGCATCGAGATCGTCGCCACCGACCTGTCGGGCGACGTGCTGGCGCGCGCCAAGAGCGGCATTTACAGCCAGTTCGAAGTGCAGCGCGGCCTGCCGATCCAGTTGCTGGTGAAGTACTTCACGCAAATCGGTGACGGCTGGCAGATCGCACCGGAGTTGCGCGCCATGGTGCAGTTCCGCACCCTCAATCTGCTCAACGATTTTTCGCCGCTCGGCACGTTTGATGTCGTGTTCTGCCGCAACGTGCTGATCTATTTCGATCAGGAGACCAAGACCGGCGTGTTCAACCGCATCGCCAAGCAGGTGGCCGACGAGGGCTATCTGGTGCTCGGCGCGGCCGAGACGGTGGTCGGCCTGACCGAAGCCTTCAAGCCGGTGCCGGAACGGCGCGGGCTTTACGCGCCAAACCTGCCACTGCGCCGCGCGCTGCCCCCCAGCAGGCTGGCGGTGTTCCACAACTAGGCATACGCAAAAACCCCGGCCAACGCGGCCGGGGTTTTCGTTTCGTGCCGATTGTACGCGATCAGTTACAGACGCGCACGTTGCGGACGTGCAGGCGGCCGTAACGATCCTCGTAATCGCGGCGTTCGATATAGCACTCGCGGGCATAGGCGCGGTTGCGATAACGCGGCCCGTCATTGTTGCGGTTGATCTGCGAGCCGACAATGGCGCCGACGGCGAGGCCGCCGACAACACCGGCGGCGATGGCGCCGTCACGGGCTTCGGCCGGCTTCGGCGCGAAGGCGACGGTTACGGTCAGCGCGGCGACCGCGGCAAGAGCGATAAAGTTTCTCATGGTGTTTCCTTCCGTTACAGCGTTTAAATTTTATTCGACGACCTGAACGATTGTGCGGGTGCGCGGATCGACGATCACCGGACGTTCGTTGATGTAGGTGTAGCGATAGGCCGGCGCGTTGTATTCGGCCGGCATTTCGTAATAGGTCACGCCGGATTCGGGGAGCACGGCGCCGACGCGGACTTCGCTGGAGTAGGTGTAGGAGGGAACGCGCTGCTGCACGACGTAAGTGCGGAAGCGCGGACGATCCTGGACGCCGAGAATGCCGCCGATGGTGCCGGCGACGGCGCCAACCGTGCCGCCGACGACAGCGCCGACCGGACCGGCATCGCGGCCGCCTTGGGCTGCGCCGCGTTCCGCACCCTGAATGGTGCCTTGCGCCTGAGCGCTCAACGGAAGCGTCAAAGCAGCGAGCAGAGCGATCGAGCCAAACACCTTGGCAGTGACATTAACCTGCATGAAAGCTCCGATTTTTAAGGGAAATACCCGGCCGAGAGGGACAGGTCGTGCATGACAATGCGCGGATGCCCGTTTTGTTCCCTCGTCAAGAGGAAAACATCGCGGCAGGCAGCGAGGGAACGAAGCCGCCGCTCCGGATTTAATTGGCCGATACAAATGAAGAGATGAGTTCGGCCATGATGACATTTCAAATTCTCGGTGCGATTTTGCTGACGTTGATTTTTGCCCCTGCGATGACGGGCGAAGGCGACCAGCGGCGCTAAGTCTTCCTTCTCCCCGCCTTGGGAGAGCGAAGGAAGAAGAAGAGCAGACGTGATTCATCGCCCGTATTTTTTGCGGCCCCGGGCAGGCCGTCGTCCGAAAACGCATTCCAACCTTCCGCCTTCGCCTTGCGGCTTCGGCGGACGAGCGCCCCCCAAAACGAGGGCGCGCGGAACGCCGGGGTCACGACAACCCCGTAACCTCGTGCGACTGTGGTGTTTTAGTTTCGCACGAGCATCGTCGTCACGCAGTTGCCGAACCTTCGGCGTTCCGCGCGCGGTGTTTCTTAGGCTTGCTCCGCTTGACCCCCGGTGGACTTGACCTTTTCAGGCTCCCTCTTGCGCTAGGGCGCCTCTCCACCGCTGCGGGGCTTTCATCCATGCGAGGTGCCTGTTTCGACCATTGGCCTTTCGAGCCTCAAGCTTCCACCGCAGTTTCCGCATGGAATCCGGCCCCAGTGGCGCGCGGCAGGCGCGCCGGGACCAAGCGGCTTGGACCGCTGATGAGACCGTTGCGCCGCATCTCCGACGCTCTCACCAGCCACCGCTCCCCGCCCCAGCATCTGACGACGCTGATCAAACGCCCCTCGTAGTTGGGACGGGATGGCGGGGTATATAGACCTATTGTAAGATAGGGTCAAGGGCCTACTTTGAATTAAATCCATTTCTTTATCATCGCCGGGGCAAGCCTGGCCATGACGGCAGAGAGTCAGCAATCGCGTCCACCCCCACCCCGACCGCTTCGCGGTCGACCCTCCCCACAAGGGGGATCGTTGCGTAATTCGCTGCCTGTGATTCACTGCCTTTTTCGGATGGGAGGCAGAGATGGCGGAGCGGGATCAGTTGAGCCTTGCGGA
>LNFM01010333.1_pt1 | contig 13183 bp, 12 predicted proteins | sample 596031 | NCBI WGS metagenome assembly LNFM01 (sample SAMN04254537, study PRJNA301005) | activated carbon metagenome | isolation source: dual media filters at the Ann Arbor, Michigan drinking water treatment plant | place: USA: Ann Arbor
GCCGTCATTCGACGCTCGGCTACGTCAGTCCGATAGACTTTGAGAAAGCTTCAGAAGCTTAGGTCGGTGTCCACGGAACCGGCAGCAGCCCAGACCTCAGCAATCTGATGTTGGCGACCGCTCGGTTTGCCGCAGAGTTGGAGGCGGATTTGGATACACAGTTTCCGATCGCTGTTCCGACGGGTCGGGATTTGCACATGATGGTGAATTTTTCTTTTAATGGGCAACCAGGGCCAGCTCAAAAGTTAACGATTTCCCTCGAGTAATTACATCAAAAATATGACTCTTCGTGAGGAGGATTGAGATGAGCAGTCGTTCCGTTTCTATGTATGAAGTCCGTATTCCTATAGAAGCAGTGAAGAAGATGTCGGATGAGGATCGTTTCGCTTACTATTTGCTGGGTCATGCTTTCAATGAACTTATGAGCCTCCAGAAGATTGTTGGCTTTGCGTTACCAAAGCATGACGATTCGCGTCCTGAGCGAGTTCGTCCTGAGCATGCACAAGCAATGCTCTTGTTTCGGCTGGCCTGTGGAAAAATTTGGGAAACGAGCCAAGTAATAAGGCAAGACAAGCAGGTTTCGGCGATTCTGCGGAATGTCATTTTGCCGAAGATGGCAGACGGATTTGGTCGACTGAAGGCGTTAAACAAGGCTATAAATGATGCGCCTTGGTTGTCTCCCTTGCGAAGTGGGATGGGCTTTCATTTTCCCAGCTACGAAAAGTGGAAAGAATACATAACGCCGGATGACTCTTGGGTAGACGACTCAGTCTTTCTGGGGGCTCATTCCGGCAATACCTTCTACGATGGCGCAGATTCGGTCGCTCAGAGTTGGATGTTCGGTCAGTACGGCTTGTCCGACGTACGTGATGCAGTAGATCCGTTGATCAGTCAAATGATCGACTTACTAAGGGAAATGAACACGTTTCTGGAAGACGTGCTCGGTACCTTGATTGTGGAGATAATTTTAGGTAGCCATGTAGAGAGAAGATTGGTTGGGAAAGTCTTAGGGCCTCAACATGATCGTGTTTTTATCCCATTCTGGACGGCAATGCTTTCCGAGAAGTCATCAATTAAGAAATTTTGAGTCCAACTAGAAACCTATGAGCACCCTGATTTATACCCACGAAGCCTGCTTCAACCACAAACCCGGCCCGCACCACCCCGAATCCCCCGAGCGCCTGGAGGCCGTGTTGGCCGCGCTGAAGACGCCGGCCTTCGCCGACGCCGTCTGGCGCGATGCGCCGCTGGGCACCTTCGAGCAGGTGCTGCACGTGCACACGCCGGACTACGTGGAGGCCGTGCGGGAGATGGCGCCCGAGCAGGGCTACCGTGCCCTGGACGCGGGTGACACCATCATGTCCCCCGGCACGCTGGAGGCGGTGATGCGTTGTGTGGGTGCGGCCTGCGCGGGGGTGGACGACGTGGTGGCCAAGCAGGCCCAAAACGTCTTCTGCGCCACGCGCCCCTGCGGCCACCATGCCGAGGCGGGCGAGGCCATGGGTTTCTGCGTGTTCAACCAGGCGGCCATTGCGGCCCTGCATGCGCGCGAGCAGCATGGCCTGCAGCGTGTGGCGGTGGTGGACTTCGACGTGCACCACGGCAACGGCACGCAGAATAGCTTTTATGACGACCCGGACCTGTTCTACGGCTCCTGCCACCAGGGGCAGTTCTACCCGGGCACGGGGGCGAAGAACGAGACCGGTGTGGCCCACAACATCGTCAACGTGCCCTTCCCCCGCGGCACGGGCTCGGCCGCCTTCCGCGCGGCCATGACGGAGGTGCTACTGCCGGCGCTGCGCGAGTTCGCGCCCGAGCTGCTCATCATCTCGGCTGGTTTCGACGCCCACCACCTGGACCCGCTGGGCGGCCTGAAGTTCACCGACGAGGACTACCACTGGATCACGCGCGAGCTGATGAAGGTGGCCGACGAGACGGCCCAGGGCCGTGTGGTCTCGGTGCTCGAGGGCGGTTACAGCCTGGAAGGCCTGGCCAGCGGCACGGCCGCGCACGTGCAGGCGCTGATGGGGCGTTGAGGCGCCTCAATCCACGGCGGCGATCAGATCCAGCTCCACCGCGGCGTTCTTCGGCAGTTGCGCCACCCCGACCGAGGTGCGCGTGTGCGCGCCGGCCTGGCCAAGTACTCGGAACAGCACGTCGGAGGCGCCGTCGGCCACCTCGCTGAGTTGCGTGAACCCATCGGCCGCCTGCACGAACACCGTCACGCGCAGCACGCGGCTGACCGCATCGAGCGCGCCGGGCGACTGGCGCAGCAGGGCCAGCGCGCGCATCACGCAAATTCTGGCCGCCAGCTGGGCGCGTTCCAGTGTCACTTCGGTGCCCACGCGCCCGGTCACCACGATCTCGCTGCCCACCCGGGGCACCTGGCCGCTGACAAACACCTGGCCGGCGTGGCGGATGACGGGGGTGTAGTTGCCACCCTTCTGGAGTTCACCGTTGAAGTCGTAACCCAGCTCGCGGGCCACCGCCTGGAATTCGCTCTCGCGTGACATGCGGGGCTCCGGTTCAGTCGCGCGGGGGGATGTTCAGGCCGCGCGCCACGGCGGGCCGGGCGACGAACTGCTCGAGCACGCGCGTGACTTCGGGGAAGTCCCGGATGCCCACCAGATCGCCCGCCTCGTAGAAGCCCAGCAGGTTGCGCACCCAGGGGAAGGTGGCGATATCGGCAATGGTGTACTGCCGGCCCATGATCCAGTCGCGGCCCTGGAGGTGCTGGTTCAGCACGGCCAGCAGGCGGCGCGATTCGGCCACGTAACGGTCCCGCGGGCGTTTGTCTTCGTAGTCCTTGCCGGCGAACTTGTGGAAGAAGCCGAGCTGGCCGAACATGGGGCCGATGCCGCCCATCTGGAACATCAGCCACTGCAGCGTTTCGTACTTGCCTGCGTCGTCGGCAGGCATCAGCTGGCCGGTCTTGGCCGCCAGGTAGACCAGGATGGCACCGGACTCGAACAGCGCCAGCGGTTGGCCGCCCGGGCCTTTCGGGTCGATGATGGCCGGGATCTTGTTGTTGGGATTGAGGCTGAGGAACTCCGGCGAGAGCTGGTCGTTGCTGCTGAAGCTCACCAGGTGCGGCTCGTAGGGCAGGCCGGTTTCCTCCAGCATGATGGAAACCTTCACGCCATTGGGTGTGGGCAGCGAATAGAGCTGCAGGCGCTCGGGATGCTGGGCGGGCCACTTGCGGGTGATGGGGAAGTCGGCGAGGGTTTTCATGGCGGCGGGGCAGGTGAGTGGAACGTGCCGCTCACTGTAGCCCAGGCCGGTGCACCCGGCTGGCAGGAGGTCGCCTCGCGCCTTAGTTCCGGGCTTGGACGGCCGCCCGGCAGCCGTCCACCACGTCCAGTGCCGGCTTGTGCAGGGCCGTGTGCACCTGTGCCAGGCCCAGCATGGTGTGGAAGAGGTTGTCGTGCGACAGCGGGTGAGCGGCGCGGCTGCGCAGGCAGCCCAGGTTCAGGTCCAGGCGCAGCTGCAGCGGGGCAGAGAGCCAGAGCGCCATGGGCACGCGGGTCTGCTCCTCGGGTGCCATGCGGTAGGGCATGCCGTGCAGGTACAGGCCTTTTTCGCCCAGCGATTCACCGTGGTCCGACACATAGAGCAGGGCCGTGGGCCGGCGCTGGGCCTGCAGCCATGCCACCAGCTCACCCAGCACGTGGTCGGTGTAGCGGATGCTGTTGTCGTAGGCGTTGACGATCTGTCCGGCGGGGCAGTCCTGCAGGGCGGCCTTGTCGCACTCGGGCAGATAGGCTTTGTGTGCCTTGGGCGCACGCTTGTGATAGGCCGGGCCGTGGCTGCCCATCTGGTGCAGCACCACCACCGTGCCGCGGGCGCGGCGCGCCGGGTCCAGCCGGGCCAGCTGCGCGGGCAGTGCCTGCAGCATCACTTCGTCCAGGCATTCATCGCCATCGCAGAGGTCGGGCCGGGCCATGGCGCCGCTGTCCACGTGTGGCGTGCGATCACACAGGCCTTTGCAGCCGGACTGGTTGTCCAGCCAGAGCACCGCCATGCCGGCGCGCTGCAGCACGTCAAGCAGGTTTTCGTAGCGACCGTTGCCCGCCATGTGGTCCTCGCGGCCCTGGTGCGAGAACATGCAGGGCACGGAGTCCTGGGTGTTGGTGCCGCAGGAACTCACCTGCGGGTAATAGACCAGGTTGCCCTGGGCCTGCAACTCGCGCAGGCGCGGTGTGGTGTCGCGCGCATAGCCGCCGATGCTGAAGTTGGCGGCCCGGGCCGTCTCGCCCACCACGAGGACGATCAGGGGGGCGTTGTCAGCGGTGTCGCCTGCCGCCGGGGCCAGGGTGGCGTCTTCCCCGATGGCCTGCAGCGGTTGCTGCGCCTGCGCGGCGCGGCCGACGGCCAGGCGGCCGGCGGCGTACAGGCTGTTGTAGGGATTGACCATGTAGCGCAGGGGCTTGTGGTTGCGCGTGAGCGACGCCAGGTCCTGGAAGCTGGCCCAACCCAGCAGCAGCACGACCATCATGGCCAGCATGCCCGCGCCCAATTGCTGCACCAGCAGCCGACGCGCGCGCAGGGCCCGCACGGGCTGGCGCCACCACCACCAGCCGGGCAAGACCACGCCCAGCAGCAGGGCACCCAGCATTCCCCAGGAAAGCAGGTCGCGCACCTCGCGCACGTCGGTGTGGGCGGCGTTGGCCAGCATGCTGGTGTCGATCACCACGCCATAGGCCTGCATGAAGTAGCTGGCCGAGGCGGCCATGATCAGCAGCAGCAGGCCTGCCGGCTTGCGCCAGCGCGGCCAGACCGCCACGCTGAGCAGCGCCAGGGTCAGCGCGAACAGCAGCAGGCCCAGGTTGACCGTGGTGGCCAGGGCGTGCCAGCCATGGGTTTCAGGCAGGCGCCAGACGGCGCCCCACAGCGGCAGGTTGCCCAGCGTAGCCAGCCAGAGGGCCAGCATGGCCAGCAAGGTCAGCGGGTGCCAGGGCGTGCGGGGAGCGAGGGCTGAGGTGGGCATGCGGGGTGAACCAGGAGTCAAGATGGTGATTCTTGGAGGCTTGCCTTAAGAGGGCATTAAGACGAAGACGCCCCTCGTCAACGCCCGTCTCGCCCGTGTCCTGCCGGGCGGCGGCTACGATAGGGACGGGCGCTCGCAGGTGCGCGCCCTGTGAAAGGAATTTGCATGTTGAAGGACGACAGCCTGGGCAGCCGCATGACCGTGGGCGCCGTGCTGCTGGCCGCCGGCGCCGGCTCGCGCCTGGGCGGGCGGCCCAAATCGCTGCTCGAACTCGACGGCGTGCCGCTCATCGTTCGGCAGCTGATGGCCCTGTCGGGCGCCGGTGTCGACGAGGTCGTGGTCGTGCTGGGCCACCATGCCCAGGCCATCGAGGCCGCCATCCGGCACCGGCCCGCCACGCGGGTGTTCAACCCCGCACCCGACGCCGGCCAGGCGGCCTCGGTGCGCATCGGCTTGCAGGCCCTGTCGCCCCGCATCGACGCGGTGATGGTGGCGCTGGCCGACCAGCCGCTGATCACCGCGCAGGACATCGCCGCCCTGATCAGTGCCTACCGCCAACGCGGCGGGAAATCGATGGTGGTGCCGCGCGTGCTTGCCACAGACGGCAGCAAAGCACCCGGCAATCCGGTGATGTTCGACGCCGGGCTGCGCGCGCAATGGCTGGCCGGCGGTAACGAGCTGACCGGCCGTCTATGGCGCGAGCAGAACCCCGAGCGTGTGCACTGGTTCGAGACCGACAACCGGCATTACCGCGTGGACATCGACACGCCTGAGGACTTGCGGCAGTTCGCCATCAGCACCGGTCACACGCTGGTGTGGCCGCAGGCCTAAGCCGGCACCAGCGACCCCGCGGCCTGAGCTCAGGGCCTGGACGGCAGCTGCTCGGCTACCAGCTCGACCAGGCTGGCGATGCGCGTGGGCCACTGGTCGATCTCGGCCGCTTCCATGAAGTTCAGGCGGCAGCTGGCGCAGGACAGCACCACGGTATCGGCCCCGGTGGCCTCGATCTGCTCGCGCTTGATTTCCCAGGCCTTGTGCCGCAGCGGCGCAGCGCGGTTGATCAGGAAAGCGCCGGCACCGCCGCCGCAGCACCAGTTGAGCTCGGCGGTGGGCGTGCTTTCGCGGAAATCGGCACCGAGCGCATGGAGCGCCGCCCGCGGTTCGTCGATCACGCCGCCGTGGCGCGCCAGCTTGCAGGCATCGTGGTAGGTCAGCTTGGCGCTGCCATCGCCGGGCTGCAGCTGCAGGCGCCCGGCCTGGATTTCGCGGCCGACGAACTCGGAGGCGGCCAGCACCTCGAAGGGCAGGGGGCTGCCATCGGCCAGCCGCCCTTCCCAGCGCAGGGCCGGGTAGGCATGGCCGCATTCGGGCAGGATCAGGGTGCGCGCACCGATGGCCAGTGCCTCGTCCACCAGGCGCTGGCTGGCGGCCTTTTGCAGCGCCTCGTTGCCCGAGAGCAGGCCGAAATTGGCGGCCTCGAAACCGGCGCTGCGCAGCGTCCACTTCAGACCCAGGTGGTTGAGGATGCGCGCCGTGGCGGCCAGCGCGTCCTGGAACAGCAGCACGTCGATCACCGTGGTGACGAGCATCACGTCGGCCTGCGCCTCGTCCAGCGGGATCGTGAGGCCCTGCGCGCGCAGCGCCTGCACACAGCCTGCCAGCTCTTTCGGGCCGACGCCGAACACCGTGCCGCGGCCGGCCTGTTCCTGTGCCACGGCCATCAGCTCCAGGGGCACCAGGCCGGCCTGCGACAGCGCTTCGCGCATGACGTTGACACCGCGCGCGATGTTGATGCCCATGGGGCAGGCCATGCTGCAGCGCCCGCATTCGGTGCAGCTGTCGTAGACCAGCTCCTGCCATTCGCGCAGCTCGTCGACCGTGATGTCTTTCGTGTAAAGACGCCGCAGCGGGGCGAAGGCCGAAGTCTCGCGCATGTGCACGCGGCGCAGCAGGTCGAGCTTGCGCGTGGGGGTGTACTTCGGGTCCTGCGTGCTCTGGTAGAAGTGGCAGGCCTCGGAGCAGTAGCCGCAGTTGACGCAGGATTCCAGGTCGAGGGCCAGCGCGCGGTCGGTCTTGGCGTGCATCACGGCCTTGGCGCGGGCCAGCCGCTCTTCATCGCCCAGCGCCTCGGGTTGTGCCATCTCGCCCAGGTGGCGGATCGCCTCTTGGAACTGCTTGAAAACGACCATGTCGATCATGTGCGTACTCCCCGGCGGCCCAGGAAACGGGCCAGCTGCATGCGGTTGGGCAGGACGAGAAAGGCGTGCATCAGCTTGCCGAAGGGGAACCAGACCAGCAGCAGCTCCAGGCTCAGCAGGTGGATGGCCAGCGGATCACGGTAGACCGGGCTGGCGTGCGCCAGCAGTGCGCTGGACGGTTCGCCCACCACGCCCATGCCGGTGATCAGCGGCAACAGCGTCAGCGCCCAGGTGATGTGGTCATCGGCGCGCGAAATCTTGCGCAGCACCGGGTCGGAGAGGCGAAACACGATGGCCAGCAGCAGCGAGACGATGGTGGCCGCCGCGGCCAGGTACATCACCATGTCCGGCAGGGCGGGCCAGCCCAGGCCGGTCAGGCGCTGGATGAAGGCGATGTGCGGCGCGTAACCGAAGAACACCAGCACCAGCCCGATGTGGAACACATAGGGGTTGAGGGTGACCAGCGTGGCGCTGGCGTGGAAGCCGCGGTGCGGCAGCATGCGGCCCAGGCTGGCAGAGAGTGCATCGGGCGTGCCGAAGGGCTGGCGGGCGGGGGCTTGCGGCTGCGCGCTGGCCGGCAATCGCCAGAGCACCCACAGGCGCCACGCGACACCGAGCACGAACACCAGCAGGGCTACCGCGAGCAGCGGGCCGCGGACCCAGTCGAGAAAATCCATGTTCCCTCCTTGCGCCGGCGTGGCACGGGATCGACAGACCCATGGTAACGCTGATGCATGGGCACTTCAATATCGTCGGATTTTCTGATCTCTATGCTATAAAAAGTATAGCTTTCGGGTGCCGCCCGAAAATGTCAAGCGGAGGATCTGCGGGACGGATCGTGGCAGTGCTGCAGCGTGGGCGCGGTCACGGTCTGCAGCGTGGCGTGGTCGATGCCGAAGCGCTCGTGAAGGCCCTCGCTCACGTCGCGCAGGAAGCCATCCCCCGGGTGGCCCTGCGGCATGACCAGGTGGGCCGTCAGGGCCACGCGGGTGGTGCTCATGGCCCAGACATGCAGGTCGTCCACACGTGCCACGCCCGCCTGCGATTCCAGCCAGGCCTGCACGGCGGGCAGGTCCACCTGCTCCGGCACGCCGTCGAACAGCAGGTGCAGGGACTGGCGCAGCAGGCCCCAGGTGCCGACGACGATGACGACGGCGATCAGCAGGCTCATGACCGGGTCCAGCCAGGTCCAGCCCTGCCAGAGGTAGAGCGCGCCGGCGATGACCACGCCCAGCGAGACCAGGGCGTCGGCCGCCATGTGCAGAAAGGCGCCGCGCACATTGAGGTCGTGCTCGCCGCCGCGCAGGAATAGCAGGGCGGTGGCGGTGTTGACCACGATGCCAATGGCCGCTACGGTGATGATGGTCCAGCCCTGCGTCGGCTCGGGCGAGCCCAGGCGCTGGAAGGCCTCCCAACCCAGCGAGCCCATGGCAACGAGCAGCAGCACGGCATTGGTGAAGGCCGCCAGGATGGACGCGCGTTGCCAGCCGTAAGTGTGGCGCGCATCGGGGCGCAGGCGTGCGGCCAGCGCGGCCATCCAGGCCAGCAGCAGGCCCGCCACGTCGCTCAGGTTGTGGCCGGCGTCGGCCAGCAGGGCCAGGGAGTTGACCTGCCAGCCGTACCAGGCCTCTACCGCGACGAAGCCGGTGTTGAGCGCGATGCCGATGGCGAAGGCGCGGTTGAAGTTGGCCGGTGCGGGGTGGTGGTGCCCGCTGTGGCTCTGCGGGTGGTCGTTTGCGTGATCGTGGGGATGTTCGTGCGCCATCAACGCAGTATGCCCGCGCCGGGACATCCGGGACGCGGGCAAGGCTGTTGGGCGTGCAGCCTTAGAAAGTGCTCAGCGGCTGGCGCGAACTGTGCGGTGCTTCGTGCCCCATCGCCTGCAGCAGCAGGGTGGGCAGGCTGGGCCACTGGACCGGGCGTTGCAGGTGCATGGCGACGCTCAGGGCTGGCGGGCCGTCGACCTGGATCAGGGTCTTGCCGCTTGGCAAGCCGCCGCGGGTGACCCATTTCATGACCTTGGCATCCGCGCCGTCGAAGAGGATGGCGTCGGCGGTCTCCGGGGCGTCGCCGCCGACCAGCTGCAGGCGCAGCGAGCGGCGCTGTGACAGGGCGACGATGCCCTGGATCAGTTCGCGTTCGGCTGGCGAGAAGCCGAAGACCAGCAGGCGTACCGTGCTCTGCAGCGGTGCCGGCCGGGAGGAGGCGGGCTGCAGGGGCGCCGGGATGCTGTCTTCGCCAATGGGCAGGATGATCATGTTTTTTTCCCTGATTTGTGAGCTGGCTGTTTGGACTTCTGTCGAGTCGATGGTTGCATTCTGTAACTCTCTGCGTTTTTGGCGAGGGACTAGTTCACGAATCCGGCCCGTCCATGCAGTGGCGGTGGCCACGACGGCCCCGGCTGTGCAATAGTTCACGCCGCGCCACCCGGGGTGGCTTGCCAGGCCGCACGCAAGGGCCTGCATTACCATCGCGCCATGAGCACTGCGAGCCTCGTTTCCCCAGCCGCCCCCCTGCGCCAGGACGCCACCATCATCGGCCTCGTCGGGCTGGCCCATGCGAGTTCGCACTTCTCGCACCTGCTGCTGCCCCTGCTGTTCCCGGTCTTCATGCGCGAGTTCGGCCTGAGTTATTCCGAGCTGGGCCTGCTGATGTCGGTCTTTTTCGTCGTCTCGGGCCTGGGCCAGGCCGGTGCCGGCTTCGTGGTGGACCGCTTTGGGGCCCGCCGGGTGCTGTTCGCCGCCGAGGCGATGTTCATCGTGGCCTGCCTCGTGGCCTCGCTGGTGCAGGGCTACGCGGGCCTGCTGGCCGTGGCCGTGCTGGCCGGCCTGGCCAATGCACCTTTTCACCCGGTGGACTTCACCATCCTGAACCAGCGCGTCTCGGCGCCGCGCCTGGGCCATGCCTTCAGCGCGCACGGCCTGACCGGCAACCTGGGCTGGGCCGTGGCGCCCCTGTTCCTGGTCGGCATCGGCAGCGTGGCCGGCTGGCGCAGCGCCTATGTGGCTGCGGCCCTGATGTACGCGGCTGTTCTCGCCCTGCTGGTCTGGCAGCGTGACAAGCTGCACACCGAAGTCCTGGTGCGCCAGCCCCAGCAAACGGCGGGCGGCGACCTGGCCTTTCTCAAGCTGCCGGTGGTCTGGTGGTGTTTCGGGTTTTTCATGCTTTCGACCATGACCCTTGCCCTGGTACAAAACTACGCCGTGTCCCTGCTGCAGGCCTTGCACCGTGTCAGCCTGGAGGCGGCCACGCTGACGCTGACGGCCTACATGCTTTGCGCGGCGGCGGGTATCGTCGTCGGCGGTTTCGTGGCAGCCCGCCAGGCCGCCCACAGCGACCGCGTGGTGGCCTGGTGCATGGGCGGCGGGGCCCTGCTCATTGCGCTGTGCGGCAGCGGCTGGCTGGGCGCCACGGGCACCATGGTCGCGCTCGCTGCCACAGGTTTTGCGATCGGCATCGGCAACCCCTCGCGCGACATGATGGTCAAGAAGGCCACCCCCCGGGGCGCCACCGGCCGTGTGTACGGCACCGTGTACTCGGGTTTCGACGTCGGTTTTGCCGTGGCCCCGCTGATGTTCGGCGCCCTGATGGACCGCGGCCATTTCAGTGCGACCTTTTTCGTCGCGGCAGCGATCCTGCTGCTGAGTGTGTTCACCGCGGTCGGGGTGGGGCGTCTCGTACGGCACTGAGCGGCCGTTTGGCGCCGGGCAAAATGGCGGCATGAAAACCCAAATTGCCGGCCATCTCCTCGTTGAATGCCTCGTGGCCCAGGGCGTGACCCATGCCTTCGGCGTGCCGGGCGAGAGCTACCTGGCCGTGCTCGACGGTTTCCACGCCTACCGTGAGCAGATCCGCTTTGTCATCAACCGGCAGGAGGGCGGCGCTGCCTTCATGGCCGAGGCCCACGGCAAGCTCACCGGCCGCCCCGGCGTGTGTTTCGTCACGCGCGGACCCGGCGCCACCAATGCCTCCATCGGGGTGCACACGGCCTTCCAGGATTCCACGCCCATGGTGCTCTTCGTGGGCGACGTGGCCAGCGACATGCGCGACCGCGAGGCTTTCCAGGAGGTCAACTACGAATCCTTCTTCGGTCCTAGCACCAAAGGGTTTGCCAAGCGGGTGGAGCGCATCGACGACGCGCGCCGTATCCCCGAGTACATTGCCCGCGCCTTCGCCACCGCCATGAATGGCCGCCCCGGCCCCGTGGTGCTGGTGCTGCCCGAGGACATGTTGGTGCAGATGGTGGCTGTGGCGCCCCTGCCGCGGGTGGAGGCGGTGCAGGCCTGGAGCGACCCGGGTTCGCTGCGCGAGCTGCGGACGATGCTGCTGGCGGCGCAGCGCCCGCTGGTGGTGGCCGGGGGTGGTGGCTGGACGCCCCAGGCCGCGCAGGCGCTGCAGCGTTTTGCCGAGAACTGGAAGCTGCCGGTGAGCAATGCCTTCCGTTTCCAGGACACCTTCGACAACTTTCATCCCCAGTACGCCGGCGACATGGGCATTGCGCCCAACCCGAAGCTGGCCCAGCGCATCCGGGAGAGCGATCTCATCCTGGCCATCGGCCCGCGTCTGGGCGAGATGACCACCGGCGGCTACACCCTGCTGGAGGCGCCGCAACCGAAGCAGAAGCTGGTGCACATCCACAGCAGTGCCGAGGAGCTCAACCGTGTCTATCAGGCCGATCTGGCCATCCACGCCACCATGAACGCCGCTGCGCGTTCGCTGGAGGTGCTCACGGCCCCACCCAATCTGCCCTGGGAGGCCTGGACGCAGGCCGCCAACGCCGATTACCTGGCCAACTTGCAGCCGCAGGCTCTGCCCGGTGAGATCGACATGCCGGCCATCGTCGCTCTGGTGCAGCAGCATCTGCCGGCCGACACGGTGGTCACCAACGGCGCCGGCAACTTTGCCAGTTGGGTGCACCGCTACTGGCGCTACCGCGGCCTGGCCCACGGGGACAAGACCCAGCTGGCGCCGACCAGTGGCGCCATGGGCTACGGCGTGCCGGCCGGCATTGCCGCGGCCATCATCAGCAAGGGCGTCGGCAGTCAAGCTGCCGAGGGTCGCATGGCCTTCACCATCGCCGGTGATGGCGACTTCCTCATGAACGGGCAGGAGCTGGCCACCGCCGTGCAGCACGGCGCCAAGACGCTCATCGTGCTGCTCAACAACGGGATGTACGGCACCATCCGCATGCACCAGGAGCGCGAGTACCCGCAGCACGTCAGCGGCTCGCAGCTGCAGAACCCCGATTTCGTGGCCCTGGCGCGCGCCTACGGCTACGCCGGCGCGCGCGTCACGCGCACGGCCGAGTTCGAGGCGGAGTTGAAAGCCGCGGTGGCCCGCCCCGAGGGCACCCTGATCGAGGTCATGCTGGACCCCGAGGTCATCACCACGCGCGGCACCCTGGGCGCCATTACGCAGGCCGCACTGGCACGTCAGGCACAGGTCTGAGGGGAGGGCAGGCCGCGGAAAGCGCCGCGGCCAGGCATAAAAAAAGCCGGCTGTGAAGCCGGCTTTTTCGTAAACGGGGTGAACCGATTACTTGAGGTGCTTGCCGATCAGGGAGGCCAGTTCGAACATCGTGACCTGGGCCTTGCCGAAGACGGCCTTGAGCTTGTCGTCAGCGTTGATGTTGCGCTTGTTGACGTTGTCCTGCAGCTTGTTCTTCTTGATGTAAGCCCACAGCTTGCTCACGACTTCCGTACGCGGCAGGCCAGCGGAACCCACCACCGCGGCCAGGGCCGGGCTCGGGGTCAGCGGCTTCATGAAAGCTGCGTTGGGGGTGCGCTTCTTGGCAGGAGCCTTTTTCTTCGCAGCGGCTTTCTTGGCCGGAGCTTTCTTGGCAGCGGCTTTCTTCGCCGGAGCCTTCTTCGCAGCCGGCTTCTTGGCCGGAGCCTTCTTGGCAGCGGCCTTCTTCGCCGGAGCCTTCTTTGCTACCGCCTTTTTAGCGGGAGCCTTTTTCGCAGCGACCTTCTTGGCCGGAGCTTTCTTGGCCGGAGCC
>LNFM01010336.1_pt1 | contig 13181 bp, 10 predicted proteins | sample 596031 | NCBI WGS metagenome assembly LNFM01 (sample SAMN04254537, study PRJNA301005) | activated carbon metagenome | isolation source: dual media filters at the Ann Arbor, Michigan drinking water treatment plant | place: USA: Ann Arbor
GCATGGGCTTCCCGGCCAGCGACTTCGAGGAATGCGCGCCCATGGTGTGGGGCCACGGCGAGGCCGCGCAGCGCGCGGTCGAAGCGCTCTACGCGCGCGTGGCCGAGCCCGCGCAATGGCAGCTCGACATCCTGCCCGCGCGCGAGGCCGTGGTGCAGGCGCTGGCGCTGGCCGAAGGGGCGGCCCGGCCGGTGGTCATCGCCGACACGCAGGACAACCCCGGCGCCGGCGGCGACAGCAACACCACCGGCATGCTGCACGCGCTGCTGGCACAGGGCGCGGGCAAGCGCTTCCCGGGCCAGGTGGCGCTGGGCCTGATGTACGACGCGGCCGCCGCGCGAGCCGCAGCCGAGGCCGGCGTCGGCGCCGAGCTCGAACTGGCGCTGGGCACGGCGGTGCCCACGTTCACCGGCCAGCCCAGCGACCCGCCCGTGCGCGGCCGCTTCAAGGTGGTGGCGCTCAGCGACGGCGTGTGCACGCTGACCGGGCCGATGATGCGCGGTCTGACGGTCAGGCTGGGCCCCAGCGCGTGCCTGGAGATCGACGGCGTGCGCATCGCGGTGGTCAGCGGCAAGAAGCAGCTGCTCGACCGCGAGCTGATGCGCATGGTGGGCCTGCACGCCGAGCAGATGCGCATCGTGGTGGTGAAGAGCAGCAACCACTTCCGCGCCGACTTCACGCCCATCGCCAGCCACGTGCTGGTGGCCAAGGCCGCTGGCCCGATGGCCGCCGACCCGGCCGACCTGCCGTGGCGCAAACTGCCGGCGTCCATCAGGCGCAGGCCTTGACCCGCACCCCCGGCCCGATGCAGCGGCAGCCGCGGCGCCGGGCCGCGTCGCGGCTGAGCCCCTCCTTCCCATGCGGGTCGGGCTGATCCCGCCGCTGCTGGCGGTCTGCTGGGGCCTGAACTGGCCCGTGGTGAAGATCGTGCTGGGCACGGTGCCGCCCTTCAGCTTCCGCTTCATCGGCCTGGGCGGTGGGGCGCTGCTGCTGCTGCTGATCGCCAAGGCCCGGGGCCAGGACATCTGGCCGCAGCGCCATGCGTGGCCCGGCATCCTGGTGGGAGGCCTGCTGTCGGTGGTGGTGTTCAACTTCAGCACCGTGTTCGCGCAGCTCAGCACCAGCACCTCGCGGGCCACCGTGCTCACCTACACCATGCCCATGATGGCCGCGCTGCTGGCCTGGCTGGTGCTGGGGGAGCGCCCGAGCCGGCGCGCCGCGGTCTCGCTGCTGCTGGGCGGCACCGGCATCGCGGTGCTCGCCTGGCCGGTGCTGCAAGGCCTGATGACCGGCGGTGGACCGGGCCGGGCCGGGTCGGTCTGGGGACTGTTCTTTCCGCTGCTGGCCGCGCTCGGCTGGGCCGCGGGCACGGTGGCCGCCAAGCGCTGGCCGACCCTGGGCGACCGCACGGTCTTCACCGCGTGGCAGCTGGCCATGGGGGGCGCGGTGGGCGGCGTGGCTGCGCTGGTCGCGGGCGAGAGCCTGCCCGCCGTGTGGCCGCCCCAGGTGCTCGTGGGAGTGCTCTATCACGTGGTCATCGCCACCGCGCTGGCCTATGTGTGGTGGTACCAGCTGCTGGCCGTCACGTCGGCCACCGTCTCGGCGCTGACCACGCTGGCCGTGCCCGTGGTGGGCGTGATCGGCGCGATGATGCTGGTCGGCGAGCGGCCCGGCCCGCTGGACCTGCTGGGCTTCGTGCTGGTGCTGGGCGGTGCGGCGGCGGTGATCCTGCAGCCGCGCCCTGCCGTCCCGCTGGACGCCCCCGAAGGGGCGGCACGCGGCCCCTGACCGCTCTCGAACAATTCGACCGGAGACCGAATGAACACCCCCACGAACCTGGCCGACTGCACGGCGACCCAGCTGCTGGCGCACTACCGCGCCGGCGATGCCTCGCCGCTCGAGGCGACGCAGGCGGTGCTGGCCCGCATCGACGCGCTGAACCCCGAACTGAAGGCCTTCTGCCTGGTCGCCCACGAGTCGGCGCTGGCCGCGGCGCGCGACAGCACCGCGCGCTGGCAGGCGGGCGCCACGCTGGGCCCGCTGGACGGTGTGCCGGTGTCGATCAAGGACCTCATCCTCACGCGCGGCTGGCCCACGCGGCGCGGCAGCCAAACGGTCGACCCCGACCAGGCCTGGGACGTCGATGCGCCCGCCGTGGCGCGCCTGCGCGAGTCGGGCGCGGTGCTGCTGGGCAAGACGGCCACGCCCGAGTTCGGCTGCAAGGGCGAGACCAACTCGCCGCTGACCGGCCTCACGCGCAACCCCTGGCACCTGGGCAAGACCCCCGGCGGCTCGTCGGGCGGTGCCGCCGCCGCCGTGGCCGCGGGCATGGGCCCGCTGGCCGTGGGCACCGACGGCGCCGGCAGCGTGCGCATCCCCGCCGCGTTCTGCGGCAACGTGGGCCTCAAGCCCAGCTTCGGGCGCGTGCCGGCCTACCCGCTGTCGCCCTTCGGCACGGTGGCGCACCTGGGCCCGCACGCGATGGGCGTGGAAGACGCGGCGCTGGCGCTGAACGTGCTGTCGCGCCCCGATGCGCGCGACTGGACCTCGCTGCCGCCCGACGCGCGCGACTACACGGTGGGCCTGCACGACGGCGTGCGCGGACTGCGCGTGGCCTACTCGCCGCGCCTGGGCCACGTGAAGAACCTGCACCCCGAGATCGAGGCGGCGGTGGACGCTGCCGTGCGGCAACTGCAGGCGCTGGGTGCGCACGTCGAGCAGGTCGACCCCGGCTTCGACGACCCGCTGGACATCTGCACCGACCTCTGGTTCGCCGGCGCCTTCACGGTGTGGAGCGGCCTCACGCCCGAGCAGCAGGCGGTGGCCGATCCCGACTTCCGCGGCGAGGCGATGATCGGCGCCACCAAGAGCGCGCTGCACCTGCAGCAGACCGCGATGCGCCGCGGTGCGCTGGGCTCGCACATGCGGCAGTTCATGCAGCGCTGGGACCTGCTGGTCACGCCCAGCGTGGCGGTGCCGGCCTTCGACGTGCGCGAAGCCGGAGCGATGGCCATGACACCCGAGGCCATGCTCGGCTGGACGCCCTACAGCTACCCTTTCAACCTGACCCAGCAGCCCGCCATCAGCGTGCCCTGCGGACTCACGAAGGACGGCCTGCCCATCGGCCTGCAGTTCGTGGGCGCCATGTTCGACGATGCGATGGTGTTGCGCGCTGCGCGGGCCTACGAATCCGCCTGCCCCATCCCCCGGCCCAGCCTGTCCTGGGCGAAAGGACTTGCCCGATGAACCCTTCCTCCCGATTCGACGGCGATGCGCTGTCGCTGGCCCGCTCCATCGTCAGCGGCCGCACGTCGGCACGCGAGGTGCTGCAGCAGACGCTGGCGCGCGTCGAGGCCATGAACCCCTCGCTCAACGCCGTGTGCCTGGTGCGGGCCGAGGTGGCCGAACCACGCGCCGCCGCGCTCGACGCCGAGCTGGCCGCCTGCCGCGACGACGCGGCGCGCACCGCGCTGCTGAAGGCGCGCCCCTTCTTCGGCGTGCCGCTGCTGCTGAAGGACGTGGGCGCGGCCACCGCCTCGGTCGACCTGCCCAGCCGTGCCGGCTCGCGCGTGCTGGGCCCGGACGGGCAGGCCTGGCCGGTCAACGGCACCTTGACCGAACGCTACCTGGCCGCCGGCTTCGTGCCCTTCGGCCGCAGCACGTCGCCCGAGATGGGCATCAGCGCCAGCACCGAAGCCCAGGCCTACGGCGGCCCCACGCGCAACCCCTGGAACACGGCGCACTCGGCCGGGGGCTCCAGCGGCGGCGCGGCGTCGGCCACGGCTGCGGGCATGGTGGCCATCGCGCACGCCAACGACGGGGCGGGTTCCATCCGCATTCCCGCGTCGGCCTGCGGACTGGTGGGCCTGAAGCCCTCGCGCGGCCTGATGCCCATGGGTCCGCTGGCCGGTGAAGGCTGGGGCGGCATGGCCATCGACCACATGGTCACGCGCAGCGTGCGCGACTGCGCGGCCTCGCTGCAGGCCGGTGCCGGCAGCGACCCCGGCGCGCCCTACGCAGCGCCTCCGCTGGGCGACCTGATGGCCGCGCTGGACGACGCGCCGCGCGGCCTGCGCATCGGCCTGTGCAACCACTTCTTCGACGGCGACCCGGTGCATCCCGAGGTGGCCGCGGTAGTCGACGCCTTCGCCAAGGCGCTGCAGAAGCTGGGCCACCATGTCGAGGCGGCGCACCCGGGGCTGGCCACGATCGAGGTCGTCAAGCCGGTGATGCAGGTGGTGGCCACCGGCACCGCGATGGGGCTGGAGGCGATCGCCAAGGCCCGCGGCCGCGAGCTCGAGCCGCACGAACTGGAGCCCGTCACCTGGAGCGCCATGCAGTACGGCCGCACGCTGGCGGCGACCGACTACCTGCGCGCGGTGAGCGCCCTGCACGCGCTGGGCCGGCGCATGGCCGTCTTCCACCAACGCTACGACCTGCTGCTCACACCGACGCTGGCCGAGCCGCCCGCGCTGCTGGGGCGCTTCGCGATGGACAACCCCGACTTCATCGACTACCGGCTCGGCCCCAAGGGTCTGTGGCGCTACACGCCCTTCACGCCGCTGGCCAACGCCACCGGCGCGCCGTCGATCTCCCTGCCGGCCGGGCGTTCGTCCAGCGGCCTGCCGATCGGCGTGATGCTCAGCGCGTCGCTGGGGGAAGATGCGCTGCTGCTGCGCGTGTCGCAGCAGTGGGAAGCCTCGTTGCCCACGCCGCTGGGATTCGCCACGCTGTCTTGACGGAGGCTGCATGAACGACACGAACGCCATGAACGATGACGACCTCGACACCCCCATCGACGACATCACCGCGCTCGAGGCCGACGCCCTGAGCTGGGCCATCCACACGCGGCAGGTCTCGTGCCGCCAGGTGATGCAGGCCTATCTGGCGCGCATCCACCGCATCAACCCGCGCTTCAACGCCATCGTCAACCTGGCCGCCAACGACAGCCTGCTGGCCCAGGCCGACGAGCGCGATGCGATGCTGGCGCGCGGCGAGTCGATGGGCTGGATGCACGGCATGCCGCAGGCCATCAAGGACACCGGCCACGCGCTGGGCTTTCCCACCACCTTGGGCTCGCCCTTGCTGAAGGACGCGATGCCCACGGTCGACAGCATCTTCGCCGAGCGCATGAAAGCCTCGGGCGCGATCGTCGTCGGCAAGACCAACATGCCCGAGTTCGGCCTCGGCTCGCACACCTACAACACGCTGTTCGGGTCCACCGGCAATGCCTGGGACCCTTCGGTCAGCGCCGGGGGCAGCAGCGGCGGCGCCGCGGTCTGCCTGGCGCAGCGCCTGCTGCCGGTGGCCGACGGTTCCGACTTCATGGGCTCGCTGCGCAACCCGGCGGGCTGGAACCACGTCTTCGGCCTGCGCCCCAGCATGGGCCGCGTGCCGCACTGGCCCAAGCCCGACCTGTGGGTGAGCCAGTTGTCCACCGACGGCCCGATGGCGCGCAACGTGCGCGACCTGGCGCTGCTGCTGGGCGTGATGGCCGGTCGCGATGCGCGCGCACCGCTGTCGCTGGCCGACGGCCCGCGCAGCTACGCGCCACCGGCCGAGACCAGCGCGCGCGGCCTGCGCGTGGGCTGGCTGGGCGATCTGGGCGGCCACCTGGCCGTCGAGCCCGGCATCCTGGCGGTGTGCGAAGAGGCGCTGGCCCGGCTGCAGGGCGACGGCGCCGCCATCGAGCCCGTGTCCCTGGGCTTCGATGCGCAGCGGCTGTGGGAAGCCTGGCTGGTGTGGCGCCGCGCGCTGGTGGCGCCTTCCGTGGCGGCCGCGATGAAGACCCCGGCCGACCGCGAGCGCATCAAGCCCGAGGCCCTGTGGGAACACGATAGCGCGCAGGGCCTGGGCTTCGCCGACTTCATGCGTGCGTCGGCCGTGCGCAGCGAGTTCTACGCGCAGATGCTGAAGCTGTTCGAGCGCTTCGACGTGCTGGCCCTGCCGGTGGCGCAGGTGTGGCCGTTCCCGATGGAGCAGCACTGGCCGAAGCAGGTGGCCGGTCGCACGATGGACACCTACCACCGCTGGATGGAGGTCACGATCTACGCCACCTTCGCCGGGCTGCCGGCGCTGAGCGTGCCGGCCGGCTTCGACGCCAGCGGGCGCTGGCCGATGGGGCTGCAGCTCATCGGGCCGCCGCAGGCCGACGCCGCGCTGCTCTCGGCGGCCCAGGCCTGCCAGAACGTCAGCGCCTCGCTGCTGGCCCGTCGGCCGCCCGACATCGCCTGACGGCACCGGGGCCGAGGCGCTGCGTCAGCGCCGGCCCGTTCACGGGCCTTTCGGCGGATCGACGTCGAGCGACAGGCGCACGAAGTCGGTGTGCGAGGCTTCGCTGACGACCAGCTTGTCCTCGTTGAGGAACGACGAGAGGAACTCGCTGGTGTGCTGCGGGCCTGCGGCGTGGCGTGCGATGCGGGTGGCCACGACGAGGTCGATCAGCGCCAGCAACTGGGGCAGCGCCTTGTTGTCCGCCGGCAGCGGCAGGCTCTTGAGTTGCGCGCAGGCTTTCTCCAGAACGGCCTGCGGCAGCCAGTCGATGCCTTCCAGGCCGTCGATCGCCAGCGCGTGTTCCACGGCCGCCACGCCCTGCAGCACCCGCCGCGACATCGGCACGGCGTCGAGCAGCGCCTTGACCGAAGAGCGCATCTCGCGCGCCAGCGACTCGTCGCTGGCTGCCGCCGAGGCAGCGGTACGGGCCGGGGTGCCGGCGGCAGCAGGAGGTGGGGCAGGGGGCGCGGGCATGGGGTGCGGCGTGCAGGACAACGGTGATCACCGGTTATCGGCAGATCGCGTTCCTTCCGTCAGACGTGCTCCCGGCGGGCGTTGCGCCAAGTCGTGCAGTAACTCACGGCCGGGCGCCGAGGGCAGGTCTCAGCTGCGGGTCTCGCGCTCGACGTCCTGCAGGAAGTCGGCTTGCCTCATTTCTGTGCCGCGCGCGTAGAGGCCCGGGTAGGTGGTCTCGAAGTCGGCCACGATGCGCGCCAGCGGCATGTCGTCGAAGGCGCCGCGCTGGTGGACGTACTCCATGTGGCGCTGGCCCGAGGCGTCGAAGGGGTGGTAGATCGAGTCCTGCACGCCGTCGAACTCCAGCGGCAGCAGGCCGAACTTCGTGCACAGCGACAGGTTGAAGGCCGGCGTGGCCTTGCGCCACGCGCCGTCGATCCAGACGTCGGTGTAGCCGTGCCAGACGTAGAGGTCGGACTTCAGCGTCTGCCGCATGCGCTCGGTGCTGAGGTGGTTGCGCACGTCGGCATAGCCCGGCCGCGCCGGGATGCCCGCGGCCCGGCAGGCCGCCGCCAGCAGCACGGCCTTCGGCACGCACCAGCCGTGGCCGAGCGCGATGACCGAGCTCGCCCGCATGCCTTCGGGGGACAGGTCGATGCGGTAGGGGTCGTAGCGGAAGCCGTCGCGCACCGCGTAGTACAGCGCCACGGCACGGTCGCGCGCCGTGGCACCGCGCGCATGCTCTGCAGCGAACGCCTGCACGGCGGGATGGTCGCTGTCGATGAGGGCCGTGGAGGCCAGATGAGCATCGGTCGGTGTCATGGCTCGCATTGTGCGCGGGGCAACGCCACAATGCTCCGGCCGGGTGACCGCAGTGAGCCCGGCCGGGGTGGCTTCACGAGATTCAGGGAGGATCCATGCGCACCTGTTGCTTTGCCGACGTGGCCCGGCTGCGGGCCTTCGCGCGGACGGCTTCGAAGGCCTGGACGGCGGCGTGGGCGCTGCTCTGCATGGCAGCGCCTGCCGTGGCGCAGGCGCCGCCCGTCCCTGCGGCTGCGGGGCCGCAGGCCGCCGAGAGCTTCTTCCGCAGCCCCGACATCCGCGAGGCCCGGCTGTCGCCTTCGGGCAAGCGGCTGGCCCTGCTGATGGGGGGCGCCGGACGGCGTGAAGGCCTCTTCGTGCTCGAGCTCGACGACCTGCAGCGCTCGCGCGCCGTCGCGCGCTTCGACGATGCCGACATCCGCCGCTTCGAGTGGGTCAACGACGACCGGCTGGTCTTCGACATCATCGACCTGCGTGCCGGCAGCGGCGACCAGCGCCGTGCCAGCGGTCTCTTCAGCGTGCGGGCCGACGGCAGCGAGATGCGGCTGCTGGTGCAGCTCACCAACCCCTTCCTGGTCAGCGGCCGCGCGGCGGGGCGCGAGCCGCTGGCCTGGAACCACGTGCTGCTGCACGTGCCCACCGGCCAGGGCGCGGCGGCCGAGGAAGTCATCGTCGGCCGGCTCGAGATCAGCGCTGGCGAGGTGACGTCCGTGACGCCGATGCGGCTGAACGTCGACACCGGACGCGTCACCCAGGCCTACGAGCGCCGACCCACCGCGCAGCAGTGGCTGTTCGACGGCAACGGCCAGGCGCGCCTGGCACGGCAGCGCGTGGGCGGCAAGCTGCGCTTCCACTGGCGCGAGCCGGGTCAGGACGAGTGGGTGCTGCTCGTCGAGCACGACGTGCTCAACGTGCCATGGGCCCCGGCCTTCGTCGACCCGCAGGGCAAGCTGGTGGTCACGCGCCTGTCAGCCGAGGGCTTTCGCGTGCTGCACCGCTGGGACAGCGCGGCACGCGCCCCGGCGGCCGAGGCTTTCGTCAGCACGCCGGGCTTCGACTTCAACGGCCAGCTGCTGGCCGACGACGTCAGCGGCCGGCTGATCGGCGTGCGCGTGAACACCGATGCCGAGACCACCGTGTGGTTCGACGAAGGCATGAAGCGGGTGCAGGCGCTGACCGACGCGCGCACGCCCGGGCGCATCAACCGCCTGAGCTGCAGCCGCTGCAGCGAGGCCGAGCGCGTGGTGCTGGTCAAGTCCTATTCGGCGCGTGACCCGGGTCGCTACGCCGTGTTCCGCGAAGCGAAGAACGAGTGGGTGACGATCGGCCCGGTGCGGGGCGACATCGAGCCGCGGCGCATGGCCGAGGTCGACTTCCAGCGCATCCAGGCCCGCGATGGCCGAGACCTGCCGCTGTGGCTGACCGTGCCGCCGGGCCGCAAGCCCGCCAAGGACGGCGCGGCCGGCCCGGCCATCGTGCTCGTGCATGGCGGGCCGTGGCTGCGCGGCGGCCAGTGGCGGTGGGACGGCCTGGAGCAGTTCCTGGCCTCGCGCGGCTACGTCGTGATCCAGCCCGAGTTCCGTGGCAGCACCGGCTACGGGCAGGCGCACTTCCGCGCCGGCTGGCGGCAGTGGGGCCGGGCGATGCAGGACGACGTGGCCGATGCGCTGCAGTGGGCCGTGCAGCAGGGTTGGGCCGACCCCCGACGCGTGTGCATCGTGGGCGCCCGCTATGGCGGCTACGGGGCCTTGATGGGTCTGGTGCGGCATCCCGAGCTGTACCGCTGCGCGGCGGCCTGGGTGGCCGTCACCGACCCGCGCCTGCTGTTCCAGCCGCTGTGGCGCAGCGACCTGTCCGACGACGTGCGACAGCACGAACTGCCCGCCATGATCGGCGATCCCGAGAAGGACGCCGCGATGCTCGCCGAGGTCTCGCCGGTGGTGCAGGCGGCGCGCATCAAGGCGCCCCTGCTGCTGGCCTTCGGCGAGGACGACCGCCGCGTGCCGCTGGAGCACGGCCGCGACCTGCGCGCGGCGATGCAGAAGGCCGGGCTGCAGCCCGAGTGGGTGACCTATCCCGGCGAAGGCCAATACTGGCTGCAGGACCGCACCCGGATCGACTTCGCCCGACGCCTGGAGGCTTTCCTGGCGCGCCACCTGGGGCCCTGAGCGGCGCGCGGGGGCTCGGCTCAGACCCTTCTGGCCAGCGGCCCCAGCAGAGCGCGCTCCATGGCGCCCAGCGCCTTCTCGACGTCGCGCGAATCCAGCATCGAACGGCGCACGAGGCCGCGCTGCACGGCGGTGGCGTAGGAAAAGCGCATCGCGTCGAACGGCAGGGCCGCCATGCGGGCGCTCGCCTCGACGACAGGACGCGGATCGATGGTGCGAACGGTTGTGGACATGGGATGTCCTCCTTGGCGGCCAGACTAACAGGTTTCAGGGTTAACCCTTAGTGCGCTGTGCCCAATGGAACCTGTGTCGGCAGGGGGATGGCGGCCGCAGTCCACGGACAGCGGCATGGGCTGGTGCCGCTATGCTCGAACCACCCTGGCCTGCAGCAACTTCTGATGAGTCCGATCTTCCACATGATCTCCGGCGCGCCCGACCCCGTGGCGCCTTTCAGCCATGCCACCGAAGCCGACGGCTGGGTCTTCGTCACCGGGCAGATGCCGTTCAGCGGCACCGGCCTGGACACGGGCTACCCCGAGGGCATCGAGGCGCAGACCCACCAGGTGATGCACAACCTGCAGACCGTGCTGAAGGGCTGCGGCCTGACGCTGGCCGACGTGCTGCAGGTGCGCGTGTACCTGCTGCACTTCGATGCCGACTACGACGCCATGAACCGCGTCTACGCCGGCTACTTCGCGGCGGGCCGTCGGCCCGCGCGCACCTGCGTCGGCGTCAGCGGTCTGGCCAAGGGGGCCTTGATCGAGATCGACATGGTGGCGCGGCGGCCGCAGCCGGCCAGCTGATCGGCGTCAGGCCCGCCCGCGCTGCAGGCGCTTCTCCGCCACGTCGAAGCCCCACTGCACGAGCAGGGCCAGCAGTGCCGCCGGCACCGCGCCGGCCATCATCTGCGAGGTGTCGTTGACGGCCAGCCCCGAGACGATGCGCTCGCCCAGGCCGCCGGCGCCCACGAAGGCCGCCACCGTCGCGGTGCCGATGTTGATGACGGCGGCGGTCTTCACGCCGGCCATCAGGGTGGGCAGCGCCAGCGGCAGTTCCACCAGGCGCAGCACCAGGGCCGGCCGCAGGCCCAGCGAGGCGGCGGTCAGCCGCAGTTCCTGCGGCACGCCGGCGAGGCCGGCATGCGTGTTGCGCACGATGGGCAGCAGCGCGTAGACGAAGAGGGCCAGCAAGGCCGGCACGAAGCCGATGGTGCCCATCAGCGCGATCAGGAAGGCCAGCATGGCCAGCGACGGGATGGTCTGCAGCACGCCCACCGCGCCCATCAACGGCCCGGCCACGCGCGGGCGGCGGTGGGCCCACACGCCCAGCGGCACGCCCACCGCCACGGCCAGCCCCAGCGAGCCGAAGACCAGCGCCAGGTGCTGCAGCAGCAGGCGTCCGAGGTCGGGGGCGACGAGGCGGTCCCAGAAGCTCTGGCGCCGCGCGGGCTGCGGGGCCGGCGCGGTGGCAGAGGCGCCCGCGGCGGCTGCCTGGACCGTGGCAGAACGCGCCAGGAAGCCGCGTGCCACGTCGGCGAAGGCGCGGCCGTCGAGTTCGGCCTCGGCGTTCAGCGCGATCATCGTGGCTTCGTCGATGCGACCGCTCAGCGCCGCGGCCAGGGGTCGCTCGTCGAGCGAGGCGCGCATCAGCAGCACCGCGTCGTAGCGCGGGAAGAAGTTGCGGTCGTCGCGCAGCACACGCAGCTTCAGGCGGCCGATCTTGGCATCGGTGGAATAGACGTCGATGACGTCGACCTGCCCGCGCTGCAGGGCCTCGTAGGCCAGGCCGTGGTCGAGGCCGCTGCCGGGCGTGAAGGGCAGGGCATAGGCCTGCTTCAGCGCCGGCCAGCCGTCGGCGCGCACGAGGAACTCGTGTGACAGCCCGAGCCGCAGCCGGGTCGCCGCCTCGCCCTGCAGCCGTGCCAGCGCGCTGATCGAATCGATGCCCAGCCGCGCCGCGTCGGCCTCGCGCATGGCCAGGGCATAGGTGTTGTTGAAGCCCAGCGGCACGGCAGCCTTCAGCCCGCGCGGTGCCAGCCATTCGTTCAGCTGCGCCAGCGGCGGGTTGCCTTCCCGCTTGAGCAACTCGCGCACGATGGTGCCGGTGTACTCGGGGTAGACCTGCACCGCACCGCTGGACAGTGCGGCCTCCAGGATGGCCGTGTTGCCCAGCCCTTGCCGGTGTTCGCTGGCCACGCCCGCGGCCTGCAGCGTCTGGTGCACCACTTCGCCGAGCACGTAGCTCTCGGTGAAGCGCTTGGAGCCGACGACCACGGTCTCGGCCGCCGCGGTGCGCACCAGGGTGCACAGCAACACCATCAGCAACAGGATCGGCCCGGGGCGCATGGGCCGGTGCCGGGGGTGTCGCGCCGCGGCGTGGGTCACGCCTTCAGGAAACGCTCGGTCAGCAGCACCCAGTAGGCCGAACCCACGGCGATGTTCTCGTCGTTGAAGTTGTAGGCCGGGTGGTGGCACATCGTCGAGCCGGGCCCGCTGCCTTCGCCGTTGCCCACCAGCAGGTAGCACCCCGGCACCTTCTCGAGCATGAAGGCGAAGTCCTCGCTGCCGGTGACCGGCTGCGCGTCGAGGTCCACCTTGTCGGCGCCCACCAGTTCGACGCCCACCTGGCGCGCGAAGTCGGTCTCGTCCTTCGTGTTCACCAGCACCGAGTAGCGGCGGTCGTACTGGATGCTGGCCGTGACGCCGAAGCTCTGTGCCTGCGCCGTCACCAGGGCCTTGATGCGCTCTTCGAGCAGGTTGCGCACGTCGCGGTCGAGCGAACGGATGCTCAGCTCGAGCGTGGCCACGCCCGGGATGATGTTGCTGACCGTGCCGGCGTGCAGCGTGCCCACGGTGACCACCGAGGTCATCAGCGGATCGACGTTGCGCGAGACGACGGTCTGCAGCGCCATCACGATGGAGGCCGCGGCCACCACGGGGTCGGTGGCGCGGTGCGGGAAGGCCGCGTGGCCGCCCACGCCGGTCAGCGTGATCTTGGCGTAGTCGCTCGACGCCATCGCCGGCCCGTGGCGGAACATCAGGTGCCCTTGCGGGAAGCCCGGGGCGTTGTGCATCGCGAACACGGCGTCGCAGGGGTGCTTGTCGAACAGGCCGTCCTCGATCATCTTCACCGCGCCGCCCTGGCCTTCTTCGGCGGGCTGGAAGATCAGGTTCAGCGTGCCGTTGAACGTGCTCTTCTCGGCGATCTGCCGCGCCGCGGCGAGCAGCATGGCGGTGTGGCCGTCGTGTCCGCAGGCGTGCATCACGCCGGTGCGGCGGCTGGCGTAGGCCAGGCCCGTGGCCTCGACGATGGGCAGCGCGTCCATATCGGCGCGGATGCCCAGGCGCTTCTTGCCGTCGCCGCGTTTCAGCACGCCCACGATGCCGGTGCCGCCCAGGCCTTCGTGCACCTCGTAGCCGTACCAGCGCAGGCGCTCGGCCACCAGTGCGCTGGTGCGGTGCT
>LNFM01010337.1_pt1 | contig 13178 bp, 8 predicted proteins | sample 596031 | NCBI WGS metagenome assembly LNFM01 (sample SAMN04254537, study PRJNA301005) | activated carbon metagenome | isolation source: dual media filters at the Ann Arbor, Michigan drinking water treatment plant | place: USA: Ann Arbor
ATCAATTTACGCCCGCGAAAACGCCTGGGCTGGAAGACGCCGTACGAAGTTTATGCAGGGGTGAGCGTTGCACTTATGTGTTGAATTCAGGGTGGGTGATCAGGCGTGAGATGGATTGGGCGTGCCAGGGTTTGCTCAGTGCTGCTTTTATTTCCGTCACGCTCAGTATGTCGTCGCGCACGCTGCCATCGGCGCCGTCGATGATGTCGTACAGGCGGGCTTTGATGGGGCCGTGGTCGGCGGTGCTGATTTGCGCCTGGTAGTCGGGCTTTTCTTCTTCGGTCAGGAGGCGTTGGGCGGCGAGATGGCAGGCCAGGTGGTCGGCGGCGCAGGCGGTTTCGCTGATAAAGTCGAAGCCCTCCCATTCCCACGGGCTGTGCCGCGAGGTGATCAGGTCTTGTTCGGCGAGCCAGCCGCTGATGCGGTTGCCAGCGTCGTCAGCCAATAGGTTATCGAGCCGCCACCAGCGGGTAATGCGCGGCGTGGCACTGCCAGGAACGGTTTCGCTCACTTGGATTTTACGCTCGGCAGGCAGGCTTTCCAGCACGCTGACGGGAATGCTCAGCTCGACTGCAACGGTGACGCCTGGGTCGCTGATTTTCGGTGGATTGCTACTCGTGATGTCTTCACGGTGCGGGATCAGTTTGCTGGCACCTTTATGGATCTTTAGCAGGGTCTTTTGCTCGGCCGGCAAGCTGGCAGCCAGCGTGCGGCTTTTGGCGATAAAGGCCGGTACTTCGTCACAGCTGAATACTTCCAGGTGCAGACGCTGTTTGGCACCGCCTTCGCCTTGGTTCTGGTAAAGGCCAATATGGCCGATCAGTTCACCTGCGTTGATTGAGTACGGCTCGGATAAAAGATGAACACTTCCGAAATCGCTGGGCGCTGATTGTTGTGCTTCGAGTTCGTCGAAGTACACGTAGCCCAGCGGTTTGCCATCTGACCCATTGGGCAGCGCGGGGACGCCGCGATAATCCATGACCTCCAGCACCTTGCAATAGCCGCCTGACTGCTTGTCGCCCACCTTGAGTGTTGCGCCCCGTGGTAGTACGCCGATGATGGCGCCGTTACGGTTGCCTGCTTGGCGCACGCGCAAGCCTTGATAGCTCAGGGCTAGTGTCGGCTCTGCGTCTGTGGCCTTATCCCCCACCGTGTTGCCGGTCAGTTCATTGGTATACACCCAGCCAGTAGTGCCAGCCGGCAAGGCAGGAATGGCTGCGCCTTCATCGACACTGAGTAGCTGCTTGAATTGAGGCTTTAGGTTGTGGGCTTCACCCAGGGTGACTGTGCTGCCTTTGGGGAGCAAAGCGAGCACTACGGTCGTGCCATCGTCGTGCAAGGCTCGCACGCGCAAGCCTAACAGCGGGTCGTCTGAGGTGTGCTTCACCGAGTACTGGTTCGGCGCGAGAAACGCGGGCGGTTTGGGAGCGCTGGTGGTTTGGTAACTGGCCCAGTCGAGAAGGTGCATATACAGGCTGTAAAAGGTCAGCCCTTCGCTGGCGGGTGTGGTCTCTGCGGTCTGAGCGGCGGGCGATGCAGGGTCTGTTGGCGTTGTGGTGCCGTCTACCGGAGTTGACGGCGCTGGAGGTAGCTCCAGGCGATGTTTGACCAACACAAAACCCGTTGAATACTTGGCGCCCACCGGCTCTGGCCCCATTCCGGGATAGATAGTGGCTGTATAGGGCGTCTCGGGGTATTTCTCGTCGATTCGGTAGGCAATCACTTCACCATCGGCGATGCAGCGGACCTGGCTCTGATCAAGCAGCGCGCCAGTATTGCCATCAAAATGCACGCCGCCATGCCATAGGCCATTGGCGCCCATGGGGTAAAAGCCATTTTCGGCCGTGGCCAGGGCATCGAAATACAATTGCGGGTCGCTGACTTCTTTACTGGTTTCGCCGGCGCTCTTGAACGGATACGCCCAGTTGATCGGTTTGCTGTCTGTCATGGTGGTAATCCTTGCTCCCTGTTTGCGGGCGTTGTTACGGCCCGCACTTGATCCCTGTTAACCGGAGAAGTTGAACGTGCGCTTGGGTTTTGCCTTGGGCGCGGCTAGGGCATTAATCAGCGCCTCATCCAACAAACTCCCGGCCTTATCATTGTCCGCCGCCCCCGGCAGTACTGGCGGTTTGATGCCGATCCCCGAGCCCTTACCTGCCGCGCCGCCGGCGTTGATCTTGGCCATCGGTCCGTTGAGGCTTATACCGCCGGGGTCGAGTTTGATAAAGCTGCCGCCGGCTTGCAGGGTCAGTTCGGTGCCGGCTTCGATGACCATTTTTTGCCCTGCCTTGAGGTGGATTTCGCGGCCGGCTTTGGTCAGTTGCGCGGTGCCGAGTTTGATGTGCTGGTTTTGCCCGATGGTCAGGTGGTCGTCGGGTTTGACCTCGACTTTGCGCTCGGCTTTGACAGTCAGGTGTTCTTCGGCTTTGAGCTCGGTGTAGCTGTTGGCTTCGACGGTGTCGTGACGTTCATGGCCGACACGGATCTTCTGGTCGTGCTCGATGTTTTCGTCCCAGTCGCGCTGGGCGTGCAGGTAGATCTGTTCGGCGCCTTTCTTGTCTTCGATGCGCAGTTCGTTGTAGCCGCCACCGCCGGGGCTGCTGAGGGTTTTGAACACGCTGCGGGTCTTGTTGGCCGGCAGGTCGTAGGGCACGACGTGGGCGGCGTGGTACAGGCAGCCGGTGACCAGGGGTTGGTCGGGGTCGCCTTCGAGGAAGGTCACCAGCACTTCCATGCCGATGCGCGGTATGGCGATGCCGCCATAGCCATCGCCGGCCCAGCTGCTGGAGACGCGCAGCCAGCAACTGGTGGTGTCGTTGGCCTGGCCCTCGCGGTCCCAGAAGAATTGCACTTTGATGCGGCCGTATTCGTCGCAGTGGATTTCCTCACCCGCAGGGCCGGTGACCACGGCGGTCTGGCTGCCCAGCACCTTGGGTTTGGGGTGGTTCAGGGGCGGGCGGAAGGGCACGTCCCAGGGCGTGGCGGTGAAGGTGTTGCGGTAGCCCTGGGTGAAGCCGTCGCTGACGTCGGTGTGGCTGGTCACTGACTCTTCCAACACCTGGGGCTGCTTGCCCTCGTGGGTGATCTCGCGCAGCAGCCAGAGGCCGTTGCAGTCCGGGCGCGGGTGGTCGCTGAGTTCGAGAAAGTGCCCGCTGAGCAGCTTGGGTTGATCGCCCCGGCCTTCGGCCAGGCGGTAGTCGGCGCGGTGGCGCTCCAGATTACGCTGGCTAAGGTGCTTGCCACGCGTGCGGTCAACGAAGCGGCCGGGGTAGTCGTAGTCTTCCAGGTCTGGCTGCGGCTTGGCCTCGGCGTCTTGCGTGGGTTTGGCAGCGGCCTCCAGCAGCAGGCGCGGCTGTTCAAAGTCGTAATCGCGCCGGGTGGTGCGACTGGTGCGGGTTTCCAGGCGTACGGCAAAGCGTTTGATCACCGGTTCATCGGCGGTCATGCCGTTGTCTTGCAGGTAAGCGGTGGGCTGGCCGAGCTTGCCGAAGGCGCTCTGGTCGTCGCCGAAGACCAGTACATGGCCCTGCTCGCTGTGCTGGAAGTGGTAGTGAATACCTTCCTCCTCGCACAGACGCTGGACGAAGTGCAGGTCAGATTCGTCGTACTGCACGCAGTAATCGCGCTTGGGGTAAACCGTGGGGCCAAGTAGGAACTGGTAGCCACCCTGGACGATGCCGTGTTCTTCCAGCACCTGCGCGATGATCTGCGGCACCGTCAGGTGCTGGAAGATGCGCTGATTGGTGCGCAGGCCCAGGTAGCTCAACTGCGGCACGATGCTCAGGGTGTAGCGGGTCAGGCGCTTGCCGGATTCACCCTGGGCGACCTGGAAGATCAGGCCGTGAATCCCCGGCCCCTCGGGGCTGAAGGCGAGAAACGCCGGCTGGTGCAGCAGGCTTTGCAGGTCGAGGTCGGGGCGCTCGCTGACCAGCTCCAGCTCGAAGCGATAAGGCTGACTGATGGCATCGCGGCCGTTGAAGGCGAGCACTTGCAGGTCGTGCTCGAGGCCTTCGATGCTGAGGCTGAAGTGGGTTTCATTGGCCGGGTTGAACATAGTCGTTTCCTTGTTGAAAGATCATCCATTGTTGCGAGTGCATCAGTCTGGCCAGGCTCAACTGCGCCTTAGCCAGCGTCGCCAGCGGCTGGGAGTGGGCTGGCGAAACACGGCAAGTAACGCGGCGCAGTCGACAGTGCGTTGGGCTTCATCGAAGGCCAGCGCGGTGCGCAGGGCTGGCCAGCAATGCGCCGGTAGCTGTTCGGGGCGCTGCAGTTTGTGCTCCAGTTCCAAGGCCTTGGCCTGCTTGGCGCTGAGGCGGTTGAACGGGTGGCGACCACTGGCCAGCTCGTAGAGCACACAGGCCAGGGCATAGACATCGGCGGTTGCACTCAGCGGCGCACCATCGAGCAGTTCCAGGGCCGCATAGCGTGGCGTCCAGGCGGTAAAACGGTTACGGCACAGGCGCGGCAGGCCAGGCAGCAACCCCTCTACCGGCTGGCCGAGACCATAATCGAACAGGCGCAGGCCGTCTTCGGCGAGCATCACATTGCTGGGTTTCAGGTCGCCATGCAGCACGCCGAGGCTGTGCGAATAGCTCAGGGCATCGAGCAGGGCGATGGCGATGCCCTGCAGTTCGCTCCAGGGCAAACCATTCGGGCGTTCACTGAGTAATTGGTCGAGGGTCAGGCCCTTGAGCAGCTCCAGAATAAGAAAGGCGCGCTGACTCGGTACATCCACTTCGAAGCCGAACAGGCGCACCACATGCGGGTGATTGAGCCGCGCGGTGAGGGCGAACTCGCTGTACAGCAGCGAGTTGGCGTCCGGGTACTCGGCAAAGTCATCGCTGAGGGTCTTCAGCGCCACGTACGGGTCGGGGTCGCCGAACTGCTCGCGCAGCAGGTCCCGGGCGCGATACACCGCCCCCATGCCACCGACGCCCAGCAGCCGCTCGATCTTGTAGCGCCCGCCGAGCACTTCCGGCAGTTCGCTGAGCACGGCACGCGGAGCCTGCGCGACCGGTTTGGCCGCGGTGGCGGCCAGGGCGAAGTAGGTCAGATCGCTGGCCGGGTTGGCAATCAGCGCGGGGTCATCGAGTGCATCGTTACTCATCCTTGAGTCCTCATTGGCGGATCACCACCGCGCTCAGGTTGTCCCGTGCCGGGCCGTCGAGGGCCTGCTGGAACAGACGGTTGAGGGTGAGCTGGGGCGAGGGCAGGTTCAGGGCGGCGCTGAGGGCATCGGCTGAGAGCCCTTGGTAGAGGCCGTCGCTGCACAGTAAAAAAGCGTCGCCGGGCAATACATCGAGTTCGAGAATTTCCAGCTTCAGCTCGTCACTGGCACCGATGGCGCGGGTCAGGGCGTGCGCCGCCGGGTGCCGGGCGGCTTCGCTGGGACTGAGTTGCTGCTCATCAATCAGCTGCTGCAGCAGCGAGTGGTCGCGGGTCAGTTGGTACAGCCGACTGCCGCGCCACAGGTAGCAGCGGCTGTCACCGGCCCACACGCAGGCGGCGCGATCACCGTCGATCAGCAGCGCCACAACAGTGCTGCCGATCACCGGGTCGGGGTGGGCGGCGGTGACTGTCAGCTCCTGGCCGAGACGGCGGTTGAGCGCATGCAGGCGCTTGCGCAGCGCGTCCAGACGCTGCGGCAAGTCGCCAGGACTTGGCTCAGCCAGTTGCTCGACGATCAGCCGGCTGGCCAGGGCGCCGTTCTGGTGCCCGCCCATGCCATCGGCGACCACCCACAGGCCCTGCTCCGGCAGGGCCAGAAACGCATCCTCGTTGCGCGCCCGCACCTTGCCGGTGTCGGTGCGCGCAGCGCTGCGCCAGCGGTTGGCAACTGCCGTCATCAGAGCGTGGCCGGCAGCTTGAAGCTGCGCAGCTGGGCGAGGTCGAACGGGTTCGGCGAGCGCTGGCTGTGCAGCAGGTAGTTGGCGCGCAGGCCACCGAGGTCGGCCTTGAGCATCAGCACATCGCGGCCGCTGTGGTAGTCCACGCTCATCAGGTCGAGCAGGCGGAACAGCGACCAGGGGCCGGTGTTCTTTTCGATACCCACTTTGCGCCCACCCAACTCTTCCACCACCAGGCTGGTACGCCCTTCATTGGCCTCGGCTGGCCAGCTGAACGCGGTTTGCACGATGGGGCCGTGGCGGTACTCCATCTGCTGATTACCAAAGCGGAAGTCGGCGCGGCCCAGGCTGGAGTCCAGCGAGTAGGGCTCGAGCTTGAACAGCACTTTTGGCTCGTTGGGATTTTCGGCGAAGAAGCTGCGGCGGATGGTTTGCGCCTGGCCCATCTGCAGCAAAAACTCGCGCGACAGCGGCAAGCCGCGGCCGTCTACGCGACGCAGTTGGTACTGCCCGGCGGTGCCACTGACGAAGGGCTTGAGGTAGCTGTCGAAGAAGCGCTCGGCGATGCCTTGAGCCTTGAAGAACTCGCGGAAGTCGGCAATGGCCACGTCGCTTTCACTGTGTGCGCTGAATGGATAACGCTGTTTCAAGGAGCCGTCATACGCGGCGTACAGCTCGCTCTTGTAGCGCTGGTTGAGGTAGTGATACGCGTCGTTGAGTACCAGCATCCAGCTATCTTCGGCGAGCAGGCCGAGCCAGTTGCCGACCGGTTGTGGCAGGCGTGCGGCACTGCTGCGCACCTGGTTGATCGCGTCGCGCTGGCCAGCCATACGTGACTTGGCCAGTTCGAAGGCAGCTTGCTCCGGGGCACTGGCGTGGGCCAGGCCGGCCAGTTGCAGCTGCAGGGCATCCAGCGCCTGCAGGGTCGTGGCCAGTTCCGGACCCGCACCGCCGTTTTCGTCGAGCAGGCGATGCAGTGGCTCGAAGCGCCGCTCCAGGGTTTTCCGCGCGGTATCGGGCAGATTCTTCACCAGGGCGGCTTGCGCCTGTCCGGCTGCTGCGGCTGCCAGTTGTGCAGCCTTGCCCAATTTGCCCTTGGCACCCTCCAGTGCTTGCGCGGCTGCGCCGGCATCGTCGGCGGCCTCGGCCAGGCCCTTGAAGCGGGTGTTATCGCGGACCTCGACCAGCAGTTGCAGCAGCGGCGAATTGGCGGCAGTCAGGCCAGCCAGTTGCATCGCGCCTTGGCGGGCGTCGCCGATAGGGTCCAGCGACAGCTGAGCGAGCGCCTCGCCCCAGTAGTTGGCGTAGTCGCGAAAGTACAGCTGCTCCATTTCCACCAGCAGGCGGCTGAGGTCATTGCTGCTCAGGTTATCGCCTTCGCCCAGTACCCAGTTGTCGCGCAGGATATCGCGCACCAGGTCGGCACCTTTGGCGGTGAAGGTCTTCTGGTAGCCCACCTGGGTGTAGAAACCCGGGATAACGTAATCGCTGCCGGCGAACAAGCCGGCCTGTGGGCCAAGTTTCTGGCTCAGGCGGTATTCCGGCAGGCTGCGCGCGTCTTCGCGGAGCATGCGGTAGACCACATTGGCCAGCGATTCGCTGCGCAGCACCTGGCGTGCCTGAGCCACCAGCGGCTCGTTGAGCGAGTAGGGGGCGAAGGACTCGGACAACAGGCGTTCGAAGTGCTCGTTCAGGCCGCGTTGGCCAGCGCTGTTGCCGGCGTAACGCAGCGACCAGTCAGCCGCCAGCCATTCCTGCAGGAAGGTCTTGTCGCGGCGCTCTTCCAGGTTGAGCATCAGGTAGGCGCGCAGGCTGTTGAGCAAGCGCTCACGGTCATCCAGGTTGGCGCGTACCTGGGCTTCCAGTTGGCGGCCTACACGGTTCAGCAGCAGGTTTTCCAGCTCGGCACGGTAGGCCTGTTGCAGCGTCGGGTCGACTTTTTCGCCCTGGTACAGGCCGCCGCGTTGCAGGTACGACACGTCCCCTTTGGGCGGGAATACCTGGGTGGCGGCATAGCTGTGATCCAGCGCTTTGAGCGTGCGCAGGGCATCGTCCTGAGCGGTCAGGCCGTCGTGCTGCTGAGTCAGTTGCTGGGCCAGGCCGCGCAGTTGCTCCAGGCGCCCGTGGTTGGCAGAGAAACCACCCGCCCAGACCACGCCGAACACGCCGAGCACCAACAGGGCGGTGGCGTACATGGCGCGCTGGCCCCAGTCGATACGACGGACCTCCTTCTGGTCGAGGCCCGCGAGGTCGGCTTCTGGGAAGATCACCCGGCTGAGCAGGTGATTGATAAAGCGGGCGCGACCCGTACGGAAGGTCGGCAATGCATTGCTCGCGAGCCCCAGGCTGCTGCCGATGCTGCTGGTGCTGGGGTCAAGCTTGCTGCTCAGCTCTGGTGCACTGGTGAGGTAGAAGCCGCGCAACTGGCTGGCGCGCTGATAGCGGTTGCCGCTGAAGGCCAGTTCGCTGAACAGGCACAGACGCTCGCCGAGTAGGCCCAGCTGGTGCGGGAAATCGAGGATGCGACCACGGCGCTGGGTGTCGCGCTCCTGGTGCATACGCAGGATCACCTGGCTGTTGAGGCGGCGCAGCAGCTCTTCAAACTCCTGGCGGATCACCTGCACGTCGGTGGCGTTCTGCTCCTTGCGGAAGCTGGCGCCGAGCACCTGATCGCTCTCTTCGCGCGACAGCTGGTCGAAGAATTCGTCGAAGCCCAGCACCTTGTCGGCCTTGCTCAACACCAGGTACACCGGTACGTCGGCGCCCAGGCGCTGGTGAATTTCTTGCAGGCGCTGACGGGTCTGGCGGGCCAGGTTTTCCAGGTCGATTTCGCTGCCGTTTTGCAGCAGCTCGACCGGAATATTCACCAGCACACCGTTGAGTGGGCGGGCGCGGCGCTTGCGCAACAGGCCGAGCAGGGTGTCCCAGGCGCGGCTGTCGATGGCGGCGTCGGGCTGGCTCATGTAACGCCCTGCGGTGTCGATCAGGACCGCATGGTCGGCAAAATACCAGTCGGCATAGCGGGTGCCGGACACGTCCTTGGTCAGGCGCTGCTGGTCGCCGCGATTGAGCGGAAAGTCCAGACCTGAGAAGTCCAGCAGGCTGGTCTTGCCGCTGCCTTGCGGGCCGAGCAACAAGTACCAGGGCAGGTCGTTGCGCCATTTGTCGCTGCGCCCACGGTACAGGCTGGAGCGCTTGAGGGTGTGCAGGGCCTGCTTGAAACGGTTACGCAGCTCGACCTGTTCTTCGTTGATCAGGCCTTCGCGGCGCATGCGCTCCTGAGCATCGGCGTCGTCTTCCTCGGCTTTTTTGCGTGCAGTGGCCTTCCAGCTGGCAAACACCATCGCCAGGCCCCAGATCAGGAACAGCGCGCTGATGGTCAGCAGGCGGCTGGTGGCCGACTCCCAGAATTTGTAATCACTGACTGCCAGCAGGGGGCCGACAAACCACACCAGCAGGGCCAGCACCAGCACCAGGCAGAGGCTCCAGACCCAGGTCTTGCGGAAAAAGGTGGCTAACTTGCCGAAAAAAGGCTTCATTTCAGATCATCCATGCTTGCACCCGCGGACGGGTCGAGTTGCTCATACGGCTGCAAAACGGTTTCGCGCTGTTCGCCCAGAACCCAGGCAAAACCGCCATACATCATGGCCAGGCAGACCAGGGTGAACAGCGCCACCAGCCACCATGGAACGATGCGCACCAGGCGCCGGCGGCTGTCTTTCAGGCCCTGCCAGTGCGGCGATACTTCGCGTGGCACGTCACCGCGCATCTGGCGGATCTGCCGATAGAGGCTGTCACGCACCGCTTCCAGTTCAAGCATGCCGCGCGGCAGTACGCGGTACTTGCCCTCGAAACCGAGGGACAGGCACAGGTACATCAGCTCGAGCATCGGCAGGTGCTTGACCGGGTTGCGCGACAGGCGCTCGAGCAGCTGAAAAAACTTCTCGCCGCCGAAGGTTTCGTTGTGGAACGAAGACAGCAGGCTCATCTGCGACCATTCGCTCTCGTTACCCCAGGGCGTGGTCACCACGGCCTCATCGACCACGGTGCAGAGCACATAGCGGGCGGCCATCACCTGGCTGTTTTCCGCACCCTCGTGCAGGGCGCGGTGCTCGAACAGTTTGATGGCGCTGGACAGGCGCTGGTTGAGCGCATTCATGTCTTCGCTTTCAAAGCTGTGCTTGAGGCGCACCACTTCCGAGAGCAGGCTGGCCGCAGCGGCCACCAGCGGGTTGAGGCTGATATTGAAGCTCTCCGCCGGGCGCAGGCGTGCGGCGTAGATCATCCGTTCTTCCAGCTGCTCGAATTTCGGCGGCGCGGCGAAGTCGGTCAGCGGGCTGTGCGCCGGCGCATCGCCTTTGCGGTTGAGGATGACGGTTTTGTCGTCCTGTCCGTAGTCCATGTCCTTGGTTGTCATCATCAATTCCTGATCGCCCAGAATTTCATCTCAAGCCCGGAGAACTCGCCGGACACGTGGAAAGCGAAGCCGCCGGAACGCTCCAGCTGCGCCAGTTCTTCGGAGCCCAGTTCCAGGGCGAAGTAGGTCTTGCCTGAGTGGAAGGGAATCTGCCGCGGTGCCACGGGCATCGGTTTGACCTTGATGCCTGGCAGGTGCAGGTTGACCAGTTGACGAATCTGCTCCACCGGGCCGACCTTGAGGTGCGCCGGCAGGCGTTGGCGCAGTTCTTCGGAGTCGCACTGGGCGCTGGCGGCGAGGACGAAGGTGGAGGTGGCGAGCAGTTTGTGGTCGTGCAGTGGCGATACCTGAATGCCGTACTGACGCTGCTGCAGGAGCATCTCGATGGCGTGCTGTTCGAGCACCATCGACAGCACCTGGCGGATCGCGTCCATCAGCTTGCGAAAGCTCAGGCCTTGATCGCTGTGCAGGTAGCGACCCTCCAGGCGCGGGCGTTTGATCTCGCTGGAGAAGGTCGCCAGCTCACCGAGCAGGCCGAGCAATTCGCGGTAGATCTGCTCGGGGTGCACCTGCTCGACATCCAGGTAATGGCGCAGCACCGGCTCGAAGCGGTTGATCAGTTGCAGCATCATGAAGTCGCCGACTTCCGCACCGCCGACCTTGCCGGTGGCGCGGATACGCTCGGCGAGGATGTCGCCACGGTGGGCGAGCATGCTGATCACTTCCTTGAGGCAGCTGAGCAGGTAGCCTGAGGCCTGGAAGTTGACGTAGGTCGGGATGAACTCGGGGTCGAGGCTGATTACCCCGTCCGGGGTGGTGTCGAGCACGTCGCACAGCTGCAGTTTGACGTAGGCCTGGTCGCTCTGTTGCTCGCCCAGCAGCAGGCGGAAATTTGGCCGACCACAGCTGACCTGGCTGGCGGCACTGTCGCCGGCGTTGGAGTCAGCCACTTCTTCATCGAAGGCGACGAAGCGCGCCAGCACGTCCTGCTGGTCCGGGCGGCGGCTCTCGATATGGTTGCCGGTGACCAGCGGCAGGGCCAGGTACACCGGGGTGTTGCCGGTGTTCGGCGGCACATCCAGAGCCAGCGGTTCGCGCTCGGCCCCGATGTCGAACAGGGTGCCATCGGGCAGGATGCCGCTGGCCTTGCTCACCACCAGCTTGCCCATGTTGAGGAACTGGCGGTCGATCTCCAGCTCGAAAAACCCCCACGCATAACTCTCGAGCTTTTGCGTACGGGTTTTCAGCTGGTAATCGTAGTAACGGTCGTTTTGCTGGAAGTGCTGCGGGCGCAGCAGCATGCCTTCCTGCCAGACCACTTTATGCAGGGCCATGGCTTAGTTCCCTTCCTTGCTGGCGTCATCCGGGGTCTGGATACCCTGGGCATCGAGTGTCAGCACGCTGCTGTTGCGCTGTTTTTCCTGTAGCGGGATGACCACACGCCAGTTGCTTTCCGGCAGGTCACGGTAGGCCGCCAGTACGCCGACGTAGCGGCTGCCCGGCTGCACTGACAGCTTCATTTCGCGGCGCTCGCCGGGGCGCAGTTCCAGCTCTTCGAGCACCACCATGTCCGGTGACAGGATTTCCTTGGGGCGCTGGTAAAGCGAAAAGAAGTCGGCCGTCTCGAAGGACACCGGGTGTTTGAGTTCGATCAGACGTAGCACGATCGGCGAGGGCCGACCATTGAGGTCCGGGTTGAGCTGCTCGCTGCCATTTAAGGTCAGGTCGAGTTTGGTCATGTCCGAGTAGGGCGACAGCGCCGTGCAGCCACTCAAGGCAAGCACAGCGGTCAACAGGGCCAGGCAGGTCATGCGGGGCATGGGGATCATCCTTGAACGTCTGTATTGAGGGTGGCGATCAGGCGAACCTGTTCTTCGTAGGTGTGGGCGAAATCACGGGCGAACAGGCGCTCGCTCCATTCATCGTTCTGCTCCCAGGCGCTGTGCAGGCGCCGGTAGGCCCGCCAGCGGCTGCCTGCGGTGGCGATCAGTGGCTTGCGACCTTCGCGCTCGAAACGCAGGCTCAACTGCTCCGGCGACAGTTGGGCAAACATGCCCTTGACTGCCGCGCGCGCCGCGGCAAGTAGCGCCACCTGGTGCGCCTGCAGGTCGCGGAAGCTGCGGCTGATGGTCTGCTCGGCGCTCAACTGGCCCGGCTTGCCGCCGCGCAACAGGGCGCTCAGCGCTTCACTGCTGTCGGCGGTGTGCTTGAGTGGGTTGTTGCCGGCGCTCTGCACCGTGGTCAGGGCCAGGCGCAGCTCATTCTTCAGCTCGCTGCGGGTGCGTAGGGCCTGCTGCAGGCTGCCGATGCTCTGCTTGAGCAGCTTGGCGCTGTGGATGGCCAGGGCTTCGCGGGCATCGTCATCCAGGTCGTCGAGCTTGACCCCGAGGGCGTCGCCGAATTTTTCCCAGAAGGTTGGTGGCAAGCGCACTGGCTCGGGCGCCGGCTTGGGTTGCGGCTCAGGTGTTGGCACCACCAGCGACGGCACCAGCAGATTCTCTTCATCGATCTGCGCATAGTCGCGCTGTTGTGCCTGCACGTTATGCGGCCGCAGAACTGCTGTCAGGTCATCGACCTGGGCATAGACACGCTCTTGCTGATCAAGCGCGGTCATCGGGTCCAGATCAAGAAAGGCATCATCCGGAATGATGCTGCCGGCAGGTTGCGCACGGCCGATGTCGCCAGCAAACAGGGCTGGGTCCTGAATCAGTCGCGCCCGCAGCTCGAAATCACCAAAGCAATACACGCTGCCATGCTCAATGCGCTGCGCCTCGCCTTTACGCAGGCTGGCGCCGCTGTCTTTCAGCTGAATGCCATTACTGCTGGTATCCGTTAGGTAGAAGGCGCCATTGCGATAGCTCACCTCAGCATGCCGGCTGGACAGCACACGCTTGCGATCCGGAATAACCCAGTCG
>LNFM01010338.1_pt1 | contig 13178 bp, 10 predicted proteins | sample 596031 | NCBI WGS metagenome assembly LNFM01 (sample SAMN04254537, study PRJNA301005) | activated carbon metagenome | isolation source: dual media filters at the Ann Arbor, Michigan drinking water treatment plant | place: USA: Ann Arbor
CTCTGAAACCGCTCAATGATTTTCTAACGGAAGCGATTGCTTAGTTTTTAGTTTAAGCATCCACTTCATGAGTGGTCCGCTGCTCATGCTGGTGACTAGTGCCATGATCACCAAGGAGACGAAAACTTTTTCATTAATCAATCCATTTTCGAGTGCGACTAAACCAAGAATTATTTCCATCGCCCCACGTGCATTCATACCAAATGCTGCCGCCAGGGATTCCCGCCAGGTAAAACCACCAAGTCGGGTGCCCCACCCGCTGCCAATAATTTTCCCCGCAAAGGCAATAGCAATGATGGCCACTGTAAGCATGAGATCGAAATTGGCGATAAAGTTTACTTTCAGACCTATCCCCACAAAAAAGAGAGGGGCGAAAATGTTGTTGATAAACTGATGCACAATTTCTTTAGCCCGTTCACTTAAATGTTCAGAATCCCCGAGGGCAACACCCACTATAAAAGCTCCAAATACAGCATGAATGCCGATGTATTCGGTAAAGGCCGCTGCGAGAAAGCAGAGAGCCAATGCTAATGAAAGCACGCCTCCGGGCCAGGCAAGTTTACGATTTACCCAAGGTAGTACTCTATTAATTAATCCCCGGCCTAAGGTTAGCATGGCAACGGTAAATCCAACGGTTAGCAAAATCGTATTCCAGATCGACATGCTTTGTTCCTTGCCAATCATACCTAAGACCACCGAAAAAATTAACCATCCAATAAGATCGTTGATCATAGCCGAAGAGATCACCAACATACCCATGCGCGATTTAAAAATTCCTAAATCCATAAGAATGCGGGCAATGACCGGCAATGCAGTAATAGCCATGGAGGTGCCCATAAAAAGTGAGAAGGCAAGGTGCCGGGTTTCATCCATACTTTCAAAAAACACCGGGAAGAAATACGGGAACAAAAAACCAAACGCAAATGGAATAATTAATCCCAATGTGCTGGTGTAGATCGCTTGCCGGCCTTGTTGCAACACGATGTGAAGATCTACCTCTAAGCCTGCAATAAACAACAGAAGAACAACAGCTACCTGCACGAACCCATCTAATACGAGTGCAGAAGATCCTGACGGAAACAATCCATGAAACCAATCAGGTTGAATCATGCCTAAAATGGTTGGGCCTAGTATAATACCCGCTAAAATTTCGCCCACAACGGCCGGCTGTTTTATTTTTCTGGCTGCTTCTGCCAGGAGTCTGCCCAACATCAGCATCACACTGAGCTGAATCAGTAAACTCATTACTTCCTGTTGACTTAGTTTATTCATGTGGCCGGGGTTGAATAACTAAAATATTACAGGGCAAATCATTGAATATATATTCCTGGTCGTGCGGGAACACACGCGCCAGGAATGAAAACCTTCTTCGCGGAGCGCCTATTACCAATAAGTCTGCTTCCTTTCGTTCGGCAAATCGGGCAAGTTCAAATCCTGATTTTCCGGAAAGGATCTTGATATTAATTTTCAGTTTATCGTGTGGAATGCGATTTAAAATTTTTTCTACCTCGGCAGATTCTTCGCGCAACATGTTTTGTTTGCTTTGCGCGTATTCTTCTTCATTACACTGTTCGTTGGCAGCAAGCGCAAGGCCTAATAACTTGAGCTCACGTATGATGTGAATCCAGGTGCCGGTCATCGTATGACCCCAATGGCAGGCGGCATAAATGGCTGGTTCTACGTATGGACTATCTTCGGCATTTACTACAATATTTTTTAAGGATTTGCCTTCTACCGATGGATTCGTAATCATCAGAACCGAACAATCAGCTTTGCGCATAATTTTTCTCGCCACTGTGCCGAGGTAATGATTGACCAGATTTTCTTTTTTGCGCGCACCCGCAATCAGGAGATCAATTTTTTCTTCCCGGCAGGCTTTCAGAATCTCTTTTACTGGATCGCCATTTTTCCACAGGACTTTAACATCAGCCGTGTGTAGGCCCGCTTCCGCGAGCATTTCTTTGATCTTGCTTTCCTCTTCAGGCCCGTGACCGCCAACATGAATTAATATTAATCTTGATTTAAAATGATTGACCAAACGGCTGGTTTCGGCAAGCATAGCCCGGGCTGTTGGGGAGAATGCAATTGCCAAACCGATGACATGGAACTGAATCATGAGTACGAAAAATAGTGAACCCTTTGTTCAATTGGACAGAAATTTGGGTTTATCTTATTTTTTTTATGATCATTGACTCAAGTTTCAAATGCTAACCAAGAAATTCAGAGATTTAATCATCGGGAAAGACACCTACATCGTGTCGTGGGTGGATTATAAAAATGCCATTTTAAGTGGCCACCTGATTGTTGTTACTATTCTGGTAGGAATCATTTACCTCATCAATGACAGGCTATATGGAATTTATGGAAACGAACCATATTATATAGCAGTTATCATCATTGCCATTGTTTCGTTGATTCTCAATCGAAGACGAAAATACCTGTTGGCGAAGATTTTATTTATGCTGAATATAAATGTTATCATTTTCCTGTTTGCATCGAATGATGCCTACAGAACCGGTATTTATATGTTCTTTGTCATAGCAGGGATTAGCGGCTTTGCATTGTTTGGTCACAAGGACCGGAAGCTAGCTATTGCGTTTGCCTCGCTCTCAGCAATATTATTTTTCATTTCTTATTGGGGGGGCTTCTCCATTCAACCCAAACGGGTTTTTACAGAGGAGTATATTCAGATAAGTTTTGCGACAAATTTTTTGATTGCACTTATTACCGGAATCGCCTTATTGTTCTTTTTGGTGGATGTAAATCATACTACCGAAAAGGAGATCCTGACAAAGAATGACTTGTTGGCAAAAACAAATAAAGAGTTAGATCGATTTGTTTACAGTGCCTCGCATGACCTTCGTGCTCCCCTGCGCTCGCTGCTAGGTTTAATTGAAGTAACACAGAAAACAAGCGACCCGGAGGAGGTGGTTCAATGTCTTGATCTGATGAAGCAACGGGTTCATAATATGGATGGATTTATTAAAGAGATCATTGATTTTTCAAGAAATGCCCGTCAGGAAGTGAGGAGAGAGCAAATGTTGTTGTTACCCATTATTCAAGAGATAATTGAAGATCTGAAGTTTGCGGAAGGAATGGAGCAGATCTATGTGCGACTGGATGTTTCTCCTACCCTTGAGATTATTTCAGATGCAACTCGACTGAAGGTGATTCTTCAAAACCTTATTGGCAATTCATTTAAATACCACGATCCTCAAAAGCAACAGCAAGAAGTGTATATCAAAGCCATCCGTGAAGAAGGTCGCGTGCGTATTGATATTGAGGATAATGGTGTCGGCATACCGATAGAACATCAGGAGAAAATTTTCGAGATGTTTTATCGTGCTTCAGAAAAATCGCAGGGCTCCGGGTTGGGTCTTTATATAGTACAGGAAACCCTGGCAAGACTGAAAGGCTCCATTCAAATGAAATCCACTCCGGGGCAAGGATCTCAATTCAGACTTTTTTTACCAGATCAAAATTATTGAATTGGCTTAATCAGCTTCTTATTTGCACATTTAGTTATTGGTTGAACTAATGGGTATCAGCCGGCAATTGTATAAAGTATTGTTTTTTGTAATTTATTACATATGATTTTGCCGATCCGTGTTTGCGCTTATCTTTGACAAGCACTTCATCATTAAATTCAACGTAGTGATTCGCAATCTGCTTATTGGTAGTAAGAATTTTGTGCCGAATTGGGTAGATTATAAAGTAGCTATGCTGCGTGGTCAGTTGAGTTTACTTTGCTTTGCTGTTGTCTTTTTCTACATAATCTTTGATTCTTTTAACGGTGTAACCGTGCTTGTACCAAGTTATCTGGGCGTAATGGTGGTATCCGCACTAACCATTCTTTTAAACCGCGGGAAAAAGTATTTGGAAGCAAGTCTCACTTTTCTGATTCTCATTAATGTGATGACTTATGTTTTCGCTGCCAATGATTCATCACAAAGTGGGGTTTTTATATTTTTCTTAATGTCAGCACTTACTTCCATGGTGTTTTTTGGATATGATAAACGACACTTTGTATTTATTTTCTGTGGACTTTCTGTTTTCTTATTTCTGTCCGCTTATTTATTTCCATTGAAGTTTTTGGTCTTCACCGGAGCCGATATGGAGTTGATAAATTCGACTGAATACAGAGAAGTTAGCTTTGTAATAAATTTTCTAGGTGGCTTTTTTCTATGCGTGTCTATTGTTTATTTTTTAATTGATTTGAATTTTCATTCACAGAAGGAAGTTTTAGCAAAAAATGAATTACTCGCAAAGACAAATAAAGAACTAGATCGGTTTGTTTACAGTGCCTCGCATGATTTACGGGCTCCCCTTACTTCCCTGCTCGGATTGATTGAAATTACCAATAAGACAGATAGTCCAGAGGAGATTCGATTATGCCACGCCATGATGAAAGATCGCATTCATAATCTGGATGATTTTATTAAGGAGATTATAGACTTTTCAAGAAACGCCAGACAAGAGGTAAAGAAAGACCGGGTTATTTTGTTACCTCTCCTAAAGGAAATCATTGAGGATTTTAAATTCTTGAATGGAGCTGAGAATATTAATGTTCAATTAACAGTTCCTGATGATTTTGTTGTTATTACGGATACGGGCCGGTTGAAGGTGGTTCTTAACAACCTTATCGGCAATGCCTTTAAGTACCACGATCAGGATAAAAAAAATAAGGAAGTTATTATTCATGCGCACCACGAAAAAAATTACATACGAATAGACATAGAAGATAATGGAGTGGGAATAGCTTCGGAACATCACACAAAAATATTTGATATGTTTTTCCGGGCTTCAGAAAGGTCACAAGGATCGGGCCTGGGCTTATACATAGTGAAAGAGACATTGGCCCGATTGGGAGGGACTATCCACATGCAATCAACAGAAGGAATTGGCTCTCGTTTTACCGTACTGCTGCCGATAGAGCTTTTTTGATATGCTTTGCCGGGCCAATGATTCATCGGCAGGCTCAGGGTTAGGTTTATACATAGCAAAAGAGACGGCTGAGAAACTGGAAAGCACAATTACATTTGAGTCGGCATTTGGCAAAGGTTCTGTCTTTACCGTTTCAATGCCCTTCGGCTAAAATTTTATAAACGACTCCCTTACATTCTGCTGTCGACTAATTTCTATCTTTGCGGCTTATGGCAAACCAGGAAGACAATCTTTTTAAAAATGTGATCTCCCACGCAAAGGAGTATGGGTTTATTTTTCCGTCCAGTGAAATTTATGATGGCCTGAGTGCCGTTTATGATTATGGACAGAACGGGGTGGAGTTAAAAAATAACATCAAGGAATATTGGTGGAAGTTTATGACCCTGCTTCATGAAAATATTGTGGGCATTGATGCAGCGATCTTTATGCACCCTACCACCTGGAAAGCTTCCGGCCACGTAGATGCTTTTAACGATCCAATGATCGATAACAAAGATTCCAAAAAGCGATATCGTGCTGATCAATTAATTGAAGGCGTGATTGAGAAGTTGGAAGAAAAAATTGAAAAGGAAGTGGAAAAAGCGGCTAAGCGATTCGAAAATTTCGATCGCACGATGTTCTTAACTACTAACGCCCGCGTAGTAGAGTATCAGAAGAAAATTGATGAGATCAATGAACGTATGAAGGGGGCCTTGGGTCGGGGCGATATGGCCGACCTGAAGCAACTGATTGTTGATCTTGAAATTGCTGATCCGATCTCCGGTACCAAAAACTGGACGGAGGTGCGACAGTTTAACCTGATGTTTTCGACCGAGATGGGCTCGGTGGCGGATGATGCAAATAAAATTTACCTGCGCCCTGAAACGGCTCAGGGTATTTTTGTAAACTTCCTGAACGTGCAAAAAACCGGTCGGATGAAAATTCCTTTTGGGATCGCCCAGATCGGTAAAGCGTTTCGTAATGAAATTGTTGCCCGCCAGTTTATTTTCCGCATGCGGGAATTTGAACAAATGGAGATGCAGTTTTTTGTGAAGCCTGGGGAAGAGATGAAGTGGTATGAATTCTGGAAAGCCAAACGCCTGAAGTGGCATCAGACCCTTGGATTAGGTGCAGAGAACTATCGGTATCATGATCATCTGAACCTTGCCCACTATGCAAATGCTGCGTGTGATATTCAATTTAATTTTCCGATGGGCTTTCGCGAACTGGAAGGAATTCATTCACGCACCGATTTCGATTTGAAAAGTCATGAGAAGTTTTCGGGCAAAAAATTGCAATACTTTGATTCTGAAGATAACCAAAACTTTGTTCCGTATGTAGTTGAAACATCGGTCGGTCTGGATCGCATGTTTTTATCTGTACTGTCATCGGCCTACCAGGAAGAGAAACTGGAGGATGGTAGCGATCGTGTCGTTTTAAAAATACCTGCCCCGTTGGCGCCCAATAAAGTGGCTATCCTTCCTTTAATGAAAAAAGATGGCTTGCCTGAGAAGGCAATGGAAATTATGAATCTTTTGAAATTTGATTTCCGTTGTTTCTATGAAGAGAAGGATGCGATCGGCAAACGTTACCGCAGACAAGACGCCATCGGAACCCCGTATTGCGTTACAGTAGATCATCAAACCTTACAAGACAATACTGTAACAATTCGCGATCGCGACACGATGAAACAACAACGTGTTGCCATTGATACAGTGAAATCAATTATACAAGACTCTGTTTCGATGGCCGAACTGTTAAAAAAGATTTAACATGAGGTTTGCCTTATTGGCGGTGTTGGCTCGACTTCTGTATGCTGCCTATCAGGAGTTGCGCTTTCGTCTTTATTATGGCCCAATTTTTCATCGGTTCCTCAATCACAGGTATGTATTTTACACAACTTTATCGTGGTCGGTAAAGATGAAATTCTTGCGCCTGGCACGCGATCAATATGAATATTTTGAATTTGTTCCCCGGGAGAGATTAAAGCTTACCCGGGCGATGAAGGCAATTATTTCCTGCGCAGCCGCTCAATTACTATTGTATCTCCCATCCAAAGGATTGTCTTTTTACAAAAGAATTCTGGTTTATCCGGACTATTACAACTCACGAATTACCAACCGCAGGCACAAAGGAGAAGTGAACCCCGCTCTGCGCATCATCGTATTTAGCTGGCGCGGTATTGCGGAAGGATTGAAACAACAGGATGATGGCGTTAATCTTCTACTCCATGAATTTGCTCATGCGTTGTGGCTGGAACAAAAATTTGTTACCCAATACGATGTATTTGACCCGGAAATTGTTGAGAAGTTTGAACAGTATGCAACCAACGAAATGGCCAACCTGGCTGCCAATGAAAAACATTTCTTTAGGCCGTATGCGTTTGATAATATGGAGGAGTTTTTTGCCGTGGCGGTAGAGAACTTTTTTGAGCGTCCTGCTTCCTTTCAACAAGCACAACCTGAACTTTATCTTATTTTAGTGCAGCTTTTTAAACAAGACCCGGTAAAACTCTATGCATTCCGCCCTCAACAGAAACCTTTATTTCGTTAAAGAACATGTAAAAATCTTTAAAGCTGCCAATAGCTTTGATGTGTTTGATCCTGAAACAAAAGAGCAACTGCTTCAATGCCGTGAGGATAACCTTGGTTTTTTCACCAAGATGTTCCGGTTTACCGATTATAAGCGCATGACTCCTTTTGAGATGGAAATTAGAACGCCTGCTGGTGAACCCATACTTACAGTAAGACGTGGAGTTTCCTTATGGCTTTCGACCGTTGAGGTATTGGATGAGAGGAAGCAATTGATTGGAAAATTCAAACAACATTTTTTTAGCATTGGTGGCAAGTTTGAGGTGTTGGATGCCAGTGAGAGGCCACTATGCATGCTGAAGGGAAAATGGACAAGCTGGGAGTTTAAATTTGTAAGCAACGATGGTAAAGAGTTTGCTTCGGTATCCAAGAAGTGGAGTGGCATCGGTAAAGAGCTTTTTACATCAGCTGATAATTATATTTTGCAAATAAGTCCGCAGGTGCCGGCCGATAATCCATTGCGGATGCTGATTATGGCTGCGGTGATGTGTATTGATATGGTATTGAAGGAGTAATGATGAACTGGATCCAACTTCTTTCCTCACAGCGACTCAATCAAAAATCAGATTCGCCTGAATCTACACGCAGTGCCTTTGAGCAGGATTACGATCGCATCGTTTTCTCACACCCTTTCCGCAGACTGCAAGACAAAACACAAGTTCATCCTTTGCCCGAACATGATTTTGTTCACACCCGATTGACGCACAGTCTTGAGGTTTCCAGCGTAGGTCGGTCGTTGGGTAGGCGGGTAGGCGAAGTACTTATTCAACGACATGCTGATCTTGCGTCTAAATTTTCGTCACACGACTTTGGTACTGTGGTGGCTTCGGCCTCGCTGGCCCACGACTTAGGCAATCCGCCTTTTGGTCATTCGGGTGAAGATGGCCTGAGTGATTTTTTCCTTCATCATGAAGGCCAGAAGTATAAACCTCATTTCTCTGAGTTGGAATGGGCAGACCTTACACACTTTGAAGGAAACGCCCAGGGGTTTCGGATTTTAAACAAAAGTCAATATCAAGGGCTTCGACTCACGGTGGCTACATTAGGTTCCTTTACAAAATACCCATGCCCTGCGTTATTTCTTGAGCGCAATAAGTCGAAGAAGAGTCAGAAAAAATTTGGGTTCTTTCAAACAGAACAAAACCTGTTTGATGAAACAGCAACCCGATTGGGACTGATTAAAAATGCCGAGCACGTTTGGTCACGACACCCGCTGGCTTTTTTGGTGGAGGCTGCGGATGATATTTGTTATAACATTATTGACCTGGAGGACGGATGCCGCCTGGGATTGGTGCCGGTACATGATACCATTGAATTACTGGCAGGAATCTTACGCACTGATTTTGATCCCGACAAGGCAGCGCGAATAAAAAGTGTGGATGAAAAAATTGGTGTATTACGTGCAATGGCCATTGGCAAATTGATTACCGATGCAGTAGAAGTTTTTCTGGATAAGGAAGAAGAGATTTTAACGGGTTCCTTTGATGAGGCTCTGACCGATTTGGGATCTTACAAAGCAGAGTTGAAACAAATCATTGACATCTCCATTGAAAAAATTTACCGGGCCCGGCATGTAGTGGAAATTGAATCTGCCGGGTTTGAAGTTTTACCCGGTTTGTTAAATGAATTTATAAAGGCAGCCGAGCAACTCGTAAAGAAAAATCACGCTCGCAAATACACAAATCTGGCCCGCTTGCTACCACAAGAAACCATTCAGGTTATTCTTACCAATCCTGATAATACCTATTTGCATTTTAGGGAAGTGATCGATTTTGTATCCGGGCTCACCGACCGGCACGCGTTGTCATTATATCGAAAGATTAAGGGATTTGAGCTTTAGAAAATTGGTGCTAGGATACCCATGTTGAGATGAACCAATAAACCTGGTGGAGGCCTTGATTTTATACGAGAAAAGCCCTTCCATATCCAAAATTTCTTAGTTTTACCGGTCTAATAGAGAAAATCATTCTCCTTATATGTGGACTAACATAGCCCAGTTTATTATCCGGTATCGTCTGCCCCTAATCATCATCATTGGGCTGATCACCGTGTTTATGGGTTATAAAGCCACTAAAGTGGAAATGAGCTACGACTTTGCGCGTACTGTTCCGCTGGATGATCCGGATATGATTTTCCTAACTCAGTTCAAGGCGCAGTTTGGGGAAGATGGTAATGTAATGGCCGTTGGTTTGAGAGACAGCGCCATTTATCGGGCTGATAATTTTGATAAATTCAGACTACTCAGTGAAAAGCTTAAGTCTATTGATGGGGTAAGCAGTGTATTGTGTGTTCCTACCGTTAAAATTATTCGCAAAGACACAGCTAATGCTAAATTCTTTTTGGATGATTTATTTCCCAAGCGAAAATTAGCACAACCTGAGCTTGATAGTCTCTTAGGTATTCTGCGCAATCAGAAATTTTATATGGGCCAGATTGTTAATGAAGACAATGGGGCCACCATGATGATTGTGTCGATCAACAAAGAGGTGATGAACTCCAGCAGGCGATTGGATGTAACCCAAGCCCTGGTAGAGGCCGGAACTGAATTCAACAAAGACACCGCGATAGAACTTCGGTATGCCGGACTTCCATTTGTTCGATCGGTGGTGGCAGTGCAGGTAAAGAATGAATTGCAACTGTTTTTGTACTTATCGGCACTGGTCACTGGTCTGATCATGTTTTTGTTCTTTCGCTCGTTTCGGGCGGTTTTATTTTCTATGATCATCATTGCTATCGTAGTGGTGTGGGTGTTGGGAACACTGGCCTTGTTCAAATACAAGATTTCATTGTTAACCGGCATTATCCCACCTGTCATCGTTACCATTGGTATCACCAACGCAATCTATTTGCTCAACAAGTATCATCTCGAATACATAAAGCTTAAGAACAAAGAAGCTGCCATTGCATCGGTGGTCAAAAAAATGGGCCTCGCAACTTTTCTTACCAACCTGACAGTCGCCATTGGATTTCTTACCCTTTTGTCGACCGACATTTTGGTATTGCGCGAATTTGGTATTGTTGCCGGTATCAACATCATGGTTCTATTTGTTGTGAGCCTGATAATGATTCCTGGAATTTTTTCATGGTTGCCCGAACCTAAACCAAAGCATCTGCGGCATCTTGATTTTAAAATTCTTGGCAAGTTTGTTCAATCCATTGACCTCGCGGTGCATCGTCATCGCATGATTATTTATTCTGTTTCCATTGTATTGGCGGTGGTATCGGCCTATGGGATCTGGCAACTGGAATCTATTTCATTTATTGTGGATGACATACCTGAAGAAAGTCAGGTGAAGAAAGACCTTCATTTTTTCGAAGCCAACTTCAGTGGCATTATGCCGCTCGAGATTATGGTGGATACAGGTAAGAGACGGGGAATTTTCGAAGTAAAAAATTTAAAGAAGATCGATGAGTTTGAAAGTTTTCTGGACTCGATCAGCGGTGTATCAAGACCCATCTCTTTGATCAGTCTTGTGAAGGCATCCAAGCAAGCTTTTTACAATGGCAACCCGGATCGTTATGAACTGCCCACTAACCAGGAGCGAGGTTTCATTTTACGGTACATGAAAGGTCAAACGGATAACAGCGGTTTGTTAAAATCATTTGCCGATAGCACCTTTCAAAAGATGCGCATCTCCTTACAGATTGCAGACATTGGTTCTAAAAAATTGGACTCCCTGGTCAGCGGGGTTATTGAGCCCCGCATGCATCAGATTTTTGATGAATCCGGAATAAGTGGAGCAGTAACAGGCTCATCTAAAATATTTATTAAAGGAAATAATTTTCTTATCGCAAATCTGCAGGAAAGTTTGCTGCTGGCATTTATACTGATCACGCTTTCTATGGCAATTTTATTTGCCAATGTGCGTATGATCATCATTTCACTTATTCCCAATTTACTCGCTTTAATGATTACGGCTGGATTAATGGGTTACTTCGACATTCCCCTTAAGGCAAGTACCGCGCTGATATTTAGTATCACCTTTGGTATTTCGGTTGATAACTCCATTCGCTTTTTAGCCAAATACAGACAGGAGCAATTTTCCAACAACTTCTTTGTACCAGTTTCTGTCAGTGAAAGTATTCTGGAAACAGGGAAGAGCATAATTTATACCTCCATCGTGCTCTTTGCAGGATTCATCATCTTTGCATTCTCGTCTTTTGGCGGAACTATTGCCTTAGGTATACTAACCTCCACAACCCTGGTAATCTCGATGTTTACCAACCTCATTCTATTGCCTGCACTTATCATGACTTTCGACAAGCCTAAGAAGATAAAAGATCATTTGCCTATCGATGACTTCGATCCTAATTTTTATGGTGAGCAGGAGGATGAAGAGATTGACCTGAGCAAGATCAAAATCCACGACCGTCAGGGATCAGCGGAATAACTACATGAGTTTATCAGAAACAACTGAGCCCAAATTTAAAAGTAGTTGGTGGTCATTGCTTGTTTATTTCGGATTCTTCATTTTTTCATTAATAGTGCTATTTGTACCGATTGTTGTCATACTTAAGTTTAGAGGCGAGGAAAGTTACAATGCATTTATTGAAGACCCATCTATTTTAGGCCAGTTAACTATGGTTGTAGCCGGTTTTCTAGCTACTTATATAATGGTAATCAAATATGAAAAGCGTGATTGGAGTTCACTTCAACTGACCATTTCAATCCGTGAATTAGTAAGAGGTTATGCAATCGGTGTAACTCTCATGGTTCTTTTTGCATCCGTGTCTCAGACATTTAACTTAATCGATTTCAAATTTTCAGGATTCTCAACTGAAATCATTTTTGGATTTTTTCTATATTCTATAGTAGCAGTAGCAGAAGAGGTGATCTTTCGAGGTTATATTCTCGCTAACCTACGAGATAAGCTTAGTTCTAATAATGCATTAATTGTTTCATCCCTATTATTTGGATTAGCACATCTTGGAAATGATCACCTATCATTTGTTGGTATTCTTACGATTTCTCTGTCTGGGTTTCTTATGGGCATGCTTACTCTTCGATATAAAACAATCTCTGGCGCAGTTGGCTTTCATTGGTCTTGGAATTTTTTTCAAGGCTCTGTCTTTGGGCTTTCTGTAAGTGGAAATCCTGAGAAAGGACTTTTTATTCCTGAGTTTCTCTCGAAGCCGATATGGACTGGTACTGATTTTGGTGCTGAGGGCTCGTTGATCTTATGTATAATTACTTTGCTATCAATTTATCTATTGGCAAAATCTGCCAAATCAATTACGAGCAAGCATGGCTTCTTTCTTAATAAAATTAAGGACTTTCAAAAATCTCAGTCAGATCAATGAGTAAGCCTGGCAGAGTTTGAGGTGATATTTTATCCGTGCGAACATAGGGCTTCAACCTGCCTTCGTATTTCCTATTATTATTTAAAGTATAGACAAGGATAGTTTGATCCATGGGGTGAACAACCCAATATTCTTTTACTCCGGCTTCCTCATAAGCCTCAAATTTTTCGCGCAAATCTTTTGATGACGAGTTCTTCGAAAGAATTTCAATAACCCAATCCGGTGCACCGAGGCAGCCACGTTCGTCAATTTTTGAGGGATCGCAAATCACACAGATATCGGGCTGCACAACGGTAACAATATCCTTATCTGATTTACCTTTTTTACCTGGAAGGCGAACATCGAATGGGGCCGAAAAAATCT
>LNFM01010339.1_pt1 | contig 13178 bp, 11 predicted proteins | sample 596031 | NCBI WGS metagenome assembly LNFM01 (sample SAMN04254537, study PRJNA301005) | activated carbon metagenome | isolation source: dual media filters at the Ann Arbor, Michigan drinking water treatment plant | place: USA: Ann Arbor
AGCCTGGCATTTCCTTTTTAGCCCCGCATGTATCAGGTCATCGCGCGCAAGTACCGGCCGCAGTCGTTTTCCGAACTGGTCAGTCAGGAACACGTCAAGACGACGCTCGATAACGCGATTACGCAGCGGCGCATTGCGCACGGCTACATTTTCAGTGGCCAGCGGGGGACGGGAAAGACAACGGTCGCCCGGCTGATGGCGCGATTCTTGAATTGCGTTGAGGGGCCGACGACGAATCCGTGCGGCGTTTGCGCGAGTTGCAAGGAGATTACCGCAGGCGGCGCGGTGGACGTGATCGAGATTGACGCCGCGTCGAACCGCGGCATCAACGAGATGCGCGAGTTGCGCGAGAGCGTGCGGTACCGGCCGGCGCGGGACCGCTACAAGGTCTTCATCGTCGACGAAGCCCATCAGATTACGAACGAGGCCTTCAACGCGCTGCTGAAGACGCTGGAGGAGCCGCCCGAGTGGGTGGTGTTCATTCTGTGCACGACCGAATCGCACAAGATTCCGACAACGATCGCTTCGCGGTGTCAGCAGTTTTCGTTTCGCAGCGTGGATTTTGAAGAGCTGCTGAAGCGGATGGAATGGATCTGCGGCGAGGAAGGGATTACGGCCGAGCCGGAGGCTTTGGCCGTGATCGCGCAGGTGGGCGAGGGGTCGGTCCGCGACTCGCTTTCGGCGCTCGACCAGGCGATTGCCTGCTGCGGATCGACGCTGCATGCGGCCGAGGTGCGGGCGCTGCTCGGCATGTTCTCGCAGGACGCGATGGACCAGGTGACGACGGCGCTCGAACAGGGCGATTCGGCGCGGATGCTGGAGATTGTCGACGAACTGGAGCGGAAGGGTGCGAATTTGCAGCACTTCTGCCGGGAGTTGGCGCGACATGTGCGGAACTTGCTGGTGGCGAAGATTTCGGGCGAGGAGACGCGGCTGATTGCCGCTTCGCCGCGCGAGAAACAGAACATGGCCATGGTGGCGAGCAAGTTCAGCGAGATGGACTTGACGCGGTACCTGCAAATTGTTTTGGACGTGTTTAAGGACTTGCAGTACTCGCTGCAACCGCGGCTGCATTTGGAAATTGGATTGTTGAAGCTGGTGCACGCGGCGAAGCTGACGACGATTGAAGAGGCGTTGGCGAAGTTGGGACCGGGCGCGGGACCGGCGCCTTCGGCGCAGAAGCCGCCGCCGCCGCGGCAGGCTCCGCCGAGCGGCGGGGCGCGGTTCAAGGCCGACGACGATCCGCTGGCCGAGATTGCAGCATTGCCGCCGTGGCAGGGTTCGGCGAAGGTGGCTGAGGCGCAGCCGAAGGTGACGCCGAAGGTGACGCCGGCGAAGGTGGACGAAGACCCGATGGCGGAGCTTGCGGCGTTGCCGGCTTGGCAGGGTAAGGCTAAGGCGGCGAGCGATCCGCTGGCTGAGATTGCGGCGATGCCCCCGTGGCAGGGTTCGGCGAAGAAGACGGAACAGGTGTCGGCGAGAGCGGCGGACGATCCGCTGGCCGAGTTGGAGACGCTTGCTCCTTGGCAGGCGACCGCGAAAGCTCCGGCGGGCAATGCGTTTGTGGATGCGGCGCCGAAGCCGAAGGCCCCGGCCGGAAAGCCGGTGGATGGCGATTTGCGGTCCCGGATGTACGCGGCGGCGATCGAACTGGGCTTGAAGTTTACGGCCGATGGCTTTGAGGCGGCCGAGATCTCGCAGGGCCCGGGCGGCCTGGAGATTGTGGCGCCGGAAGAGGCCGAGTTCACCATGAAAGAGTCCGATGTGAACCGCATCCTGGCGGCCATCGGCATGACGGGCGTCCGCGCGAAGATTCGCTTTTCGGCAACGGTGCAGAGCGGGCCGCCACAGGCGGCGAAGCAGGCCGCGCAGGACGACGCCACGGAACGGGCGCTGGCCCATCCAGTGGTGAAGCGGTTCCAGGAGACGTTCCCGGAAGCCCAAGTCCGCAGTGTCCGCAACTTGAAGGAGTAACCCCATGAAACTACCCGGCAATATGCAAGGCATGATGGCGCAGGCCCAGAAGATGCAGGCCAAGATGCAGGAAGAGATCGCCGCGATCCGCGTCGAAGCGTCGGCGGGCGGCGGGATGGTGACCGTGAAGATGGACGGGCAGAAGCACTGCCTGGGCGTCACGATTGACCCGGAAGCCGCAGGCGATGCCGAAATGCTGCAGGATCTGGTGCTGGCCGCCTTCAACGAGGCCCACAAGAAAGTGGAAGAACAAACGCAGCAGAAGATGAGCGGCATGCTGGGCGGCCTGGGGCTGCCTCCGGGGTTGTTCTAAACTCCCATGCCGGATCTGGCCGAACCGCTCGCGCGATTAGTGGATGAGTTCCGCCGCCTGCCCGGGGTGGGGGCGAAGTCGGCGCAACGAATTGCGTTCTACGTTCTGCGGGCGTCGATGGACGATGCGCAGCGGTTGGCCCAAGCGATCCTCGATGTGAAAGAGAAGCTGGGGCTGTGCCGGATCTGCAACAACATTAGCGATAGCGAGCTGTGCCCGTACTGCACGAACCCTTCGCGGGATCAACATGTGATCTGCGTCGTAGAAGAGGCGCCGAACATTATTCCAATTGAAGTGACGCGGTCGTTTGATGGGCTCTACCATGTGCTGCACGGTTCAATTTCGCCGCTGCGGGGCATTGGGCCGGAGCAGTTGCGGATCAAGAGTTTGCTCGAACGGCTGAGCGACGGGGTGGTGACGGAGATCATTCTCGCGACCAACCCGACTGTCGAAGGCGAGGCGACGGCGGCCTATCTGGCACGGCTGTTGAAGCCGCTTGGCATTAAAGTGATGCGGATTGCGATGGGTATTCCGGTGGGCAGCGACCTCGAGTACGCGGACGAAGTCAGCATGTCGAAGTCGATGGAAAACCGCCGCGAGATGTAGCTAGAGCACGCGGAGCGGATCGAACTGGCGGAGGCCGGAGTCGGTGAGGGCGCCGATGGGGACGTTGAGCAGCAGGTTGTCGGTGGCGGGCTGGAGGAGCTCTACCTTGAGGTAGTTGCTCGAGAGCGCCATGTGGCCTTGGCCGAGGGTGACGACCGAGAGCGACTGGCCGACGAAGCTTTGGCGGAAAGCCCGGTTCTTGCGGTCGGCGAGTTCGCGGAGCTGGCGGTTGCGGTCCTTGCGGACGGGCATGGGGACCTGGTTCGGCGCCTCGGCGGCGGGGGTGCCGGGACGGGCGGAGTAGGTGAAGACGTGGAGATAGGTGAACGGCAGTTCGTCGATGAACCGGAAGGTTTCGGCGAACTCGACGTCGGTTTCGCCGGGGAAGCCGACCATGACGTCGGCGCCGATGGCGGCGTCCGGCATGAGGGTGCGGGCCTTCAAGACGCGGTCAGCATAGTGGCGCGGCCGGTACTTGCGATGCATGCGGCGCAGGACGGTGTCGGAGCCGGACTGGAGCGGGGCGTGGACGTGGCGGGCGATGCGGGGGGAGTCCGCCATCAGGTGGAGGAGGTCGTCCGAAAAGTCCATCGGCTCGACGGAGGAGAGGCGGATTCGCTCGATGGCCGTTTCGTCGAGGATACGGCGGACGAGGCCGGCGAGGCGCATGGTCTGGCCGGGTTCCCTGCCCCAGCGGCCGAGGTTGATGCCGGAGAGGACGACTTCGCGGTAGTTGCGGCTGAGATGCTGCACCTGTTCAATGACCTGGTCGGCGGGCATGGAACGACTGCGGCCGCGGACGAAGGGGATGATGCAAAACGAGCAGCGGTTATTGCAGCCGTCCTGTATTTTGAGGTTGGGGCGGGCGCGGTCTCCGGCGGCGTCTTCGATGGGCGCCGAGAGGAAGTCGTGCTGGGCGAAGATGTCGCCGACGTGGATTTGGCCGTGGAAGGGGGTGAGGGACTCGGCGACGATGTCGGGGATTTGCGTCTTGTGCGAATTGCCGACGACCCAGGTGACGCCTGGGAGGGCGGCGAGTTCTTCGGGGGCACGCTGGGCGTAGCAGCCGGTGAGGAGGATTTGCGCGGCAGGGTTTTCGCGGTTGACGCGGCGGACCATGGCGCGGACGTCGTCATCGGCATTGGCGGTGACGGTGCAAGTGTTGAGCACGACGAGGTCGGCCGAGCGGGCTTCGGGCGCGGAGGAGAGGCCCCGCTGTTCGAGCATCGACTCGAGCGCCGCGCCGTCGGCCTGCGTGGCCCGGCAACCGAAATTGTGAACGAAAAACTTCTGCAAACCTCTATTCTGGCAGTTTTTCGGGCGGTTCTGGCAGGAAGAAGCTGCTGGCAAAACCGATGAGGTAGACGCCGGTGGCGACGCAGCCGGCGGCAACGGCGAGCTTGGCGGCGGGTGAGGCGCCGGGGGTGTAGTTTGCGAGGGTGGTGGTGATAAGGGCGGCGGAGGTGCCCAACATCCGGCCGCCGATGTTGGCGGCGAAGCTTTCGCCGGTGCCGCGGAGGTGGGTGGGGTACATGCGCGGCAGGTAGTTGCCCCAGAAGCTGAACTGGGCGACGGTGAGCAGGCCGGCGGCGAAGACGCCCCACTTCAGCACGTCAACGGAGAGGTCCATCGCATTGAAGAAGACGAGCGGCACGAGGAAGAGGCCGGGGACCTGGAAGACGCGGAGGAGGGTGCGGCGGCTGAGGATGCGGACGGCGAGATAGGCCAGAATGACGCGGCCGACGAGGCCGCCGATCTCCTGGAAGAACTGGACGTTCGAGACCACCTTCTGCTGCAGCGGGCGGGCCAGGGGGAGCACTTCGGCGAGGCCGGGGACGATGCGGGGCAGATGCTGAATGGCGCCGAAGGCTGCGCCGTAGCTGGCGGCGTACATGATCATGGTGACCCAAGTGGTGCGGCTATATTGCGGCTGAAAGAGGGCGGCGAAGCTGGGTCGGCGGAGCGTGCCGGCGGCCTTGTGCTGGGCCCACAGCGGCGATTCCGGGAGGAAGGGCCGGATGATCATCAGGGGGATGGCGGGGAGAACGCCGGAGATCAGCGTGTAGCGCCAGGCTTCGTGGCCGCCGTGGATGGCGGGGAGATTCGGGGCCCAGGTGACGGCGAGGTAGTAGGCGCCGGTGACGAGGAGGCCGCCGATCGAAGAGAAGGCCTGGGTGTAGCCGAGGACATTTTCGCGCTGCTTCGGGTCCGGGAAGAGTTCGGCCAGCCAGGCGACAGCGGCAACGAACTCGACGCAGACGCCGATGAAGGTGGTGCAGCGGAAGAAGAGGAGTTGTTCGAGCGAGGTGGCAAAACCGGCGGCGAGGGCCGAGATGGCGTAGAGCAGAATGCTCCAGACGAGGACGCGGCGGCGGCCCCAGAGATCGGTGAGATATCCGCCGACCATGCCGAAGATTCCGCCGGCGAAGGCGGGGATGAAAAAGAGCATGCCGGTCCAACTATTGAACTCCGGGGTGCCGGGCTTCAGTCCACCGAGTTCGGCAAGGGCGGGGCCGGCGATGAGGGGCAGGACGAGGAGTTCGTAGATATCGAAAGCAAAGCCCAGGGCAGCGACGGCGCAGATGAGCCACTGGATGGGCGTGAGCTTATTGGATGGAGGCATGGGGATGATTATACAGAGGACGAGGGGAAGTATCGGTTAATGGTGGCGGCCGAGGGCTTGGGCGTGAGGAGGGAAACGCCCCAGACGAGGGCGGCCGAGATGAGGGTCATGGGGACGACGGGGGCGAAGCCGGCGATGGTGAAGCCGCGGGGGAGCAGGTACAGCGCAAAGGTGGAGGCGGCGATGAAGAGCGTGGAGGCGAGGGCGCCCCATTTGGTGGAGCCGCGCCAGCAGAGGGCGGCGACGAAGAGCGGGGCCATGGCGGCGTAGCCGGCGAAGGCGTACTGGACGGCGAGATCGAAGATAGCGACTTTGGCGTTGAGCGCCGTGAAATAGGCAAAGGCCGTGACGAGGACGACGAAGAGGCGGCCGGTGGCGATTTGGGCCTTTTCGCCGAACTTATCCTTGCCGCCGTAGAAGGCGAAGATGTCTTCGGTGAACATCGTCGAGAGGGCGAGGATCTGGGAGTCGCTGGCCATGACGGCGGCCATGATGCCGGCGCCGAGGAGGCCGGCGACCCAGACGGGGGCGTAGCGGCCGAGGAGCTGGAGCATGACGTCGTCGCCGGGGACGGGGCGGCCGGTGGCGGCTTTGGCTTCGACTTTCGCTTCGATGGCGGGGATGTCAGTGGCTTGATTGGCGGCGACGCCTAGATAGACGCAAGGGAGCCAGATGAGGAGCAGGCAGATGGGATAGAAGATGACCGTGCGTTTGAACTGGGTGACCTTGCGGGCGGTGAGGCAGAAGATGGCGATGTGAGGGAAGGCGATGGCGGAGAGCGGATTGAACGTGTAGCCGAGGAAGGTGGTGAGCGAGAACTTGTCGCGGGTGAGGAGGCTGGCGGTGTTGGGGTTGTTGAGCAGGCGCTCGGTGACCGCAGTGAAGCCTCCCATGCCCTGGCTGATCAGGATGACGGCGATGGCGCCGAAGCTGAGGAAGAGCACCGTTTGGAACGTATTGACCCAGGCGGTGCCGCGCATGCCGCCAAAGAAGACGTAGCTCATGACGACCAAAGCCACGATTAGGCCGCCGAGCCAGAAGGGGATGAAGCCGCCGCTGATGACGCTGAGCGTGGTGCCGCCGCCCATGACGCCGATGATGATGTAGGGCACGAGCAGGGCCGCTTGGAGGAAGAAGATCAGCGTGCCGATGTGGCCGCACTCCCAGCGGTCGCGGAAGATCTGCACCGGGGTGATGAGGCCGAAGCGTTTGCCGACGGACCAGAGACGGGTGCCGAGGAAGAGCAGGCAGAGCGGGACGACGAGCGCGGAACTGGAGGCCATGAGGCCGTAGGTGACGATGCCGAAGTTGAAGGCGTGACCGCTCGAGCCGAGGATGGCGAAGGCGGTCATGTGAGAACCGAAGAGGCTGAGCAGGAACACCCAGGGCCCGAGCGAGCGGCCGGCGAGGAAGAAGTCTTCGGACTGGCCGCTTGACCGGCGGAAGGCGAAGATGCCGATGTAAAGGACGATGGCCAGGTAGGCGAGCACGAAAAGTGCGGGAATCATTCGTCGCGCTCCAACCCCGAGGGCCAGCACCAGCGAACGAGGGCCGCCATCAGGAACGCGGCGGCAATGGTGTAGAGAGCGTGATACCAGAGGCCAACAGGAAGGAAGCCGAAGGCCAATGGGCGGGCCGCGGACCAGTTCCACCAGTCCTGATGGAGGACGTAGAAGACAGCAATGGTGATGACGACAAGAGCAAGCTTCATGGCGTGGCGATGGCGAACAGATGGTCCTTGCCGCGTATGAACAACATGCCCTTAGAGAGGGCTGGGGACGACAGGACGGGTTCGCCAATCGAATTGGTGGCGAGGACTTTATGGTCCGGTCCGGCTTGCATCACGAAGGAGTCTCCATCTTCACTGGTGATTAGAATCTTTCCATCATACGCAACAGGCGAAGAAAGGAAAGTCGCGGGGATGGGTGGGCGCTTCCCTTCGTAGACGACGGCGCCAGAGGCGGCTTCGATGCAAGTGAGAAGCCCCTTGTCCGTCATGAGGTAGACGTAGGGGCCATAGAAGATGGGCGAGGGGACGTAGGCGGTTCCTTTCGCGTAGGTCCAGAGGACTTTTCCGCCGGCGCCGACGGCGTAGGCGTATTTATCGGGATAGCCGGCGGAGACGACGGCAATGCCGTTGCCACTGACGGGGCTGGGCACGGCGTTTCCCTTGATGCCGGGCGCTTCCCAAAGTTGCTTGCCGGTCTTGGGGTCGTAGGCGATCACCTTCTCGGTGGCCGCGGTGAGGAGCGCACCGTTGACGAGAAGCGGGGTGTTCCAGGTGATGTTTACGGGCCGGTCGACGCGCCAGAGGGTCTTGCCGGTTTTCTTATCGAGGGCAATCACGTAGGACTTCTTCTCCTCGGAGTTGTCGCACTGCAGGAGGAGGCGGTCGCCATCGAGGATGGGCGAGGTGCCGGGGCCCATGCCGATGGTTTTGATGGGGCCGGGCTTGAACGTCCAGAGGAGCTTGCCGTCGTAGTCGAAGGCGAAGAGGCCCTCGGAGCCGAAGTAGGCGAAGATGGAGCGGCCGTCGGTGATGGGGGTGGGAGCGGCGTAGCTGCCGGCTTTGTGACGGTCGTCATAGACCTGGCCGGAGTAGGCGGTTTTCTGCCAGAGGATGCGGCCGGTTTTGCGGTCGAGGGAGAGGAGGACGAGTTGATGGGCGCGGTTGGCGCCTTGGCTATCGGGGTGGAGGAATTCTTTTCCTTCGAGCAGATGGATGGGCGGCTTAGCGCCGGGGAGGATGTCGCCGTCGATATCGGCCGTAAGAAAAACGCGGTCGCCCCAGACGATGGGGGAGCTGCGGCCGCGGCCGGGGATGGGTGTTTTCCAGGCGACGTTTTTCGTGGGCGACCATTCGGCGGGGAAGCCCTTTTCGGCGGAGATGCCGTTGGCAGTGGGGCCGCGCCAGCCGGGCCAGTTGTCGGCCCATAGTGTGAAAGCGAGTAGTACCAGAAGGTAACGCATGGGAACAGTGTATGGGGTTGGGGCGGGGGGCATGCGCACGGGGGAGAATTCGCGTAGACTGCTCCGCACCATGAGACGCATCCTTTTTACGTTGCTGGCCGCACTGGCCGTTTTTGTCTGGAAAGGGACTTCCTGGGTCGCCCTGCCGTTCCACAATGCCGCGCTGCTGCCGGTGGGGGACGAGGCGGCCGTGGGAGCGGTGCTGCGGGCGAACCTGCCGCAGGACGGGGTTTACATGCTGCCAAACCAAGGCAAAGACCCAAGTTCGATTGCCGACCGGTATGCGGCCGGCCCGGTGGCGACTATCAACTATAAAGCCGTGGGCGGACAGATGATGTCGCCAGACATGTTTGTCCGCGGGATTTTGCTCGACATCGCCGTGGCGGCAATCCTGGTCATCCTGATCGGAATGACGGATTTGCGCGGTTACCTTCCGCGTTTGATCTTCGTCTCCCTGGTTGGCTTGGCGATGGGTCTGTTCACCAACTTCAACAATTGGATTTGGATGAGCCAGTCGCTGCACTATACGCTAGTCGACGTAGTCGATACCTGGGTGGCGTGGACGATTGGCGGTGCGGTGCTGGCAAAGTTCACTGAAAAGTAAGGGGATGGGCCGGTCGCTTTGATACCCTGAATGTCTGAGGTGAAGATTTGTACTTGGCTCGCACGACCGGAATTCTCCTTTTCTTATTCGCAGTCGCCTACGGCCAGACTACCGCTACGCTGAATGGCACCATCCACGACCCCAGTGGGGGGATTGTGCAGGGGGCCGAGGTGTCGGTGACCCAGACGGCGACGGGGTTGGTGCGCCAGGTGTTGACGAATAGCGTGGGTTTGTTTCGCATTCCGGCGATTCCGGTGGGCGAAGTGGAAGTTCGCATTACCGCGAAGGGATTTCGGCCGATGGTTCGCCGGGGTATCGCGCTGTCAGTGAACGAGTCGGCGACCATCGACGTGACGCTGGAAGTGGGTGCGGTGGATCAGGAGATGACCGTCAACGCATCAGCTTCGCAGGTGAACACGTCGACTTCCGAACTGGGCTATCTGGTGAGCGAATCGGCGATGCGGGAGTTGCCGCTGAACGGACGGAACTATACGGATTTGGCGCTGCTGCAGCCGGGAGTCGTCGCCTATCCGCACCGGGACGGCGGATCGGTGGTGGCCCATGGATTGGGCACTTCGATTAACGGCCAGGATCCGCGGTCGAACGTTTACTTAATTGACGGTACGCCGCAAAACGATATGACGAACGGTCCGGCGGGATCGGCGGCGGGGACGGTGTTGGGCGTCGAGGCGATCCGGGAGTTTCGGGTGGAGGTGAACACCTACAGCGCCGAGTTCGGCCGCAATAGCGGCGGGCAGATCAATGCGATCACCAAGTCCGGCACGAACGCGTGGCACGGCAGCCTGTTCCACTTCCTGCGCAACGACAATTTCGACGCGCGCAATTTCTTCGATCCGGCCAAGCGGCCCGACTTCAAGCGGAACCAGTTCGGCGGCAGCATTGGCGGCCCGCTGCGGAAGGACAAGGATTTCTTCTTCTTCACGGTGGAGAGCCTACGGGACCGGTTAGGGCGGACGATCAGCTCCATTGTGCCGGACAATAGCGCCCGGGCGGGCATTCTGCCGGATGGGCCGGTGACGCTGAATCCGGCGATTGTGCCGTTTCTGAATGAAATGCCGCGGCCAAACGGCGCGGCGCGCGGGGGCGGGTTAGCGGACTACATTTTCGGCTTCAACCAGACGGTGGACCAGAACTTTCTCCAGGGACGCTATGACCGCAACGTCGGCACGCGCGGACAGTTCTTCGCCCGGCATACGTGGGACGACGCGGTGCAGGTTCTGCCGACCGATTTCCCGCAGTTTCCCCGCGAGTTTCTGTCGCGAAATCAGTTCCTGACGACGGAGTACCGGCATATCCTTTCGCCGCAGACGCTGTTCCATGTGCGGGGTGGATTCAGCCGGACGCGGATTGGCCAGAATATTGAGGCCAACACGGCGTCGCCGCTGGCGGAGTTTGTCCCTGGGCGGGGCACAACCGGCAACATCGACATTGGCGGTATGCCGCGGTTTGGTACGCAAAGCTCGGCCAACCTGCGGTTGACGCAGAACGTGTTCAGCTTTGATACGGGCGTGACCGTGACGCGCGGCAGCCATCTGATCAAGGCCGGCATGATGGCCGAGCGCTACCAGATGAATATGGTGAACCCGACGTTCTCGTTGGGGACTTTTGCGTTTAACGACGTCCGCAGCTTCCTTGAGAACCGGGCGGCGCGCTTCCTGGGCCTGACGCCGGCGGCGACGTTTGACCGCTACTGGCGCTTCACGCTGATGGGCTTCTATGTGCAGGACTCCTGGAAGATTACGCCGCGGTTTACGCTGAACCCGGGCATGCGGTACGAGTTTGCCACGATGCCGCAGGACATCTACGGACGCGATTCGAACATGAAGAATCTGTTTACGGACGCCGTGACGGTGCCAGGCCCGCTGTATGCCAATCCGACGAAGAAGAATTTCTCGCCGCGGCTGGGCTTCGCCTGGGATGTTTTCGGAACCGGCAAGACGTCGCTCCGCGGCGGCTACGGACTGTTCTTCAATACAAACAACCAGCAGAACCTGATCGTCACCGTAACGAACCCACCGGCCACGCCGCGCGTTTTGATTGTGAACCCGACCTTCCCGGTGCCGCCGTTTGCGCGGGGCGTGGGCAACACGGTGCGGCCCGTCGAATTCAACCTGAAGAATCCGTACGTGCAGCAGTGGAACCTGAACGTGCAGCATCAACTGCCCGGCGGCTTCGTCGCCACCTTGGGCTATGCCGGAGCCCGGGGCATCCACCTGTTGCGGTCGAACGATGTGAACATTGTCGAGCCCGTGCGGCAGGCCGATGGAACATTGTTTTTCCCGGCGGGCGCACCGCGACGGAACCCGAACTGGGCGACGATTGAACTGAAGTCAAGCGACGGCAACTCGTGGTACCACGCCGGGCTGCTCGAGATTCGGAAGCGTCTGGGGCGCGATCTGCAGTTCCAGAGTTCCTACACCTTCGCGCGGAATATCGACACGACGCAGGCCTCGACGTTCTTTTCTGATGGGACGAACGGCACGACGTCGGCGATGCCGGAGTTCGAAGGCTTCAGCTACAACAAGGGGCTGTCGGACTATCACGCCAAACACAATTGGGTGATGAACTTCACCTACGATCTGCCGATCGCGCGCTCCGCTTCCGGCTGGCGGAAGGCTGCCTTTGCCAACTGGCAGTTGGCGGGGATTAACAATCTTCGTTCGGGCAGCCCGCTGACGGTGTTTGTGAGCGGCAACCGGTCGCGTTCCGGCTGGGCGCCTTCGCTGGGCCCGGGACTGGGGCAGGACCGCCCATCGCTGGCGCCGGGCTATACGCATGAGAGCGCCGTGCTGGGCGGGCCGGATCAGTACTTTGATCCGCGGGCGTTCGTGCTGTCGGCGCCCGGTACGCTGGGCACTCTGGGACGGGGCACGTTTATTGGCCCGGGGCTGAAGACGTTCGATCTGGCGGCGCTGAAATCGTTCCCGCTGCGGGGTTGGAATGAAAATGCGCGGATTCAGTTCCGTGCGGAATCCTTCAATCTGTTCAACCACACGAACTTCGCCCCGCCGAATTTGCTGGCGATTTCGACCACCACCGGCCCGCTGGGTGGCTTTGGCCGCATCCGGTCGACGGTGACGTCTTCGCGGCAAATTCAATTTGCGATCCGGCTGCAGTTCTGATCTGGGATAATCGAGGGTCCATGTCATCCAAGGAGAAAAAACGCAGTATGCTCTGGTTGCTTTTCGCGCTCGGCGCCATGCTCGCCTGGGGAATTTACGGCCCCATTTTGCACACCGGTCAGGTCAAGTTGGGCAATCCGATGAAGGCTCTGCTGTGCGTCGGAGGCGCCTACTTCCTGCTGGGGGTGCTGGTGCCGATGCTGCAATTGCAGTCCAGTGGAGGCATGGGCACGTTTGACCGTGCCGGGACGATTAATGCGTCCCTGGGCGGTGCGTTGGGGGCGATTGGCGCCATCTGCATCATCTTCGCGTTTCGCAATGGCGGCGTTCCGAACTACGTGATGCCGATTGTGTTCGGTGGCGCGCCGCTGATCAACGTGCTGTTCACGATGTACCTGCATCCGCCCGAAACGAAGGTGAATCCGCTGCTGTGGCTCGGCTATGTGATCACAGCCGGCGGTGCGGCGATGGTGTTCTACTTTAAACCGAAGGGATGAGCTTACCGGCGGCGGGCGCCGATGCAGTAGAGGGCGCCCGCTGTCCGGATGAAGATTTGCCCGTCGGAGATGGCTGGCGAAGAGAGGGTATACTCCTTCATGTCGTTCTCGGCCAGCACTTCAAAGGTTGGCCCCGCCTTGACGACGGTGACGAGGCCGTCTTCGCTGGTTACATAAAGCTTTCCGTCGGCGAGAACGGGGCTGGACGAGTAGATAGCCGGTTTGATGCGCTGACCGCCCCAGATCTCTTCGCCGGTCTTGGCGTTCAGACACCAGAGGATACCGCGGTCGTTGGTCACGTAGAGATACTTGCCGTCCGTAACCGGAGACGGCACGTCGGGACCGTTCGGATTCTGCCAGGCCACGTGCGTTTTGGTGACGTCGCCGCGGCCACCGGGCCGGAGCGCCGTGAGCGGTTTGACGCGGGTGGGGCAGTAGATGAGCCCAT
>LNFM01010340.1_pt1 | contig 13177 bp, 10 predicted proteins | sample 596031 | NCBI WGS metagenome assembly LNFM01 (sample SAMN04254537, study PRJNA301005) | activated carbon metagenome | isolation source: dual media filters at the Ann Arbor, Michigan drinking water treatment plant | place: USA: Ann Arbor
GTTCCATCGCGGCGGGTCGGCCGAGGTCACGTCGAGCCGAACGGTCATCCCGGCCGGGTTCCAGCCGAAGGTGGCGTTACTCACGGCACCGTGATTCGGGGGCAAGGGTTCGTTTTCGGACGTCCTGACCTCCAGGCCCGCTCCCGACTCGACCGCGGTACCGTTGCCCGCGGGCGTGTTCGCGACCGCGGTGAATCCGTCGGAGATCGAGCTCGGCCCCGCCGTCGCGAGATCCGAATTGTCGAAGTGATCGTCGATGATGATCGAGGCCCCACAAGCCACGGGCGCGTCGACCGGGACATCGACCGGGGCGTCGATCGTGACCACCGCATCCACGCCCGCATCCTCCACCGCCACGGCACCGGCGCCCGCAAAACTGCAGGCGGGCAACGCCACCATCACGAGCGCGCCTGCTCGACCTCTCACGCTGCGATCGTACTGAAACCCCCGAGACACAACAACCCGGCTCTCGCCACGTACGTGGTCTTACACGCCACCGGTTGCGCGGGACGTTCCAAGGAACGACGACCGTCACTGACGCCACGTGGGCGCGCTCATAGGTAGTCGCAACCGGCCCACCCAGTATTGCAGTAGCCCGCATCATCCCAGTACGGAGCGCTCCACAGCGTTCCATTGGTCGTGGGCAAGCACTGCTCTGCCTCGAACTGCGTGACGCATTGAACGCACGATGCGTTGTCCGTCGCGTCATCGCACCGAGGCTCGAGGGGTGGCTCGCAGCTCGTATGGCCCTGCACGTCCGCCGCCGAACACGCGTTCGCGGTTTCCCCCATGTTCACGGACAGCAGGACGGTCGCGGCAACGGCTCCACCCACCTGCAGCGTCACCGGTGCGCACACGAACCCGAGGATTCCTCCTGTCGCCGCGGTGCCGGCGGTACACGCCGCGATGACTGCGACCCCGCCGACCAGGAGCCCAACGGTGACGATGGCCGCGCCCGTGGTGGCGCTGATCGTCGGCGCCGATACGTACTGCACCGTGGTGTCGCAGGCAGCCAACGCGGCGGTGACGGAGGCCGTGAACTCCAAGTTCGTGGCCTCCTTCAGTGCCTTCACTGCCTCCTCGATCGCGGCCTCGGCTTCCTCGAGGGTTGAGACCACCTTGTTCTTGGCCTCGCAGAAGTCATAACACGCTTGCTGTGCTGCCTTGCGCGTCGCCTCGTCGCACGACCGTTCCTCGAGCACGAGGTCAATGACGTCTTCGCACGCAGCTTCGCACCTGTCGTAGAAGCCGGCGATCGCCTGGGCGCTCGATTCAGTCGTCTCGTCCGACCCGTCCAGACACCCCGTGGATGCCGCGGTCACGACAAACGGCACGAGGACACCGAGGATTCCCGCGCCGATGTGTCGACGTCGCGGCCCCTCCCGTTCGGATGACACGTTCACTCCAGCATCCCGTTGTTCACGCATTCGCTGATACCTCCAGGCACACGTCGACTGCACGGCGTGCGCCGGGAGGCAACCCTTCAGAGTTACTCCCCCGAACGGTGCGGTAGCTGGCTCGCCCCTGCGGGGCGCACCCCGCATCTCGAGGGGGCGAACAGGCGTTGTGGGGAACGGAGACGGCTGTAGATCTCGGTCGCGATTCCTTGCCTAGTGTCCGACGGTGCCCGTGGTCTCTGGTGACCTAACTACCGAGGGCCCGTCTCGCTAGGATCGCAGTCGGGCAGCGCCGGATCGCAGTACAGACTCGGCATCGCGGCGCCGGACCACTTCGCGCGCAGGATGGCGTTGTTGTTGTTGTTGCCGGGATCGGTGTCCCAGAAGCTGAGCCCGAACTTCTCGCGATGGAACCACGGACCCACGTGTCCGCCCCAGAAGCCCTCGGCGAAGAGGGTGTTGCAGAAGCCGCGCGACCACTTGAGTGCCCACGGGATGTTCGACTTCGGTCCCGAGAACACGCCCTCGGATCCTGCCTCCGTCGTGCATGCGGGATGCCCCGGGGGCAGATACGGAGCCTGCTCCTCGGGGGACGGCAGGAAGGTCGCACCACAATGTGCATTGTTGGAGCCGACGCACGGACCGGCCGCCGAGCCGTTCTGGCCGGGATACGCGGCATCCCACATCGTCGTGAACTTGCGCTCGTCACCCCAGAGCGAGCGCGCGAACATGCAGTGATCCTTCTGCACCTGACGGTCCGGGGTCGTGTAGCCGACGAGGGCGCGGATGTGGTTGATGGCGATCCGGTGCCACTCGTCCACTTCGGCCTTCGTCGGGTTCGCGATGTCGGCGAACGGCTGGTGCGCGTAGAAGACCTCGCGAATTCCGCGCACGCGATCGGCGCTGGGACACATGGCCTTCGCGAAGTCCTGCGGACTCATCTGCGAGGGGTTGTAGATGGTCCCATCCCAGCGCGCCGCCTCCCAATCCTCCTCGGAGATCCAGTGAACGCTATCGGGGTCATGCGCGGGGTTGCCGCCCTCGACCGGTTTGGTCGCGAAGGTGCCCCACTCCGCCTGGTCCGGTGTGAACTGCACGAACTCCCCACCACCGCTATCGCCGGAGGCGTCCGAATCGCCGGCGGCATCGGTGTCGCCGGCGGCGTCCGTGTCGCCCACGGCATCCGAATCGCCATCGGCGTCCGTCGTACCGCTAGTACACGCAGCCCCGGACAGGAGTGACGACGTAACCATGACCAGCAGCAGCGACTGCTTCATCGGGCCCCCCTGGTCGACACCGTATTCCTCCGCGAGAAACGAAGTCAACGACAGAACCTCGATCGAACGAAGACTGCGGGCACACTGTCGAGCGCTGTCGGACGCAGAGCTACATGCCGTTCTTCGACGGAAGATCAGGGACAGCGTAGCGATGCAATGGCGGCGAACGGCGCTTCGGCAAACGATCGGTGCAGCCGCCTCGCCCGGCGCCGCAAGCGTGCGCGCTCTGATAAATTGATGACAGTGCGCCTTCCGTGGTCTGTCATCGCGCTGGTTGCGGGTTGCTCGTTCGAGGGGGCGCCGGGACCGGCGCCGGCGGATCCGGACGGTGGCCCCGATGCTTCGGGCCCGCGGTTCCGGAAGCCCATCGTGATCGAAGCCGACCAGGTCGATGGCGCGCAGTCCAACTTCCCCGTCTGGGTCGAGGTGCAAGCTCCCGAGCTATCACTGCGCGCAACCGCGGACGGGAGCGACCTCCACTTCCGCCTCCCCGGCGGCGGCCCTGTCCCGTACGAGCTCGTGCAGTGGAACCGGGACACCGGACGCCTCGCGGCATGGGTTCGGCTCGACCTCGCCGATGCCGAGCCAACCGTGTTCGAGCTGCACTATGGCGCGCCCGACGCCGCTCCATCGTCCGATGCCCCCGCGGTGTTCCAGGACGGCTTCGCGGCGGTGTGGCACTTCGACGATGCTCTCGCGACGAGCACCGTCGCCGATGCCACCGCGCAGCTGCCGGCCACGGCGATCAACGGCGTCACGGCGACGGCCGGCCATCTCGGAGGCGGCTTCCGCTTCGATGGGGTGGATGACGAGGTGTCGTTCACCAACATGTTCCGGGGCCCGACCGCGGGCAGCTCCCACACGATCTCGGCGTGGATCAAGGTCTCGACGCCCTCAGCCGGCTTCGGAAGCTTGCTCACCGTCGGAGACTCGCGCGGCGGTGCCTCGCGGTGGATGCATACGAACATGGGCGGACTCGCCGTTGGCTTCTTCGGCCCGGACTTCGGTAGCTCGGGCCCCGTCGCCGATGACCAGCTGCACTTCGTCCAATGGACGTGGGACGCCGTCACCCGCGAGAGCCGGGTCTATGTCGACAGCCAGGTCAAGGATACGGATGCCGCGATGGCGGGCATCGTGACCGACCTCGAGCTGGGGCACATCGGCAACGCCCCGCAGCCCTGGGGGCCCGGCGGAAACACGCCGAACCCCATCCTGGGGCTGGTCGACGAGGTCTGGATCTCGACGGTGGCGCGGTCGCCCGGATGGATCCAGACCGCGTACAACAACCAGCGCACCCCCGAAACCTTCTATCGCGTGGATCCCGAAGAGTCGGTCCCCTGAGCCCGGTCGTGACCACGTGCGAGGGCATCGAGGAGCTCTCGTTCGTGGTCGCGGAGTGGTCGACCGGTCAGCGCTTTCAGCTCGTCTTCTGTCAGCGGTCCGAGGGCCTCGCGATGACGCGCGAACACGAGGTTCGAGCGCTGCACGGACTGGAACAGCTCGGCCGCATCTCGCATGACCGTGAACACCTCGCGCTGCATCGCAGTCAGCCGTTCGCGATGGCGAGCCACCAGGTCGGTGGGCGGCGTGCCGGGGGGGTGACGCTCGATGGCGATGGCGTCGGGAAGCGCCATGCGATCGAGGCCGAGGCTGCTCGCCGTGCTGATGAAGCGACCAGCGCCCTCGACCTCGGTGACGACTTCCACGAACGAGAGCCTGCGCGGGACCAGGCCGATGAGCTGGAACAGGCGTAGCCGCCCCACGGCCCGCGTGTCCATCACGAGGGCACGCGTGCGTCCACCGTCGCCGAGCAGCACGCGTCCGACGTTCCGCAAGTTCGGGAACGCACGCCGCATCGTCTCGTCGACCACGTCGGCGATGCAGGCGAACCCTGCCCGCTCGAGCTCCGCGGTGGCGGTCGCGTAGAACGTACGGTCGAGCCCCGCGAAGTCCTCGGGGGTCGCGACGCGATAGGTATGCTCGCCCGCGAACGCGATGCTCATCGAGGTCGCGAGCTCGTCGGCCGCCTTGGCCACCACCTTCCGGCGGTCGCGCACGTACTCCTCGCGACCACCGCCGCGATACCACAGCCACGCAGTGAACCCGGCAACGAGGACGCTGGCGAGCGCGATCGTCACCTGCGTAGCTTCGCATGCAAGCGCGCCCGTGAACCAGCCACGGCGTCAGCCGTCCGCGACGGCGGAACGACCGGTCAGGAGCCGCAGCTCCAGGAGCAGTCCGGTGACAAGGATCGGCACCACCAGGCACGCGTGATACAGGAGCGCGAACGCGAGCGCCTTCGCATCGTCCACGCCGAGCACGCGCGTCGCGGCGAACACGCCGACCTCGAGCGACCCCAGATTCGCCGGGGTCGGCACCGCGATCGTCAGGTTCAACGTGAACAGGATGAGCAGCCCGGCCGCCACCGGCAGATCGATCCCGACGGCGTGGAGCACGCACGCGACCATCACCAGATCGATGGCCCACGCGAGGAGCTGGGCCCCCGCCACGAGCACGAGGCGCCGCGGGCTCCGTAGCACGTGCATGCCCGCGATGAACCGCGCGACCCATGTCCCCGCGGGTCGTACGCCCACGCGCGAGACGGCGATGGCGAGCCCGACGAACACCACCACCGCGACACCGGCCACGATCGCGATCGCTCGCCCCACCCACGTCGGTAGCCCCGGGATCAGGAGCGGCGCGGGCGCGACGAACAGGATCATCATCAGCCCATCCACCACCTTCTGCGCCACCACCACGGCCGCCGCGTCGGCGGTCGGCACGCCATCGCGGTGCTTCAGTAGCCATAACCGCACGAGCTCCCCGGCCCGCGCGGGCGTGATCACCGACGCGGCGTACGCGACGATCGTGTAGCGGAACAGCCGCCGCGTCGACACCTCGTACCGCGGCGCGAGCATCACGCGTAGCCCGTACGCCGCGCACCACAGCATCCCGAATGCGATCGCCACCGCGGGCACCAGCGGCCACCACACCGCGTCGCGCAGCGTGACCCCGAGCTGACGCCAGTCGAGCTCGCGCACGAACAGCCACAGCAGTCCCGCCATCGCGCCGAGCAGCGCGATCCGCAGGGCAACGCCCGCGCGCCGCGTCACCCGCCGAGCTTGGCACGGAACCGGGCCGGCGCCGCCCGGGGCGTGCCCGACGTGAGGCTCTGTGACGCACCGGATCGGGGTCACGGCCCGCACCTGCCCGTGGTAGTGCTTCCCGATGAACCGGACCCTCCTCGGGATCGTGCTGCTGGTGGGTTGCCACCGTGATCGCGACGAGCGCGTGCTGCCCCCCGCCTCGAGCCCCAGTCCCGCGCAGGTCGCGGTGGCGGAGCCCGTGGCGCGTACGCCAGCGTCGCCCGCGCTCGGCGGCATCGTCGTCGAGACGATGGATGCGTCGACGTACACGTATGCTCGGCTCGATCAGGGCGGCACCGAGATCTGGGTCGCGGGTCCCCGGACGGAGCTCGCCGTCGGGACGAAGCTCGAGGACCTGACGGGCACGCTGATGAGCAACTTCCACAGCAAGACGCTCGACCGGACGTTCGCGCAGATCTACTTCGTGAACGGCTTCGGCCCCGGGTCGGCGCCGGCCGCACAGGCGATGGAGCCGGCGCCGGACGCGAAGGCGACGGTCGCGGGAACGGTCGTCGAGACGATGGGTGCGGGCGGATACACCTACGCGTTGATCGATCAGAAGGGCAGCAAGGTGTGGGTCGCGGGCCCGGCCACCAAGCTCGCGGTCGGCGCCACCCTCGGAGCCATGTCCGGCACGCTGATGACCGACTTCCACAGCAGCACGCTGAATCGCACGTTCGACCAGATCTACTTTGTCAGCGCCTACGGCCCCACCCGCTGACCGAGCGGAGACGTCCGGCTTCCTGAGGGCCTGGGGCCCACATTTCTGCCACTCGTGGGGGGAGTTGGGTCGAAGGCCACGTAGCATCGCGCCGCAACTCGCTTGCCCACCAGGAGATCGCAGATGTCACGTTTCGAACTCGCGCCCGTGCTCGCCAGCCTCGCCCTCGTCGCCGCGTGCGGCGGCAGTGATCCGTGTGAGGCCATCTACGAGAAGGAGATGCAGTGCAGCCCTTCCAAGTCCAAGGCGAAGATGTCGAAGGAAGCGTTCGTGGCCGCGTGCAAGGCGGCCCGCTCCGACCCCGAGGTCGCCAAGGAGATCGCGGCCGAGGGAGCCTGCGCTAGCAAGTCGACCTGCGAAGAGGTGAAGGCGTGCAAGAGCGCCGCGCGAGCCAAGGAGAAGGCCGTCGAGGTCGCGGCCGCACTGAAGGACGGCAAGTTCAAGGAAGCATTCGACGACTGCACCTATGGCGTCGACGACGGCATCGCGCCGGAGCTGGCCGCGGCCTGCAAGCCGGTGTTCGAGGCGGCAGCCAAGGCGACCGGCGAGACCCTCACCGAGGTCAGCAACCGCTGCCAGTACAACGAGGAAGCGGTCAAGGCGTCGGCGGACTTCGCGACGGTGTGCAAGGGCATCGCCGGCACGATGCTGACCGCCGCGACGGCCGAGGCCATCAAGAGCCGTGACAGCGGCGAGGGCGAGTACAAGCGCTGCATCGAGCTCAAGTCAGCCGCCGAGCAGGTGGGTGGTGACGAGGTCGCGAAGGCGGCCGCGCTCTGCGAGGAGCTCGACCTCGCCGCCAAGGCGAAGAAGGGCGCCGACGAGGCCCGCGCCAACGCCACCGCGCGCAAGACCGATCTGCCCTATCAGTGTTCCTCGACCACGGACGAGCTCGCGAAGCTCGGCACTCCGTGGGCCAAGCAGACCCTCGAGGATCTCCTGAAGGCCTGCTACGTGGAGCTCGGGAAGGTGATCATCGAGGTCACGTCGGCCGATGCCAAGTACTCGTGCCCCTACCAGATCGATCGCGTGAAGAAGGCCGCGGAGGCTCATGGCCTGGCCGCGCGCCACCCCGAGCTCGCGACCGCGCTGGCCGCGCTGCCCGCGATCTGCACGAAGGGCTGACGCTACTCGGGCGGACCCGAGATCGTCACGGTCTTGTTCGTCCAGAGCAGGAGCCGGTCATCGTCCCCCATCCCGCTCTGCCCACCGCGCTCATCGGTGGCGCTGCAGACGATGCCGGCGGCGCAGCCCTCCACGAAGTCGTCCTCCTCGAGCACGCGAACGACGCCGACGTGTCCAAACGCCTTCGCCTTCGCCTTCGCGTCGGCCACGGTCAGTCCCTTCAGCGCGTCGAACTCGTGACGAAGGAACGCCCCCTCGTCGAGGCTGCTCTGGCCTTGCTGCGCGTGGTACTCCGCCATCCGCTCGCGCTCGGCGTTCGGATCCTCCGTGGGCGACGAGCCCGACGAGGTGGAGGCCTCCGAGGTTTGCCCGCCGCCACTGGCAGATCCGGAGAACAGGGTGTGTTTCTGCAGGGAGCACGCCGCGAGCAGCGTGAAGGCGAGCGCGAGGGTCGCCTTCATGATCACTTCACCGCCTGACCGAACACGGAGCTCGGCGTCTTGGCCTTCGCCGACGGCCAGACCACGAGCAGCGAGCTCAGCCGCCGATCGCCGACGGCCGAGAAGACGACGCCCTTCTTGAGGAACGGCTTGAACCGCTTGTCGAAGCGGAAGTCGAAGGGGGTCTCGTCGTACGTGACCGTTCCTTCCTGGTCGCAGACCCGCTCGTAGCTCACGCTGCCATCGCTATTGATCCGCGACACGCGATTCGTCTCGTGGCTCTTCAAGCACTCCGTCCGCTTCACCTTCAGCTTCTCGAGCGCGACCACGATCACGTCACCGTCCTCGGTAACGCTCTTGACCACGCCCCCCGCACTCGCGGTTGGCTGGACGTTCTGGGTGAACGGCTTGTTCGCGAGCGGGTACGACAGGGTCGCGTTCATGTCATCGAGCACGATCTTCGCTTGCGCGATGGCCGTATAAGCCGCGCCGCGTGGGCCCCGGTATCCAGGCACGTACTGGAACGCGGCGTGGAGATACTCCGTGGTGGGCGACTTCTTGTGGCACACCGAATACGGCACCGCGATGAAGGAGACCTCCGGGATATCCAGGAGGAGCGGGGCGAGCTTCGCTCCGACGGAGGTCTCGTCCTTCTGCGACGGGTCATACGGCTTCGGGATGTCCTTCTCGACGCCGTCGAACAGCGCCGCCGGCACGTGGTCCTGGATGATCTTGTCGAAGGCCTCCTGTGTCGGCGCCTCGCAACCCTCGATCATCTTGCGGGATCCGAAGAAGATCGCGCTGTCCATCCGGGTCGCGAGCGCGATCAGGTCCTTCCTCGCCGCCATCCGGGACGCGAACTCGGCGCGCCCCTTCGCCGCCGCCTCCCACACCTTCTTGTAGGCCTCGTCCTTCGCCCAGATCTTCTCGACGTTCGCCTTGTGCTCCTTGATCCGGGCCGGCAGGCCATACGCACGGATGCGCATCGCCATCTTCTGGTCGAGGGGATGCGCGGTGTCGGCGCTGATCTGGCGCCCGAACTTCGCCATGTCGAAGGCGTCGACGTCGGCCTGGCACAGCGCGTAAACGACGGCCGGGACGTTGCCGACCGTTGACGTATTGAGGCACCCCTCGATGTAGGCCATGCGACCGGCCTCCGTCAGGTTCGGCTCGAACATGTCGGCGAGGTAGTCACGACGGTCGAACGAGGATCCGGTGGACGTCTTCAGTCCATCCTTGATCGCCCAGTACTGATCGAGCGCGGTGAACTGCGAGAGATCCTTGCTCGACAGCGTGATGAACGTGTTGGGGCGGGCGCCGACGTTGGCGAAGGCCACCGCCTCGGCCCAGTCCGCCTCCTGCATGCCGAGCTTCTTGCCCCACGCCTGGCGAGCGGTCTCGATCTTGGCCGCCGATGCCTTCGCCTCGGCGTTCGGCTTACACGTCGCCTGCGCGTACGCGACGATCATGAAGTCGAGGTCCTTGTTCGAGAGGTCCTCGAGCTTGTAGTCGTCGTCGAACGTGGCGTCCTTGCACCAGGCGGGTGCAGCCGACGCGACACTGACGTGGCCGATGGCAAGTAGAGCGGCAGCGAGGAGGGTTCTGGTCATGGGCGTGATGAGCGGCCACGTACGCAAGGCGCGGGCCACGCGCAACCAACGGACTTCTCGCCCGTGGTCCAGTGCCGGTCCACTGGACCGAGCTCAGGTCCACTGGACCTGGTCCACGGCTGGTCCAGTCAGGGCGTCCGGAGCTGGCCCAGGTCCACGCCGAACCGCGACGCGAGGCGACGCACCTGCGAGCGCGACGTCGCCAGGGCACGCGCGATCGCACTCGCGTTGCCGTGGTGGGCGGTCGCGATCGCGAGGAACTGCTCGCGCGTGGTGACCGGCTCGCGGCCCGCCGGGTCCGACGGTTCGTCGACCGACACGACCGGCGCCGCCGCGGCCGGGGGCCGCGACTCGAGCAGCACGTGCTTCCGCTCGATCTCGCTGTCTCCCGCCAGGAGCGCGGCGCGCGCCACCACGAGGCGCAACTCGCGCACGTTACCGGGCCAGTCGTAGTGGATCAGCTTCGCGAGAGCGTCGGGCGAGAACGCCTGCGTCGGACGGTTCGCCCCACGGGCCTCGACGAGGAACTCGTGGGCGAGCGGCGCGATCTGGGCGCGGCGCTCGCGCAGGGGCAAGAGCTCGAGGGTGATGCCGTTCAAGCGGAAGTAGAGATCCTCGCGAAACGCCCCGCGGGCGATCATCTCGGGGAGCGAGCGGTGCGTGGCCGCGATCACGCGGGCGCGCAGCTCGATCGGCTCCACGCCTCCGACCCGGTACACCTGCCGCCCCTCGAGCGCGCGCAGGAGCTTGCCCTGGAGCTCGATCGAGAGGTCTCCGATCTCGTCGAGGAGCACGCTCCCCTGCCCTGCCACCTCGAGCAGCCCGGGCTTGGCACGCCCTGCGCCGGTGAACGCGCCCTTCTCGTGGCCGAATAGCTCGCTCTCGAGCAGCGGGCCCGCGAGAGCAGCACAGTTGATCGCCACGAGCTCGCCGCCGCGCTCGGACAGCGCGTGCAGCGTCCGCGCGAGCACCTCCTTGCCGGTGCCGGTCTCGCCGTGGATGAGGACGCCCACGTCATGCTTCGCGATGCGCTCGAGGAGCTCGGTCTTGCCCGCGAGGCTCGGGTCCCGCACGACCACCGCCGCCCGATGCGTGGAATCGTCGGTGACGATAGCCGCCTTGTGGGGAAGGACGATCAGCGTGTACGGCCCGAGCCGCACGCTGTCGCCGACCGGCAGCAGCATCGACTGGCCCTTCTCCAGCTTGGCGGTCCCGACGCGAATCCCGTTGGTCGACCCCGCGTCCTCGATCCAGACCTCGCCCCCGCGCGCGTAGATCCGCGCATGGCGCCGCGAGATCCGGCTATCGGAGAGCGGCAAACTGCATGCTGGATCGCGCCCGAGCACGAGCTCGCCGCCCTCGGGCAGCCGCTCCGTGAGCATCTGTTCGCCGCTCACGACGAGCACGTAGAAGCCAACGTCGGGCCGCCCCTCTCCGCGCGAGGCCGCACGACTGCGGTCATCGATGGTGGTAGGGGGCTGGTCGCGTGGCATCCGGTGAGGCGGCACGATACACGTCTCGCCTACAGCTGTGCTCGGGACAAGGTCGCGCGGACCGGCGCGATCGCAGCCGCATCCGCACCAACTTGATCGAGCCACGCGAGCTCGAGGTCGAGCCGGTCCTTGGCGCGACGCACGTCGCCGGCCGCGATCTCGCACGCGGCCAGGCTGACGACCACGGCGGACTGGACCGAGCGATGACCGCCCTCCACCGCGCTCTCGAAGGCCCGGGTCAAGGCAGGGCGCGCCACCGCACATCCACCCTCGCGCCGCGCGAGCTCGGCGCCGACCATCAGGAGGAGTGGTGGGTTGGCGGTCGGCAGCGCCTGCGCTTCGTCGAGGAGGGCCCGCGCCGTCACGAGATCTCCGCCATTCACGGCGAGGCGGGCGGCATGCGCGAGCGCGGTGGCGAGGAAGACCGAGCCGGACCGCCGCGCGGCCTCGATGCCGCGGACCAGCGAGGCTCGACCGCGCTCGACATCCCCGAGCGCGATCCGTGCCACCCCGAGAAAGATCGCGGCGTCGGCGGTGTCGCGCGAGGCTTCGCCCTCCACGCGCTCGGCGATCGCGAGGGCGACCGCGAAGTTCTCGGCAGCGGCACGCCACCGTCCGAGCTCGAGCTGCGTCTCGGCGAGGTTGTACAGCGCAGGCCAGTTCGGCTGCTCGGTGCCGGCGACGAGATCGATGGCACGCTGGAAGTACGCGAGGCCCGAGAGCGGCTCGCCGCGGCGAACCTCGACCAAGCCGAGATTGTTGTACACGGACGAGACGAGGCGGTCGTTCGGACCGCGGGAGGCGATGCGCGCGGCCAGGACCTGCTCTAGCAACCGGACGCTCTCGTCAAAGTTGTCGCGGGCGGCCTCGATGTTGCCGAGCGTCTCGCGGGAATCGATGACGTACACGTGATTCGCGGGCAACGTCCGCTCGAGGATGGCGAGGGCCTCGCGCTCGAGGGCGGCGGCCTCCTCCACCCGGCTCACGTCGTCGTAGAGCAGGATCGCGAGGTAGTGAAGCCACTCCGCGCGCACCGCATCCGGTTGACCGGCGCTCTCCACCGCGAGATCGATGTACGGCCTCCCCGCGAGCGCGATCGCCCGGCGCCCGAGATGATCGCCTTCCACGAGGGCCGCTCGCGCCAGTGCGTCGGCCACGCCCGCGTGGTCGCGACCTCGCGCGGCGAGCTTCGCCGCTCGCTGGTAGCTCGCGAGCGCCGCCTCGAAGCGCCCTAGCCGGTCCTCGCACTCTCCGCGGATCACCAGGGCCCGCGCCGTCAGCGTGGGCGCGTCGGCGCGCTCGCCCGCCTGCATCGCTCGATCCGCGAGACCCATGGCCCGCTCGAACTGGCCGAGCGACACCGCCGCGCTCGCCCGCGCGAGGGCATCGTCAGCCGCCTCGAGCTCGCGACGGACCGTGGGGTCGGTCGGCCGCTCGACGAGCCGCGGCTGCGCGCATTCGGCGATGGGATGCAGCTGCGTCACCGCGTCGCTCATCGCTCGCAGCGTGCCCGGGTCGCCCGCGGCGAGCCCCTCGAGCAAGCCCGAGAGCTCGGCGAGGCCGCGATCGAGGCAGCGCATGCGGGCGTCGAGGGTCTCGGCCGATCGCACACCCTGCTGCGCATCTCGGCAGGTCTCGCCACGCGCCGCCGTCCAGCTCGCCGTGTACGTGTCGAGCCGCTGCAGCGCCTCCTCGACGGTCGCTTGCGGGACCCCCACACCAGGCTCCAGGAGCCGCGTGCGCAGATCCGCGCGCGTCGCTGGCGTCCACACGGCGTCGATCGGTCCCCCGAGCCCCTGGCAGACCTGCGCCTCGTCGCCGCGGCCCAGCAGCAGCAGGGCTGCCGCTACCACGACCACGCCCCCGACCGCGGCCCCGATCAGATACGGACGCCGAGACGGGGTCGGCGTCACCGCCGCCGCGAAGTCCTCGACGCTCGCGAAGCGATCGTCGGGCTCGACCGCGAGC
>LNFM01010341.1_pt1 | contig 13177 bp, 9 predicted proteins | sample 596031 | NCBI WGS metagenome assembly LNFM01 (sample SAMN04254537, study PRJNA301005) | activated carbon metagenome | isolation source: dual media filters at the Ann Arbor, Michigan drinking water treatment plant | place: USA: Ann Arbor
CCCAAAACCTCGCGGTTGTGCTCGCCGAGCTTGGGGGAATCGCTGCGGGGGCTCGGCCGCTTTCGGTTGAAGGAGAGCGGCAGGCCGATCACCTTTGGGCCACCGCCCGGCAAATCCTGGATCAGATCCACCGCCGCCATTTGCGGGCTGGCCGTGACCTCGGCAATGTCATTCACCGGGCCGCTCGGCACGCCGACCGCATCCAGCTCCGCCAGCCATTCATCGCGGGGCCGCGTCAGCAGCACGGCCTTGATGAGCGGCAGCAGTTCCGCCTTGTTCCGCACGCGATTGCCGCCCGTCGCAAAGCGCGGATCGGCCGACCATTCGGGATGGCCCATCACCTTGGCCGCCCGGGCAAACAGCCGGTCATTCCCCGCCGCCAGGCAAAGCGGCCGGTCTGCCGTGTCAAAGACCTGGTAGGGCACGATCACCGCCGCCCCCGTGCCATGGCGCTGCGGGATATCCCCGGTGGCGAGGTGGTTGTTGATCTGCCCCTCCACCCAGAAGGCCGCGGTCTCAAACAGGCTGCCATCCACCAGGCAGCCCTTCCCCGTGCGGTCCCGCCAACGAAGCGCCGCCAGCGCACCGATGGTGATGAAGAGCCCCGTCGCCTTGTCATTCACCGAGGCACCACAGAAGGTGGGCGGGCCATCGGGCTGGCCGGTCACGCTCATCATGCCGCCATAGGCTTGGAGCAGCGGGTCGAAGCCCGGCTTCATCTTCATCGGGCCCTCGAAGCCGAAGGCCCAGATGGAGCAATAGATCAGCCGCGGATGGCGCTCCAGCATCGCCTCCGGCCCGATGCCGATCTCCTCCACCACGCCGGGGCGCAGGTTCTGGATCAGGATATCGGCGCTCTCGCAGAGGCGGTGCAGTTCGGCGATGTCCTCGGGCCGCTTCAGGTCCAGCGTGATCGAGCGCTTGGAGCGGTTCTGGCCGTGGAAATAGAGCGAGGTGACGCCATCCGGCCCATAGGGAGGCCCCCAGAGGCGCGCGTCATCGCCGCCATCGGGCTTTTCCACCTTGATGACATCGGCACCCATATCGGCGAGCACCACGCCGGCGAGCGGCCCGGCGAGGGCCTGGCCCACTTCGATCACGGTGAGCCCGGTCAGCGGCAAATCCATCGTGTTTCCTCCTGTTGGCGCCCAGCATAGGCACCGCCGCGGAGTACGCTACCCGGGGACGACCTTCCCATCCCGCAGCGTGACCGTGCGGTCCATCCGCGCGGCCAGCGCCGGGTTGTGGGTGGCGATCAGGCAGGCAAGCCCCCTGCCCCGCGCCTCGCGCAGCAACTCCTCGAAGACAAGATTGGCTGTCGCGGTGTCCAGGTTGCCGGTGGGCTCATCAGCCAGAAGAACGCGCGGGCCATTGGCCAGAGCTCGGGCAATGGCAACGCGCTGCTGCTCGCCGCCTGAGAGCTTGCCCGGGCGGTGTTGCAGGCGAGCCGCCAGGCCGAACTGGCCGAGGATTTCGCCCGCACGCGCCTTGGCCGCCGGCTTCGCAACGCCCGCTGCCAATTGGGGCAGCATGACGTTCTCCTCCGCCGTGAATTCGGGCAGGAGGTGATGGAACTGGTAGACGAAGCCGATGGTGTTGCGGCGGATGGCGGTGCGCGCATCATCATTCAGGGTGCCGGCGGCGGCGCCTTCGATGAAGACCTCGCCGCCATCCGGGCGCTCCAGCAGGCCTGTCACATGCAACAGCGTGGACTTCCCCGTACCGGAGGGCGCCACCAGCGCGACAATCTCGCCCGCGTGCAGCGTGAGATCGGCGCCTCGCAGCACGTCGAGCGAACCAGCCTCGGTCTTGTAGCGCCGCTCGACGGCGCGCAGCTCGAGGGGCGCGCTACTCATTGCGGAGCATTTCCACGGGGTCGGTCTTGGCCGCGCGCCAGCTCGGATAGATGGTGGCCAGGAGTGCCAGCGAGAGCGCTAGCGCGACCACCTGCATCACCTCGGTCCAGTTCAGCACGGCGGGCAGCTGCGTCAGGAAGTAGATCTCGGCGCTGAACAACTCGGTGCCGCTCAGCATCTGGATGAACTGGCGGATGCTCTCGATGTTCAGGCAGAAGACGACGCCGACCAGGAAGCCCGCCAGCGTCCCCACCACGCCGATCCAGGCGCCGCACATCAGGAAGATGCGCATGATGGCGCCGCGCGTGGCCCCCATGGTGCGAAGCACCGCGATGTCCCGCCCCTTGTCCTTCACCAGCATGATCAGGCTGGAGATGATGTTGAAGGCGGCGACGATGATGATGAGCGTGAGGATGAGGAACATCACGTTTCGCTCCACCTGCACGGCGGCAAAGAAGCTGGAATTGGCGTCCTGCCAATCCAGGATGCGCACGGGCTGGCTCAGCGCGGCGCGGATGTCGCGATTGACCGCCCGCACGCGCGTGGGGTCGGCCACGAAGACCTCGACCTGCGAGGCCGCGTCGCCGGTCTGGAAATAGAGCTGGGCGGCCGGCAGCGGCATGAAGACATAGGTGCTGTCATACTCGTTCATGCCGACTTCGAAGATGGCCGCAACGGTATAGGCGCGCAGGCGGGGGATGGTGCCGATCACCGTGGCACGCCCTTGTGGGCTGACCAGTGTGATCTTGTCGCCGATCGTCAGCCCCAGCCGGAAAGCGAGGCGCGTGCCGATGGCCACCGCATCCTCGCCCTCGAAATTCGCGAGCGTGCCCGCGCGGATATTGCCGGCGATGATCGGCCGCGCGCGCAGATCCTCGGGCCGGATACCGCGCGCCAGGCCGCCGGTCGCCGTGCTCCCGGCGCCGGTCAGCAGCACCTGGCCCTCCACGATGGGCGTCGCCGAGACGACATTCGGGACGCGGCGGATGGTGGCGGCGATGGCGTCGAAATCGCCGAGATTGCCGCGATCCGCGGCATAGACGCCCAGATGTCCGTTCAGCCCGAGGATGCGCCCCAGCAATTCCTGCCGGAAGCCGCCCATCACGGACATGACGATGATGAGCGTCGCCACGCCCAGCATGATCCCGACGAGCGAGAAGCCGGCGATGACGGAGGTGAAGCGGTCGCTCTTGCGCGAGAGCAGGTAGCGCGCGGCGACCGTTCGTTCGAAGGCGTTGAACATCAAGCGCTGAGCTTGGCGAGAGCTTCCTCGAACGAAAGCTCCACCCGCTCACCCGTCATGCGGCGCTTCAGCTCCACGCGCCCATTGGCGGCACCACGCGGCCCGCTGATGGCCTGCCAGGGGAAGCCCATCAGGTCGGCGTCGTTGAACTTCACGCCGGCGCGCTCGGCGCGGTCGTCATAGACGGCCTGGTCGGGCATGGCGGCGTAAAGCCTCTCACAGAGCGCGTCACAGCCGGCATCGCCAGGCTTGAGGTTCAGGATGGCGAGCTTCCAAGGGGCAACCGCATCCGGCCACTTGATGCCGGCCTCGTCGTGATTGGCCTCGATCAGCGCGGCCACCAGGCGGGAGACGCCGATGCCATAGCTGCCCATCTCAGGCACCACCGTCGCGCCATCGGGGCCGGCGACCGAGAGGCCCATGGTCGCGGAATACTTCTGGCCGAAATAGAAGATGTGGCCGACCTCGATGCCCTTGCCCTCGCGGCGGCGCGTCTCGGGCACGCTCTCCCAGGCGGTGGTGTCGTGCATCTCCTCGGTCGCCGCGTACATCGAGGTGACCTGGTTGAAGAAGCCCTGCAGCGCCGGCGCGTCGTCATAGCCGAGCGAGGCATCGGCCCAGTCGCGGCTCTCGAATTCGCTGTCGTAGAAGACGGTGCTCTCGCCCGTCTCGGCCAGGATGATGAATTCGTGGCTGAGATTGCCGCCGATGGGGCCGGTATCGGCGCGCATCGGCACGGCCTTCAGCCCCATGCGCTGGAAGGTGCGCAGATAGGCCAGCATCATCTGGCGGTAGGAGTGCTGCGCGCCCTCCTGCGTCAGGTCGAAGGAATAGGCGTCCTTCATCAGGAATTCGCGGCCGCGCATCACGCCGAAGCGCGGGCGCACCTCGTCCCGGAACTTCCACTGGATGTGATAGAGGTTGCGCGGCAGGTCGCGATAGCTGGTGGCGTAGCCGCGGAAGATGTCGGTGATCATCTCCTCATTGGTCGGGCCGAAGAGCATGTCGCGCTCATGCCGGTCCTTCAGGCGCAGCATTTCCTTGCCGTAATCCTCATAGCGCCCGGAACGCTGCCAAAGCTCCGCCGATTGGATCGTGGGCATGAGGACTTCCTGCGCGCCGGCGCGGTCCTGCTCCTCGCGGACGATCTGCGTGACGCGTTGCAGCACGCGCCAGCCGGCCGGAAGCCAGGCGTAGATGCCTGCCGATGTCTGCCGGATCAGCCCCGCGCGCAGCATCAACCGGTGAGAGACGATCTGCGCGTCGGCGGGGGTTTCCTTGAGGGTGGGCAGAAAGGCGCGCGTGAGACGCAAGGTGGGGATTCCTTACCGGGCTAGAGCATGATCCGCTGAGGTGGAGCCACCGAAGCGGTGAATCATCCTCTGAGCAGCGTGCGGCGGAACCTAACCGAGAAAGGGAGGCGCTGAAACCGCCTGTGCGGCCGCGCAATAATGCTGCGCCGCAATATGCGCCTGGGCACCGAAAATGTCTTGATGTGCGTTAACGAAATGGCTTAAACAAAAGAAAGGGCCACCCCCGTAAGGGAGCGGCCCAAGTTTAGGGAGGAAACGCCAGTCACACGGCAGAAAGAGGAAAGCCCTCTCTCTGAAGTGAAGATTGCCGCAAAAGGCCGGGAAGCCTCAACGCCTATCGGTGCTGTAGACGGTGAAAAAACGGGCGTCCGATCAACGGGTGCCCAAAATCAAGGCGACAGTCCAGGGAAGCCCGGACAGTCGCCTTTTCTTTGTGCACATCTCGGAAATGGGCCGGAAGAGCAGGGCACCAACGGCGCGGAAATGCCCCTCGCGAGCCGGACCCGATTCTGGCTCCGACAGCTTACCGATCGGGGATCGACAGCCAGGGATCGCGGAAGCTGATCCAGTTGCTCTCGATCAGCGCATAGACGCCCAGCCACAGCACGGCCGAGAGAATCGTCGTCCCCAGGAGCTTGCGCCCCAAATGCAGCTTCGTGGGTGTGCCGCGCCAGCCGCCCGCCTCCACATCGCCCTTCGCATCCGGCCGCACGCCGATGGGCAGCACGGCGAAGAGCGCCGTCCACCAGATCAACGCATAGACGACGAAACCCAGGAACCAGCCCATCAGAGCCCGATCCGCTGAGACGCTGTTCCGCCGAAGCGGTGAAGCAGTCGGTTCATCACGCTACACCCGCAGCAGGTGGATTTCGACATTGGGGCGCTTCTTCAGCCGCCGCCCCACCGCCTTGCGCAGAACGGCGCGCGCGGCTTCGGTCAGCGCGTCATCCTCGCGCCGCAGCCCCTTAGGCAATTCGCCGATGCCGCGGGCCAGTTCCTCCTCGAGTTGGCCCGATTCCGGCCCCTCGGCGTCAAACAGCCCCGGCGCCGAGACGCGCGGCCGCCCGATGACGCGCCCAGCCTCATCCACCGCCAGGCTCGCCACCACCACGCCGTTGAACAGCATGCGCTTGCGCGCGCCGATCACGGCGCCCTCCATCGGCAACAGGCGATTGCCATCCACCACCAGGCGGCCCACCGGCACGGAATCGGCAATCTTGGGCTTGCCGGGGCCAAGCCGCACCACATCGCCATCCTCGATCAGGAGGGGCTCTGCGCCGCATCCCCGCGCCAGCTCGGCATGCTGCGACAGGTGCCGCCACTCGCCATGCACCGGGATGGAGATCTTCGGCTTCACCAGCGCATAGAGCTTCTTCAGCTCATCCCGCGCCGGATGGCCCGAGACATGGACGGCATGGTCATCCGCCGTCATCACCCGGCAGCCGGCCCGCGTCAGCTCATCCTGCACATGCAGGATGCCGCGCTCATTCCCCGGGATCATGCGGCTGGAGAAGATGACCGTATCCCCCTCCCCCAGCGAGATGTTCGGGTGGGTATCGGCCGCGATCTTGGCGAGCGCGCTGCGCTCCTCGCCCTGGCTGCCGGTGCAGATGATCAGCAGGTCGTCATCGGGAAGGCGGTCCGCCTCCTCCTCGCTGATGAAGTCCCGCACGCTGGAGAGATAGCCGCAATCCCGCGCCGACTGCACGGCGTTGCGCAGCGATCGGCCAAACAGCGCCACGTCCCGCCCCGCGGCCTGGCCGGCCAGCGCGATGGATTCGATCCGCGCCAGGTTGGTCGAGAAGCAGGTGACGGCGACGCGCCCGCGCAGCCCCTTGATCAGCGCCTTGAGGTTGCGCCGTACCTCGGCCTCGCTGCCCGAATGGCCTTCGACCATGGCATTGGTGCTGTCGCACACCATGGCCAGCACGCCCTCGGCGCCGAGGCGCGCGAAGGCGGCCTCATCCGTGGGCGGGCCGATCATCGGCGTGGGGTCGAGCTTCCAGTCGCCCGTGTGCAGCACCAGGCCATGCCGGGTGCGGATGGCGAGCGCGCTGGCCTCCGGCACGGAATGGGTCACCTGGATGAATTCGAGGCCGAAGGGGCCGATCTCATGCTTGCCGGGCAGGGTGTTGGTGATGATCTTCACATCATGGCCAAGCCCGACCTCGGCCAGCTTGCGGCGCAGCACATTGCTGGCGAAGGGCCCGGCAATCACCGGGCATTTCAGGCTGCGCCAGAGATGCGCCACCGCGCCGATATGGTCCTCATGCGCATGGGTGATCACCAGCGCGAGCAGGTCCTGGCTGCGTTCGGCCAGCCAGGCGGGATCGGGCACCATGATCTCGACGGCCGGGTTCTCCGAGCCGCCGAATCCGATACCGCAATCCACCGCCAGGTACTTACCGTCGCAGCGATACACGTTGAGGTTCATGCCAATCTCGCCGGTGCCACCGAGCGGGATGAAGGCGAAGTCGTCCGTAGTTTGCATTGGGGATTCTGATGATTTCACAAGAGGTCTTTTTGAGAGATGGGGCTGGGGTTGCGTTCCGCCAACAGGCGAAGGCCCTCCAGCGTGATATCGGGGTCGATGCGTTCGATGAGCGTGGTGCCCTCGGCCAGCAGCGGCGCCAGGCCGCCGGTCGCGATCACCTTCATGCGGGGGAAATCCGCCTCGTTGCGGATGCGGGTGACGATGCCCTCGATCATGCCGACATAGCCCCAGAAGATGCCCGATTGCATCGCCGAGACGGTGTTGCGGCCGATGGCGGCCTGGGGCCGGCCAATGCCAATGCGCGGCAGGCGGGCCGCGGCGCGGTGCAGCGCCTCGACCGAGAGGTTGATGCCAGGCGCGATCACGCCGCCCAGATAGGCGCCTTTTTCATCCACCACATCGAAGGTGGTGGCGGTGCCGAGATCAATGACGATCAGCGGGCCGCGGTAATGGTGATGCGCGGCCAGGGCGTTCAGCAGGCGGTCCGCACCCACCTCCTGCGGCTGGTCCACCTTGATCTCAAAGCCCCAGTCGAGAATGGAGCGCGCGATCAGCGGCTCATTGCCGAACCAATCGCGGCAGAGACGGCGGAGGTTGTACAGCGCGACCGGCACCACGGTGCCGATGACGCAGCGATTGACGTCACTGGGCTTCAGCCCGGCATAGGACATCAGGGCGAGCAGCCAGACGGCGTATTCATCGCTGGTGCGGTTCGGATCGGTCGCGATGCGCCAGCGGCCGCGCCACTCCGCGCCGTCATGGACGGCGAAGACGACATTGGTGTTGCCGGCATCAATCGCGAGAAGCATCGTGTCGTTCCATGACCTCGCCCGCATGAAAGGCATGCAGGCGGCCGGCGGTGGCGAGCAGCAGGCCACCATCCTCGGCCAAGCCTTCGTAGCGGCCCGAGACGGGATTGTCGCCCTGCCGCAACGTCAGGACTGTGCCGCGTTCAGGGCCACGCTCCATCCAGGCGGCGCGGATCGGGGCGAAGCCCTCGGTCAGGCGAAGGTTGCGCCAATCGGAGAGGCAGCCCAGCAGGGTGGTGGCGAAATCCTCTGGCGGAACGGGACCAAGGGCGGTGACCCGGCGGCCCTCCACCTCCGGCGCATGGGCCAGGTTCACGCCGATGCCGAAGACGAGGTGGCCGATGCCGCCGCGGTCATCCAGGGCGGCCTCGGTCAGGATGCCAGCGAGCTTGGCGCCGCCTTCCATCAGGTCATTGGGCCATTTCAGCTCCAGCTTCCGGCCCGGCGCGTGGCGCAACGCCGCCTCATGCAGGGCTACGGCGGCCAGCAGGCTATAGCCCGCGATGTCTCGCGCCGGCCCGCTCGGGCGCAGCAGGATCGAAATGTGCAGATTGCCGGCCTGAGATTGCCAGGGCCGGCCCGCCCGTCCCCTGCCCTCGGTCTGTCGCCGTGCCAGGATAGCGAGCCCCGCCGGCTCGCCCCGCGCGGCGAGTTCCGTCGCGAGGCTTTGCGTGCTGGGCAGGGTTTCGTGGATGCGAAGGCGGAACTCGCCCGTCACCCGATCAACGCCGCTACCGCCTGCCGCGCCACCGCCAGCAGCGGCGCGGGGAAGAGAAAGAAGAAGAGGGTGAAGGCGCCCGTGCCCGCCAACACGACGGAGACACCGGTGGGACGCGCGTCGAAGCCCGGCTTGGCCGCGTCGAAATACATCACCTTTACGATTCGAAGGTAATAATAGGTGGACACGACGGAGGAGAGGACCGCCACCACCGCCAGCAGCCAGAAGCCGCCCTGGATGGCCGGCAGCAGCACGTAGAGCTTGGCGAAGAAGCCGGCGAGCGGAGGAATGCCCGCCATGGAGAACATGAAGATCGCCATCGCCAGCGCCATGCCGGGGTCTGTCCGGCCGAGGCCGGCCAGGTCATCCACGCCCTCCACCGCGTGGCCGTCGCGCCGCATGGCGATCAGCACGGCGAAGGCGCCGATATTCATGGCGATGTAGATGGCCATGTAGACCAGCACGCCGCGCAGCCCGCTCTCCCCGCCGACGGCCAGGCCCATCAGCACGAAGCCGACATGGCCGATGGAGGAATAGGCCATCAGCCGCTTGATGTTGCTCTGCCCGATGGCGGCGAAGGCGCCCAGGATCATGGAGCCGAGCGAGGCCAGGACGATCACCTGCTGCCATTGGCCGACCACATCGCTGAAGGGCCCGGCCAGCAACCGCACCAGCAGGGCGATGGCCGCCACCTTGGGCGCCGAGGCGAAGAAGGCCGTCACCGGCGTCGGCGCGCCCTCATAGACATCGGGTGTCCACATGTGGAAGGGCACCGCCGCGATCTTGAAGGCCATGGCAGCGATGATGAAGATGATGCCCACCACCACGCCGGTGGAAACATCCTGCGGCGAGGACAACGCATCGGCCAGGCGGTCGAAATTCGTGGTGCCGGCGAAGCCATAGACCAGCGAGGCGCCGTAGAGCAGCAAGCCCGAGGCCAGCGCGCCCAGCACGAAATACTTGAGCCCCGCCTCGGCCGCGCGGGGATTGTCGCGGTCGAAACTGGCGAGGACGTAGAGCGGCAGCGACAGCAGTTCGAGCCCGAGATACAGGCTCATCAGGTCATTCGCCGAGATCATCACCATCATGCCAAGCGTGGCGAAGAGGACGAGCACGGGGAATTCGAAGCGCGAGAGGCGCTGCTTTTCGTTCCAGTCGAGCGCCAGGAGCAGGCCGAGGGCCGCGGCGCCCAGCGCCAGCAGCTTCATGAAGGCCGAGAAGGCGTCGGCCACATATTGCCCGCCAAAGGCCGTGCCCTCGTCCTGCCCGATGACCAGCACGCCGGCCAGCAGGAAGGCACCCAGCACCAGCATCGTGCAGGGGAAGGTCGTGTCGCGCTTGGGGATGACGCCGAAGACAAGGATGGCCAGGCCCGAAAGCGCCAGCACCAGTTCCGGGAGGGCGAGGGTCCAGTTCATCAAAGGCCTGCCAGACGCGAAGCGGCGCTGATCGCGGATTGGTGCTCCTGCACCATCTCCGCCACCGTCACCGAGAAGAAGGAAAGGAAGGATTGCGGATAGACGCCCATCCAGAGGGTGAGCGCGATCAGCGGCGCGAAGATCGCGACTTCGCGCGGACTGAGGTCCAGCAGGGACTTGAGATCATCCCGCAGGATCCGCCCGAAGGCCACGCGGCGATACAGGGTGAGCATGTAGGCCGCCCCCAGGATCATGCCGAGCGCGGCACCCAAGGCGACCCAGGGGTTCACCGCCCAGGCGCCGACAATCACCAGGAACTCGCCGGGGAAGCCCGCCGTGCCCGGCAGTGCGACCGAGGCCATGGTGAAGAGCATGAAGATCAGCGCATAGGCGGGCATGATCTTCGCAACACCGCCATAGCGCGCGATCTCGCGGCTGTGGACGCGGTCATACAGCACGCCCACGCAGAGGAAGAGCGCGCCGGAGACCACGCCATGGCTGAGCATGGTGAAGAGCGCGCCCTCGATGCCCTGCTGGTTGAAGGTGAAGATGCCGAGCGTGACGATGCCCATATGCGCGACCGAGCTATAGGCGATCAGCTTCTTCATATCGGTCTGCGCCAGCGCCACGAGGCTCGTGTAGACGACGGCCACGATGCTCAGCACGTAGATGAAGGGCGCGAAGAACTGGCTGGCCTCCGGCAGGAGCGGCAGGCTGAAGCGCAGGAAGCCATAGGCGCCCATCTTCAGCAGCACGCCGGCCAGGATGACCGAGCCCGCGGTCGGCGCCTCCACATGCGCATCGGGCAGCCAGGTGTGCACCGGCCACATCGGCACCTTCACCGCGAAGCTCGCGAAGAAGGCGAGGAAGAGCCAGACCTGCATGTTGAAGGGAATGTCGAACTCGGCGAGCTCGGGGATATTCGTGGTCCCCGCCTGGTACCAGAGCGCGATGATGGCCAGCAGCATCAGCACCGAGCCGAGCAGCGTGTAGAGAAAGAACTTGTAGGAGGCGTAGACCCGCCGCGCGCCACCCCAGATGCCGATGATCAGGAACATCGGGATCAGCACGGCCTCGAAGAAGATGTAGAACAGCATGAAGTCGAGGGCGGCGAACATGCCCACCATCATCGTCTCGAGGATGAGGAAGGCGACCATGTATTCCCGCACGCGGGACTGCACGCTCTCCCAGGAGGCGAGGATGCAGATGGGCGTCAGCAGCGTCGAGAGCAGGATGAAGAGGATGGAAATGCCATCCACCCCCATGATGTAGGCCACGCCGAATTCCGGCAGCCAGGAGACCTGCTCGACGAACTGGTAGTCCGCGCTCGTCTTGTCGAACTCGACCCAGAGGATGAGTGAGAGCCCGAAGGTGATCAGGCTGGTCCAGAGCGCGGTCCAGCGGGCATTGCTGGCGACGACCTTCTCTTCGCCGCGCACTGACATGATGATCGCAGCGCCCAGCAGGGGCAGGAAGGTGATCAGGGAAAGCAGGGGAAAGCTCATCGCTCAGCGCCCCATCAGGTAGATTGAGACGAAGAGGACCAGGCCGATGATCATGGCGAAGGCATAGTTCGCCACCCTCCCCGTCTGCAGCCGCACCACGCCGCGTGCCGTGCTGGCCGCCATGCTGGCCGCACCATTGGGCATGCCGTCGATGATCCGCACATCGCCCACCTGCCAGAACTGCACAGCCAGGCGCCGCGCGGGCTGGACGAAGATGCGATCATACAGCTCGTCGAAATACCACTTGTTCAGCAGGAACTGATAGGCGCGCGGGGCCATGGCGGCAACTCGGCCCGGGATATGCGGCAGGAAGCCATAGATGAGGATGGCGAGCGCAATGCCGCTGATCGCGACCGTCTTGGCCACCGTCGGCACCCAATGCGGCGCGTGGTGCAGCGCCTCCATCATGTGCTTCGCCGGCAGGTTGAAGATGGCGCCGTTCCAGAACGCGGTTGCGCTGTCACCGATGAAGTAGGGCGCGAAGACGAAGCCCGTGGTCACGGCACCTGCCGCCAGCACGATCAGCGGGATGAGCATGACGAGCGGGCTCTCATGCACATGCTCCATGGTGTGGTGATCCGCCCGCGGCTTGCCGTGGAAGGTCAGGATCAGCAGGCGCCAGGAATAGAAGGCCGTGAGGAAGGCCGCGAGGATGCCGCAGGCGAAGGCGTAGGAGCCCACCACCGAACCCGCCGCCACCGCGCCCTCCAGGATCGCATCCTTGGAATAGTAGCCAGCGAAGATGGGGATGCCGGCCAAGGCCAGCGAGCCGATCCACATCACCACATAGGTGACCGGGATTTTCTTCCAGATCCCGCCCATCTTCCGGATGTCCTGCTCATCGGACATCGCATGGATGACCGAGCCCGCGCCCAGGAAGAGCAGCGCCTTGAAGAAGGCATGGGTGAACAGATGAAACATCGCGGCCTGGTAGAGCCCCACACCCGCCGCGAAGAACATGTAGCCCAGCTGCGAGCAGGTGCTGTAGGCGATGATGCGCTTGATGTCGTTCTGCACGCAGCCGATGGTGGCCGCGAACAGCGCGGTCGATGCGCCGACGACCGTCACGATGGCGAGCGCCACCGGCGCATATTCCATCACGGGAGACATGCGGCAGATCAGGAAGACGCCGGCCGTCACCATCGTCGCCGCATGGATCAGCGCGGAGACGGGCGTGGGACCCTCCATCGCATCCGGCAGCCAGGTGTGGAGGCCCAGCTGCGCCGACTTGCCGCAAGCGCCCAGGAAGAGCAGCACGCCGATCAGCTCCAGCGCCGGCAGGCCCAGGAAAGTCTCATCCACCTTGGAGGAGGCGGCGGCGAAGATCGTGTTGAACTCCAGGCTGCCGAAGACCAGGAAGGTCAGCGCCATGCCGAGCATGAAGAAGAGATCGCCCACGCGGTTCACGATGAAAGCCTTCATCGCCGCGGCGTTGGCGCTGTCCTTCTCATACCAGTAGCCGATGAGCAGATAGCTCGCGAGGCCCACGCCCTCCCAGCCGAAGAAGAGCTGCACGAGGTTGTCCGCCGTCACCAGCATCAGCATCATGAAGGTGAAGAGGCTGAGATAGGCGAAGAAGCGTGCGGGCGTCGCGTCATGCGACATATAGCCCACGGAATAGAGATGGATCAGCGTGGAGATCAGCGTGACCATCGCCACCATGATCACACTCAGCGTGTCATAGCGCAGCGCCCAGGCGAATTCGAGCTCGCCCACATCCATCCAGGTGAAGAGCGTGACGGTGGTCGGCTGGCCGCCCAGCGCCACCTGCCAGAAGGCCATGCTGCCGCAGATGGCGGCCAGCGCCATGCAGGCCACGGT
>LNFM01010342.1_pt1 | contig 13176 bp, 16 predicted proteins | sample 596031 | NCBI WGS metagenome assembly LNFM01 (sample SAMN04254537, study PRJNA301005) | activated carbon metagenome | isolation source: dual media filters at the Ann Arbor, Michigan drinking water treatment plant | place: USA: Ann Arbor
TGTATTGACCCAGCGGTTTCTGCGCAGGTCAGGCTGCTAAAGCATAAGCCTCAGCGGGGGTCTTCATGCCCAGCGCCTGGTGTGGGCGCCGGTGGTTGTAAAAGCTGATCCAGTCTGCGATCACGCGACTGGCGTGCTGCAGGGTTTCAAATCGGTGGCGGTGAACGCACTGCTCTTTGAGCGTTCTTATCACGCGCTCGACCATGCCGTTCTGCTCGGGGCTGTACGGGGTGATGAACTCCTGCTGTAGCCCGTAGCTTTTGACCAGTGCCGTGTAGCTGCGGCTGGTGAACACCAAACCGTTATCCGATCTCAACAGGAACGGTTGCTTGACCTTACCCAAGCAACCGTACCGGGCGATCAAGGCTTGCTCCAACGCGGCCTCGGCCGTCTTGGAGCGGCCGCTGCGGCTGAGGTGCCAACCCAGTAATTCGCGGCTGTAGCAGTCGATTACCAGGGCCAGCGAAGCCCAGCCATCACGCCCTGCCCATACACGGCACAGGTCTGTGGCCCAGCGTTCATCCGGCGCCTTGGCAACGGATGGCAGAGCCTGAATGCGAGGCCTGAAGCCCACAGGTCGTTTGCGAACCTGCCAGCCCTTGAGCTGAAAGATGCGCTGCACGGTGTTCTTGTTGAAGCCCAGCAGATGCGCCACCGTCCGATACCCGAACGATGGGTTCTCCTCGATCATGGCCTTGATCGGCTTGACCAGATGATCCTGCACCTTCGGCGCAGTTTTGACGCTGCGGTAATACACCGTGCGCCGCGGCATCTCGAACCACTGACACAGCTTGACCAGGCTGACTTTGACTCCGTCTTGTGCCAATCCCTGCTGAAGGCTGAGGATCATTTCTCGTCCTCGTTGCCCAGCAGGGAAGCCAGCTTTTTTCTGGCACGCAGCTCCAGCATGGCTTCGCCGTAGGCCTGCTGCAAGTCACTGAGCTGGCGCTCGTACTGCTCTTTGACTTCCAGGGGCTTGGTTCGCAGAGCGTTCTCCATGCCCTTCTTGCCATCGTCGACCCACTGCTCTAACTCAGAAGGGTTGAGGTCATAGGTCCGGCTGGCTTCCGACACGGTCGTCTTGCCTTGAATGATGTCCAGAACCAGGGCCGTCTTACGCTTGGCCGTCCAGCGCTTGATGTCGTCTTCCATCAGGGTGCTCATCGTCGTTTCCTTCAACGTTAACACCTGTGCAGGAATTCACTGGGTCAATACAGAGCCCCGCTGCCCGCGTGGGCAAACGGCCCGAATTTGCGTGGGCTCTCGCGTCCACTTCACCGATGTCGATCCGGGCTACCGGGCGACGCGCCGGGCAACCGGCCTGCGGGCGAGGGCAGGGCGATTGTCCAGCGATCGCGTTTCCATCCCATCCCGACCTTGCTCCACGCAGCACCCCGGCAGAGCGCTCACCGGCTCCAGGCCCTAAAATCCCATCCTTCATGCCCGCAGTCTCCTTCCAAGCCGTCTCCAAAACCTTTGCAACGCCCAAGGGCCCCTTCCAGGCCCTCAACCAGGTGGATCTCGACATCAAGGAGGGCGAGTTCTTCGGTCTGCTCGGGCCGAACGGGGCCGGCAAGACCACGATGATCAGCATCCTTGCAGGCTTGGCACGCGCCACCAGCGGCCGGGTGCTCGTGCAGGGCAGCGACGTGCAGGCCAACTTCGCCGAGGCACGCCGCAAGCTGGGCGTGGTGCCGCAGGAACTCGTGTTCGACCCGTTCTTCAATGTGCGTGAAGCCCTGCGCATCCAGTCGGGCTACTTCGGCGTGAAGAACAACGACGCGTGGATCGACGAACTGCTGGAGAACCTCGGCCTGGCCGACAAGGCCAATGCCAACATGCGGCAGCTTTCGGGCGGCATGAAACGCCGGGTGCTGGTGGCGCAGGCACTGGTGCACAAGCCGCCCATCATCGTGCTCGACGAGCCCACGGCGGGCGTGGATGTGGAGCTGCGCCAGACGCTGTGGCACTTCGTGGCCCGCCTGAACAAGGAAGGACACACGGTGCTGCTCACGACCCACTACCTTGAAGAGGCCGAGGCCCTGTGCGGGCGCATCGCCATGCTCAAGGCCGGGCGAATCGTGGCGCTCAACCGCACGAGTGAACTGCTGCAGGCCGCCTCGGGCAGCATCCTGCAGTTCAAGACTGATGCAGCATTGCCGCCGGCCCTGGCCGCCGCGGCGCGCGTCACCGGACGCATCGTGCAGCTACCCGCCCGCGATGCCGCCGAAATCGAGAGCCACTTGGCCGCACTGCGCGTGGCCGGAGTGGATGTGCATGACATGGAAATCCGCCGGCCCGATCTGGAAGATGTGTTTCTTCAGGTGATGTCGGGCACCTCGGCGTCGAACCTTCCAATGACAGGAGCGCCGTCATGACCGGCTGGCAGACCCTGTTCTACAAGGAGGTCCTGCGTTTCTGGAAGGTGAGTTTCCAGACCGTGGCTGCGCCCGTGCTCACGGCCGTGCTGTACCTGCTGATCTTTGGGCATGTGCTGGAAGACCACGTCAAGGTGTACGACCGCATCAGCTACACGGCGTTTCTGGTGCCTGGCCTCGTGATGATGAGCGTGCTGCAGAACGCGTTTGCCAACAGCTCTTCTAGCCTCATCCAGAGCAAGATCATGGGCAGCCTGGTGTTTGTGCTGCTCACGCCGCTGTCGCACTGGGCCTGGTTTGTGGCGTATGTGGGCTCCTCGGTGGTGCGCGGGCTGGTGGTGGGCGTGGGCGTGTTCGTGGTCACCCTGGCCTTTGCGCGGCCCGAGTTTGCCGCGCCGCTGTGGATCGTGGTGTTTGCCGTGCTGGGTGCGGGGCTGCTGGCCACGCTGGGGCTGATCGCCGGGCTGTGGGCCGACAAGTTCGACCAGCTGGCTGCGTTCCAGAACTTCGTGGTTGTCCCGATGACGTTCCTGTCGGGCGTGTTCTATTCCATCCAGTCGCTGCCGCCTTTCTGGCAGACGGTGAGCCACCTCAACCCGTTTTTCTACATGATCGACGGTTTTCGCTATGGCTTCTTTGGCCAGAGCGACACATCGCCCTGGCTCAGCCTTGCCATCGTGGGCGTTGCCTGGCTGGGCGTGAGCGCGCTGGCCATCCACCTTTTGCGCACCGGCTACAAGATTCGGAATTGACATGACCGCAGACGAACTCAAAGACATCATTGCCGCCGGCCTGGCCTGCGAGCACATCACCCTCGAAGGCGACGGCCGCCACTGGTATGCCACCATCGTGTCTGCCGAGTTCGAGGGCAAGCGCGCCATCCAGCGTCACCAGCGGGTGTACGCCACGCTGGGCGTCAAGATGCACACCGACGAAGTGCACGCACTGTCGATGAAGACATTTACCCCGGCCGAGTGGGCCGTGCAGGCGCGGTAGCCTGCGGCGGATCTTGCTATTATTTATATAGCTGAAGGTGCTTATAAATAAAGCACCTGAAGGCGTTTTCATTCATATTCTGGCTTTTTGAGATGGACAAACTCCTGATTCGTGGCGGGCGCAGCCTGCAAGGCGAGGTGCTGGTATCGGGCGCCAAGAACGCCGCGTTGCCGGAGTTGTGCGCCGCGCTGCTGACGGCAGAGCCAGTGACCCTGCTGAACGTGCCGCAGCTGCAGGACGTGAGTACCATGCTCAAGCTCATCCGCAACATGGGCGTGACGGCCGAGCGCGCACCGGACGGCACCGTCCGCATTGACGCCAGCGCGCTCAATACGCCCGAAGCCCCGTACGAGCTGGTCAAGACCATGCGCGCCTCGGTGCTGGCACTGGGCCCGCTGCTGGCGCGCTTTGGCGAAGCCACGGTATCGCTGCCCGGCGGCTGCGCCATCGGCTCGCGCCCGGTAGACCAGCACATCAAGGGTATGGCCGCCATGGGCGCCGAGATCGTGGTCGAGCACGGCTACATGATCGCCAAGCTGCCCGCAGGATGGACGCGCCTGAAGGGTGCGCGCATCACCACCGACATGGTGACCGTGACGGGCACCGAGAACTTCCTGATGGCCGCCGCGCTGGCCGAGGGCGAGACGGTGCTGGAAAACGCCGCGCAGGAGCCCGAGATTTCCGATCTGGCCGAGATGCTGATCGCCATGGGCGCGAAGATCGAAGGCCATGGCACCAGCCGCATCCGCATCCAGGGTGTCGAAAAACTGCACGGCTGCGCCCACCGCGTGGTGGCCGACCGCATCGAGGCGGGCACCTTTTTGTGTGCCGTGGCGGCAGCGGGCGGCGATGTGTTGCTGCGCCATGGCCGCGCCGACCACCTGGACGCCGTGATCGACAAGCTGCGCGAAGCTGGCGTGACGGTGCAGGCGGTCGACGGCGGCATCCGCGTGCAGAGCCAGGGCGGCAGCACGCTCAAGGCGCAAGGTTTTCGCACCACCGAATACCCCGGCTTTCCCACCGACATGCAGGCCCAGTTCATGGCGCTCAACTGCATTGCGCAGGGCACGGCCACAGTGACCGAAACCATCTTCGAAAACCGCTTCATGCACGTCAACGAACTCGTGCGCCTGGGCGCCCGGATCCAGACCGATGGCAAGGTGGCCGTGATCGAAGGGGTGCAGCGCCTGTCGGGCGCCACCGTGATGGCCACCGACCTGCGCGCCTCTGCCAGCCTGGTCATCGCAGGGCTGGTGGCCGATGGCGAAACCGTGGTCGACCGCATCTACCACCTGGACCGCGGCTACGACTGCATGGAAGCCAAGCTGCGCGGCATCGGCGCCGACATTGAACGGATGAAAGCATGAGCATGATCACCCTGGCGCTTTCCAAGGGCCGCATCTTTGACGAAACCCTGCCGCTGCTGGCCGCTGCCGGCATCGAGGTGCTGGAAGACCCCGAAAAATCGCGCAAGCTCATCCTGCCCACCAACCAGCCCAACGTGCGTGTGGTGCTGGTGCGCGCCACCGATGTGCCCACCTACGTGGAATACGGCGGTGCCGACATCGGCGTGACCGGCAAGGACACCCTGATCGAGCACGGCGGCCAAGGCCTGTACCAGCCGCTGGACCTGCGCATTGCCAAGTGCCGCGTGAGCGTGGCCGTGCGCAGCGACTTTGACTACGAGCGCGCCGTCAAGCAGGGCTCGCGTCTGAAGGTGGCCACCAAGTACACCGCCATTGCCCGCGACTTCTTTGCCACCAAGGGAGTGCACGTCGACATGGTCAAGCTCTACGGCAGCATGGAACTGGCACCGCTGACCGGCCTGGCCGATGCCATCGTCGACCTGGTTTCCACCGGCAATACCCTCAAGGCCAACCACCTGGTGGAGGTGGAGCGCATCATGGACATCAGCTCGGTGCTGGTGGTCAACCAGGCCGCGCTCAAGCTCAAGCGCGAGCCGCTGCGCCGCATCATCGACGCCTTCGCGTCGGCCATTCCCGCCGACAAGACCTGAACCCATCCTGCCCGCCACACCATGACTCTGGTAGCTGCTCCCGCCCGTCTGTCCACCGCTGCGACCACTTTTGAGGCTGACTTTGCAGCCCGCCTGCACTGGTCTGCTGATACGGACGCCGCCATCGAGCACCGTGTGGCCGACATCCTGGCCGACGTGCAAAAGCGCGGCGATGCCGCCGTGCTGGAGTACACCGCCCGCTTCGACGGCCTCTCGGCCCCGGACATGGCGGCGCTGGAGCTGACACAGGCCGATTTCAAGGCCGCGTTTGACGCCATTCCAGAGGCCCAGCGCGATGCGCTGCAGGCGGCTGCGAAGCGTGTGCGCAGCTACCACGAGGCGCAAAAGAAGGCCTCAGGCGAGAGCTGGAGCTACCGCGACGAAGACGGCACCCTTTTGGGGCAGAAGGTCACGCCGCTGGACCGCGTGGGCATCTACGTGCCCGGCGGCAAGGCCGCGTACCCGTCCAGCCTGCTGATGAACGCCATCCCGGCCCACGTGGCGGGTGTGCAGGAAATCATCATGGTCGTACCCACGCCCGTGCGCGGCAGCGTGGCCACGGGCGGCACGGGAGAGGGCACTTCCACCAAGGGTGAGCGCAACGAGCTGGTGCTGGCCGCCGCCTATGTGGCGGGCGTCACGCGCGCCTTCACCATCGGCGGGGCGCAGGCCGTGGCCGCGCTGGCCTACGGTACGGCCACCGTGCCCAAGGTGGACAAGATCACAGGCCCTGGCAACGCCTACGTGGCCAGCGCCAAGAAGCGCGTGTTCGGCACCGTTGGCATCGACATGATTGCAGGCCCGAGTGAAATCCTGGTGCTGGCCGACGGCACCACGCCGCCCGACTGGGTGGCCATGGACCTCTTCAGCCAGGCCGAGCACGACGAGCTGGCCCAGAGCATCCTGCTGTGCCCCGATGCCGCCTACATCGACGCCGTGCAGCGCGAGATCGACCGCCTGCTGCCCACCATGCCGCGCGCCGAGATCATCGCCAAGAGCCTCACTGGCCGCGGCGCGCTGATCCTGACCAAGGACATGGACGAGGCCTGCGCCATCAGCAACCGCATTGCTCCCGAGCACCTGGAGGTGAGCAGCACCGACCCGCACCGCTGGGAGCCGCTGCTGCGCCACGCCGGTGCCATCTTCCTCGGTGCCTTCACGTCCGAGAGCTTGGGCGACTACTGCGCCGGCCCCAACCACGTGCTGCCGACCAGCGGTACGGCACGGTTCTCGTCCCCGCTGGGCGTGTACGACTTCCAGAAGCGCAGCAGCATCATCGAGGTGAGCGAGGCCGGTGCCCAGGTGCTGGGCAAGATTGCCGCCGAGCTGGCCTACGGAGAAGGCCTGCAGGCCCACGCGCAGGCGGCCGAGATGCGGCTGACCACGCCGGTCAAGCCGCGCTGATCGCGCCCCGGGGCACGGCGCCCTGTGTGGGTGCCGGTGCCTTGGGCTGAAATGCAGCGGTGGGCGCAGGCGGACAGGTGGCTCCTGACAACGCTCTGTGCGTCGCCCAGCTCAACCGCGCAGGCTGGTGGCCTTCGGCACTGACGCGCAGCCGCACGGGTCCGGCGAACGACAGGCGCTGTCCGGCCTCCAGAAAATAATCCTCCAGCAGGCCGTCACAGGTCACCCAGACGCGGCCCTGTTCGACTTCGAGCAGGGCGATGTCGCCCGCGCGGAAGTCCAGTACCTGGACGGCCTGCAGCGGCGGCAGGGGCTGGCGCTTCCATTGCAGGGTGAGGGGCACCGCAGGCTGGGTGGGCAGCGTGGGCGACGGTGGGGTGGGGGTGTGCAGCGTGTTCATGCCTTCACTGTGCGGCCTGCTGCCGTGGGCCACCAGCCACAGGCGCGTGCGATCTGGCCCAGTACAGAACACCGAACCGGCCCATCTGTACTGTACGCACTGGGCAGTCTCTGTACTGTCTGTCCGCCGAAGTGCCAGTACAGAATGCGGCATGGCCACCGATGACGCACCCCCGTTGTACCTTCAAATCGCCGAGCAAATCGCGCAGCTGATCCGCAATGGCACCCTGGCGCGCGGCGAAAAGCTGCCCTCGGTGCGTGAGCTGGCGCGCCAGCATGGCGTGGCGCAGACCACGGTGGTGCAGGCCTACCACTGGCTCGAAGATGCGCGCCTGATCACTGCACGCCCGCGCTCCGGCTTTTTTGTGGCGGCGCGGCCGGTGAGCCTGCCCGAGCCCAGCACGCCGCGCCCGATGCGCCGCCCGCGCGAGGTGTCCGTGGACTGGCTGGGTCAGCGCATCCTGGGGCGCAACCAGCCGGTGGACATCATTTCGTACAGCAGCGGCACGCCTGGCCCCGAGCTGTTCAACCCTGACCGCGTGCGCCGCGCCGTGGTGCGCGCCGCGCAGCGCCACCGCAACCTGCTGTGCACCTACCCCGGTTCGTCGGGTCATGAGGACGCGCGCCGCGCCCTGGCCCGCTACGCCGTCGGCCTGGGCTGCAGCCTGGACCCCGAGAACATCGTGATTACCGGCGGCTGCATGGACAGCATTGCCCTGTGCCTGCGGGCCGTGACACAGCCAGGCGATGTGGTGGCGCTGGAGTCGCCCACGCATTTTTCGTTTCTGGAGGTGTTGCAGGGCCTGCACCTCAAGGCGCTGGAGATTCCCACCCACCCGCGCCACGGCCTCTCGCTGGATGCGCTGCAACTGGCGTTGGACACCCAGCCCGTCAAGGCTGTGATGGTGGTGCCCACGCTCAGCAACCCGCTGGGCAGCTGCATGCCCCAGGCCGAGCGCAAGCGCCTGGTGCAGATGGCGGCGCGGCACGACATGGCGGTCATCGAGGACGCGATCTACAACGATTTGGTCGAGGTGGACGAGATGCGCCGCACCGTCAAGGCGTACGACACCACTGGCCATGTGATGTTGTGCGACTCCTTCTCCAAAACGCTGGCGCCGGGCCTGCGCCTGGGCTGGCTGGAGGCCGGCCGCTGGGCCGACAAGCTGCGCGCCATCAAGGACCTGCAGGCGGGCGGCCAGTCCGCCGTGCTGGAGCTGGCGCTGGCCGACCTCATCACCCAGGCGGGCCACGCCGCCGCCATGCGCCAGCTGCGCGCGGCCGTGGCGGCGCGCATGGACGAGGTACGCCATGTGATTGCCGCGCATTTCCCGCAGGGTACGCGGGTGAGCGACCCGCCCGGCGGCCTGCTGCTGTGGCTGGAGCTGCCGCGCGCGCTCGATTCGGTGCAACTGCACGAAGCCTGCCTGGCCCGGCAGATCCTGATCGCGCCCGGCACCGTGTTCAGCGCCAGCGGGCGGTTCCGCAACTGCCTGCGCATCGGCGTGGGGGGCGACTGGACGCCCGCCCACCTGGAGGCGCTGCGCACCGTGGGTGAGATGGCGTGCCAGATGCTGCAAAGTGGGGCAACCCGCAAGGCAGCTTGAATGTGGTGTTTTAATCAACACGAAGTTCGTGTTGCACGAAGTTCGTGTAACATTTAACCCATGAAAAACATCACCGTGACCATGGACGACACCGTCGCCGAATGGGTGCGCGTGGAAGCCGCCAAGCGCGGCAGCAGCGTGTCCCGCCTGCTCGGCGAGTGGCTGGCCGAAAAGATGCGCCAGGAAGACGCCTACGCCCAGGCCATGCGCGAGGCGCTGGGGTTCGAGAGCTGGGGCGCCTCCAGCGGGCCCTATGTGCCGCGCGAAACCCTGTTTCTGCGCTGAACCGGCCTGAACACATGGCCACCGTACCCATCTTTGTCGATACCGAAATCCTGCTGGCCAGCGTGGATGACCGCGATGCCGAGCGCCAGGCGCGGGCGCGTGAATGGATCAGCTTTTGCTGGCAGACGCGCAGCGGCCGCATCAGCTCGCAGGTGCTCAACGAGTTGTACAACCAGGCCATCCAGCGCTTTGACGGCCCGCACGTGCTGCAGCAGGTGCGCGCCCAGGTGCGGCGCCTGCGCGTGTGGCTGCCCCCGCACCTGGACTCGTACACCGTGGACGGCGCCTGGGACCTGCAGGACCGCTACCGCCTGGGCTATTGGGATGCGCTCATCCTCTCGTCGGCCCACCAGCAGGGCTGCCGCTACCTGCTGACCGAAGCCCTGCCACACGATCAGCCGATGGATGCCGTGCGCCCCATCAATCCTTTCCTTGTCGCCCCTTCTGAACTGGACACCGCCGAATGACGAACGCAGCTCCATCTTCCCCGCTTCAGGCTCTGGCCCGCATCCGCCCCGACGTGCGCGCCATGCATTCATACGTCGTACAGCCATCGGCGGGCATGCTCAAGATGGATGCGATGGAAAACCCGTTTCGCCTGCCTGCCCATCTGCAGGCCGCGCTGGGGCAGCGCCTGGGCGCCTTGGCACTGAACCGCTATCCCGGCGACCGGGTTGCCGACCTGAAGGCGGCCCTCGCCCAGTACGCCGGCATGCCCGAGGGCTACGGCATCGTGCTGGGCAACGGGTCCGATGAACTCATCACCCTGCTGGCGCTGGCCTGCGCACAGCCCGTGGACAAGGATGGTAGGGGCCAGCGTGCCACCATGCTCTCGCCTATGCCGGGCTTCGTGATGTATCCGCTGTCGGCCCAGCTGCAGGGGCTCGACTTTGTGGGCGTGCCGCTCACGCCCGACTTCGAGCTGGATGAGCCCGCCATGCTGGCCGCCATCGCGCAGTACCGCCCGGCCATCACCTACATCGCCTACCCCAACAACCCCACGGCCACGCTGTGGGACGAGTGCGCCGTGCAGCGCGTGATTGATGCAGCAGGCGCGCAAGGCGGCATCGTGGTGATGGACGAGGCCTACCAGCCCTTTGCCAGCCGCACCTGGATCGACCGCATGCGCGCCGAGCCGGCCCGCAACGCCCACGTACTGCTCATGCGCACGCTCAGCAAGTTTGGCCTGGCGGGGGTGCGACTGGGTTACCTCATCGGCCCCACGGCTTTTACGGCCGAGCTGGACAAGGTGCGCCCGCCCTACAACGTGAGCGTGCTCAACTGCGAAGCGGCCCTGTTTGCACTGGAGCATTCCGATGTGTTCGCCGCGCAGGCGGCCGAGCTGCGCACGGCCCGTGCCGACCTGATTGCCGCGCTGCGCCGCATGCCCGGCATCGAAAAATGCTGGGACAGCGAAGCCAACATGGTGCTGGTGCGCGTGGCCGATCCCGCCCGCGCCTATGAGGGCATGAAAAACCGCAAGGTGCTGGTCAAGAACGTTTCTACAATGCACCTACTGCTGGCCAACTGCCTGCGCCTGACGGTCGGCAGTGCCGACGACAACGCCCAGATGCTGGCCGCCCTTGAGGCCTCCCTATGACTTCCTCCGCTCTCGTACCTTCCGCCCCATCGGCCGACCCGATGGCCGACCGCATTGCCGAGGTCAGCCGCAACACCGCCGAGACGCGCATCACCGCGCGCATCAACCTCGACGGCACCGGCCAGGCCAAGCTTTCCACCGGCATCGGTTTTTTTGACCACATGCTCGACCAGATCGCCCGCCACGGCCTGATCGACCTGGACATTGATTGCGAGGGCGACCTCCATATCGACGGCCACCACACCGTGGAAGACGTGGGCATCACCCTGGGCCAGGCCTTTGCGCGCGCCGTGGGCGACAAGAAGGGCATCCGCCGCTACGGCCACGCCTATGTGCCGCTGGATGAAGCGCTCTCGCGCGTGGTGGTTGATTTCTCGGGCCGGCCCGGCCTGCACATGGACGTGAAGTTCACCTCCGGCAGCATCGGCCAGCTCGATACCCAACTGGTGTACGAGTTCTTCCAGGGCTTTGTGAACCATGCAGGCGTCACGCTGCACATCGACAACCTCAAGGGCGTGAATGCCCATCACCAGTGCGAAACGATTTTCAAGGCGTTTGGCCGCACGCTGCGGGCGGCGCTGGAGCGCGACCCGCGCTCCGCGGGTGTCATCCCCTCCACCAAGGGCTCGCTGTGAGTGTTTTTAAGTCAAATCGGGCGCAAGCCCTTGATATATAAGCACTGATAGCTATGAATATGGAAGCAAAAACTGTCGCTGTGGTGGACTACGGCATGGGCAACCTGCGCTCCGTGTCGCAGGCGGTGCAGGCCGCCGCAGCCGGTACAGGCTGGTCTGTCGTCGTCACCTCGCGCCCCGAAGACGTGCGCGCTGCCGAACGCATCGTGCTGCCAGGGCAGGGCGCCATGCCCGACTGCATGCGCGAACTGCACGAGTCGGGGCTGAAAGCCTCGGTGCTGGAAGCCGCGGCCAGCAAGCCGATGTTTGGCGTGTGCGTAGGTATGCAGATGCTGCTGGACCACAGCGCCGAAGGCCAGGGCGGCGGCACGCCCGGCCTGGGGCTCATCCACGGCGAGGTGCGCAAGTTCGACCTGGCAGGCCGTACGCAGCCCGACGGCAGCCGCTTCAAGGTGCCGCAGATGGGCTGGAACCAGGTGCGCCAGGTGCCCCATGGTGGCCGCGTGCACCCGGTGTGGGCTGGCGTGCCGGACAACAGCTACTACTATTTTGTACACAGCTTTTATGCGCTGCCGCAGGACCCGGCACACTGCGCAGGCCAGACCGACTACGGCGGCCTGTTCGCGTCGGCGATTGCACGCGATAATATTTTTGCCACCCAGTTTCACCCGGAGAAGAGTGCGGAGCACGGCCTGGCCCTGTACCGCAACTTTCTGCACTGGAATCCCTGAGACCGTTTTCCCAACCCCGTTCGGGCCGAGCCCTGACTCGCCCTTTTCTCCCGAACTTCACCACCATGCTGCTCATTCCCGCCATCGACCTCAAGGACGGCCACTGCGTTCGCCTCAAACAAGGCGATATGGACCAATCCACCACCTTCGGTGAAGACCCGGCCGCCATGGCGCGCAAGTGGGTGGATGCGGGTGCCCGCCGACTGCACCTGGTGGATCTGAACGGCGCCTTTGCGGGCGTGCCCAAGAACTACAGCGCCATCAAATCCATTCTGAAAGAAGTGGGCGAAGAGATCCCGGTGCAGCTCGGTGGCGGTATCCGCGACCTGGACACCATCGAAAAATACATCGACGGCGGCCTGCGCTACGTGATCATTGGCACGGCTGCAGTCAAGAACCCCGGGTTCCTGAAAGACGCCTGCAGCGCCTTCGGCGGCCACATCATCGTCGGGCTGGATGCGAAGGACGGCAAGGTCGCTACCGACGGCTGGAGCAAGCTCACCGGCCACGAGGTGGTGGACCTCGCCAAGAAGTTCGAGGACTGGGGTGTGGAATCCATCATCTACACCGACATCGGCCGCGACGGCATGCTGTCGGGCATCAACATCGATGCCACCGTGAAGCTGGCACAGGCGCTGAGCATCCCCGTGATCGCGTCGGGTGGCCTGTCGAACATGGCCGACATCGAGCAGCTGTGCGCGGTGGAGAGCGAGGGCGTCGAGGGCGTGATCTGTGGCCGCGCCATCTACAGCGGTGACCTGGACTTTGCCGCGGCACAGGCCCGCGCCGACGAACTGGCCGACAAGGCCTGAAAGCCCCGATGGGCTGGGCTGGGCTGGGCATCCCCACCTGGCCGCCACCCCGGTTGCAGGCAGGTGCGCGCCACTTCGACATGGATCTGTGTGCACGCACGCCGCGCCTCGCTCTCCATCAACCTTCCCGGGCCATGCACCGTGCGCGGCCCGGGCTGCCGAACTAGGGCCTGTTCACACTATTTTCGCCAGTGCGAAGGCCATGCAAACGGCGCCAATCTAGGCGCGTGACGACGCCAAGGCCGGGGCCTTGGCTAGGAACGCAACAACGAGTGGCGCCGTTTGCATGGCCTTCCCTTCGGGTTGCAACCC
>LNFM01010344.1_pt1 | contig 13175 bp, 7 predicted proteins | sample 596031 | NCBI WGS metagenome assembly LNFM01 (sample SAMN04254537, study PRJNA301005) | activated carbon metagenome | isolation source: dual media filters at the Ann Arbor, Michigan drinking water treatment plant | place: USA: Ann Arbor
GGCCCGGGCACGGTCTGTGTCCCGTCCACGGGCAACTGTGCCCCCGACGACTGCACGACGTTCCCCGATCGCTGCACCGCGACCCAGAACTGCGTCGCTGGCGTCTGCATCGATAACCCCTGCCAGGGCGTGACCTGCACCGACGGTCGCTTCTGCGTCGAGGGTCAGTGCCGCGAGCCGTGCTCCGACATCACCTGCGCGGATGGCGAGCGCTGCCGCGAAGGCATGTGCGAGGCCGATCCGTGTGGTCGCCCGTGTCCGTTCGGCCAGGTCTGCGACGACGATAGCGGCACCTGCATCGAGAACAACTGCGACGTCGTCGTCTGCCCGCAGGGCGAGGCGTGCAACCCGAACAACAACTTCGAGTGCGAGCCCGACGCGTGTATCACGACGATGTGCCCCGACCCGACCGATGTCTGCCTCCTCGGCGACTGCTACGATCCGTCGACGTTCGCGCCTGACGCGGGCGTGCCGATCGTCGTCACCACGGGTGGCGGCGGCGGTGGTGGTTGCGCCACGGGCGGCAGCGACGTCGGGTTTGGCGCCCTGCTCGCCCTGCTGGCCCTGCGCCGCCGGCGCATGCGCCGCACGGGAGGTCGCGCGTGATTCGCTTCCGTAGCTATGCGGTCCTCGCCCTGCTGGCGGTTGGCAGCGCCTCCGCTCTGTCCTGTCAGGTGAACGAGCTCTGCCTCAACTGCGCCGTCGGCGACGGTGGCGACATGTCCGGAGACGGCGGCGACCTCGGAGACGGCGGCGACATGGTCATCGATGCCGACGACAGCACGGACGGTGGCGACGGTGGCGTCTGCGTGCCGTCGGGCACCGAGGTCTGCGATGGCCGCGACAACGACTGCAACGGCCAGATCGACGACAACATCGCCGACATCGGCGAGTTGTGCACGAACCAGATGGGCCTCTGCGCGGGCTCGACCAAGGAGTGCGTGAATGGCGTGCCGAGCTGCACGTACGATCCGCAGCCCGAGGCGTGCGACATGCAGGACAACGACTGCAACGGGCTGACCGATGAAGGCGATCCGGGCGGTGGCGCGCGCTGCGGTACGGATGCGGGCGAGTGCGTGGCGGGTACGAACCGCTGCAACCCGGCCACCGGTCAGATCGAGTGCGTCGGGGCCATCGGCTCCGTCGGCGGCCAGGCCGAGATCTGCAACGGGCTCGATGATGACTGCGACTCGATCTTCGATGAAGGCCTCACCAACCTCGGCGCCTGCGGCTCGACGACCGACGTCGGCGAGTGCAACATCGGCCGGCTCGAGTGCGAGGGTGGCGGTCCGGTCTGCAAGGACTCGATTGGCCCCACGTTCGAGGTCTGCGACGCGCTCGATCAGGATTGCGACGGCAACCCGACCAACGGCTACAACCTGAACACCGATCCGACGAACTGCGGGATGTGCGGTCGCATCTGCGATCTGCCGAACGCCATCGAAGGGTGCGGAGCGGGCAACTGCACCGTCGCGGGCTGCGTCGCGGGCTGGGCCAATCCGAACGGCATGGCCGCCGACGGCTGCGAGTACATGTGCACGCAGACGGGGCCCGAGGTCTGCAACGGTCGCGATGACGACTGCGACACGCGGATCGACGAAGGCATCACCCTCCCGCCGGTGGGCGCGTTCTGCCGTACCCAGGGCGAGTGCGCGACCGGGACCACCGTGCAGTGCACGGGCCTCACGGGCATCCGCTGCGTCTACGCGGATCCGGACGTCTCCGACGACGGCATGGGCAACATCCTGCCCGAGACCGTCTGTGACACGAGAGACAACGACTGCGACGGCGCGACCGACGAAGGTCAGCCGAACCTGGGCCAGGCCTGCGACAACGGCGCGATCGGCACCTGCCGTACCACCGGCGTGTTCGCCTGCCCCGCGGGCGGCACCGGCCCCGCCGTCTGCAACGCCCCGGCTGGCCCCGCGCCGGGTACCGAGACGTGCAACGGCCTCGACGACAACTGCAACGGCATCGTCGACGACGGCGCCAGCACCGGCAACCTGGCCGGTCAGAACTGGGTGACCATCCCCGGCTCGTCCACGCAGATCATGCGGTACGAGGCGTCGCACCCGGACGCGCGCGCCGGCGTGCAGGGCACCTTGACCACCCACGCGTGCTCGCGCGCCAGCGTGCAGCCGTGGACGAACATCACGCAGCCCCAGGCCGAGGCCGTGTGCCTCTCGATGGGGGCGCGCCTCTGCAGCGAGTCCGAGTGGCAGCGCATGTGCGATCCGCGCCCGACCTATCCGGTCGCGGGGCCCACGGGCAACGCCGACTTCGTCTACTTCGAGGCCGAGGATGCCTTCGCGAACACGGGGCTCGGCGGCAAGACGTGGTCGGTGAACAACACGCAGGACTTCTCCGGCCAGTCCGCGCTCCAGGCGCTGACGGACTCCGGCGTCAACGTCACCCAGGCCAACGCGCTCGCGAACTCGCCGCGCCTCGACTTCCAGCTGACGCTCGCGGCGACGACGACGTACTCGGTGTGGGTCCGCATGATGGGTGTCGCCAACAATGGCAACTCCGTCCACGTCGGCCTGAACCTCAATACGGCCGGCGCCGCGACAGCGACCGTGGCCCCCCCCCAGAACAACGTCTGGGTCTGGGTGCGCGCGGCGAACATGACCACCGCCACCGCCGGTAACTACCTCGCCAGTGTCTACATGGCCGAGGATGGCACCCGCGTCGATGCGATCGCGGTGGTCCGCTCGGGTAACGCCACGACCCCGCCGTTCGACGAGCGCACGTGGGCCTACGCGACCAACCGCAAGGTGGCGCAGCCGACGACGTGCAACGCCGACGACTTCGACACGACGCCGGGTGGCACCGATCAGGATGCCATCCTGGACACGGGCACCCTCGCGCAGTGCTTCGCCGACGGCAGCGGGGCGAACGACGCGTTCGACATGAGCGGCAACGTGAAGGAGTGGACGATCGAGCGCTCGGCCGGGAGCAACCCGCTCCGCGGTGGGGCGTCGAACAACGAGGTCAGCGGGACGACGTGCAACCTGAACTTCACGCTCGCCGACGACCAGTTCTTCTTCCCGAATGTCGGCTTCCGATGCTGTAGGTAGCGCGCGCTGCCCGGACTGCCTGTATCCGAAGCGCGTGTGTTTCTGTGCGGCGGTCCCCACCGTCGTCACGCGCACGCGCGTCGTGATCGTCCGGCACCACACGGAGCGTGACCGGTCGTCCAACTCCGGCCGGCTCGCGCACCGGGCGCTGACCAACAGCGTGCTGGTCGACTATCCCGATGGGGCGGTGCCGCCCCTGGAGGGGGCCTGGCTCCTGTTCCCCGAGGGCAAGGAGATCCCGGTTGCCCCCGAGCATCCTCCCTCGACCATCGTGGCCCTCGATGCCACCTGGGCGCAGGCGCGCAAGATGTACCGGAAGCTGAACGCCCTGCGGGGCCTGCCGCTGTTCAAGCTGCCTGTGGCCCCCATGCCGGCGCAGCGCCTGCGGTCTGCCCCCGCCCCCGGCCTGGTCTCGACCATCGAGGCGATCGCGCGGGCGCTCCGGATTCTCGAAGGGGACGCCGTGGCCACCCCCCTGGAGGATCTGTTCCAGGCGGCGGTCGCGGCCACAATCGCGACCGGCCGGATCCCCGCGCGCGGCGCGTCATAGGATAAGATTTCCTCGCTTGGGAGCGCCGCGTCAAAGACGCGCCGGGATCTCGATCTCGGTGAAGCTCATCATGGCGACGTCGCTCGTGGTGGCGGCCGCCGTGGGGATGTCGGCGTGGTTTGCCCAAAAAGCGATCGCGGAGCTCGGCGAGCGCAACATCGCGGCCCGCCGCGAGGCCGGCGAGAAGGCGATCACGCGCGAGTCGAAGGTGATCCTCGAGGCGATCGCCCAGACCGTGCAGCTCACGGTCATCGGGAACCAGCCCGCCGAGACGCAGCTGATCGTGGAGAAGACGCTCGAGGAAAACTCTCAGGTCCTGTCGATCGTGGTCACCGATCACACGGCCAAGGAGAATCAGGTCGTCGCGAAGACCGAGCGCAAGGAGCGCCCGACGGGTGGCGCCGAGCTGCCGTATAGCAAGCCGGTCCTCGTCGGCTCGAACCCGACGCCTCACTACACCGTGGACATCAAGGTCTCGACCGCCGAGTTCGAGGCCGAGCTCGCGACGTCACTGGCCGAGGCCAAGACCCGCGCCGAGCGCACCCGCAACCGCGTGCTCATGGTCTCGCTCGTCGTGCTCGCGATCGGCATCGTCCTCGCCGCGCTCCAGGCCGTGCAGCTCGCCCGGCCGATTCGCCTCCTGACCGCGCAGGCCGCGCGCATCGCCGGTGGTGACCTCCAGGCGCGCGTGCCCGACGGACGTCGCGACGAGCTGGGCACCCTCGCGCACACGTTCAACCTCATGGCGAACGAGATCCAGGCGCTCCTGTTCGAGCAGGCCCAGAAGGCCTCTCTCGAGAAGGAGATGGAGCTCGCCCGCCAGGTGCAGCAAGCGATGCTGCCGCCGCACACGCTCGATTCGCACGGCTACCTGAAGGTGGTCGGCTACTGCCAGCCCGCATCGAGCTGCGGCGGCGACTGGTGGACGTATCGCAAGCTCTCGAACGGCCGCATGCTCATCGTCGTCGGTGATGCCACGGGGCACGGCATCCACTCGGCCATGATCGCGGCCACGGCGCGCGGCGCGGTCGAGGCGTTGTCGGCGATCGACGAGCGACTGCTCACGCCGGACCAGGTGCTGCGCGCGATCGACTCGGCGATCCGCCAGGTCGGCGACCACAACGTGCTCATGACGGCCTTCGCCGCGGTCCTCGATTCGGCGAATGGCATCCTTCACTATGCGAACGCCGGCCAGAACTTCCCGTACGTGATGAAGCTCGGCGGGACGCGGATCCTCGAGGACGCGAGCATCATCGCCGCGAGCGGCAATCCCCTCGGGGATCGCAACATCGCGGTCGAGATCCGTCGCGGGTCAGTCCAGCTTCGCCCGGGCGACCTGTTCGTGTGCTTCACCGACGGTCTCGTCGAGCGCAGTAACCGCGCCGGCAAGCTGTTCGGTGATCGCCGCCTGCGCAACACCCTGACGGGGCAGTCCCTCGCCGACGACCAGTCGCTGATCCGGCTCCGCGACAACCTGGTGGCGACACTCGAGCGCTATGCCGAAGGGTCGCTGCCCGAGGACGACATCACGCTCGTGCTGTGTCAGTTCGACCCGCCCATCGCGGGTCGTGGGTCGATGGGGCGGGGCGCCGCGTGAAGCTGCGGGGAGCGGCGCTGGCATTGCTGGCCAGCGCGGGGATCGCGAACGCACAGCCGGCCGTCTCGGTGCCCGCGGTCGATGTCGCCGACCTGCCGCCGCTGCCGCCAGCCAACGAGGACACGAGCGCGGCCGCCACGGTGCTCGCCGCCTCGTCGGCCGAGGAGGATGTGGTCGTCGGTGCCGCGAAGCGCGAGCAGTCGCTCGGCAACGTGGCCTCGGCCGTCACCGTCGTCACCGCCGATCGCATCCGTCGCTTCGGCTACCGCACGGTCGGCGAGGCGATCGCGGGCGTCACCGGCATCTACATCCAGGACACGCGGCTCACGCACCAGGTCGGCGTCCGCGGCGTGCAGATTCCGGGTGGCTTCAACAGCCGCATCCTCGTGCTGGTCGATGGCGCGACGGTCAACGAGGCGTGGGGCGGCTTCGCCGGCGTCACCTACGACGGCCTCATCTCGATCGACGATGTGGCCCGCATCGAGGTCATCCGGGGCCCGGTCGGCGCCGTCTACGGATCGAATGCGTTCTTCGCGATCCTGAACATCGTCACGAAGAGCGCGACCGAGAGCTCACGGGCGTGGGGCCGCGTGACCGCGGGCTCGATCAACGGCGCGGGCGCGACGGCCGGCTTCGCCGTCGGTGACGTTCACAAGCAGGTGCGCGGCTCGGTGTATGCGCTGTCGCGCTTCGGCGAGACCTACTCGCTGCCCGAGATCGGCGACAACCTCCAGGGCGACGGCGGCACCACCTTGCTGGGCTCCCTCGTCGCCACGTGGGGCGGCAGCTTCGTGCAGTTCCGCGCGATGCGCTCGGCGCGCGATTCACCCTTCGCGCCCTACGATTCGAACCCGGCGCTCGATCCGCCCTACACGCTGTTCAACACCCAGCTCCTCGTCGAGGGCGGGCATACGCGCGAGCTGTCCGAGAAGACGACGTTGACGGTGCGCGGCTACGGGACGCTCTACCAGTACGGCGACGAGATCAACTACGCCCTCGACGACACGTTCATCGACAAGGGCGACGCGACGACCGTCGGCGGCGAGGCGCGCATGCGCTACGCGATCCTCGACGAGAACAAGCTCGGGATCACGGCCGGTGGCGAGGCGAACTACAACGCGACGGAGAGCCGCGCGTACTCCGAGCAGACGCCCCAGGACGCAGTCGACGTCCCGCTCGACTTCACGATCCTCGGCCTCTACTCGGAGTTCGATGGGCAGCCGCTCCCGTGGCTCGGCTTCACCGCCGGTCTGCGCTTCGACCGCAACTCGAAGATCTCGAGTCGGTTCTCGCCGCGCGCCGCGCTCTTCCTGTCGGAGAGCGGCAAGGCCCCGCGCTACGGTCTCAAGCTCCTCTACGCCGAGGGCTTCCGCAACCCGAGCGCGTTCGAGGGCTTCTTCGAGGACGGGGTCGACTTCATTGCCAACCCGGCCATCGAGCCCGAGACGATCCGGTCCTACGAGGTCGTCGGCTGGGCGAAGCCCGTCGCCGGACTCTCGACGCGACTGTCGGGCTGGTACTGGGACGCGCGCGACGTGATCGAGCAGGTGCCGGCCGCCCCGCCGATGGAGAACCTCCTGCAGTTCCAGAACGTCGGTCGTTACGTCACGATGGGCGTCGAGGGGGAATTTTCGTACCGCAACAGCAATGGCTGGTACGCCTTCGGTGGGCTCTCGTACGCGCGCGTCGGTAACGCGGCGGCGCCGGGCGCGGCCGTCGAGTACGGCAACGTCGTCAATGCGCCCGCGGTCACCGGCAACGCGGGCCTCTCCACGCCCCGCATCTCCAACCTCTTCCATCTCTCGACCGACCTCGTGCTCCTCGGCCAGCGCCCCACGCGCAGCCCCGGCGTCGATGCCCCGGTCTGGGTCGGCCTCGGCGCGACGCTCTACATCCCGAACGTGAAGGGCTTCGACCTCACCATCGGCGGTCGCAACCTGCTCGGCACGCGTGATCAGTTCCCGGCCGTCGGTGACTACGACCGCTTCCCCGATCCCACCACCACCGTCCTCGTGCCCCGGATCCCCGGTGAGGGGCGCGAGGTCTTCATCCGCGTCGGCGCTTCGTACTGAGGAGGCTCCCCATGACCAGGACGCTAAGGTTAGTGCTCGCGGCGACGCTCCTCCTCGGGGCGCCGACGATCGTGCATGCGCAGCGCGCGGGGCAGGGCGAGGACGACAGCGCGGCGCTCGTGGCCGAAGGGCGCGAAGCGCTGAAGGACGGCAAGCTCGACGATGCCGGCAAGGCGCTCGACCAGGCGATCGCGCTGAACCCGCGGCGCGTCGAGGCGTACGTCCTCCGCTCCGCGGTCTACGCGGCGAAGCAGCAGTACGCCGAGGGCGTCGCGCTGATGCGGCGCGCCCAGCAGCTGTCCCCGACGGACGAGGAAGTGCTCACCGCGCTCGGCTCGCAGCTCGTGCTCGCGGGTGAGGTCGAGGAGGGCGTGCCGCTGCTCACGGCGGTCACCGCGAAGAATCCCAAGCGCTACGACGCGCAGCTGCTCCTCGGTGGGTACCACCATGCCCAAGGTAAGTGGCCCGACGCGATCACCGCGTTCGAGGCGTACTTCACGAGTCGCCCGGCCGAGCTCGCGGGTGACGATGCGCGCCACCAGGTCGACCTGGCCGATTCGTACTTGCGCTTCCGGCAGCCGGCCAAGGCCCAAGGATTGTTCCAGCAGGCGCTCGACGCCCGGCCGCGTGATCTCCGGGCGCGCATCGGTGTGGCGTGGTCGACGGCGGCGATCGATTGTCGCAAGGCGCGGCCCCTTCTCCGGGAGCTCGAGCCGATCGCGGTCACGTATCCTGCGATCTGGCTCGTCGATGGCCAGTGCGCGCTCGAGATGGGCGATGTCAACGCGGGCCTCGCGCTCGGCCGCAAGTTCCTCGAGAAGGCGCCCGGTAGCTCGGCGGCAGGCCATGCCCTCGTCGGCGAGGCGCAAGCCCAGCGCGGCAATCTCGTGGAGGCGCGCAAGGAGCTCGAGACGGCGCGCAACCTCGAACCGAAACGGCGGCGGTGGTCGGTGCGACTCGCGGTCGTGTTGCGGCGCGCGGGCGAGCACCAGGAGGCCCTCGCGGTCCTCGACGAGCTGGGACCGCCGTCCCAGGCGAACGTCGATCCTGACTGGTGGTACGAGGTCGGCGAGACCCTCCTCGCCAAGGCCGACCCCGCGACCGCCGTCACCCGGCTCACGCCTGTCCTCGATGCGCTGCCGGGCGACGCGATGATTCGCACGCTGCTCGGAGCGGCGCAGCTCGGCGCCGGCCAGGCCGAGATCGCAGTGAACACGCTCGGCGATGCGGAAGCGATCACGAGCACGCCGCGCAGCCGGCAGCTCCTGTCGAAGGCGCTGACGACCGTGGCGGTGAACGACCTCGGCGTCGGTGATGCGGCCGCCGCGGAGCAGCGCCTCACCAGGGCCGAGCAGCTCGACGCGACCGCGGTGACCCTGAAGAACCTGGGCATCGCACGGCTCGCCCTCGACAAGCCCGCAGATGCGATCAACCCCCTCGATCGCTCGAACAAGCTCGCGCCGGCCGCCTCGACGCAGATGCTCGCCGCGCGCGCTCGCGCTCTCGTCGGGGATACGACCGGTGCCCGCCAGCTGTACGAGAAGGCCTCCGGCGACAAGGAGCTCGGCGTCGAGGTCGCGATCGATTGGGCCGCATCCGAGGTCGCGGCCGGCGATGCCTCCGTGGCCGTCGCGGCGCTCGAGAAGGTCGCCACGGCGGCCAAGAACGGTCCCCTCGCCCAGCGTCACAAGGTGGCGCTCGCGACGGCGCGCCACGCCGCCGGGGTCGCGGCGATCCGCTCCGGTAACGGCGGCAAGGCCGTCGACCTCCTCACCGCCGCGGATGCGGCCGACTCGTCGCTCGCCAAGAAGTGCGATCTGGCGCTGGCCGCGGTCGTCGCGGGCGAGCAGGGCGCGGCCCTGAAGGCGCTGAAGAAGGTCAGCGGTCAGAGCTGCCCGTTCCCGTCGCCCGCTGATACGCAGGCCGCCCCGATCCTCGTCGCGTTCATCGAGGGCCGCTCCGCGAAGAAGGCGAGCAAGTCGCTCGACAAGCTCACGAACCTCTCCGGCAAGTCGAATGGCGCCGCCGCCGTGCTCCTCAACACCGCCATCCGCGTGGTCGCGCTCGAAGCGGCGCAGGACGCGTACCGCAGCGGTTCGACGGCCTCCGCGAAGAAGTTCCTGACCACGGCGAAGAACGCGAGTTCGCGGACGGGCACGGACGAGATCGCACACAACCTCGCCGTGATCGACCTCGCGGAAGGCCGCCTCGACGCTGCGATCACCGCGCTCGACAAGATCGCGGCGAAGGTGCCCGAGGCGTACGTCAGCCTCGGGATTGCCTACGAGAAGAAGGGCGAGCCGATGAAGGCGCTCGAGGCGTGGAAGAAGGCGAAGCGCAGCAACGTGCGGTTCGCACAGCTGAACGAGTGGATCGAAGCCAAGGAACGTATCTACGGGGAGGCGCCATGAGGCTCGCGGCATGCCTCGTCGCGATTGCGGCCGTGGTATTCGGGCTCGCGTCCCCCGCGCAGGCCGACATCACCGTCGGCGTGTTCGCCCCGAGCGCGCCGTTCCCGACGACGGTGGCGCGCGTCGAGTTCGCGTCGAAGCTCGCCGAGCAGGTGGGAGCCGCCGCCGGCACGAAGGCGACCGGTCGTAACTACGCGCGGGCGAGCGACTTCGCCGCCGCAGTGAAGAAGGGCGAGGTCACCGTCGCGCTCGTCGACGCCACGTACCTCGCGTCCCAGAGCGGCTACACCGTGATCGGCGCGTCGGTGCGCGGCGGCGATACATCGCAGGGCTGGCAGCTTGTCGCGAAGGGCGTCTCCAAGGTGAACGATCTCCGCGGCAAGAAGATCCTCGTCCCGTCCGTCGGGGGTAAAGAGACGGACTTCGTGCTGAACGTCCTCCTCGGCGGCGTCGAGAAGGGGTACTTCAGCGCGATCGAGTCGGCCTCCGACACTGCGTCGGCGCTGGCATCGTTGAACCAGGGCAAGACCGACGCGGTGGTGTGTCCCACCGGGGTCGACCTGCCGTCCGGCGTCTCGAAGGTGATCGGCCTGCCGTCGCTCGCGACCCCCGTGCTGGTCACCTATTCGGCGCTGCCTGCCGCGCAGAAATCTGCGATCACGAGCGCGGTCGGCGGGTTCAAGGGCGATGCGACGCTCGGCAGCTTCCGCGCCTCGGACTCCGATGGCGTGAAGGCCATCACGAAGCGGTTCGGCGTGCCCGTGAAGCGCGGTCCGTTCGTGGTGCCGTCGGTGCGTCTCCTCGTCGGCGACCTCGTCGAGGATCGCAAGCTCTCGATCGAGCGCACGCCCGTCACGACATTTGCGGAAGCGCCATAGAGCTGTCGCTCGACGGGAGGTCCTTCATGCGCGGCAACGCCATGATGGCTGGCACCACGACGAAGGCGGCGATGGCGCACGTGATCTCGCCGACGAGTGACGCGAGGCCAAAGCCACGGATGGCGTTGTTGTCGCTCGCGAACAGCGACGCGTAGCCGATGATCGTCGTCAGCGAGCACACGAAGACCGCGCCGCCGGTCGTGCGCAGTGCGCCGAGCGGGTCCGAGGCATCGTGCTCCGCGCGGTCGGCGACGTTGATCGCATAGTCGATCCCGAGACCGAGCGTGATGGGCAGGGCGACGAAGTCGAGGAAGTTGATCTCGAGGCCGGCGACCGCACACACCGCGATCATCGCGAGCGTGCCGGAGCCCGTCGCGGCGAGGACGGCGATCGAGCGGCGCGAGCGGCCGACGACGAGTAGCACCATCAGCGTGAGTCCGAGGCCGGCGACGAGCGTGACCATCGGACCGTCCTGCTGGATCTGCTGGAGCACGTCGGCGAACAGCACGCTCGGACCCGCGGCCATGACGGGCGCGTCGCCGACCTTGGCGTTGCGCACGGCGGTGGCGAAGGCGATGAGGTCCTTGCCGTTCAGCTCGTCGAACTCGGCGCTGGGCTTCACGGCCACGATCCGACCGACGCTGCCGTCGCGTTCGGTCAGCTTCACCGCCCAGTCGCGCGGGAGATCCGCGGCGGTCAGGAGGTGAAGGTCATCGCGGGGCCGGAAGGCCGCGAGCTGCGCGCGCAGGTCGGCAGGGAGGTCGTGGCCGGCCTCGCCGAGGACGAGGTCGATCAGCGTGCGGATCTCGGTGGCGAGCGCGAGCTTCTCGCGCTGGTCGGGCGGCAGCGCATCGAGGATCGACGTGACGGGACCCACGATCGAGTGCTTCGCCGCGGCTTGCTTCAGGGCCGCGACGACCCCGGGCACCTGCGCCGGATCATCGACGGCGACATAGGTCTGGCCCGCGATGCCGGCGAGGCCGCGACCGAAGGCCTCGTCGGAGCGCCGCATCCAGGCCCGCGCTTGCCGCGCGTCCTCCCCGCGCGAGCGCATCTCGGTCATGTCGTACTCGAACGGGTCGTTCTGGATGTACTGCCAGGTCAGGACGCCGGCGGCGATCGTGATGGCGCCCGCGCCCGCGCACGCGAGCACCGGACGGCGCAGCCCGAACACGCGCGTGATGACGGTGCCGAACCAGGGGGAGGCGGTGCGGCGCGGGGCAGGAGCGAAGCGCATCACCAGCACCGGCAAGAGGGTGAACGACGCGATCCAGCAGACGAGCATGCCGACCCCCCCGATCCAGGCGAAGTCCGCGAAGCCGCGAAACTTCGTCGCCGCCAGCGCGCCGTACGCGATCGCCGCGCCGAGCGAGGCCACCAGCGTCGGCTTCAGGGTGCCCGCGAGCGCCGCGCTCATCGCCGTCACGGCGGGCGAACGCTCGGCGCCGCATGGTGACGTGGCGGGGGCGCCGTCGACGCCGCGGCGCTCCTCGAGGTAGCGCGCGACGAGGAGGATGCCGTAGTTCACGCCGTTGCCCGCGATGATGGCGCCGAGGAAGGCCGTCGCCGCGTTGAGGTGGCCGACGGTGAGCGCGGCAACGCCGAAGGCCACGAGGACGCCCACGACGAGGTTCGCGGTGAGCAACAGGATGAGCTTCACCGACCTCAAGTATGCGAACAGCACGACCGCGACGAGCACTGCGGTGATGAGGCTCGACAGGAGCACACCGCGCACGAGGGCCGCTTGCTCGGCGAGCGTGACGGTGACGCCCCCCGCGAAGCCGACCTCCGCGCTCGGGTACGTGAGCTTCACGCCGGCCGCGATCTCGTCGAGCTGCGTCTGGAGCGCGCGATCCTTGTGGATGTCCGTCGCGACGAACGCCGTGCGCAGGATGATCACCTGCGTCGTGCCGTCGGCGCTGACGAAGCGCGAGCGGGCGTACGTCGCTTCCGCCTCCGTCCGGCGCCGCTTCAGCTCGTCGAAGCGCGGGTCGATCGGCCCGCGGGGCCCTTCGTCGTCGTCGTCGTCGAGGTCGACGAAGAGCGGGTTCGCCTTCGCCTTCGCGGTGGCGACGACATCGGACAGGGTGTCGCGCGCGAGCTGGAGGTCCGCGAGCGGAACGTAGAGCGCCGCGTTCGCGGTGACGAAGGCGCGGGTCTCGGCGTCATCCGCCTCGGCGCGCTCGACGAGCTCGGGGCTGATGCGGCGAATGCCGGCGAGCGCCTGGGCTGCCGCCGCGGCCCGGATCGTCGGATCGGGCGCCACGACGAGCACGAGGTTCGTGTCCTTCGCCGGCATGCGGGCGAGGAGCTTCTCGCCGTCCCTCACCGAGGGTGCGTCACGGGGCAGCAGGTAGGCCAGGTCGGCACGCAGTGGCAAGTGCCAGATGGTCAGATAGGCGGAGATCGCCGCCACCGCGGCTCCGACGGCGAGGACCCACCGGGAGCGGCGCGTCAACCATTCGACATACTTCACGGTCCGCGTCGACATCGCGGCCGGTAAGGGCAATGGCCGTGCCTCACGCGGCGATCGCGTAGGGGCGCGAAATACCGGTCGCAATGGCGCCGACGTTCAACCACCCTGGGGGGA
>LNFM01010346.1_pt1 | contig 13175 bp, 10 predicted proteins | sample 596031 | NCBI WGS metagenome assembly LNFM01 (sample SAMN04254537, study PRJNA301005) | activated carbon metagenome | isolation source: dual media filters at the Ann Arbor, Michigan drinking water treatment plant | place: USA: Ann Arbor
GCGCAGGCGCGGGTGGCACAATGCAGGCCACGAGGAGGATCTGCCCATGGCCCGCACGCTGATCAGGAATGCCAGCATCGTCACCGTCGATGACGCGCTGGGTGAGCTTCCCGCCGGCGACATCCTGGTCGAGGACGATGTCATCGTCGCGGTCGCTCCGTCGATCGCCGCGGCCGATGCGCTGGTGGTGAACGCGACCGGCATGGTCGCGATCCCCGGGCTGGTCAACAGCCACATCCATACCTGGGAGATCGCCCTGCGCGGCATCGGCGCCGACTGGGTGAGTTCGCGCGACTATTTCGGCACGCTGCATGGCAACCTCACGCATCGATTCGAGGCGGTCGACAACCGGGTGGTGAACCTCGCGGGCGCGCTGGCCCAGGTCGATGGCGGCACCACGACGATCTTCGACTGGTGCCACAACCTGCGGCACCCGGACATGTCGGATGCAGCAATCGACGGGCTCGAGGCGTCCGGCATCCGCGCGGTGTTCGGGCACGGCACTGCGAAGCCGATGTACCAAGACAGCTCGGCGGCGAAGTCCTACACCGAGATCGGCCAGCCACGCGCCGAAGTGCACCGGCTGCGTACCGGCCGGCTGGCGTCCGATGCGCGGCGGGTGACGATGGCGCTGGCCATCCTCGGACCCGACTGGAGCACCTACGAGGTGACCGAGTCCGACATCCGGCTCGCCCGCGAGTACGGACTGGTGAACAGCGCGCATACCTACGGCCGTCCAGGCAAGCGGGTGGCGCCGGACGGCATGTGGCGGCTGCAGAAGGCCGGCCTCCTTGGGCCGGACCACAACGTCGTGCATGGCAACTGCCTCGGCGACGACGAACTGAAGATGATCATCGACCAAGGCTGCTCGACCTCGGCGACCTGCACCGCAGAGATGATGAACTGCGAGCATCCTGCGCTCCTCGGCCGCGTCGAGCGGTTCGGTGGCGTGCCGGCGATCGGCACCGACGTGGATCCGTACTTCAATGCGTCCATGCTTGCCGAGATGCGCCGCTGCTTCTTCCAGCAGCGTGAACTCGACAACATCGCGGCCGCGAAGGCGGGCAGGCATCCGCCGCCGGCCCATGCGACGACCACGCGCTCGGTGCTGCGCTGGGCCACGCTCGGCGGCGCGCGCGCGCTTCGACTCGAGCACCGGATCGGCTCGCTCACCCCGGGCAAGCAGGCCGATATCGTGCTGGTGCGCACCGACGATCTCAACATGTTCCCGGCACTGCCGGGGGGCGACGCAGTGCATGCCGTGGTGATGAACGCCGAGACCGCGAACATCGACAGCGTGATGGTGGCCGGGCAGTTCCTGAAGCGCCACGGGCGCCTGCTGTACCCCGACCTGCAGATGCGCCAGCTCAAGGCCGAGCTGCTCGGCGTGCGCGAACGGGTGATGGCACGTGGCAGCTATGCCTATCGGCCGGTGCCGGCGGGCGAGCGCGTCTATCCCTGAGCCGGCAGCGCGGCCAGCCGCCGCGCGCGCAGGGCGGAGGTGGCGCGCCCGGTCCGGTCAGGACGCCGTCGCGGGGGCGGCTTCTGCTTCCGGTCCCGCTCCCGGGCGGTCGCTTTCGCTTTCGTCGCGCCCGGCGCCGGACGTCCCCCCGCTGCAGATCGCCGACATCAGCTTCGCGCAGTCGAGCAGCTGCACCAGGGCAGGAACGTTCCCGAGGCGGGTCGTCTTCTGGGCATCGATCACAGAGGCGACCCAGGGCGCGAACGAGCCCATGCCTTCAGGGGTGGGATGGACATGGTCGTGCGCGACGTCCAGCACCGTCGTGACATCGTCGACCCGCAGCGCGAGTGCCGGTACTTCCTTCTGCGCGGTCGAACGCAGCACGATCAGCAGGCTCTCGGCATCGGCGCGGCGGTCGGGCATGCCGAACAGCCGACGTGCGCAGATCACCGGCACCACGCGCGAGCCGCTGCCCGAACCGACCTCGACCAGGCCGAGCGCTGCGCCGCCCGCGCCCGGCGTGCGGGCCAGGCCACGGGTCGAGATCGCATCGATCACCTCATACGCCGGCAGTGCATACAGCGTGCCACCGACGTCGAACACGGCCACCTCGATCGTCGGCGTGCCCAGGGAGAACGCGACCGGCTCGAGTTCCGCCGATTCGTCGCGCGCGGCGAAGTCCGACGTCGTGCCCAGCCGGATGCCGACGACCACCTCGACGCCATTGTCATGGCGGTCGGTGCCCTTGAATTCCCTGTAGCCCGGTGCCTTCACGCGCGCGCAGGCGTAATGGATGCCCTCGTGCTCGACGATGCCGGAACGGCCGCGGAATCCGTCGGCGAGGCGGTCGGTCAGTGCGATGTCGGTGGAGGCGATCACCTGGCCCTGGGGGTCCATGAAGGCCGCCGCACCCTGGAGACCGCCCATGATGTCGCGCAGCATCGCCGGGAACTCGGCGGATGCGTTGAAGACGATCGCGATGCCGCCGGCCAGCGTGCCACCCGATGCGCGCACCGCGGCGAGGTACACATAGGTCGCGCCGGCGCCATGCATCGGCGTGTCCTCGAACGGCGTGACCGCATACTGTTGCGAGTCGCGCAGCGACGTCACCGACGACAGCCAGGAATCGGGCACGGCCGTCCCCGCCAGTTCCGGGGCTTCGCCTGCATGGGATACCGCGCGGATCGTGCCCCGTGCATCGAATGCGACCAGCCGGGTGTACACGGTGTACAGGCCGTTGATGTAGTCGAGCATCTGCGCGAGCCGGCCGTCTTCCTGCGGCTCCGAAGGCGCGGCCAGGACCTCGCGCAGGACCGGAGACAATGCCCACCAGCGGGCGTCGTTCGCGCGCTCGTACAGGTTGCGGTCCATGATGTCCCCGGCCAGCCGCGCGAGTTCACGCGTCTGCCGGCGCGCACGCGCAACCGCGGTGCGGTGGATGTCGTCCAGGCCGAGCCGGGCCCGTTCGCGCGTGTGCTGGCCGGCCTCGTTGACCTGCTTGAGCACCGCCTTCAGGCGCATGCGGTCGCCGCCGTGCTCGCCCGCCATCAGGCGGCCGTTCCACATCACCCGGCGCAGTTCGCGGCTGATCACTTCGGCATCGGCGATCATGGTCGCCAGGTCTGCATTGTCCAGCGGCGCGGCAAGGTCGGCGTCGTCGTCGGCCGGCGTCGCCGTCGACTTGAAGCCGTTGAGCAGCGACACCATCGCCTGCGCGCGCCAGGCAGGCCCGCGATAGCCCTGGTAGCCACCGCTTGCGCGGCAGACCGACAGGTACTCGCGCCCGGCATACGAACAGAGTTCGATCCCGGTGCCGTCCTGCGGCGCGAGTTTCGCCCCGGTCGGTACATGGGCGGCATCGTTGGTTGCGACCACGCGCTGCGCGTCGTCGATCAGCACCAGTGCGAGCCGCGGATTGTCCTCGTTGATGCCGGAAAAGATGCGCTCCATCTCGTCGGCGAAGCGGAAGCGAAGGACCAGCACGCCTGCCACGCGGTCGCGGCCAGCGGCGCCCCGGGTGATCCGCTGCGCAAAGAGCAGCGACGGACCGTCGGTCCCGCCCAGGTCGCTCGGTCCGAAACGCTCCACATAGCCTTCCCGGCCCAGGGCATCGGCAACCAGCGGATCGCAGCTGGACTCGAGGCTCGCCTTCCCGTCGAGCCGGGCGAGCACGCGTCCATCCGGAGCGAGCAGGATCACGTCGTCATAGACCGTGTACTTGGACTGGTATTCGGCCAACCGGCGTACCATGGCCTGCCGGTCGTCATCGCTGTGCGACGGTGCCATGCAGAACGCCCGGATCCTGTCGTCGGTGGCAAGAAAGCCGACGTCGGCAGTGCGCTCGAACAGGTTGCGGACCAGAATGTCGATGGCACACTGGGCCTTGGCGGCCAGTTCGTCGCCCAGCGCACCCAGGTTCTCGCGCGCCATGAGGTCGATGACCCGCCCGCGCAGGCTGTTGAACCGCTCGCGCGTGCGCAGCAAGGCCGGAAGGATCGGTGCGACCGCTTCCGGACAACTGATGGCTGCGCTCGACTCGATCATCTGCCAGACCACGAACAGGTCTCGCAGGTCGCGTTCAGCCGACTGAACCCGGCGCATGTGGGTAACGAGATCTTCAGCAGGGATCATGGTGCACGTTCTCTGGTCCAGACTGCCTTTACGGCAGCGCGCCACCAAAACTTGACGCTGCGATCATTTTTCGTATGGATTGTCGTCAGGAAGACGGAAATCGCGTGTCGGATGGAGTGCTAAGCTTCTGGCGATGCGGCGTGCCCGAGCGTTTCGCAGCCGACAGAAGGGGGATCCACATGCATGCATCGAGTTCGATCCGCCGGTCGCCGGGCGCGCCCGGCCTTGCGCGAACGCTGTCGGCCGTCGCCGTCCTGCTGGGCGCTGCCGGCGGTGCCGCTGCCGCCGGCTACCCTGATCGTCCGATCCGCCTGATCATGGGCTTCCCGCCCGGGAGCACGGTGGACATCCTGGCGCGTCCGGTCGCGCAGCGGCTGTCCGAGGCCTTCGGACAGCCGGTGATCGTCGACAACCGGTCCGGTGCGACCGGCATCATCGCCAACGAACTGGTGGCGAAGGCGCAGCCCGACGGGCATACGCTGCTCGCGGCGCCGAGTTCCTCGCTGACCAGCACGCCGCACCTGTCGACCCGGCTGCCCTATGACGCCCTGCGCGACTTCGTCGCGGTCGCGCAGTTGAGCGCATTCGGATACGTGCTGGTGGTGAATCCCGGGGTGCCGGCGAAGACCTTGCGCGAACTCATGGCGCTCGCCAATTCGCGGCCGGAAGGACTGGCCTACGGGTCGTCGGGTACCGGCAGCGGCTTCCACCTCGCCGGCGAACTGTTCCAGCGGCTGGGCAAGGTCAGGCTGCTGCACGTGCCGTACAAGGGCGGGCCACCGGGTGTCACCGACCTGATCGCGGGACGGATCGACTTCATGTTCTACAGCCTGGCGGTGATCCAGCCGCAGATCCGCGCAGGCAGGCTGCGCGTGCTCGCCGTCACCGCAGGCACGCGCGATCCGCTGCTGCCCGACGTGCCGACCATGGCCGAAGGCGGGGTGCCGGGCTACGAGGCGACCGGCTGGCACGGCATCTTCGCGCCGGGCGGCACGCCGAAGGAAGTCGTCGGGCGGTTGAACGCGCAGGTGGTGCGCATCCTGGGCCAGCCCGAGGTGCGCGAGATATGGGCGCAGCAGGGCATGGGCATCACCAGCGCCGATCCGGCACGCCTCGCACGGCGCATGCGCGAGGACTTCGACTTCTACGGCAGGCTCATCCGCGAGGCAGGCATCAAGGGCGAGGGCGGCTGAACGCCGGCGCTGCCGCGGCGGGCGTCTACTTCGCCTGGGCCTCGCGCTGGGTCAGTTCGAGGTAGCGCAGGCGCAGTTCGTTGTACTTCGCACGCAGGGCGACCTGTTCGTTGCGCCGCTGCGAGATCAGCCGTTCGATGTCCGCCGTCTCGGCGGCGACGCGCGCCACGTCCTCCGCGAGCTGCGCGGGCGGGGGCTTGCCAGCCTTGGTGAAGCCTTCGAGACGGCGCAGCAGCTCCTGCTCCCCGGTGCGGATCTGCTTCAGGTGCGTCTCGAGGCCGATGATCGACAGGTCGACCTGCGCGAGGTCGCGGTCGCGCCGGGCATCGATCTCGCGCTCGCTGCTGTACGAGTTGAGCAGCGCCTGGTCGCGCTTGCGCTGGGCCGCACGTTCCTGTTCTTCGGCCTTGCGACGGGCTTCTTCCTCCTGCTTCAGGCGCAGGGCCTCGCCGGTGAGCACCGCTTCGCTCTTCTTGACCGTGATGCCGCGCGCGTTGAGTTCGCGGGTCGGGTTGTTCGCGTACTCCGGTGGCACCGTGTATCCGCAGCCGACCTGCCGCCCGTTCTTGTCGCTCCAGCAGATGATGCCGGTCGATTTCGGGTTGACCGGCGCGGCCGCGAACGCGACCGCCGCCGGGATCGACAATCCCAGCAGCAGGCCGATCGTCAGGCCTGGCAGCGAACGCGGCGTCCGGGGCATCTAGCGGCTCCCGTACAGGGCCCTGTACTTTTCGACCGCTGCCAGGGACGCAGCCATCGCCGGATCGTGGGACAGGAACTCCACGATGTCGTCCAGGTTCGCGATGCTGACCACCGGCAGCCCCATCTGGCTGCGTACCTCCTCGACCGCCGATACCGCGCCGGTGCCGCGCTCCATCCGGTCCAGCGCGATCACCACGCCGGCGGCGCGTGCGCCCCCTGCGGCGATATGGGTAAGCGACTCGCGCACCGAGGTGCCGGCGGAGATCACGTCATCGATGATCAGCACGGCGCCCTCGAGGCGCGCACCGATGATCGACCCGCCCTCGCCATGGTCCTTGATCTCCTTGCGGTTGAACGCGTAGGGGTAGTTGTGGCCACGGCGGGCCAGCGCGATCGCGACGCCGGCAACCAGCGGGATGCCCTTGTAGGCCGGTCCGTACAGCATGTCGAAACGGACCCCGGAATCGAGGATGGCCGACGCGTAGAGTTCCGTCAGCCGGCCGAGGGTGGCGCCGTCGTTGAAGAGTCCCGCATCGAAGAAATAGGGGGAATCCCTGCCGGCTTTCGTCACAAAGTGACCAAAACGCAACGCCCGGCATTCGGTGGAGAAGGTGACGAATTGCTTGCGGTAACTGTCCATCGATCGGGTGCGCCGTCGGAAAAGTGTTTCGTTTCAAGGAATTCTGGCGTCGGCAGCGGCCCGGCCAGTACACTCCCGGTGCCTGGCGCCGACCTGCGGGAGATCCAGTCCCGGCGCCGGCCTGCTGCAGTGCGTTGTAAAGCTACAACCATGCCCAATCAGCGGGAATCCGGGAAACCCCGGGTTCCGAAGCCGAATCATCATCTGCAACCCTCGATCGTGTCCACCGTCATCGCATGCTCCGCCTGACCACCGCAAACGTGAACGGAATCCGTTCCGCCGCGTCGAAGGGTTTCTTCGACTGGATGCCGCGCAGCCGCTCCGACATCGTCTGCCTGCAGGAGGTGAAGGCACAGGTCTGCGACCTCGACGCCAGCCTGGCCACCCCGAAGGGCTGGTTCGCCGCGTTCCACTGTGCGCAGAAGCGCGGCTACAGCGGGGTCGCGATCTACTCTCGGCGCAAGCCCGACCGCGTCGTCGAAGGCCTCGGCATCCCCGAGATCGATTGCGAAGGACGCTTCCTGCGTTGCGACTACGGTGCGCTGTCGGTGGTGTCGATCTACCTGCCCTCCGGCTCCGCAGGGCCGCACCGCCAGGCTGCGAAGTTCTCCTTCCTCGCCCTGTTCATGCCGGAACTGCTCAAGCTGCGCAGCGAGCAGCGGCAATTCATCCTGTGCGGCGACTGGAACATCGCGCACCAGCCGATCGACCTGAAGAACTGGCGCAGCAACCAGAAGAATTCCGGCTTCCTGCCGGAGGAGCGTGCATGGCTGACCGAGGTGTTCGAGCAGCGCGGGTGGGTCGATGTGTTCCGCAAGGTCGACGACCGGCCCGAGCAGTACACCTGGTGGTCGAACCGCGGCGAGTCCTGGGCGAAGAACGTCGGCTGGCGCATCGACTACCAGATCGCGACGCCCGAGGTCGCGCAGTCCGCGGTGCGTGCCTCGATCTACAAGGCCAGGCGGTTCTCCGACCATGCGCCGCTGACCATCGACTACGACATCGAATGGTGACCGGATGAGCCAGGCGGATCATGCAGCGCCGGCCGATGCGGCCCAGGTCCGGGGCGGCTGGCGCGGCTGGGTCGATGCCGCGAAGGTCTATGGCGAACCGCCGGTCGCACGCATGCTGCTGCTCGGGTTTTCCGCGGGCCTGCCGCTGCTGCTGGTCTTCGGCACGCTGTCGTTCTGGCTGCGCGAAGCCGGCATCAACCGCACGACGATCGGGTTCCTCAGCTGGGTCGCGCTCGCCTATGCATTCAAGTGGGCCTGGGCGCCGCTGGTCGACCGGTTGCCGATCCCGTTCCTGACGCGCCGCTTCGGGCGGCGCCGCAGCTGGTTGCTGCTTGCCCAGGCCGCGATCATCTGCGGGTTGTGCGGCATGGCGCTGTCCGATCCGCAGCAGTCGCTGCAGCCGCTGATCCTGTCCGCGCTGCTGCTCGCGTTTGCATCGGCGACCCAGGACATCGCGCTCGACGCCTATCGCATCGAATCGGCCGGGGTCGAACGGCAGGCTGCGATGGCCGCGGCCTACCAGACCGGCTACCGGGTGGCGATGATCTGGGCCGGTGCCGGCGTGCTCTGGGTCGCCGCGCGCTTCGACCCGAGCGAGGCGACCTACGAGCAGGCGCCGTGGATGATCGCCTACTTCGTGATGGCCGCCTCGATGCTGGTGGGCGTGGTAACGGTGCTGCTGTCGCCGGAGCCGGCCGCGCGGCCGCTGCCCGGCGCCGCCGAGGAAGAACGCGCGATGGCCGAGCGGCTGGCGCTGCGCCTCCCGCGCTGGCTCGCGCGTTTCGCGGCCTGGCTGCATGGGGCAGCGGTCAATCCGTTCGTCGACTTCATCGTGCGCTACCGATGGCATGCGCTGCTGATCCTGGCGCTGATCTCGGTGTATCGCATCTCCGACGTGGTGATGGGCGTGATGGCCAATCCGTTCTACCGCGACATGGGCTTCACCAAGGACGAGGTGGCGGCGGTGTCCAAGGTGTATGGCCTGATCATGACGCTGGTCGGAGTCGGCGTCGGTGGCGTGATGGCGATGAAGCTCGGCGTCACCCGCGTGCTGTTCCTCGGAGCCTTCCTGTCCGCGGTGACCAACCTGATGTTCGCCTGGCTCGCGGGACGCGGCCATGACCTGAATGCGCTGATCTGGATCATCTCTGCCGACAACCTGTCCGCCGGCATCGCGTCATCGGCCTTCATCGCGTACCTGTCCGGGCTGACCAACGTCTCGTATTCGGCGACCCAGTACGCGCTGTTCACCTCGATCATGCTGCTGCTGCCGAAGTTCCTCGCCGGCTTCTCGGGCTGGGCGGTCGACCAGGTCGGGTACGGCCTGTTCTTCACCGGCACGGCGCTGCTCGGCCTGCCGGTACTGGTGCTGGTCTGGCTTGCGGGCCGGGTCAGCCGTCCGCCGCCATCGGCGCCGCCGGGCGCTGCGACGGCCGCGGCGGTGATGTAGTCTCCGTCCGCGGCGTACCTGCACACAGAACACGGACACCAGTGGCCGGACCACCGGACCACCGGCCCATCGAGGAGGAGTGGATCATGCTGCCCAGTCACCGCCATCGACGCACCGGCAAGGCGCCGGCCCGCAGCGCATCGGCGCATGCCGCATGCATGGCTGCCGTGCTGGCCGGCATTGCCATCACCGCGTTCCCCTGCGCAGCCATCGCCCAGGGCCGCGCCGCAACCGACTTCCCGACCCGGCCGGTGCGCATCATCATCGGCTTCACCCCGGGTGGCCAACCGGACATCTTCTCGCGCCTGATCGCGAGCCGCCTGACCGACGTGCTCGGCCAGAACGTGCTGGTCGACAACCGTCCCGGTGCCGGCGGCACCATCGGCGCGAAGCTGGTCGCCGATGCGGTGCCCGACGGCCACACGCTGCTGGCCGTGTCCGGCGCGCACGTGATCCAGCCGTCCGTGTCCCGGGTGTCCTATGACACCGCACGCGACTTCGCCGGCATCACCCAGATGTTCACCAGCGCCTACCTGCTGGTGGTGCCCAATGCGCTGCCGGCAACGTCGGTGCGCGACCTGGTCGCGCTGGCGCAGGCCAAGCCGGGCCAGCTCAACTTCAGTTCCGCCGGCACCGGCAGCGGCACGCACTTCGCGGCCGAGATGTTCAAGGACGCGGCGAAGATCGACGTCGTGCACGTGCCGTACAAGGGCATCCCCGAGGCGCTGACCGACACCATCGCCGGACGGGTGCAGTTCTTCATGGCACCGCTGTCGAGCGCGATCTCGATGGTCAAGGACGGCAAGCTGCGCGCGGTCGCCGTGTCGACCGGGAAGCGCGTGAGTACCCATCCGGAACTGCCCACCATCGGCGAGACCATCCCCGGCTTCGACTTCGACTCGTGGGGCGGCATGCTGGCACCGGCGAAGACGCCGCGTCCGGTGGTCGAACGCCTGAATGCCGAGATCGTGCGCGCACTCGCGCTGCCGGACATCGTCGCACGCATGCGTGCGCTCGGTGCCGAGCCCGCGCCGGGCACCCCCGAGGCTTTCGACCGCTTCATCCGCCAGCAGCTCGCCGCGATCGCGGCGGTGGCGAAGCGCGCAGGCATCAACCCGTCCTGAGCCCGGCGGGGCAGGGCGTCACTCGATCACGATCTTCTGCTCGCGGATCACCCGGCCCCAGCGTTCGATCTGGACGCGGATCCACTTGTCGGCCTGGGCTGGCGTGCTGCCCACTGCCTCCAGGCCCTGTTCGCCCAGCCGTTCGCGCATGTCGGGCTGGGCAAGGATCTTCACCGTCTCGGCGTGCAGGCGGGCGATGATCTCCGCTGGCGTCCTCGCCGGTGCCAGCAGCGCCACCCATGACTCGGCCTCGAAGCCCGGCAGGGTCTCGTTCATCGTCGGCACGCCGGGCAGCGCGGGGCTGCGCTTCTCGGAGGTGACCGCGATCGCGCGCAGCTTGCCGGCCTTCCAGTGTCCGGAGATGCTGGGGACGGTCGCGAACATCGCATCGACCTGTCCGCCGATCAGGTCGGCCAGTGCCCCCGATGCGCCCTTGTAGGGGATCTGCGTCACTTCGACCTTCGCGGTGAGTTCGAGCAGTTCAACCAGCAGGCGCGCCGGCGACCCCGGCCCGACGATCGCGTTGTTCAGCACGCCGGGCTTGGCGCGCGCGATGGCCAGCAGGTCCTTCACGGTCTTCGCGGGCACGCCGGGATGGACCACCAGCACCAGCGGTCCGCGGACCAGCAGCGAGATCGGCGCGAGGTCGTTCACCGTGTCGTAGCCGATGTTCTTGAACAGGTGCGGATTGGTGGCATGGCTGTCGAACACGGCGAGCAGCGTGTAGCCGTCCGGTGCGGCCTTGACCGCGGCTCCGGTCCCGATGGTGCCGCCGGCACCGGGGCGGTTGTCGATGATGAGGGGCTGTCCGAGGACTTCGCCGAGGCGGGCGCCGACCATGCGCGCCGTGATGTCCGCCAGGCCTGCAGGCGCATTGGGCACGATCAGCCGGATCGGGCGGGCCGGCCACGTGCCACCCGCAGGTTGCGCCAGGGCGCAGGGCACTGCCACGGCCGCCGTGGCGAGGCCGGCGGCCAACAGGCCCATGTTCGAGAACGTCGTCGACACTGCAATGCTCCTCCGGTAACCGGGGCTCTTTTGACGCCGGCCCCGGGCAGGGGTAAGTTTGACGCATCCGGCGCGCCGGTGCCAACGGCGCGCTTGCTTGCGTGCTCGCGACCGCAGTGCGCCATGCGCCGTGCGCTTCCGCGCCTTCCCCATTCCTGCGTTCCCCGACCCGATGCCCGACACCCACGATACCCCTGCCTCGACCGGGACCAGCCTGCAGGGCGCGGTCAGCCCCGCCGAGTGGACCCTTCGCTGCGAACTCGCGGCCGCGCACCGCCTGGTCGCGCATTTCGCGTTCGTCGACATGACCTACAACCACATCTCGGCACGGTGCCCGGACAACCCCGGGCATTTCCTGGTCAAGGCCGACAACGTGTTCATGGAGCAGGTCACCGCCTCGAACCTGGTCAAGTACGACCTGTCGGGCAAGCAGGTGATGGGCTCGGCATGGAAGGCGAGCCCCGCCGCGTACAACGTGCATGCCTCTGTGCTGTCCGCACGCCCCGAGATCATGGCTGCGGTGCACACCCATTCCCCGGCCAACCTCGCGGTGTCGGCGCAGGCCGACGGCCTGCTGCCGCTGACCCAGCAGGCGATGCGCTTCTACGAACGCATCGCGTACTACCCCAACGAGGTCGACGACACCACGCGCGAGGGCACCGACTTCATGGCGAAGGCGCTCGGCGACAAGTGGGTGATGATCCTCGAGAACCATGGTGCGCTGGTCTGCGGCACCACGATCGCCGAAGCGTATATCTACCACCACTTCTTCGAACTGGCCTGCCGTGCACAGATCGGCGCGCTCGCCGGCGGCGTGAAGCTCAAGATGCCGTCGCACGAGACCTGCGTCGAGCGTGCGCGCAAGTTCGGCCGCATCGGTGCCTACGACTCGAAGAGCCGTGACTGGGTGGCGAGCATGGCGCTGGTCGAAAAGCACTATCCCGACTACCGCAGCTGACCGGCCGGCGGCAGGTCGGTTCGCATCCACGACAAGGCGGGGCCCGGGACGAGCCCGAGGCTGCCCGCAACAGGAGGAATCTTGGCGCAGTTCAAGTTGCTGAATCATCGCGGTGCCGATGGCACGCCCCGCGCGGCGATCCTTGCCGGCGACGACCGTGTGATCGACCTGCTCGATGCGCTGCCAGGCACGTCCTGGGCGGCGTCCACGCTGTCGGTGCTGGGCGCCTGGGACATCGCCGAGCCGGCGCTGGCCGCGCTCGCCGGCGCGCCGGGCATCGCCTCGCGCCCGCTGGCCTCGGTCGAACTGATGGCGCCGCTGCTCTATCCGCCCGCGATCTACTGCACCGGCGCGAACTACCAGGCGCATGCCGGAGAGATGTCCGCGGAAGGCGCGGGCGTGGACAAGGCGAACACCCAGCCCTACCTGTTCCTCAAGTCCGGGCCGCATTGCGTGGTCGGCCCGAAGGACGAGATCCGGCTGCCTGCGATCTCGAAGAAGGTCGACTGGGAGGGCGAGTTCGCGGTGGTCATCGGCCGCCGCGCGCGCAACGTGGCGCTCGCCGATGCGATGAAGCACGTGGCCGGCTACACGGTGATGAACGACGTCTCGTTGCGCGACCTGTCGCGCCGGCCAGACTGGCCGCGCTGGAACATCGACTGGTTCGGGCACAAGAACTTCGAGACCGGCGCGCCGATGGGTCCCTGGATCGTCCCCGCGTCGCAGGTGCCCGACCCGTATGCCTGCCGCCTGGAGACCTGGGTCAACCAGGAGCGCATGCAGGACACGCTGGTCGCCGACCTGATCTTCAACGTCGCGGAACTCATCGAGTACCTGAGCCGGCGCATGACGCTGCTGCCCGGCGACGTGATCGCCACCGGCACGCCGTCCGGCGTCGGGCGGCCGCGCGGCATCTTCCTGAAGCCGGGCGACCGGGTGCGGGTGACGATCTCCGGCATCGGCACGATCGACAACCCGGTGGTGCAGGGCGAGT